>Ga0066376_10003759_pt1 | contig 13428 bp, 12 predicted proteins | sample Knorr_S15_td_Bot_FD_77009 | JGI IMG/M metagenome (GOLD analysis project Ga0066376, IMG submission 77009) | Marine microbial communities from Southern Atlantic Ocean transect - Knorr_S15_td_Bottom_ad_5009_LV_A | ecosystem: Environmental > Aquatic > Marine > Oceanic | place: Southern Atlantic... | reverse complement strand
TCTCGCCCCCGACACTCCAGCGGATCCAGAGTGTGTCGGAGCCGACCCAGACGAGGACGTCCTCCAGGACATCATCGGTGTCTCCGTCGGCGGGATTGAAGTCCGACACGACCCTGAGATTGTCGAATTCGCCGCGCACGAGGGGGTCTGGATCAACCAATGTCGTACCGGTGAGCAGGGGGTCGGCCCCCGCCGTACGGAGCACCCTGCCGATGGTGAACTCCGCCGACCTGAGAGATTCCTGAGCTCGGGTGGTCGTCGCTTGAACGATGTACATCCGCTGAGTCGTGAGGACCGTGTTCAGGATCGCAATCACAACTACGGAAAGGAGCGCCATCGAGATGATGAGCTCGACGAGGCTGAAGCCGTGCGTGCGCGCCCGTCCCTCCATGGTCGCGCTCACAGGATTAGGACTCGCGTGTCGAAGTCGAGATCACGTAAGTCATCCGGTGCGCCATTCAGCGGCAGGACACGAATTGTGACGTCTCGCACGTCGTACGTGCCCCCGCCCACCTCCCAACGCAAGATGAACTGTCGGTCGGTCCCACCGGTCACCGTGTCCGCATGATTCGCCATCGAAACGGTGAGAGAGCCGCCCACCAGCAGTTGAACGGTATCGGCGGTTCCCATGGTGGCGAATGCTCTGAGTTCCTCGAGCTTGTTCTGTCCGACCTCCGTCATCTCCGCACGGACGGTCGCCCGTCGCTGGGTTCGCGCCACACCGACCACGAGCGTGTTGGCCGCCATGATGCCGATCGCCAGAATCACGAGAGCCATGATGAGCTCGATCAGGGTGAACCCGGCGCTTCCGCGCCGTTCCCGGCTCCGGTCCTCGGCGTCGATGTCAGACATCAATCGAAGACCGCAAGCCCCGATGCGGTGAGAGCGACCGTACTCGTATCACTGCCGAACCCAAGAACGAACTGTGCAGGACCTGTCAGCATGGGGCCAAAGGGCGCGAACTGGACGAGGCTCGGTGCCTCGAGGAAGACCGCTCCGTTCTCCAGTTCCATCACGCCGACGAATTCGATCTCGTACTCGGTTTCGCTGATTAGCGTGACGTCGACCACCCGGTTGCGTTTCATCGCCTCGATCCGGGCCCTTGCAAGGTCTGCCGCCAACTCGGTCGTAGTCGCTTGCCGGCGTACAGATCCGATCGTGGATCCCAGCGATGGAAGGGCGATACTGACCAATACCAGGCTTATGCCCACCACGATGATGAGCTCATTGAGCGTAAACCCGCGGTCGTTCAGGGTCAGGCCCACTCGGCTATTGCGGAGCTTTCGGGCCAAGCACGCGAAAAAAAATGAGTGGGCGATAGTCGGGCCTCCGTCGTGACAGGGCCCCCTAACGCACCGGCCAGAATCGGGGTCAGTCGGTGGGGGTGTTTATTTTGTACCAACCCCCCTTCACCGCGAAAACTGTGCCAGACGTCGAAAGTGCAGATCCTATACCCGTTTTCGGCAAATGAGAACTCTCGAATCCCGATACATTTTACCGGGGTTCGGTATTTCTTGCGGTATGAAATGGCCACCGCCCCACTCCGCGAAACGGCGTCTTCGCCGCATGGAGGAGGCCGTGCTTGCTTAACCACCCATTACAACTTATGGATCGAGTAATAGTTAGGCGTACAGATGGTCCATCCGCGAGGAGAAAGATCCGTTAGTGTGAACGATCGTCACCTGCTCATCTCCAACCCACCGCACGGCGACACGACAGTGGCCGAGGTGGCCTCCCACTTCGGCTTGACAGCGACCGAAGTGCAAGTGAAGGCCAACTATGGCATACCCGAGGTCTGGTTCGCGGACGACGAAGTCAAGCTCCAGGACATCGCCGCAGCCCTCGCCGCGGCGGGGCTCGGTACTGTTCTCGCCACCGCAAGTGATCTCGCTGAGATTCCTGCGCAGAGTGTAGCCGGGTCCTTCGAATTCACATCAGAGGGGCTGCAGGGCGAGGGTGAAGATTCGGAATGGTCGATGGCCTACGATACTCCCACGATTGGCGTGTTTTATCGGCCGCGTGTCGAAATTGAGGCTTCGAGGCCGCCCGCCAGGTCTGCACCTACGCTACGTCGTGATCCCCTCATGAGCCTCGGGCGCGGGGGAGCCCAGCGCCTCAGGGCCCGGGTGAGGGTCAGGTCCAGCTGGGGACCTCGCCTTTTCTCGACCTCTATACGCTCTCCGACAACGGACCCGTGCGAATCACAATCGTCCCGGAGATCATCACCACTTCCCTGCCGCAAGGGTTGTCGGCCATGCTGAATCTCGTCGAGGAGTGTGAGAATCGATTCGAGAACGTGTACCTCGATCGCCGTTTGGTGGACATGAGGCTTCGCGGAGTCAAGAACGTGGTGACTGGCGCCAATTTTGACGTCCACCGAAAGGGTTTTTCTTTTGCCACCATAGCGCTCAATCACTTGCTCGACTCGATATCCCCGGACCTGAAGGACAACACCCAGGCCGACCTCTCATCGCGCCTCGTGTATCTCACGAATCGATCGCGGATCTCCTAGTGCCGCCGATCTGCTAGTGTGGTGTCGTGACTGAAGGCATCGGGGTCTAGACGCCCCTGGGCAAAAAAAGAAACTCGGCAAGGAGGTGATCCCCGCCGAGTTTCCAAAACGGTGAAGCGCCGATTCACATCCCCATCACATCATCCACCCATCCCATCGACCGTCGGCACTTCATCGTCACACCAACACCCACATCCCATCATCGTCCCATTCACGCCTACTTACTAGACAAGGTTCGTGCCAAGTGTACGAATTCCTTGCAACATGTTGCGCAATAAACACTTAGGATAATGAAGAGCTAGGTAGCGCTCCTGCGAACTGTCCGGATCTGGGAACAGGAATCCCGAAAACTGGACCGATGGAGGTACAAGGTGATTGTTCAGCGGTTTGAATTTTCAGTCCCGCGAGCTTGATCGGGTGCTTGCAGCGCCGTAGCCATCAGACGCATCTTGTCTTCAGCTTCGCCAGCACTGAGCTACCTCGGTGAAGGAACGCCAATCGTGATTGAGGGGGCGTAGGGGGCTAAAGGGCGTAGGGGGCTAAAGAAGGAGGTCGGCCATGTATGACGACGCGAGCCCGAGACACGCGCGGATTCGGTCATTCATCGCTACTGCGGTTCTGCTGTCCAGCGCCGGATGCTCAGGGCCGCCCGACTTCGGGCCGTCCGACTCCGCCGCACGGATGCAGAGTTCCGGATCCACGCTAGGCGGCGACATTCAAGACGCGTTCCTGCAGTGGCCGCTGCCACCCGGAGCCGAACAATACGCCGACATCGACGGGCGCCACATGCACGAATACGTCGTGGAGCAAGCGGCGATCTCCCGTCGTTATCGCGATGAAGTGAATCCGAAGTATTGGGGCCGGATCATCGGGACCCAGTCGGATGCTTGGAGCGCGGAGTGGCTCGAGGAGAAGTTCAGCTCGATAGGCCTCTCCGACGTGCGCATCCAACCGTTCGATCTGGGGCCGCAGTGGATGCCCCAGTCGTACGAGGTTGTAGTGACTTCGGGGAGCACGAGGCTCGTGCTCGAGACCGCGCAGCCCGTATACAGGGCCGTCGGGACTCCGCCGGAAGGGATCGAGGTCGAGGCCGCCTACGTCGGACTGGGCCGAGAAGCCGACTTCCTCGGACGCGACGTCGAAGGGAAAGCGGTCTTTTCCTACAGCATGTTCGGAATGGGGGACCAGGGTGCCTTGCCCCGGGCCGACGCGCACGGAGCGGCGGCCATCTTCGATGTTCACATGTTACCCGGTAACATGCGGTATCAAGCGTACCCCAAGAACACGACCGTGCCGACGTTCACGGTGGGTGGTGACGACGGGTTCGCCGTGGAGCAACTCATCGCGAACGCACCTCCCGGCCAGTCAGTGCGCGTAAGCGTCCGTATGGACGTCCAGATGATCCGAGACCTCCAAACCGCAATCGTCTGGGGGACCCTGCCGGGTGCGACCGAGGAGACCATCTACGTGATGGCGCACCGCGATGGGTGGTTCGACGCGTCCGGCGACAACGCCGCGGGTGTCGCCTCGATGCTCGGTCTCGCCGAGCACTACGCTAAGATCCCCCAGTCGGAGCGCCGCCGCACGCTGGTGTTCATGGGGATCGACGGGCACCACAACTCGGGGGAAGGCTCGAGCGTCGGCGGGCGCTGGCTCGGCGACAACCGCGTCGAACTCTTCGGCCAGACCGCCTTGGTCATCAACGCCGAACACCCCTCCACGGTCCAGACCAGCGCCAGGCCCCGGTACGCCTCGAGGGGGCCCCAGGGGTTCGGCGACGGCGAGGAGATCTTCTGGGCGAATACATACACGGGGCAGCAATGGTATGCGGGTGGTCCGGATCGCCCGGAGCTTCGGCAGATCACGGTCGAAGCGTTCCGCGAATTCGGGGTGAGTTATTATCTCGACCCCAACCCGAGGCCGCCGGCCGGTGATTTGAGCCGTCTTTTCCGTTTCGTGCCGGGCGTCGCCACGAGCGACTTCTACCACTATTTCCACACCGACGCGGAGACGCCGGAGACGGTGCCGTGGACCGGGCTCGAGGCTTCGACCCGCGCGTACGCTCGGATCATCGATCGGGTGAACGAGCATGATCTGAGTGTGTTTCAGAGGCCGGAGGAGGCCGGTCAGTAGATCGAACTGTGCGGCGTAATCCCCTTCACATCAGAACAGGCGTTAGCCGAAAACGGCTCCGGGTCCCGAGGCCCTACCGACCAAGCCCTCCATACGGAATCCAGCGCGGGATAAACTTCGACATGCCCTGCACCGGGCCTACCTCACCAGCGTAGACGACGCCCATGGCGTCCACGGTGACCCCTTCGCCCATCGAGCCTTCACCACCCATGCCGGAGGGTCGCGCCGAAACGTGCTCCGGCACGAAGTACCAGACCTCTCCCGTCCTCGCACTCCCGACGCGGAGTCCCTTCCTCCAGCCGGGATTGTAGCGCGGGCCGGACTCCGAATCGATCGCGTAGAGCACGTCGTTGTCATCGATGAAGAGCCCACTGATCCTGCTGAACTGATACCAGGTGTCGAGATGAACCCCGTCCTGCGTAAAGATCTGGATCCGGCGATTGCCGCGGTCGGCCACGAACAGCCGGCCCTGCGAGTCCATGGCGAGGGAATGTGGAGAACGGAACTCGCCGTCCCCGTAACCCCACCGGCCGAAGCTCATGATGAAGGTGCCGTCTGGAGCGAACTTGGAGATACGGCTCTTGGAGTCAGGCCCCGGCGAACTCTGGAACTGAGCGCCGTGGGTCTCCGCGACAAAAATGCTTCCATCCGGCGCGACCAACACGTCGTTGGGATCGGTGAAGTGAGTCGGTGGGTCACCGATCGTCCCGGGGGTACCCAAGACCATGAGTACCTCACCTGTGGGGCTGAACTTGATTACCGCGCTGCCTTTTCCGGCTGCATCGGGATTTTGCGCCAACTCCCTGGCGTTGGCGACACGAGAGTCCACGACCCAGACGTTGCCCTCGGCGTCGACGTCCATCCCGTGGGGCCAGATAATCAGTCCAGCACCAAAACTTTCGACCACGTTCCCGTCGGGATCCAGCTTGACGATCGGGTCCACGTCGGAGGTGGCACACGAGTTGGTGCCGCACCGGTCCCCGGCCCATACATGGATGCCGTCGATGTCGATGTTGACAGCGCTCACCGAACCCCAGCTCCGTCCGTTCGGGAGCGTCCCGAAGTCCCGCACGGTTACATACGGATTGGGGAGGAGGTTGACCGGCTCCACACTTCCGTGTTCAGGTGGGCCCTCGGTGCCGCGTTGAGCCCAAACATCTCCCGGAAGGAGCGCAAGAACTGCGATAGCGAGCGCCGCGGAGGAAAGGATCAAGGCTCTGGAAGCCTGAATACGTTTGCCCGTCTTGATCATCGAACACCTCAGGTCATGGTATAAGTCGTCCGGCACGAAATGGGGTGGGCAATGTGAGGCAACGACGCCGCTTGTGCCAGGTCGATCCGCCTCCAGGCGCTTCCTGGACAAGGCGCAAGATCGCGTGGGAGGTGAGGGAGTCGGCGCAACGCCCCGGCCTCTTGCCGCCCGACACGGCATGGAGACATTTTGTCGGCATGATCAAATCAATGTTACGCCGGAGCGGAGCCCTCGAACGCTACATCGTCGAGAGCGCCCCGCGTGCCGGTCTGCGGGCGAAAGCCTACTCGGCGGCGGTCCTCATCATCGTGTCCATGTCGGCCTGTACGGCCGACTCCTCCGGAGATGCCGAGAGCATGGCTAGCGCCGGCTCGGCAATGGAGCAGCCGGACCCCGAGGTCATTCGGCCTTTCACGATTGCAATCGCCGATGAGGTACTGACCGACCTCAGGGACCGGTTGTCCCGTGCTCGACTCCCCGATCAGATCCCCGGCACAGGCTGGGACTACGGAGCCAATCTCTCGTATGTGGGAGAGCTCCTGGCTTACTGGGAAGATGAGTTCGATTGGCGTGCCCAGGAACGAAGGCTCAACGAATTCGATCACTTCAAGACCGTCATCGACGGGGTGGACATGCACTTCATCCACCAACGTTCTCCCGAAGCGAACGCGACGCCGCTGCTTCTCACGCACGGTTGGCCTGGATCTTTCGTGGAGTTCGCGGACCTCATCGGTCCCTTGACCGACCCCGCTGCGCACGGCGGCAACGCGGCAGACGCCTTCCACGTCGTTATTCCTTCTTTGCCGGGGTACGGATTTTCGGGCAAACCCACGGAGAGGGGCTTCAACCCCGAGCGCATGGCCGACGCCCTGGCGGGGCTGATGGAGCGGCTGGGGTACGACCAATATGGCGCCCAGGGCGGGGACTGGGGTGCCATCATCAGCCGCTCGCTGGCGGGCAATTATTCCGACCGTGTCATCGGACTCCACACCAACTTCATGACGGGTGGGCCGCCACCGGGTGGCGGGGACCCGAACGAGGGGGTCACCGCTGAGGAAAACGAGCACAGACTCGAGCGAGCAGCGGCGTTCGCAGACGGCCGTGGTTATTCCGGGATTCAAGGCACGAAACCCCAGACGCTCGGATACGGCCTCAACGATTCTCCCGCCGGTCTTGCGGCTTGGATCGTCGAGAAATTCCACGGCTGGAGCGACAACGACGGTAACGTCGAGAGCGCGTTCACGAAGGACGAGATGCTCACCAACATTACGATCTACTGGGTGACCGAGACGATCACATCTTCGAGCCGCCTGTACTACGAGTCGGGCAATACGCCGCCTAGCCGTTCTGTGGGATACATCGAGGTGCCCACGGGCGTCGCGGTGTTTCCCAAGGAGATCTTCTTCACTCCCCGGCGGTGGGCCGAGGCACGGTACAACATCGTTCATTGGACCGTCATGCCACGCGGCGGGCACTTCGCTGCGCTCGAAGAACCGGAGTTGCTGGTGGACGACATCCGGACGTTCTTCCGGAGGCTGAAGTAGATGGGTTGCTGTGAGAATCTCACCCATGTCCCGGCGACGATTTCTCCCCGCGCTGAGAAGGTCGCGGTGCTCTTCGCGGGCCTCGTGTGCGCCTTGGCGCTGATCGCCCCACTAGCCGAGGCCCAAGTCTCGACGCCCCGACCCGGCCAACAAGTCGCTCTGGTAACGGGCTCGACGAGCGGGCTGGGCCACGAGCTCGCGATCCGACTGGGTGCCATGGGTATGCACGTCATCGTTCACGGCCGTAATCGTGAGCGCGGAATGGAGGTGGTCGAGGCGATCGAACGTGGCGGGGCCGGCAGCGCCCGATTCTACAGAGCGGACCTCGCCTCCTTCGAGCAAGTTCGGGAATTCGCTGAAGCGGTTTTGCGCGACTACGACCGGCTCGACATTCTCATCAACAACGCGGGCATCGCCTCGGCACCCAACGGGCGGGCTCTCTCGCAGGACGGCCACGAGTTGATGTTCCAAGTGAACCACCTCTCTCACTTCCTGCTCACGAGGATGCTCCTGCCTCAACTCCACGAGAGTGCGCCGGCACGCATCGTCAACGTCTCATCGGGCGCTCAGACGCCGATCGACTTCGACGACGTGATGCTCGAAAACGACTTCAGCGGGGGACGGGCGTACGCCCAAAGCAAACTCGCCCAGGTGTTGTTCACTTTCGATCTCGCCGAAGAGCTCGAGGGTAGTGGGGTGATCGTGAACGCGCTGCACCCGGCCACCTACATGGACACGCCGATGGTGACGCGGGGCGGCAGCAGACCACGGACCACGGTCGCCGAAGGAGCGGACGCGGTGATGCAGCTCGTAACCTCGCCGGACATCGGGAGCGGCGGCTATTTCGTGGGCCTGCGCGTCTCCCGTGCGAATGCGCAAGCCTACGACGAAGAGGCTCGCAGAAGGCTGTGGGAGCTGAGCGAGGAACTGACCGGGACGCGCTGACGCACGCTGGACAGCGGCGCTACCCACTTCCGCCGACCCGTAGGTCTGCCATCGCGATCACTTTCCCTCAGGGGCCCGGGTCGGAGCGTTCGCCATTCGCCTTCGCGCGAGGCAAGAAAGAAAACACGATCAGACTGGAAGAGGAGCAGCGCCAACGCGGTCAAATAAACCGCTGGAGCAGCGAAGTACGCGTTCCCGACAAGAAGCGCCGACAGGGTTCGCCGCCACCGCAACAAGTACAGGTACCACCACTCGGCTTTGGAACCGCGTTGTCGGAATTTGGGCCCGACCCAGCGCCAGAATTGAAGACACGAACCACCAATAGTAGGCCGCAATCGCCAACAACAGGGCCAAGCTCGATCCCCTCCACGTGAGCGTCATGCTCGCCCCGTACAGGTCGAGAAGGATGGGGAAGATCGAGAACCCCACCACCAGGAGGCTGCCCAACAACATTCCGCGCATTCGAAGGCCGATCACTCGCGGATCAGCGACCGAGGCCCGCTGGCCGAGCACGCCCACCAAGCTCGCAAACCCCGCGAAAGCGACCGACACCTCGGCGAGGGTCAGGAGAATATCGGACTCAGACACGCCGTGCTCGGCAATCCACGGCGTCAAAAATGTTGCGGTACAACATCAGTGATCGAGCACGCTCTCCAGAACCCGGCCATCGAGGTCGTCCGGAGCCGGCGCGCCGACCAACCACGCCAGCGTGGGAGCGACGTCCACGGTCGCAACCCGATCACTCGACTCACCGGGCTCGATCATCCCTCCGAGAAAGATCAAGGGGACGTGGCGGTCGTAGTAGTAGGGAGAGCTGTGGGACGCCACGCTAGAGGCGGACGTAAGCGTATTCGGTTCGTAGCGCACGTGCACACCAGCCCACGAAGCTGGGGACAACAGACGTGTCCTCGAGTGGGAGTGAGCGAAAAGAACTTGAAACGAATCGGCCAGAACGCCGCTCTCCACCTCAGCAAACGTGTACGCCGAAGCGATGAACGGCAGAGCGACGAGCGCGGCCTTCGCTGCCTCCTCCGGAGCCTCTCCCTCCCCTACCCCGCTCAGCGCCTCTCGAATCCGCGCCTGGATCCCGTCGCGCTCGTCGCGAGTCAGCCGCTTGGCGTCGACACCTTCCTCGGCGAGAACCTCCGGAATACCTAAAACCCCGTGGTCCGCCGAAAGCGCAACGACCCAACGCCCGGGACCGACCTCGTCGTCGAGAACGGAAAAAAGTCGGTCCAGCTCCATGTCGAGCCGGAGTAGATTGTCGAGCTGCTCTCGGCTGCGAGGCCCAAAACGATGGCCCACCAGATCGGTCTGTGACAGGGACACTCCCAAGAAGGCCACACTGCCGCGCTGGCCCAATCCGAACTCCCGAATGGCGTCAGAAACCAATGCCACCACGGCCCGATCGGGAAACGGCGTATTACGCCACCGCCAATAGTTCACCTCGCCGGGATCCGCCATGTCGACCAGATCGCGCGCGCGGTGGGGGAAGGCCGTGAACTCTCCTCGGAGCTCGAACCGGGACGTGTCCGGTAGAGTCAGCGCCCGGCCCTCGGGGGGCACGCTGCTTTCCCAAACGGTGTCCGAGTAGATGCCCGGCATGGTGTTCGCATTAAAATCTGAGACCCATTGGGGGTATTCGGAGTGGTAGAAGCTCGAAGTGACGAACCCGCCGCCGCGCTCGACCACCCAGTACACTTCGCCTTTGGCTTGCGCAGCCATCCCAATGGCGGCCCGGTCTTTCTTGGAGATCGACACGACCCGCGAGTCCGGATCAGCGTCCGAGATCCAACTCGCAAGACCTGGACGGACGATGTTCCTCGGGGACCGCCCACGAAGCTCTGGATAGCCGAGAATCGGGCTACTCAGATCCTGCATCGAGTACATGCGTTGCAACTCACCGTTGGCCCGTTCGGTCCAGTCGTTTCCCACGATCCCGTGGCGAGCCGGATAAACCCCGGTGGCAAGCGTCGTGTGCCCCGGACCCGTCGTCGTCATGGAATGGTCGTGGGTTGCATTCGGAAAACGATAGCCGTCATCCAGCAGCCTGCGGAAACCGCCCACGAAGAGGTGGTCATACCGTTCCAGCAGTCCTGGCCGTAGCTGATCGACCACCAAAAGGACCGCGAGGGTGGGCGTGTCCATCGAGGCGTCTTCAGAGGTCTGCTGACACCCGAAAGACACAAAAAAAAGTGCCAACACGACGATTCGCCTGAAGAAGCGCATATGCCTCCCTATCGATTACAGGCCAGGAGTGAGAGCCACCCAACCAGATGTGAGGTTCGGTCCAACGCTATGTCGCGCCGGTCTGTGACGCTACCGGAGACCCAACGCCTCCCGGAGCTGAGCCGCCGTTAAGTCCCTCACGTATACGGCGGAACCTTGATCGAATTCTCGCGCCCGGGAGAGCGGCCCGACCACCACCGGATCGAAGCCCGCGTCGACTACGAGTGCCGACACGATCCGGACGGCATCCTGGTCGTCGCCCGCAATCGGAATCGCCACCTTTTCTCCGTCCCGGTGCGCCTCCCTTTCCACCGACCTGGAGCCGATCGCGTTGAACGCACGCACGAGCCGGACGCCGGGCAGGAATTCCGCGGAAGCCACCCCGGTCCCTTTGGCCAGCGCTTCCTCGGCCATCGGTCCATCCCGCCGGGGGTAAGGATTCCCGCAATCGATCACGACTTTGCCCCGCATCAAGGACGCAAAGTCTCTCCCGACTTGAGGGAGCGCCGCGTATGGCACCGCAATAAAAACGACCTCCCCGAACTCAGCGGCTTCAGCCGGAGTGCCGGCACGCGCCGCGGGGCCAGCCCGCTCGACCAGATCCGTGAGCTCTTCGGGATGACGGGACGAAAAGAGAAGCTCGTGTCCGGCCTCCGCCCACTTGAGGCCGACCGCCCCACCAATATTGCCCGACCCGATGACGCCTATCCTCGGGGCGGCGGGCCGTAGCCCGGCCACCCCTGACTCGCCAAAAGCAAGCGTGGGCATGACAACCACCCCGGCCGCCGTAGCCCCGGCCGCCAACAGAAAGTCACGACGTGACTGCTTGCTCTGGCTTTTCCCGTCCGGTCGCGTCATGCCTGCCTCCCACGCTGATTCGTCGGTCGATGCTCTCCGCTGAACTATCCAACACGAAGCACCGTATCCGTCGGTGGTGGGATGGACAAGTCGATGGGCAACGGTCGCGCACTACGTCGTGTCCCATTGTTTGGAAGCACAGGAGACACCACGCACGAATATCGCCCGCCCAAGGACGTTCAAATGAAAGAGTTGGCAGCAGGAGCGACGGCACACCCACCGGTATCGCACGTCCAAGGACGGTCAGATGGAAGAGCTTGTAGATCGATACCAAGGGCCAGTGGCATGAGACCACGGGGATGGGCGGTCGCGCTTCTGACGTTGGCCGCTCCGCACCTGGCGGCCGGCCAAGTGGCCGATCGGGTCGCAACCGTGGACGAAGGCACCGTGCGTTTTTCGTACGACGCACACGACGATGTAGAAATCTGCGACCAGGGGATCCGCATCGGGGAGCGCCACATGTTCTGGAGATCCCGTGGGCGGGACAACGAGGCGACCAACTGCCGCTTCGGCTTCGTCGAGGTCGAGTTCGTGATTCGGAACGGAACTGTGCGGGACGTGGAGATCGTGCGATCGCCCCGGGACCGGACCGGTGGAGCCGACGACATCGGTCGCATTTCAGCAGAGGAGGCCTCCAGCTATCTGCTCACGCTCGCGCGCGAGGGGGCGACCGAGCGAGCCGCCAGAGATGCGATCCTGCCGGCCCTGCTGGCCGACGTGGAGGAGATCTGGCGCGACCTCGTAGACTTGGGGAGCGACCGAAGTCTGCCAGCCTCCGTGCGCAAGAACGCCCTCTTCTGGCTCGGCCAGGAGGCCGCCGAAGCGGCGACCGCGGGCCTGGCGGATGTCGCGTTGGACGAGGACGAAAACCAGGAGATCCGCGACGCGGCGATTTTCGCACTTTCGCAGCGGCCGGCGGACCAGGGGCTCTCCGTCTTGATGGATCTCGCACGAAGCGGCGGGGAAGCCGCAACGCGACGCACCGCGATTTTCTGGCTCGGCCAATCGGACGACGAGCGGGTGGTTCCGTTCTTCGAGGAGATCCTGCTCGGGCCGGGACGCTAGCGTAAAGGGGCCGTAGAAGCCTTTGGCGTCTGCGTTTGGCGCCAGCTTTTGGCGTCAGCCTTCGGCCGGCCCTGTCTCCAGATAGATCTCGTGGAGTTGGTCCAGTGCTTTATTAAACACAGGTTCGAGCTCCGGATCGAACGCCTTCCCGAACTCGCGTCGAATTCTCGCGACGGCATCCTCCCAGGGATGGGCACGCCTGTATGCGCGGCCCGAGACCATGGCCGAAAGAGCATCGGCGATAGCAGTTATTCGAGCCGCAATTGGAATCGCTTCGCCGGAAAGTCTATCCGGATACCCTGTCCCATCCCATCGTTCGCAGTGCCATGTAATGGCGGCGAGGGTCATGTCATCAGTCACGATGGCGTCCACGATCGAGCGGCCGGACCTGGGATGGTTTTGGACGCTAACCCAATCGTCGGCATCGAGTCTACCTTCCTTCGCGAGGACCTCGGTGGGGATCGACAGCTTCCCTAGACCGTGCAGAAGGGCCCCGTCCTCCAGCGCGGTGATTTCTGCATCGACGAGACCCGCGAGCTTCGCCAACACAACGGCGAAGCTCGCGGTGCGCTCGCTGTGACCCCGCGTGAAGGGGTCATGAAGCTCGGCGACCTCCACTAGACCCAGCAACCCAGCTCGAATCTTCTTCCACGTCACCGACGATCGTTCATCCGAGTCCACCGACAGCATGCGAGCCTCCAGGCGAGCCGTCGCCACGCGATCGCGCCGCCGCAGCGCGTTGCCGATCGCAACTCTCAATTCGGGAAGCTCGAACGGCTTCTCGAGTAGTTGGTCAGCGCCGGCCCGCATGGCACCGACCACTTCTTGGGAACTGTCGGCCGCAGTCATGATCACCACCTGAGTCGCTGGCCAGCGGGACTTGACCGTGG
>Ga0066376_10003756_pt1 | contig 13431 bp, 13 predicted proteins | sample Knorr_S15_td_Bot_FD_77009 | JGI IMG/M metagenome (GOLD analysis project Ga0066376, IMG submission 77009) | Marine microbial communities from Southern Atlantic Ocean transect - Knorr_S15_td_Bottom_ad_5009_LV_A | ecosystem: Environmental > Aquatic > Marine > Oceanic | place: Southern Atlantic... | reverse complement strand
CTGGCTGCACTGGCGCGCTATGAGTTGACACCAGCGATCTGCAGAAAGCAGTTGGATGCGTTGCTCCCAGGTCGCGCATGCACATTTTTGTTATTTGGTCACAATATTGCGATGCGTTACATTTCGTCGTTCCGTCAGGCCGTAGCCTCTTCAAAAAATATACGTAAAACGTAGGAAGATCAGTGCATCGTGACGAATACGAGCCAGGTAATGCCTGTTGAAGGAATCGAGGTCTTCTTTTCGACGATGTTCGCAGCCGGTTCAGCAAACGTCCCATATTGCGAGACGTGCAATCAGTGGACCACCGATGTGGAACTGTTCAACAACAGCCCAAATTCCATCCCATCCATGCTCAATTCTGTGCGAGAGAACAAGTTCCATCTCCTGAAAGAACAGATGGAATCAGGTCACGGCGAGAGATTACGGCTGAAGGCTCAGCTGGACTACTGCGACAACTGCAAACGGACGGGGTTCTTAACCCTGACCCATGTGACGCCGGAAGGCGACGAAGACGGTACCGATGAAGAGTTGTTGGTGGCTCAGGCAACCGTTGGCGCAAGTGCGGCCACGCTGCTAAGAGACTTTGAGGGAACGGTGGGCACAGGCCAGTAGCAGGCGCTGGAGTCGCGGTGAAGTGATCCTGGCACGTAAAACCGGAGTAGCAGGGTGTAGGGCCGGGGGCGCTAAGCCCCCCAGCGTGATGCCGAGGGCCTGCTGTTCCCGCAATTTATATGCCGCGCCCCATCGGACTACACCCACATGTGGGGGCGCGCAGCTTAACGTGACGTGCCGATTTTTGTCAACGTTGTGAAAATACCCGCGACAAGTGAAGCACGATTGCGCTGTCGTTCCCGGCGAGTTGAAGCGACCGGATAAGCGCAGAGGGTATATCTGAAGTCTGCTGGCCTAATTTTCGCGGGCTCACCGCCATCACGGTCCACCGGCGACGCTGGCCACTCGCCCTCCCACATACCTCGCCGTCCATGCACGCCGGCTCAACACAGCAGTAGCCACCGCTTGCAGCCTGCAACGCGCTCTGTGGGCACGGGCAAGCTGACGGCGGCGAACGGGCGGCCAGTTTCACCACGGAAATTCAACTCAAAGTACCCCGCAGTCGGCGAAGCCCGGTGGACGGCAAATACCCGACGGTGGTTCGAAAAGAGCAGGCCGGAGACGGACCGAGCGAGAATGGACTAACCCTCGACCTGCGTCGCTTCCACTCCGGCAGACACTTCGGGGTGCTCGGCCATCAACTGTGCGGCCGTCGCCTGCATGGACTCGATGTGGACACGGGCGTGGGCACCCAGAACAACAGACAATCGCGACATCTGTTGAGCGCCATCGGCCTCCACCAGAACGACAAAATCGTACTGGCCGAGTGTCGCGTACCGGGCAAGGATTCGTGTTCCGGGTACGTCGACTGCGCTGCACGCATCGGCGAAGGCGTCAGGATTGTCGAGGCATGCCTGCAGCCCGTCGTCAGTCAGCTTTGCGAGCAGGATGAACAACATTGAGAACCCCTCTGTCGGTGCACCCTATCAGGTGAGGGCAACTGCCCAGAGATTCGGCTATGTTCGGTGCCTCCCGGGCTTGACCGTTACTTCAGCTCGATTAGTACGTTCCGGTAGCGTTTATCAGTGTTATTAACGACTCGGTGGACCTGATGTGAGTCGTGGTAGGTGAAGTCGCCAACGACGTTTTCACTCAACCTCTCCGTGCCGTCCTCGAACTGCGCGTCCAACCCGCCATTGCTCTCAACCACCACCGTCACATAGTCGCGACCGTGCAAATGCCAGTCGCTGGCCTCGCCCGGCTCCACAATCAAGTTCCAGATTTTCACCCGGTCGTTCTCAAACAACACGTCGGTCGCAATTTGCCCAAGCTCTTTGCCGTCTCGTTCCATCGCTCGCCTCCCGGCCCGTCCAATTAATTATTCAGGACAAGTCCCATAGTAGTGCTGAAGCGGCTCGCAGTGAGTGCAATCCCCCCGGTTGACCGTTCATTCACTCACATCGCTCGAACCCGGACAAACCCGACCCCTCCTCAACCACTACACGCAGCCCGCCCGCGCGCTTCGTGGACGTGAGCAATCTCAGGAGATGGGTGGCCAGTCGGTTATGATGCCGTGCACCGGATACATATCGCGAAGTCACAGTATGGAGGCTATCGAATGGCCACGGGAAACATACCCGCGTTTTACGCCCTGCCGGGCACGAGGGCGTGGCATGACTACCTGAATCTTCTGCACTTGCCATATACGCTCTGGAACCTGAGTATCGTGGTGCTGGGCACCGTCATCGCCCCGATTGTCCACGTCGACCGACTACTGGGCACCATGCTGGCGTTTTTCCTGGCAGTGGGGATTGCCTCCCATGCTTTGGACGAGTTGAACGGCCGTCCGATGGGAACCAGGATTCCGTCGGCCGTGCTGGTTTCACTCGCAGTAGTATCTCTGGCGGGCGCCATGGCCCTCGGCGTCCTGGCCGGTCTCCTCGAAACCCCCTGGATGTTCGCGTTCGTCGCTTTCGGCGGGTTCATTGTCGTCGCCTACAACCTGGGTCTCTGGCACGACCGGTTCCATAACGACTTTTGGTTAGCCTTCTCTTGGGGGGCGTTCCCGGTTCTCACCGCTTACTGGGTCAATGCATTGCGCTTTGACTATGCCGTCGTGTTCGTGGCGGTGGCCTGCTTCCTGGTGACCCTCGTACAACGAACGCTGAGCACTCCGGTAAGGACCATCAGGCGAAAAACTCTCAGGGTGGAGGGCTTTATTGAGTTGGATAATGGCGAACGGATAGTCCTTGACCGCAACAGCATCATCGCGGTGCCGGAGCGGGCGTTGCTGTTGTTGGCGATCTCATCGGTGATACTGGCAACCGGTCTCCTGGTTTTCCGGCTTCAAACTCAGTAGTGAAAACTTAATCCGCAACTCTCTACAAAAATTCACCGCATAGTATCCAGCAGCCAGCCAGCAGATTCCAGTACGGCAAGAACGTGGGTCTGCCCGGAGCCAGCCGTTTTAGGTGGTGAGACGGGGAGCGAGTTGAAGACGTGCGAATTGCCTTTTGCCGAATCTAACCAGAGTTTCGGAAAAACACGGCGAACCGACCTCGGTTACGGGCGAAAAGGCGATAGGCAGGTTCTAAAAACAAACTGATGACCCGGTACTTGAGTAGTCGAGACACGCCCCCCCATTCCGCCGGTATCTGCAACGATGGTAAAAATGGCCTGGGCACCCTGGGTAACGCGGCCCCGGTGATCAACCGCCACGATTGCCCTGGCAGCCACGGTTGGGTCAACGTGCTCCGAAGCTTCCTTCACCGACGCAGGATCGTTCGGGAGAAACCTGGTTTTTCCGTGTCGGTCATTCCGCTGTACCCAGCGGGCGAAAGCACGTCAAACAACGCACCGGGCATCATAGAAAACGATCAATACAGTCTCCCCGGCCACCTCGCCATCCACCACCAATAAATCAGCCACTACCTGCAACCTGTGTGTGCGCTTTTTGGCTTCTGGTGACCTCAGGAAACGAGTTGAGGCGATCAGGTGCCTCGCGTGATTTCGCGATCTTGCCGAATCTTAGACGTGTTGCCGTATCGACGAATACCACGATAGTTATGCAAAAACTCGCGGTCGTGTCACTCCACGATCATAGCGCCGGAAAATCCATGCAGTTCATGATGGATTGTGAACGAACCCGACTGATCAGGTGCGAACTCAATCGTCGAGATCTCCCCAGGCTTTACGACCATTCGACGAATGACCGACGGTGTCGAGACAGTGATCAACAGTTTCGAAGACCAAGAGGATTAGGCCGCCATTGCCCGCTGCGACAACAGCCCGATTCACAGCCACACACCGCAAGCAAACGGAACCGTCATACAAATGAACAATAGTGATGAGTTACGGGATTGTGTGCGGAAGATCGCGTAATGGAATCCAGATCGACCCACCGTTTGATTCCAACCGCGTCAGGTAACTTCCCTGATCCAATCAGCAACAACCGATGCTACTTCTCGGATAGCTTCCCCTTTAGTTCTAGGTGAGTCCACAGGTACGTTGTAGTGATGGTCCGCTCCCTCGACTACGTGCATCGTTGTCCGAACGTAAAGATTGCTTAGCAGCTGTTGCAACTCGTCATTATCGGTGAGGTCGTCGCGGCCACCTTGGATAAACAACATGGGTTTATCAACTTCACTTAGGTGAGCCGTCGGTTCTTTCAACAGCGTGCGCCATCTCATTGGAAAAACGAACGGTATAACACCCACGGCATTTGGAGTATTTCTTCGAGCCGCCAACAAGGTAATGATCTGGCTGCTCATTGACCTTCCACCAACAAATAAGGGTAGATCGTGAGCAGATTCCTCTGCCTTCTTCACCGCCGACTCTGCTGTGTCCAGCAATACTTGAAGGGAGTCTGGAGAGGAATCCCAACCCGGCTTGCTGTAGTTCTCAGAGTACGGGTAGTTGAATCGAAAGGTGGCGACACGATTTTTCGCCATCGCACAAGCCATATCCTCCTTGAGAGGATGCCTCATCGGACTCTCTGATCCATGGCCGAATACTAGGATCGCTTCGGCGTTCTGCGGGCGTAATAATATCGAAGAAACTGTCGGGCCGCCTCCACCGGCTTAAAATTGGGAGGGGGTGATCTCGATGTCCATTGTGCTGTTCCAATCTGGGTACCTCAACGATAGAGGAGCCAACGTTGGGCTACATGCCTGCCCGAACGTCTAAGATAATAAACCAATAGAAGGCCTCATCACCCCTAAGCAAACGGAACCCCCCCAAGTAAACGGTTGCTCACGTCCTTACCCGCTTCTACAGTTAACAGCTGTGTCGTTTGGTATTCGAGTGGCACTTCGGCCTGTACGAGTCCTTTTGTAGGGATTTGGGTCCAATGATCTACAACGTTGCGGGGCTGTTGTCCGGGAAACTGGGCGAGAGCCGGCAGCATGAAATCGAGAACGAGCGGCTGGTATTCGGCGAGAGTACGTTCACAGAGGTCAATGGCCCTGTTCAGATGCTGAGGACTGACAGGACTGTGCTGGTAACCGCTGATATTGAAGCGGTAACGCACGACACGTGCAGCAGGTGCCTTGAACCGGCGACTTTGAGCGTGAGCGTTGCATTGGAAGAGGAGTTCACTCCGAAAAACGCCGACCTGATGGAAGGTCTGAACGGCCATTCGCGGGATGGGGACGATTATTTCGATCCGGCGCTTTTGATTGACGAGCATAATTTCCTTGACCTGAGCGAGGTACTTGGCCAGGCACTTACCGGCGCAATTCGAATTGCCCCACTTTGCATGGACGCGTGCCGTGGAATTTGCCCTGTTTGCACAGTGAATCGCAACGACATCCAATGTACATGCGCTCAAAGTTCTATCGACCCGTGCTGGAAGGCTCTTGCGGGGTTGAGTGAAAAAGGCGCAGAATTCTCCAGTTGATCGGGCCAGAGGGCCAGTCAACGGGCCGTGAGGCCAACTGAAAACGAAAAATGGCACCACTACCAAAGAAAAAACATACACGGGCCCGCAAGGGCGGCAGGAACGCTCACAACGCAATCAAGTTGCCGGCGCTTTCCATCTGTCCATGCTCGCGCCGTGTGGTCATCCAGCCGCACATCGCATGTCCTGAGTGCGGGAACTTCAAGGGCCGAACCGTGATGGGCGAATGGCCCCAGGCGAACCTGCTTGAACAGTTGGAACCGGTTGGAGCCGCGGCGGCACCAGCATCGGAAGACTCAGAGTCTTAACAAGAACTACTCGGGGGAGTCGTTCCCATATGACGATGAAAACCACTTCGAAGATCGCTTTTCTACTCCCTGGCCAGGGTTCGCAGGCCGTGGGAATGGGTAAAGACCTGTATTTGAACTCGATCGCAGCACGCGATGTGTTCGATGAGATCGACGAGATACTGGGCCGGAAGCTGACGACCACGATGTTCGAGGGTCCTGCAGAAGATCTGACCCGCACCGAGAACACCCAGCCGGCGATCATGGCCACTTCGATTGCGACGTGGCGGGCGATGGAAGAGGCGACCGGGGTCCTGCAGATTCCGAATGCGACTGCCGGACACAGCCTGGGTGAATATTCTGCCCTTGCCGTTTCGGGTGTCCTGAGCATTACGGATGCCGTGAAGCTTGTTCTGGAGCGTGGCCGGCTAATGCAGGTTGCGTGCGAGGGACGGCCCGGCGGGATGGTTGCCCTTATCGGGGTCGACGAGATTACCGCCCAGGAAGTGTGCCGGGAATCGGGCGCCGAGATGTCAACGATCAACACTTCCGAGCAGATAATCCTGAGCGGCGACCACCGCAGCCTTGCGATGGCTATCGATATCGCTACCGTCCGTGGTGCCAAAAGGGCCATACCGTTACAGGTTGGCGGCGCTTTCCATTCGGGTCTGATGAGCCCGGCTCAACACGGTCTGAACGAGGTTATCGACTCGCTCGAATTCCACGATCCCTTCGTTCCGCTCATCGGCAATGTGACCGCGACATCGCTGGCCACAGGTGAGGAAGTTCGTGAAGAGCTCCGGTTGCAGCTGACTTCGTGTGTGCAGTGGAACAACACCGTTCGGTTCATGCTTGACGACGGGATTCAGAATTTCTACGAGATTGGCCATGGCCGGATACTTTCCGGGATGGTGAAGAGAATCGACCGCGAGGCGAGTGTGAGCAGCATCGGCGATTTCGCTTCGGTGCTTGCGTACGCCAGCGCGTCGTAACTCCGCTCTCCCCTGTTCAATCCTTTGTCACGTGGTTTACAGCTGCATTTCAGATCGACCCCGGTCGTTTCGGATTTGGGCGATGTGGGTGTTGATTTTGCGGGGTTTCAGGGGGGTTCTGAATCAAGTTCAGAATGACAATTTTCAGGTCAAAACAGCAGTTTTCTGGTCAAAATGCCAATTGGATTTTCAAAACGAGCGTTTCCCGATCCGAATTGCTGATTTCAGTTCAGAATGAAAATATTCACTGAGCGATAGAGCCGATTTCCTGTGCCTTCCCGAAAACCTAAATTCACAGCGTACAAACCGGACAAGCTCGATGCGCTTGTCGAGGGCGAACCTGTTGGCGAGAGCGACCCTCCGATGCGCGGTGGTCGCACGGGCTCACGCGCAGCAGTCGTGCAGGCGCTTTACGAATCGGACGCTTCCGGTCATCCTGCTGTCGCCGCGGTCATTCGCCTGGCGACAGAACGAAGGCTGGGCGAAGACGATATCGACTTTGCCACACGCCTTGTAAGGGTTTGCGAGGAGCAGCGAAGCGAGCTCGATTCACGCATCACGAAGATCGCGTCACGGTTCCCTGCCGAGCAGATGGCGCTGGTTGACAGGAACGTCTTGCGAGTGGCGCTGGCCGAGTTGCAGATGAGCGATGCGGCCCCCGAAAAGGTAGTGGCGAACGAAGCTGTTGAACTGGCCCGATTATTCGGTTCGGATTCATCGCCAAAATTCGTCAACGGAGTACTCGGTGCTCTGCTAGGATAGGTTGCCGTTCGGCCATATTTGTGGTCGACGTTATTTGATACAACAAGATTGAGCGGGGCGGCCGCCCCGCACCACCTTCCGGGGGTTGATTTAAATGGCCAGTGTGTTGGATAGAGTCCGCGACATAGCGGTCGACAAGCTCAGTGTTGATGCTGGAGACGTTTCCGCCGAGTCTTCCTTCACGGAAGATCTGAACGCCGACTCCCTCGACGTCGTTGAATTGATTATGGCGATCGAGGAAGAGTTTGGTTCTGACGACGAGCCTCTCGAGATCTCGGACGAAGACGCTGAGAGTATTAAGACGGTTCAGGATGCAGTGAAGTACCTGAACGATCGCGGAATCAGCGACTAAAGGCTTCCGTTCGGGCCGATGAGGTCCGGACAAATGACCGCCCGTTCCCCGCGCATATTTGCGATTCATTTGAACGGTGCGGTTTTTTTGTTGGCTTTTTGGGTATTGGGTACGGAGTCGCCGGTGCGGGGTTGCGTCGGGGTTGTGCAGGGTCGGCCAGTTCAGCTAAAAAAATTTGTCTGGCGCTGTGATAACTTGACGTTAGTTATCCTCGACCCATTCGGGGACATCAGTATTTATCGGGTCGCCCCTAATTGACAACATCCCCGCCCGGCTCACCAAGTACGCCTGGCTCCACCGATTGGAGTTCCATTGACGAGATCGCGGGTGTTGTTCGCACGTGCACGAATTGTCGGCTGCATTCCGGCAGGACGAACGCGGTGCCGGGCGATGGTTCGCCGGTCGCCAGCATTCTGATCATTGGCGAGGGCCCTGGCTTTAACGAGGACCAGCAGGGTTTGCCGTTTGTGGGGCGTTCAGGGAAGCTGCTCGACGAACTTTTGGCCGAGGTCCCGCTCTCGCGCAAAGGCGTGTTTATTACGAACGTTGTAAAGTGCCGCCCGCCCGACAATCGCGATCCACTTCCCGACGAAGTCGCGGCATGCCGTCCTTATTTAGAGCGACAGATGGAGTTGATAAACCCTAAGGTTATCGTGACGCTGGGCCGTCATTCGTATTTACGGTTTTACCCGGACGGAAAAATATCAAGAGACCACGGGAAGATACTGCGGTGGAACGACCGAATTCTTTTTCCGCTGTACCACCCTGCCGCAGGGCTGAGAAATCCTGCGATAAAACGGGACCTGCGGGAAGACGTGCTGCGGCTGCCAGAGGCGCTGAGGGAATCGCTGAAGATAAAGTCGGCGACCCTCCCTGAGGCGGATGAAGTGCCGGGTCGGCCAGAACCGGTCGGCGTGCACCAGCCGACTGCCCCGCAGGCACAGACGTCGCAGGCAAATTCGCCTGAAGAAGCAAACGCCGGCGGATCACTATCTGAACCAGTTATTGGGAACGAAACAACAGAAGAAAAAGGAGATCGCCAGCTCGGGTTTTTCTAAGGACTGCGCCAGGCTTGTTTGACACCGGCTGCTCGAGAGGCAGTTCGGTAACAAGCGCGTAGTGACCCGACTGGCACCATTCCATACGCATGACAACAAAAACGACCGAAGCCCCGTGGATACGCGTTGTGCCGCTTGGCGGCCTGGGCGAGATCGGTAAGAACATGATGGTCCTTGAGACCGTCGACGACATCGTGGTGATCGACGCCGGAGTGTTGTTCCCTGAATGGAACATGCCGGGGATCGACGTTGTGATCCCGGACATGGACTATCTGGAAGAGAATTCCGACCGCGTTCGTGCGCTTTTGATCACCCACGGCCATGAGGACCATATCGGCGCGGTACCGCACTTTTTGAAGCGACTTTCCGTGCCGGTGTTCGCCCCTGCAATGGCGAACGCGCTGCTGCACGACAAGCTGCGGCAGGCCCGCATGCGAGACGAGGCCGACCTGCGCCTGATTCGCCCCGGTGAACAACACGAGATAGGCGGCCTTACCGTCGAATGGTTCAACATGTGCCACTCGGTACCCGATTCAATGGGTATCGCAATCGATACGCCGGCAGGCGTTGTGATTCATACTGGCGACTTCAAACTGGATAATGCGCCCGTAATCGGGCAGCCGTCCGACCTTGGTGTGATCGCAGATATCTCAGGAGACGGCGCGCTGCTTTTGATGTCGGATTCGACCTACGCAGAGGAAGAGGGGTACTGCCCATCGGACCGCGAGGTAGTCGAGAGCCTGCCCCGGCTCATTGGTGCTGCCCGGGCGCGGATAATCGTTTCGAGTTTTGCATCGCAGATTGCGCGAATCCAGATCATCGCCGATGCCTGCATGGCCCACGATCGGAAGCTGTGCATTCTGGGGCGCAGCATGGTCAACAACACCAAGACCGCCCGCGAGCTGGGTCACCTCGATATTGCGAGCGATTTGATGATCAGTGCGGCCGAGGCCAACAGCCTGCCGGACGATAAGGTGTTGATTCTCACGACGGGGAGCCAGGGCGAGCCGCAATCGGGCCTCGTGAGAATGTCGCGGAACGACCACCGCGACATCACGATCAGGGAAGGCGACACCGTCATCATGTCGGCCAGTACGATTCCCGGTAACGAAGTGCCGGTCAACGAGTCGATCAACGAATTGGTTCGGCTCGGCGCAAAAGTTATTACAAATCACGAGCAGCGCACGCACGTGCCCGGTCACGCCCGAAAAGAAGAGTTGCGGATGCTGCTGAATGTAATACGACCGAAGTATTTCGTACCGCTTCACGGCGAATATCGAATGCTGAAGGCGCACGCCGACCTCGCCATGACGACCGGTGTGAGGAAAGAAAACGTGTTCCTGCTGACCGACGGCGATGTCCTGGAGATGGACGAAGAATCAGGCGAAGTGGTCGATCACATAGATGCGGGCCACATTTTTGTTCACGGCCTGGGCATGTGGGACGAATCGGGCAACGTGGTGGTCGAACGCCGTTCCCTTTCGCACAACGGCGTCGTGAGTGTGGCGTTCTCGCGGAATGCGGTTGACGGATCGCTTATGGGCAAGCCAAAAATCGTGTCAGCCGGGTTCGTTCATACTGAGGACGCTGACGATCTTTTACGCGAAGCTGAAGATGCCCTGGTCTCGGTCCTTGACCAGTCTTTGAAAAAGTCAGTAGAGTGGGCCGAGGTCGAGCGCATCGTGCGTACAACCGTTGGAAGTTTCCTGAGTCACCGGACCAGGAGGCGCCCACTGATAATAACCAGCGCCATTGACATCTAAATCCACACAGACAGCGTCGGCGGTAAAAAAGACCGCCCGTAACGCCGCGCGGCTGACCTGGAGGGCGCTCCGGGGCCTCGGGCGTCTTACTGCCTCGGCGCCGTCGCAACTGTGGTTCGTGGTCGCCCTGGCCGTGATCGGGGCCGTTGCGTACTTCGGGTTCCAGGATGAGACCGGCACGCTTGTCGGTTGGTCGGCGGTCCCGCTCGGTCTCTGGCTAATACCGGTGTTGTTCTTCGCGCTGTTCAACCGGACGGTGCTGACAGACCGATGGCGCTGGGTCTTGTCGACACTGGCGCTGGGACTTGCGATATCCGGGGGACTCGGGATTTTTTACGCCCCGCTGGACTCTTTCAGTGGGGATACCTACGGTGGGGATGTCGGCAAGGCGATTGCCCGATCGCCATTTCAGTGGTTACGGTTCGACGTTTCGTTTGCTGAATACGCTGCCGCCTGGGCACGGGTCGGCGGCCTGCTGATCGTTGCTTTTGTTGTCTACTCCCCGGGCGGATCGAAACGCACGGCAACTGAGACGGCCCGATTGCTGGTTGCGGTGTACGCGCTGGTCTCGGCTGGCGTGGTGACGTTGAATCGCCGGTTCGAGAACTGGCGGTACGAGCGTTCGCAGGCGAAGGCCCTGCAGGAGGCCGACCTGGCCGAGTACGAGGCCGATCAGAAAGCCCATGCCGACGAACCGGCGGTTGCCAGCGCGTCCGGCGGCACACCTGCTGAATCCGAATCTGAAGGGGGCACCGGCCCTGACGGCGCGGTCGAGGGGCAGGAGGACGAGTCGGACCTGGAACTGGCGAAGTTCGTCGAGCGAACACCTGAGGACCCGGCGACTCCAATCACCGTTGCCTATCCGACACCGAGCGAGATAGAAGCGGCCGATGAAATCGGGGAACCATCTCCGGACTATTCTGCGGCGCTGCGCTATCCGTGGCGTCTCCCGAATTCCGACATGCTGGCAGTCGCCAGGCCGGGCGGCATAACGAAGGAAGAGGTCGAACGGACGAGCGGACTTGTGGTGCAATCGCTCGCGCAGTTCGGGATTGACGTTAGCGTCGACCAGGTGCGGCAGGGTCCGACGGTGACGATGTACGGGCTCAGTCCGGGCTGGAAGGGACGGTCAGAAGAGAGTACGGGGCAGCGTGTCCGCGTCGATACGATTCTCGCCCGAGAGAAGGACATCGCGCTCGCGCTCGCCTCCCCCAGCCTCCGGTTTGAAGCGCCGGTCCCCGGCGAATCCGTGGTTGGGATCGAGGTGCCGAACTCCCATCCGACCGAGGTGACACTGCGGTCGGTCATGGACGGCCCGGAATGGAACGAATTTAAGAATTCGGCAGCGTTACCTGTGCCGCTGGGGCTGGGCAGCGGGGGCGAGCCCGTGATGGCGGACCTTGCGCGCATGCCGCACATACTGGTGGCCGGGTCGACAGGTTCGGGCAAGAGCGTTTGCATGAATGCGATCATTTCAGGTCTCATCCTGACCAGGACGCCACTGGAACTCCGGCTTGTGCTGATCGACCCGAAGCGTGTGGAGCTGACGCCGTACCAGGGAATTCCGCATCTTTACACCCCGGTGGTTGTCGAGGCCGACCGGGCGGTAATCGTTCTGAAGTCGCTCGTCGACGAAATGATGGGGCGCTTCCGCCTGCTCGAGGGCGCGGGCGTGAAGAACATCGCTGCGTACAACGAGAAGGTCAAGGAAAGGATGCCGTATCTCGTCATCCTGGTTGACGAACTGGCCGACCTGATGCTGACGGGTGCCGGTGAGGTGGAGCGGCTGCTGGTTCGACTTGCCCAGCTTGGACGGGCGACTGGGGTGCACCTGGTCGTTGCGACTCAGCGGCCGTCTGTCGATGTGGTGACGGGGTTGATTAAGGCGAACTTCCCGAGCCGGATTTCGTTTGCGGTTATGTCGCAGATCGATTCCCGGACTATTCTCGATTCACCCGGAGCCGAGAAGCTGCTCGGGAGGGGCGACATGCTCTACATGCCAATCGACAAGCCGAAGCCGGCACGTGTCCAGGGCGCTTTCATGAACGACCGTGAAATCGAGGGTGTCGTGAGTGCGTGGGAGGGTGCAAACCGTCCGCCGTTGCCCGAGCTGCACGTGTCGTTTGACGATTTCGGCTCTAATGGCGGTACGTCTTCGAGTTCGGACGGCGATTCGCTTTTCGACCAGGCGGTGGACCTCACACGGTCACAGAAAACGCTTTCGGTTTCGCTGCTCCAGCGTCGGTTGCGGATCGGGTACCCGCGGGCGGCCCGGTTAATGGACGAGTTGGAAGATGAGGGCGTGGTGGGCGCAGGCGAGCCGGGCAAGCCGAGACCAGTGCTTTAGGGGTGGAGAGCGTTAGGCTCCGGGCGTCGTCGGACGACTTGGTCGCTAGCTGGGGCCACCTGCCGTTCGATTTCCCGACCGGAGTACATCTTGAGCTTGACGAAAGGTGGCGGAACCTCAAAGCTAATAGCCATAGTTGGAGGTCTTGGCGTCATCGGATGGGTATGGCTGCCGCCGCCCAAATGAAGCGACTTGGGATGAATGATCCCGACATCCTTGAAGTAATGGGTTGGACAGACGTGACGATGCTGCGCCGATACACCGCAGCTGTGGCTACAGAACTGGCTCAGGCTGCGCACATCCGATACAGTCCCGCTGACGCATTATGAGTATTACTGCTTAACAGGTACCGATGCAATTCAGTTTCGTGCCGATGACTCAGCTGAATTTATCTACTTCCGCTTCCAGCGAAAGAACGACT
>Ga0066376_10003755_pt1 | contig 13434 bp, 14 predicted proteins | sample Knorr_S15_td_Bot_FD_77009 | JGI IMG/M metagenome (GOLD analysis project Ga0066376, IMG submission 77009) | Marine microbial communities from Southern Atlantic Ocean transect - Knorr_S15_td_Bottom_ad_5009_LV_A | ecosystem: Environmental > Aquatic > Marine > Oceanic | place: Southern Atlantic... | reverse complement strand
CAAGCATGACTTTTCCACACCCGCTACGCATCGCGGCATTTGCAGTAAGCGCAGGAGCACCAACCATGACAACACCATCTTCACTGCGTTGTCCACCGATAACACAAACGCTACCAAACGTTCCTTTGTGCCCATCATGATGTCTAGATGGTAAAGCGGGTAATTGCACGGTTATTTTTTATCGCCAACTTGAACAACATCAACTTCTAAGTTTCCGATTGTTGCAAGAATACCACCCATTTCAGCAGCAATTCCTTCATCGGACAATGACGTTGTCAATGTTGCAATATGCCCAACGCTAAATGGTGTTCGCAACGTAGCGTCAAGGTCAATCCACTTTCCATCAATCAACGCTTGGGACCACATGTGCCACCCAAATACACCATTGGGTGCACCATAATTTGGCACGTATACCATACCCATCACACCACGGGAGGGAATGCCAGAAGCTCGAAGCAAGCCGCAAAGCAATACACCATGTTCACTGCAATCACCTTTCCGATCACGGGCTGTCTGTGATGCTGAAGCGAATGCCGTAGACATTCCTTTTTCATCGATGTAATCAAATACTTTAGAACGTAATGCGAACGCTATGTCTAACTCTGACGCGTCAGCAGGAAGTGTTGCAATTGCATTTTTTGCGATTGTTACAACGGCTTCATCGTTTCCATCACACAGCGAACTAGCTGATAAATAATTCTCGTCTTCAAGCTCTTCTGGTGTTGCTGCAATTGGCGTGTCTAAGTCGAGTACAAGAGTCACAGTTCCATCTTCATTTTTTGTCGCGGTTTGAAAGCCAGCAGTTGGCAACTCTAACACGCTGCCATCCTTGCTCTTAACGTGCAATATCAATTGTTTCAATGTTGGGTCATTGGGTATCGCCCTGTTTGGTTCCACAAAAAGGCTCACCATTAATTCAGGAACTTCGTTGATGGGAGAAAGCGCTTCGTGTTTTGACATGATTGTGGTGGCAATTGCGCCAAATCCAGCGTTCATTGAAGAGCCAACATTCTTTCCATCCGCAGTATAAAATTCTGTGCCTACGATTGGCATTTTGTCGTTGACAGTCTCCCAAGATATCACCGTTTGCTCACTACCCAAAACATCTTGCACTTCTTCCCCTTGTCTTGTCATCACAACCGTCAATAATGACGGCCCCAGCTCTGGGATCATTGTTTGGTACGTGATGGCAGATGCGCCTTCTTTCATCTTCTTTTCAAACATGCGCCTGACTGTATGTGGGGTTAACCAGTGCCCTTCTGGCATCGGTATTATTTTTACAATCGGTTCACCACCAGCGACTGATGTCATTTCAATCGAACTGTCATTGAATTTCCATAACAATTCCTGTATTTGACCCATCGCTTCTTGGATTGACTGCACAGAGATTGGCTTACCGTCTGCGGTTTCTATGAAGGTTGTTGTCACACTGATTGATATTTCAATACCACCACGAGAGAGTGTCATCTCTTGAATCTTGACTGTCTTTACATTGTTTGTATCGCTCTCTACTTCAATAGTTTCGTGTGTCCAACCAGACTTCACACCATCAATTGTGATGCTATACCAGTTGTCCTCTTGTATCGTCCAATCTGCAAACAATTCATCGCCAGAACTAATGTTACGTTCTGCTTCTCTGGACTCTACGAAGAACCATAATCCGCCCAAACCAATTGCTACAGCGGTAGCGATTGAAATCGACAGGATAATGAGTGCGGAACGTTTAATCATCAGTTTCATCAGTATGCTCCTGTGGACGCATCAGTGGAAAGAGGATGACATCTCGAATGGACTCCATCCCAGTAAGTAGCATTACTAAGCGGTCGACGCCTAATCCCAAACCACCGGCTGGTGGCATACCAACACGTAATGCGTGAATGAAATCTTCATCAAGTGAACGAAATGCATTGACTTCATCATCTGCGCCTTCCAACTGTTCAGTAAACCGCAAGAGTTGCAAATCGGGATCATTGAGTTCGGTATACGAGTTTGCAATTTCCATTCCCCCAACAAATAATTCCCAGCGGTGTGACAATGTTTCATCATCATCGTGTGGTCGTGTCAATGGGGAAATTGCACTTGGAAAATCTGTAACAAATGTTGGACGGCTTCCATCTAATGTTGTCTCCACCTTGTCATCGAACAAATCACTCACGAGTAGCCAGTGATTCTTTGTTGTAGCATCGCCATAACCAAGTTCAGTCGCCTTTGCACGAACAGCTCCTTCATCGCACATTGGACAACCAAGTGCTTTTTCAAACAAATCACCATACGACACACGATCAAACGGCGCCAAGTAATCAATCGAGTAATCACCGTATTGCATCGCAGAGGCATGACCAACAGCATTCGCTGCCGCGCGAATCATGCCCTCGGTTAATTCAAGCATCGTTTCGCAATCTCCAAAAGCAGCGTACGATTCAAGCATCGTGAATTCTGGATTGTGTTTCCGAGACACGCCTTCGTTTCTAAAGTTTCGGTTGATTTCAAATACCTTGCGAAGTCCACCAACGAGAAGTCGTTTGAGATATAACTCGGGGGCAATCCTCAAATACAACGGAATATCTAAAGCATTGTGGTGTGTTTCAAATGGTCTTGCTGCTGCACCTCCAATGACCGATTGCATCATTGGTGTTTCAACCTCAAGGTATCCCTCATCATCCATATATGACCGAAGAGTTGAAACAATGAGTGAACGAGCCTTGAATATTGCAATGGTTTCTTTATTGGTGTACATGTCAACATACCGTTGACGATACCGAAGTTCCGTGTCGCTCAACCCATGGAATTTTTCTGGGGGTGGAGCAAGTGATTTACACGCTAACTCAAATGAGTCAGCCCACACACATATTTCACCTTTGTTTGTCATGCCGACTGGACCTTCAGCAACAACAATGTCGCCGTAGTCAAGTTTGCTTGCAATTTTAAACTGTTGAATTGGCATTGATGCTTTAGAACAACTGATTTGCATGTCTCCCGTATCATCACGGATAACCAAGAATGTCAATTTACCCATCGCTCGGTGTTGGATACATCGACCTGCGACCTTTGCTCGAGGTCGCGTGTCGTTGCTGTCATCTTCCTTAAATGCATCATGTGCTTCTTGGTTGAATTGTGTTCGTGCATCAGCCAAAGAGACAAGTCCATCAACGCGGTGACCCCATGGATAAACCCCATACTCTTCCATCCAACGATTCATTTTCGCTCGCCTCGCAGCGACGAGTTGTGATTCATCTTGTTGTTGTACTTTTTGGTCAGTCATAGAGAGTAGGATGGTACCTGTTATGAACGAACAAGGCGACAAACTATGGCACGGTGTAGGCATAATTACTGGTGCAAGTTCGGGAATGGGCGAAGCTATTGCGAGAAAACTTGCTCCTAACGCTACTGGACTCGTCATCGCAGCACGACGATTTAATCGAATCGAATCTCTTGCTAACGAACTCGGAGAGCACGTAATTCCTGTTCGATGTGATGTTCGAAAACAAGAAGATGTCCAGCGAACAGTTCAGCGAGCAATTGACACGTTCGGACATATCGATGTCATGATCAATAACGCTGGCATTGCTCCAATGGCATCCATGCTTCGTTGCAGGGTGGAAGATTGGGACAACTTGATTGATACCAACATCAAAGGCGTGTTGTATGGCATTGCCAGTGTATTACCTCATATGCTGGAGCGAAAAACTGGTCACATAATTACGATCAGTTCAGAGGCAGCACGTAGGATTTTTCTTGGTGCCGGGGTGTATTGTGCTACCAAACATGCAGTCCGTGCTTTGAGCGAAGGACTACAGCGGGACCTCAGTGCCAGAAGTCAGAAAGATGGGAATGATATCAAGGTGACAACGATTGCTCCGGGAGTTGTGCTCACTGACCTCGCGGAGTCGGTGACATTTGAACCAGCAAAAGTAGATTTAATCAGAGGCATGCAGAGTGTCGATGGCGTAATGACTGCTGAAGATATTGCAGATTGCGTACAATACGTTCTTAACTCACCACCTCACGTTGAGATTGGTGAAATGATCGTTCGACCAGTAAAACAGAACATGTAACAAGTAATAACATGAAAACAATACAACGCATCGGAATATTGACAGGTGGTGGCGATTGCCCGGGTCTTAATGCTGCAATTCGTGGTATCGGAAAGGCTGCGTTATTTCATAACATCGAAGTCATCGGAATTCGAGATGGGTACCAGGGTCTCATCGAAAACAGGGTGAGACAACTCAGCATTCCGGAGCTCTCTGGAATCTTAACTCGGGGTGGCACAATTCTGGGAACAAACAATAAGTGCGCGCCAGAAAAATACAACACGGGAAATGACGATGAAGGGAACCCTGTTTATATCAATGCAGTCGACAAATGTCTCGCTACAGTGGAAGAACACAACATAGATGTTCTGTTTGTGATTGGTGGTGACGGAACATTTACCTGCACAAAACCCCTCGTCGAAGCGGGGCTACCTTGCATAGGCGTTCCCAAAACAATTGACAATGATATTTATGGAACTGACCTTACGATTGGTTTTACCAGCGCACTACGCATAGGAACAATGGCGCTCGATCGATTGCATTCAACGGGTGACAGCCATCATCGCGTAATGATTTGCGAATTGATGGGTCGAAACGCCGGATGGCTTACGCTTGGAAGTGGTCTTGCTTCAGGCTCGGATGTCATTCTGATACCAGAAATCCCCTATGACATTGATAAAATATGTCACTTTGTAGAGAGTAGACGGAGTGGACTCAGTGGGTTTTCAATCATTGCATGTGCTGAAGGCGCGCATCCAATCAATGGTGAACCTGTGATTTCTCAGCGAATTGAAACGAGTCCGGACCCAATTCGGCTCGGTGGTATTGGACGACAAGTTGCGTTTGAAATTGAGAAACGTACTGGTATTGAAACTCGTACTACTGCACTTGGACACGTCCAACGAGGTGGTGAACCATCAGCGACCGACCGAGTCGTTGCAACTGCTTTTGCAACTGCTGCCTTTGAATTAGCGATGGATGGCCAATTCAACACGATGGTCGTATTGCGGGAGGGTCGCATGCAAACACAAGACATCCTCGATGCTGCAAATAAACAACGAACCGTTCCAGAGAACCATCGGTTTATCCGCGCAGCTCGTGAGATGCACACATGCTTTGGTGATTAATCAACCTGTTCTTCTGCGAGTACAAACATGGCTGCTTCAGCGAGTGATGGGGCGTAGAGTGTGGGCTTTGCTTCCTCGCTGACTCTATCTTGATTGGTTAACCAGATTGTTTTACAACCGACAGCTTGACCCGCTTGGATATCGCGGAGGGTATCTCCAATCATCCAACTCACCTCAACATCGATGTCAAAATCAGAAATCGCTTGCTCAAGCATCCCTGGAGAAGGTTTTCTCCATGGATGAACACCCTTCCATTCTGGAAGGTTGCCCTGGGGATGGTGGCAACAATAGTAATATCGCTCGATTGAGGGTACCAATGAGTCAATTCGATTGTGGACCAGTTCAATATCTGCCTCAGTAAAAGCACCTCTGGCAACCCCCGCTTGATTCGTCACAACAACCATCAACCAACCCGCTGTTGCAAGAGATGACACTGCCTCAGCGACACCGTCGATGAGTTGCACACCATCGGGATCCCCCAAGTCACCTTGGTTTGTAATGATTGTTCCGTCTCGATCTAGGAATACAGCTTTTCTCACGAGCGTAGAATACATGGAATGCCTTTGCCATCAACCATCAAGCACCTCACTATTCTCTTTCCTTCTTGGGTTGGTGATGTTGTGATGGCTTCATGCGTCTGGCAAATGGCACGAAAAAAATTCCCTGATGCAACAATCACCGCAGCAATTCGACCTCAACTTGCGTCACTCCTTGATGGTGTTGAAGAAATCGACGAAGTGCTTCCGCTTGACATGAAATCATCCGTTTTTGTTGCAGCAAAAAAACTACGTGCAACAAATTCCGATTCAATCATTCTGTTACCCAATAGCATTCGGTCAGCACTCATTGCACGACTCGCTCGAATTCCAATTCGCGCAGGGTATAAACGAGATGGTCGTTCATGGCTTTTAACTCTAGGAGTCACCGTAGACCAACAACATGAACCAACACCAACCTCTGGTTATTATCTCCACCTTGCCAATGAACTATTTGAGATGCAGGAATCTCCATCGCTTCCAACAATTGGAATTAGCGATGCTCAACATGCAAAAGCACTCAATATTCTCAAAGGTATTTCTTCTCCGATTGTCCTACTTGTTGTGGGTGCAAGCAAATCACAGAAACGATGGAATCCAAAACATTTTGCAACGGTTGCTGATGCTTTGCATGACATGGGTGCGACATGTTGTGCGATAGGGTCGCCGGATGAGCAAGCATTAATTCAAGAAGTTGTACATGCAGCAACCGCTCCAATTCACGATTTTACACAATCTGGCATGACACTAGGGACACTCAAGGGTGTGGTTCAAAAAGCAGCTTTGATGATTACAAATGATACGGGTCCAAGACATCTCGCTATTGCAAGTGGCACGCCAACTATTGCGCTGTATGGTCCTACTGATTTTCGATGGACAAAATATGCATGCAACCATGATGTGGCTGTACTCGCCGATCCTTTTTTACCCACCAATCTTGTGGCTGATGACAACCCAACACGTTGCGAGATTAATAACATCCCTCCGAGTGATGTCATCGCGATTGCAAAGCAATTGCTTACGTAGCATTACCGATTTTTGGTTCTTCGCCTCGAATAATTCTTCCAATATTCGAACGGTGCTTCCAAAATACCATGCATGTAATGAAACCCGTCACTGCAAGCAACGGCCATGCGTGTGACAGCGTTGATGCGAGCAACACCACTGCAATGGCAACCCCAAAGAGGACAATTGCTGCAATAAGGCTTGCAAGTGAAATCATTTTCGTCACTTTCGCTGTAACAAGCCAAGCAACAAATGCCAAAGTAATGGGCATCGTCAGTAGCGGCCACATGACAATCATGCCTCCGAAAGTTGTTGCAACACCCTTTCCACCTCCGAACTTGAGCCAAGGCGAATACATGTGTCCCAGGAGTGCCGCAAGGACAACACAAATCCACAACAACATGTCATTTGTTTCTATGTGTTCAATTGATTGACCAAAAAGATTTGCATACTTACCAACTGCGTACACCGGAATCGCGCCTTTGAGAACATCAAGTAAAAAGCATATAAACCCTAATTTTTTGCCAAGGACCCTTCCAACATTTGTCGCTCCAATATTTTTTGAACCATGTTCCCGAATATCCAGTCCCTTTGTTTTTGCAATGAGTACGCCAAACGGGATACTCCCTACAAAATATGCCAACGCTAATGCAATTGTCCAGTCCAAAATAGCCATTGCCCCCATGCTAACAGGAGAACAAGAATCAAGCGAAGATCAACGACATATCTAGAATCAAATTTTCGACATGTCAGCGAAGCAATATAGACAACAAAGATATAAAAGCCAACCCTTGAGTGCACCAGGGCGAAAAGTATTCCGATAGAAGCAACGCAGTACACTGCTGTAGAAATTATCCAAGTCCAGTAATCACCAAGTTGCATGGCAAGGGTTCGACAACCTGTTGCTACGTCATATTCACGGTCCAACAAATCGCACACCATTGCATCAGCACTACACATCAGTACAAATGCAACTACAGTCAAGATTGAATTAGAAAAGTCATTCAGTGCCCAAGCGAATGATGTGATTGCGACACCTACAGCAATTGATTTCAAGTATGAATAAGTCCTGAGCGGTTTGATGAACGTTTTTCTTCCATATACACAAACTCCACCAAGAGAACCAAATACAAGAAGGGGTGCAATAGGTTGGTGCAATGCGAAAATGACCACAGCACCCATGAGCAAACAGCACGAGATCCAACGGAGGAGTGTTGTGTGTTGGAGAGCAATTCTATGCCTCTGTTGCATTGGTTCTACTGCAACGACTGTTGACCTATGAAAGATATAAATTCCAATGGTTAAGAAACCAACTCCACTGAGCAACAATGAATTCTGTGGTTTTCCATTGACCAGAAACATCAGTGCGGTGACGGACATCACATAGACCCCTGCCGGTATGCCCAATACTGTCAACCATGGCATATTTCCATTTTATGGGGTCTGTTACAATACGGATATGGATGAGCACACTGGATATCAATCCCCACTTTCTGGGAGGTATGCATCGCCACAAATGCAAGAAATATGGTCTCAGCAACGAAAAATCGGCACTTGGCGACGATTATGGCTCGCCCTCGCTGAATCGGAGCAAGAACTTGGTCTAGATATCACTAATGAACAGGTGGCTGAACTGCGAGACCATCTCGATGACATTGATTTCGAAGCAGCCGCTGCCTATGAAAAAGACCTCCGTCACGATGTAATGGCCCATATCCATGTGCTTGGTGATATTGCTCCAACGGCTCGACCTATTATTCACTTGGGAGCAACAAGCCAATTTGTAAATTGCAATACTGAAATGTTGCAACTCAGAGATGCAACACAACTCATCACAACCAAACTTGCGAAAGTCATTTGTAATCTTGGTACATTTGCAAAAGAATACCGAGACCTTCCCACTCTTGGTTTCACCCACTATCAACCAGCACAACCAACTACTGTTGGCAAACGTGCAACAATGTGGGCGCAAGATCTCGCACTGACATTGGAAGACCTTGAGTTTCGACTTACCGCCATGCGGTTCCGCGGTATCCGCGGCGCAACCGGAACACAAGCATCATTCCTTGATTTGTTCGGTGGAGATCATGATAAAGTTGTAGCGTTAGATAAACTTGTTACAGAAAAAATGGGATGGTCTTCGGATAAACAACTTTCAGTCACGGGTCAAACGTATCCAAGAATAGTTGATGCACATATTCTTTCTTCACTTGCCGCCGTTGCTGCGACCGCTCACAAATTTGCAACTGATCTTCGGTTGCTTGCAAATCGAGGAGAGCTTGAAGAACCCTTTGAGAAGAAACAAATTGGTTCCTCTGCAATGGCATATAAACGAAATCCTATGCGATGTGAACGAGTTTGCGCACTCGCAAGATTTGTGATGAACATGCCTCCAAATGCGTTACAAACTGCTGCAGTCCAATGGATGGAACGAACCCTTGATGATTCTGCAAATCGAAGGCTTATATTACCCGAGTCATTCTTAGCACTTGATGGTTTGCTTGATGTGCTCTGCAATATCACCGATGGTCTCATCGTCCATGAATCGAAGGTGCAAGCAAACTTGCATCAAGAAATGCCATTCCTTGCAACAGAGCGACTTATGATGGAAGCCGTCAAGCTAGGAGCTGATCGACAAGACGCGCATGAAGTCGTTCGGCAACATGCCATCGAAGTCGCCCGCTGTATCAAGGAAGATGGTGCTGAAAATGACCTATTAGAGCGACTTTCCTGTGAGGCGATGTTCAAGGATGTTGACCTGACGATGGCGACCGAACCCAGCGACTATATTGGCCGAGCACCTCAGCAAGTCGATGCATTTTGCGATGAAATCATTGAGCCCATCGCTCAAAGGTACTCCTCGATGACGACCGAAATTGCCGAGTTGAGGGTATAAATCTACTTTTTTTACCTTACAGAACCCTAATTTTCGTGATTTTTTTGCAATTAGGGGGTTGCAAAGCAGTGTTTGCCGATAAAGAATGCATTGAAATGCACTATAGGGCATCGATGCCCCACACAACACACCCCTAGGATTGCTCCTAGTACAACGCTTTGGAGGCACTACAAATGGAATCTTATGACAGACTAGTTCAACTCGTGAGTGACGTCACCGATGATATGGCAAAATGTGAGGGTGGCAACAAAGCTGCTGGTACTCGCGTTCGCAAAGCAATGCAAGATATTAAATCTGCTGCTCAAGATGTCCGCAAAGATGTTTTGGGTCTTCGTAACACTGACGGTTAATCACAGCAATCAATGCAAGTGATGGGCTCAGGTAACGCTTGGGCCTATTTCTTTGATACCCTGCTCAATCATGGCTATTGAACCACTCATTGACATCTCAACTATTGACCTTTCAAGTGTTGCCGTTTCTCGGGAAGAAGTTGGTGAAATAAATCCACAGTCGGGTGCTATGCGCCAACTCGATTACGTTGCATTTGTCAGGGAAGATAAACTCATAGCCGTTGGTGTTAAGGAAGTCAAAGAAGATGAGTTTTGGGTATCGGGACACATTCCGGGTCGTCCTATTTATCCGGGCGTGTTAATGATTGAAGCGGCTGCTCAACTCAGCAGTGTTCTATATTACTTGAATGCAGAAGTTTCAAGGTTCATGGGATTTACTCGTTGTGATAATTGTTCCTTTCGAGATCAAGTGTTTCCCGGAACTACTTTAGCGATCGTTTCTATCATTCGTAAGTTTCAACGCCGACGCTTTGTATGTGATACACAAGGTTTTGTCGATGGTAAATTCATGTTTGAAGCCAAAGTCACCGGCATGATGATGTGATGAAACCATACCCACTCACGTTTGTACCGATATTGAAAGAAAAAGTTTGGGGGGGTCGAACACTTGAACGATATGGAAAGCAATTACCACCTAATGTTTTGGTTGGCGAATCATGGGAACTTGCCAACCTTCCACGTTCTGTTCAAGATGGACAAAGTGTTATTGCAAATGGAGAACTTGCGGGAACAACGCTCGATGATGGATTTCCTCTGCTCATCAAATTTCTAGATGCCAATGACAACCTCTCTGTCCAAGTACATCCCAGTGATGAATACGCAACAAAACACCCTGAAGTCCATCTTAAAAGCGAAGCATGGATTATCCTTGAATCAACCCCAGAGGGGAGAATTTATATTGGATTGAAGGAAGGGACTACTGAGTCAGAGTTCCGAGCCTCAATCAAAAGCGATTCTGTGCCAGATTGCCTTCACGAAATCAACGTGCATAAAGGCGAATGTTATTACTTGCCAAGCGGAACTTGCCACGCACTTGGAGCTGGAGTTCTAGTTGCTGAAGTACAAACACCAAGTGATACGACATTTCGAGTGTGGGATTGGGGACGAACGGGAAGAGAAATGCATGTAGACCAAGCCATGGAGTGCATTGATTTCAATGCACCGCTTGTTGAGCACAAACAGCCAACTCCATTACAAAGCGGTCACTTTCTTACAACACATTTTGTTGATACACCTTTCTTTTCAATTGAACGAATTGAAGCAACGCAAGACGCTGAACTTGAATTGGTCGTTGACTCAAATCCAGTCGTCCTCATGGTCGTTGAGGGACACGCTTCAATTCAACATGATATTCCTGTTGATGCACCCATGGGTACTACAATACTACTTCCTTCCGGCCTTACAAACGCGACAATGCAATTTCCAAAAGGTACTGCAGTGTTGCGGTTTGATTTGCCCGATAAAAAAGAACTTGCTTAATTACGCTTCGATATTAAGGTGTTGGCCTGTTGCAATGCGAGTTGCCGCTTCAATTCGATCTGCGCTTCTTGTGTAGAGTTGCAGTGGTTGCACCTTAGACATATCAACGCCTTCAAAATTCACCTTGCCTGAGACTTGTGCTGCAACAAGTTTTTGAGCAGGAGTTGCAACGATTTCTTGTGCAACTTGCGCCGCATACTGCGCACCATATGCTTGCGCGATTGCAAATTGGATTGGTCCATCGTATTGCATATTATTAGAGTACCTCATACTTCCAAACTTGCAACCCCCAATCGACCTCCAAGAAAAACCGGCTATTGCTCTTCCTGCAACAACCGAGTCCCTTGGGGTTTAATCCAGATAATTCCGGAGTCCGCCGCCCACCAGTGGCGGCTAATAGACATCGACTGCCTCAAGCTCACCACTTGAGCCGATAATGCTTTTTTGAGATTTAGTAGGATTTAGCCCATAAAACACGTTGCGGGCTGGGCTTTCCAGTAAAGATACATTCACCTTCATCTTTGTTTCCATGGAGTGGGACACAGCGAAGCGTGACTTTCAAATCGGCTTTGATTTCATTTTCAACAGCAGAATCACCACAGAAGTGTGCATAGACAAACCCAGTGCCATCTCCTTCAAAGTGTTTATAGAAGGAATCTTTATCGTCGATGGTTTGCGTTGCTGCCTCTCGCCGAGCAAGTGCTCTATCAAACAAACCTTGTTGCATCTCATCAAGAATAGTCGTAACGTTTTCAATAAACTGACTTCGATCGACACTCTCTTTTTCATTGTGTCCTTTGTCGCGTCTCGCCATGAAGACTGAATCTTTTTCCATGTCGCGTGGACCAATTTCCAAACGAATTGGAATGCCTTTCTTCACCCAACCCCAAGTTTTTTCACCACCACCAATATCACGGTTATCAATTTCAACTGTCACGCTTCGACCGTGATAATTGATTACACCCAAATCAGCTGCGAGTTTGTGGCAGTAATTGAGAATCGCTTCAGGGTCATCTGCTTTAAAAGTAATTGGGATAATCACGATATGCGATGGCGCAAGGCGTGGCGGCAATACCATGCCGTCATCATCAGCGTGTGTCATAATCAATCCGCCAATCAAACGAGTTGAAACACCCCAACTCGTTGTCCATGCGAATTCAACTTCTTTATTGTCATTTTGAAAGGTAATGTCCTGTGCCCTAGAAAAGTTTTGCCCTAGGAAGTGTGATGTTCCCGACTGTAATGCTTTTCCGTCTTGCATCATTGCTTCAATGGAATATGTCGAAACTGCTCCGGGAAACCGTTCGCCTTCGCTCTTGGCACCAGTAATCACTGGCATTGCCATTGAGTTTTGGGCAAAGTCTTTGTAAATATCAAGCATCTGTAGCGTTTCATCAATGGCTTCTTGCTTCGTAGCGTGGGCAGTGTGCCCTTCTTGCCATAGAAACTCCGTCGTTCGCAAAAATAAACGTGTACGCATTTCCCAGCGAACGACATTTGCCCATTGGTTAATCAAGAGTGGTAAATCTCGGTATGACTCAATCCATTTGCTGAACATTTCACCAATAATTGTTTCTGAGGTTGGGCGGATAATCAGGGGTTCTTCTAATTTGCCTGCAGGTTGTAACTTGCCATCAGCATCTGGCTCAAGTCTATGATGCGTCACAACCGCACATTCTTTTGCAAAGCCCTCAACGTGATCTGCCTCACGTTGCAAAAAACTCAAGGGAATAAACAACGGAAAGTATGCATTTTTATGTCCTGTTGCTTTGAAACGAGCATCAAGGGTACTCTGAATATTCTCCCATATCCCGTAACCCCACGGCTTAATAACCATACACCCACGGACTGGAGAAGATTCTGCCAAATCAGCAGCTTTGATGACTTCCTGATACCACTGCGGATAATCTTCCTCTCTAGTTGGAGAGATTGCTGTTTTTGGTTTTTTTGATGTTTGTGGGGGTGCCATGTTTCTGGGATTCTATCATGCTTCATATGTCAGCCACT
>Ga0066376_10003754_pt1 | contig 13434 bp, 10 predicted proteins | sample Knorr_S15_td_Bot_FD_77009 | JGI IMG/M metagenome (GOLD analysis project Ga0066376, IMG submission 77009) | Marine microbial communities from Southern Atlantic Ocean transect - Knorr_S15_td_Bottom_ad_5009_LV_A | ecosystem: Environmental > Aquatic > Marine > Oceanic | place: Southern Atlantic... | reverse complement strand
GCTTTGCACGCCTCAAATACACCGGGTACAAATTCAAACTCTTCGGGTTTGTATACATAGCCATGATCAATATTGACCACACCATCACGGTCTAAAAATAAAACTTTGCTCATTACAATTGCTCTTTATCTACCACGTGGTCAAACATCGAAATCACCTTTTCAACACTGATTTGCGCCATTAGGTCAGCCCCTTTAACACGTGCTCCCCATGGCAGCTCTTGCGCCGTTTTACCTGTTTGCTCTCGTAAGTTTTGGTGATACACCTCAACAACATACTCTTGATACAAATAAGGCCCTGTGCGTTTTGGGTTTGAGTGGGCATACAAACCAATAACAGGTGTTCCAACCGTTACAGCCATATGCGCAGGCCCAGTATCTGGAGCTAACACTAACGCCGCACGCTTCAAAACACATAACAGTTCTTTTAGTTGAGTTTTCCCTACTAAGTTAAGCACAGATGTCGAACTATGCGCGATAATTTGCTCGGCAAGTTCAATTTCTAAAGGAGTTGGACCGCCAGTTATAACTACCGAAAAGCCTTGTTGATGAGCATGTTCAGCAAGTGCAGCATAACGCTCGGGTAACCAATTACGCTCTTTTTTACTTGCCGCAGGCGAGATAACAAAAATACGCCCGGCTAAACGTTCTTCACCTAATAGCGCATCGGCTGCTTGTTGGTGCTGCTCAGTTATTGGCATTTGCCATTGAGGCTTGTAATCAGGCGTCCCAATTGCTTGAGCAAAACCTTTAAAGCCTTCTAATACATGCGCTTCAGATTGCGGGGCAATACGCTTATTAATAAACAAGCTATGTAACTCTTTTGAGCGAGCCCAATCAAACCCCACTTTGACCTTTGCAGGAATACAGCGGGCTGCTAGATTCGCTCTGAGTGCGACTTGCATATGTAAGAGCACATCAAATTTACGCCCCTTGAACGTGTCTTTTAGTTGCTGATAAGCCTGTTTGCCTTGTTTTTTATCGAATACAACAAACTCAACACCGGGTAAATCGGCCAGTAACATGGCCTCAACTTTACCAATCACCCAGGTAATTTTTGCCTTCGGATGTGCCTTTTGAATTGCTTGCACTGCTGATACGGCATGACATACATCACCAATAGCCGAAAGCCTTAAAATACAAATATCTGAATAGGAGGTTGATTGAGTCACGTGCGCCCTTAGCTACAGCAAATAATATGCGATCTTAAATTAACTTGATGCTAATGCAAGCACTTATGCGAAAAGCTAAAAATACGGTAAGATAGCGCTAATTTTATTTAATCTTGAAGTTGTTATGTTTGAAACTCAGCATCTGCAAAACACCACCCTTTTGTGTCACCCAGCTTACAAAGATGAGCTCACGCAACAGTGGTTCGATGCCAATTATTGGCAACAACAAGATAAAATAGTTGGCGCAAAAAAAGGCCGTGCAACAGCATGGTTTTTTAAACATCAACAGCTTACAGGCGTTCTGCGTCACTATTGGCGCGGTGGGTTAGTAGGTAAGTTACTGAGCGATCAGTACCTATATGTTGGTTTAAAGCAAACTCGTGTCTATAAAGAGTTTACACTGATGATGCGCTTACTTGAGCTTGGCCTAAACGTGCCGACACCCATTGCGGCAAAAGTGACCACCCACGGCTTAATCTATCGCGGCGATATCATCACCGAAGCAGTAACAGGCGCAAAAAGCGTGTTAGATATTTTAATCACGCGCCCACTTAACCAATCTGAACTCAAAGCGATTGCAGTCACCCTCAGCGAGTTTCACAATCATGGCGTCTATCACGCAGATTTAAACATCAATAACATCTTGTTCGATGATACAGGTAAGGTGTTTATCATCGACTTTGATCGCGGTGAAATCAAACAGCCACATGCTAGCTGGCAAACAGAGAACATTAAGCGCCTTGCCCGTTCATTTGCGAAAGAGCAAGGCCGCAATGAAGTGATGCATTGGCAGCAAAGTGATTGGCAGTCACTGGTGTGTGACTACCAAGCATTGCTTAAGACTTAATTTTGCTAATTACGTTTGATGTTGAGCATCCATTAAGAAACTCAAGTACTTCGACTTTACCGCCATGGCGTAATACATGATCAGCTCCGGCAATTTGGTCAACAGTGTAATCGCCGCCTTTTACTAGTACATCGGGGCTAATTTGCTCAATGAGCTTAGCTGGCGTGTCATTCTCTTCAACGCTACCAAATGGAATAACCCAGTCAACAGACGCCAGCGCACTTAAAACCATGGCACGTTCATCGAGTGGATTAATTGGTCTTTGTGGGCCTTTTAAGCGAGTGATAGACTCGTCATTATTTAAGCCAACAACAAGCCTGTCACCACGAGCTTTTGCCTGTGCAAGGTAGCGCACGTGACCTGCATGAAGAATATCAAAACAGCCATTAGTGAAAACAATTTTTTCACCATTTTGTTTGGCAAACTCAATATGCTGAAGCACATCTTCAAACGGCGTTTGGTAATGCTCGCCAGTTTGCTGCAAATATTGGCCAAGCTTACGGCTCAACTCTTCTGGCGACACGGTTGCGGCACCCAGTTTACTCACCGCAATTCCGGCAGCAAGGTTGGCAATTTCGACCGCATCTTTTGCTGCCATTCCCGCACCAAGCATCACGGCAAGCGTCGCGATTACGGTATCGCCTGCGCCAGTAACATCGCTAACTTCAAGCTGCTGGGCTGCAAAATCATGTTTTTCTGCTTGGCTGATTAACGACATACCCTGCTCTGAGCGAGTTAACAACATAGCAGCGATGCCCGCTTCAGTAATTAGCTTACGTGCGCTGTCAGTCAAGTTTTGCTCAGAGTCCGTCAAACCACCAGCAAGCTTAAACTCGTTTAAGTTAGGGGTTATGTAATCAGCACCACGATATAAGCTTAAATCAGATGATTTAGGGTCGATAAGTACCGTTTTACCCGCTTTCTTTGCAACCTGAATCATTTGTTGAATTAAGCTCAGAGAGCCTTTGTTGTAATCAGAAAACAACACAAAATCGTAGTCATCTAAAACCAGCTCTAAACGGTTTAATAACAATTGACTGTGTTGCTCAGTAAAGGTCTCTTCAAGATCAAGACGTACAACTTGCTGATGACGGCTGATTACACGCATTTTTGAAATAGTCGGTAAATCGCAAACACTCACTAATTGCGAATCAATTTTTTCTGAACTTAAAATTGTTTCGAGGATTTGCCCGCTTTCGTCTTCACCAACTAAACCTAATAAGCCGACTTTACCATCTAAACGAGCAATATTTTTTGCAACGTTTGCTGCACCACCAGCTTTGTCTTCAAACTTACTTACTTTGACAACAGGTACAGGGGCTTCTGGCGAAATGCGTCCTGAATCGCCATGCCAGTATCTATCTAGCATGACATCACCAACGACCAAAATACGTGCCTTTGAAAGGTTTTTTAGTAACGCTAAATCCATTACTTTTGCTCCGCTACAACCATATCAATGGCTTCGCATAGCCAATGCCCGATGAACATATGCGCTTCTTGAATTCGCGCTGTTTCATCATTTTTAATGATAATAGGTAACTTAGCGATATCTTTTACCTTACCACCATCTCGGCCTGTTAATGCCACTGTAAAGGCACCAATCTCATTTGCCGCAGCCAATGCAAGATTGATGTTAGGGCTCGTACCAGAGGTGGTTAAGCCAATCACTAAATCTTCAGGCTTACATAACGCCTGCACTTGGCGCTCAAATACAGTATCAAAATGATAGTCGTTACTGTGAGCGGTTAAAATTGAGGTATCTGTTGTCAATGCGATAGAAGCAAGTGGACCGCGCTCCAATTTGTAACGCACGACAAACTCAGCAGCTAAATGCTGTGCATCAGCCGCGCTACCACCATTACCAAACCAAATAACCTTACCACCTGCTTGTAAAGCGCTGTGACATGCTTCAAGTAATTGCATCACTTCAGGGTGATAGGTTTCCATCGTTTCAAACAACATTTGATGGCGATTTAAACTTTCGAGGTAGCTTGCCGCTACAGAATCAAGATTTGACATAAATATTCCTTAAAAAGTATTAACGGCTTTGCTTACCAAAAATAGGCAACAGATAACCAAGTATAGTTATCTCCAAATACATCTTCACCATAGGTAAGAGTTGTCTCTAATGTATGCTCGTTTAATTGACGTGTGTTACTTAGCTGAAGTTCAACCGCTTTTTCATATTCGGCTGTTGTTTGGCCCCACTCATTTAAATAGTTACTTTCATTCTCTATCAATGTTAGCTTACTACGCCAGAATGAACGGTAGCTTTCACTGTAAGTTAACTCCATGCTGTGCACTTGTGTGGGAGGCGCATCGGCGTAAACTCTCGCAACACCATTGGCATGTAAGTCAGTATATCGCTGATCAGCTGCATAGTGACCCGTTACAAAACCACCAACCGTATTACCATATGCCGGGTAAATTTCATTGACGTACCACAAGCTGTGCATATTGGTATATTCATACCTAAGCGACATTGTATTACTCAGCTTTGGTAAGAAGAAACCCAAATTGCTAACAGTGTTACCAAATTGGTAGTTCTTATGGTCTTTTGTGTCTTCACCACCATATTCAAAGTAAAGCTCAACTGGCATTCCCCAATTAAAATTCACAGTGCTGGTGATTGTTACGTATTGATCACCTAACTCATTATCTTTACTACCAGTGAGGCCTGAGTTGTCATTTCCTGCCGGATCAAAAAATGCATCTACCACATCACCAACATCTACTTTACGAGGCCCACCACCAAACTGCATCATTCGATTAAGGCCGAGCTTCCAACCATCAAGTGGCTCAATACTAAAATGCGTTCCTGCGAGCTTTGGTGTACCACTATGAAGCTCACCTTGGTAAAGAATACCATTATCAACATGTTCTAATTCTGAATAATACAATTCAAAATCAAAATTCCACCAATTATGGGCCGGCTTTACCATTCCAATTGAAATAGAGGGCGCTGTTTTAGCGTTGGTAGAAATGATCTGCGCAGAATGCTTAAACGGCGAGAACCAATGTTCTTTGTAACCCAGATTCAACTGTAAATCTTCACCAGCAAAACTGATAAACGAATTGTAATTTACAAACTTATTTGCTTTGGCTCGATAATCAACACCAACTTGTACTAACGTGTAATCATTGGCACGCCAAATACCTTCGAAAAAACCTTGTCCCCACTCATCAGAGCTAAGTCCGCGTTGATTAGCAATTTTCTTTGCATTATCTGTATCTACTTGCAGTTTTACACCAACACGAGTCACTGCATCATCACTTTGATATGGCTTTATTTTTGAACGAATCGCAGCAGCTAACCCTGGTTCATCCTTTTCAAGAATAAGTAGCGCTTTCTCGACTTCTGCTAAACGATAGGGTTTAGCCATAGGTGTGCCAATTGTTAGTGCAAACAAAGTATCTAATTGATGATCAAGCTGTGCATCCATACCCAGAGGTAAATAAGCGGTTGGTGTTGCAAATAAAGGCATTGAGCAACTTAATAAGGCACCTATTACCGAGGCTTTTATCATTTTAAATTTCATAATTGCTTCGTTGATTTGTTAAGTAACCGAAATACTACCAAATATGCCAATAGTAAACACTTAAAACTCTCATTGATAACCGTTTTTAACATTTTATATTTAGATTGCGTAGGTTCCACGCTATCATAACGTTTTACCTAAATAGGCTAAGTAATGGCGCGCATTTTATACTCTTTACTTTTATACCTACTAAGCCCACTGGTTGTTTTTTACCTGTATGTTTTACGTGGCAAAAAGAATAAGGGTTACCGTGAGCATTTTGCTGAGCGCTTTGGCTTTTCGAATTTGTCGCATCACGATGTTGTTTTCCATTGTGCCTCTGTAGGGGAAGTGTTAGCAGCAACGCCGCTTATTAAGGCCGTTCAATCAGAAAATCCAACACTTACTATTTTAGTAACCTGTAATACCCCAACGGGTCGCGAGCAAATAAAAAATAACTTTAAAGATGCAGTTAGCTGCTGTTATTTACCGATTGATTTTTTCTTCGCTACGAATCGATTTTTAAAACGTATCCAGCCAAAGGTACTGTGTATTTTAGAAACTGAGCTTTGGCCAAACCTTATGGCACAAAGCAACAACACCGGTACAAAAGTACTTGTTCTAAATGCCCGGCTTTCAGCTAAATCACAGCAAGGCTACCAAAAGGTAATGCCTTTAACTAAGGTGATAATGCAGTCTATTAGCGATCTTGCTAGTCATAATCAAAATGATGCCAAACGTTTTATTGAACTTGGTTTAAAGCCTGAAAAGGCACGCGTATTTGGCTCAATTAAATTTGATATCACACCTACAGAAGAGCAATTAAATAAAGTTGCAGCACTAAAAAAACAGTATAACAACGAGCGCTTTATCTGGGTTGCAGGCTCCACTCACCCTGTTGAACATGAGCTTATTTTAACTGCTCATGAAAAGCTGTTAAAAGCGTTACCCCACACACTTTTGATTATTGCTCCACGTCACCCAGAGCAATTTGATAAAGTCGCGGAGATATTAAAAAACTCAAATTTGAGCTTTAGTCGTCGCAGTGAAGATAACTATAACAACCAGCAAGTTGTGTTAGCTGACACGTTAGGTGAGTTACAATGCTTATATGGTGTGGCAAACATCAGCTATGTTGGTGGTAGTTTAATCGAGCGAGGCGGCCATAATCCGTTAGAGTCAGCAGCGTTTTCTGTTGGCGTATTAGCAGGTCCTCATACCTATAACTTTGACCATATTTATCCTGAGCTGATTAGTGCTCAAGGAGCTAAAACCGTTACCGATGAAAATCACCTTGCTGACACACTTATCGCTTTGAGTACTGATGTACAAAAGACGATTAAGCTCGGTCAGCAAGCTCAGAAATGCGTTACTAACAATCAAGGCGCCATCAGTAAAACGGTTAATTTAATTGAGCATTACTTAGAAAAGTAAGATAGAAAAGTATAATAGAATAGAGAAATAATGTGACTTCAAAGCAAGCGATGAATCGCCCAGAAATACAAATGCGCGAATGGGTATCAAGCGTAATCGTAAAATACAATTTCTGCCCGTTTGCCCGTAAAGAAGTAGAAAGCAATTGCATTCATTATCAAATCAGTCAGTCTATTACGCTTGATGATGCAGTAATGGATATGCTTGAGCAATGTAGCGCGTTAGACCAACAAGCTGAGCGCGAAACTACTTTGTTAATGTTTGAGCAAGGCTTTAAGGATTTTGAAGAGTTCTTAGATTTAGTCGATTTAGCCAATGCGATTTTAGCTGCACAAGGCTATGAAGGTAAGTATCAAATAGCCAACTTTCATCCTGACTATGTATTTGCTGATAGCGATGACAGCGATGCTGCAAACTATACGAATCGTGCACCTTACCCAACACTGCATCTGATCCGCGAAGCCAGTATGAGCGAAGCGTTAGATAACTACGATGAACCTGAATCGATCCCAGAGCACAATATTAAACTTGCAAGACGCAAAGGCATCGACTTTTGGCAGCAGCTGCTGCAAAACTGCATCGATAAGCGCTAACACCTACCGGCGTTATAAAGATAAAAAGCCAGCAATGCTGGCTTTTTGTTTTTTATAGCGATTAAATTTAGTGAGTTATTTTTTTACCCACTCACCGTTCACTTCAATGTAGTGACCCGGCTTCGTTTTTTCGATAGTTTTAGCAGCTGCAAGGGCTTCAACTTGCGCTAACGAAAGATTGTTCTTTTTCGCAAGTTTTAAATATTGCTCTTTACGCTTTGCATTAATTTCATCAACGACCGCTTTTGCTTCGCTGTTATTAACCACTAAACCTAAATAGCCTGAGCTGTCTTCACCTACTAAGCCTTGGCTTTTTGCATCATCAAGGCTGATAGCCCAAGCAGAGAAAGATAAACAAACAGCACTGATCAAGGTGATCACATTTAGTTTTTTAAGTTGTAATTTACGCATGTGTGCTCCTTAGAATAATTCGCTGTCATCACTGAATAAGGTATCAAGTTCTTTATCCACTTTTACGCGGATCTCATGGTCAACTTTTACATTTAAGTTGATTGTAATCGGCTCTTTTGCTGCCACCTCAACACGGTGCGTACAGGCACTCAGCATGCCTACTGCCGTCAGCATTACTAACCACTTAGCCATCATTGCTTCCTTTTTTTGCATACTCTTTCTCAACTCTTTGAGTAATTTCATCACTTAAACGCAGCGCTCTAAGTAAAGTAAATACATTCTCTTCATGATTATAATTAAAGTTCACTGCTTGCTGCTGGGCTTCATTATAACCCTCTAAATTAACACCTAAATGCAACCATCCATCCGGTTTGAGGTTAACACTGCTACGTAGTTTTTTAATATCTAAATTCTCAAGTAAACTCAGCGTGGTACTCAGTTCCTGTTGCTGCGCTTTTACAGCGTCAAAACCCGCATTATTAGTGATCAGTAATTTACCATCACCCTGATTAACTAACTGCCCTTGCTTTACCTCAATGCCCTGTTTACTTATTACTACGGGTAAGGTGCCTGCTAAGCGCCCACTTAAGCTAATCCCTGATTCAGCATCAAGGGTGACCAATTTGCTGGCATCAATGTTTTCAAATTTAACAGTCGCTGTTTGGTTATCACTGAGTGGGCAGTACTTATTCACCACAAATGCCCCGCCCATAACCTGACCAGTTAGATTAGCTGCGCAAGGCTGATTAGCCGTTACCTGCAACTGACCTTGTATATTTTTGACCACGGCACCTGCGCGCAGTTCATTGAGTGTAAATTTAGTCGCTGCAATATTAAGCTGCCCTGAATTAAACGTGCCGTTCAAATTCACTGCAAAATCATTCGCTAGATAATCATTATAAAGCGCACTGAATTTACTTATTTGCACGCGCCCTTGTGCTTGTTGAAGATTTACATCCCCTTTTATAATGCCTGAAACAACCCCATCAGTGACGGTAGCAAGCGGCTCAAACTGAGCAATTATCGGGTTTAGCTTGGATACTGCCTGCTCTGGTATCACCAATTCAAATGGGTGCGCAACCTCAGACATATGATGACTAACAAGTGCTTCAAAACCATCTGCAAATACATGATGCGTTGCCTGCAAGGCGCGGCTTTGAAGAGCCTTTGAAACGACTGACAACTTATTTAAGGTGAGCTCTGCTGTTGATAATTTAGCGGCCGTGGTTTTGGCATCAATATCAACAAATAACTCCCCCACACTGAGATCTGTACTAAGAGTAAGCTCATTGCTGATTTTTGCTGCATTCATATCATCATAAGTTAATGATTTAACTTTGCTATTAGCGTTAACAACTAGGTGCCGCTGGGCATTATGCTCAGCGTCAATTACGCTGGTAAAATCAGCTATCTGTGCACCCGATATTAGGACATTTTTAACACTGATATTAGTATTCAGTTTAGCTGTAGGGCTAGTAAATAAGTCATCGATATTTAGCTTTCCTTTAGCCCCAATCCCCTTAACCAGAGCGCCATCAGCCTGAAAATCTAAAAATGCAGGGAGTGAATCCAACGACAGTTGAAAATCAGCGCTGACGTTCTCTTCATGCAAATGTGCGTTTAGCTTAAGCTCATCAATATCTTTACTATTAAAATCAATGCTAACTTGGCTATTAAGTGATGCCAGCGGATCCTGTAAAGAAAGGGTCGTATTACTGACTGTCACCTCACTTTGCCCTTCTATAGCTTGCAGCTTTACAGTTGGGATTGATAGCAACTTACCTTCTACACTAACTGGTTTTTCAATGTGTAACTGCCAAGTAAGCGGTAACTGCGCTTCAACAAATGATTGATGCTGCTGGTCTGCGATGGTGTTTAAGCAGTCTCGGTTTGCACTAAGTTGATTTTGTAAAGCTGATAAATCCGCGTATAAATGCTGTTGATTTAATTGATACTTAGCACTCAATTGCCCTTCACTAGCAAAACCTAAGTCGCATTGCGCTAGAGCATGCTGATAACTTGCATTGATTGAGCTTTCAATTGCAACTGTAATTCCATCAAACTTAATCTGTGATTGAGTGGTAAAATGGCTGCTTGTTGGCAATGTTACGAATCGCTCTGCCACTTGCTCATCAAACGTGATGTTGGCTTTGACTTCATAATTAGATATTGCAACGTCTGCATTAAGATCCCGCGAAATCGTAAAATGGTTTAGGCGTTTTTCTTGTATCGCCAACCTAACAGGGGTGTCGGTAAACGGTGAGACTACATCAAGCTGCTCAATGTTTATTAGCGGTCTTTGCTCGGGTAATACCAAGGCAAGCTTTTTAAATTCAGTCTGTGAAGCGTCTGGTTGTTGTTTATTTATAAGGTCACTAACGATGAGGTTAGCGCGAGAAACACTAACCTGTTGCTTATTCGCAATAATGCCAGCTAACTCAATTTGCTGTCCTTGGTAGGTTAAGCATAATTTCTCGATATTCAAATCAAGCTTGCGAGTTAATGACCAATCAACACAGTGAAGCGCAACGCCATTTTTACTGAGCATAGGCGTTAAGTACCACGATGTCAGTGGCAGTCTGAACAGATACGCCAGCAGTGCCATGCTTAGCACGATCCCTAGCAACCCAATACACGCTCGCTTAAAACTCAAAAAACTCTCCTTGCCTTTGAACTTACACTTACTAGCAACTAGCGTCATTATAAACAAAAAGGCCACACATGATAGTGCAGCCTTTTTAGTTTAAACGGTTTGTATGAACCTAGCTTGTATAGCTAGGTACATAACTAAGTTCTAGCCAACGTTTTTACGAGCGTTGCGGAACATACGCATCCATGGGCTATCTTCGCGCCACTCATCTGGGTGCCATGAGTTAGCAACCGTACGGAATACACGCTCTGGGTGCGGCATCATCACCGTTGCACGACCGTCAGTAGAAGTAATACCTGTGATACCTTCTGGTGAGCCATTCGGGTTAGCTGGGTATTGCGTTGTTGGGTTACCGTAGTTATCAACAAACTTCACTGCCACAGTACCTGACTCAAGCGCTGCTTTAACTGCATCAGCGTTTGCGAACTCAGCATGACCTTCACCATGTGAAACAGCGATAGGCATACGTGAACCAGCCATACCATTAAAGAATACCGATGGGTTTTCTTGCACTTCTACAAGGCTAAAGCGAGCTTCAAAACGCTCTGACTTATTCGTTACGAAACGTGGCCAATGCTCAGTGCCTGGGATCAATTCTTTCAATGTTGAAAGCATTTGACAGCCATTACACACACCTAAGCTGAATGTATCTTCGCGGTGGAAGAAGCTTTGGAACTGCTCACGCGCCATCTCATTAAATAAGATTGACTTAGCCCAGCCTTCACCTGCACCTAATACGTCACCGTAAGAGAAACCACCACATGCCACTAAGCCTTTAAATTGCTCAAGTGTTAAACGACCTTCAAGAATGTCGCTCATGTGCACGTCAACCGCTGCAAAGCCTGCACGGTTAAATGCCGCAGCCATTTCTAAGTGAGAGTTAACGCCTTGCTCACGTAGAATCGCCATTTTCGGCTTCGCACCAGTTGCAATGTAAGGCGCTGCAACATCTTCGTTTAAGTCAAAGCTTAGTTTTACGTTAAGACCTGGGTCTTTTGCGTCAAATTTAGCGTCAAACTCTTGCTTAGCACACTCAGGGTTATCACGACGTGCCTGCATTTGGTAAGTTGTTTCTGCCCAAATCGTACGAAGCTCAGTACGCGTGTGGTTAAGAACCACATCATCACCACGAGTGAATAGCACACGGTCATCAGCGTTTAGTGCACCAATTTCATGACTGATAGCTGCTAAGCCGTGATCTGCAAGAACTGCTTTCACTGCGTCTAAATCAGCGTTTGCCACTTGGATAACCGCACCTAGCTCTTCATTATAAAGCGCTTCGATGTCTGAACCTGTTAAGCCAGCAAGGTCAACAGTTACACCCGTGTGACCAGCAAATGCCATTTCAGCGATAGTCGTGAATAAACCACCATCAGAACGGTCATGGTAAGCAAGTAACTTGTTATCAGCAACAAGCGCTTGCATTGCTTCATAGAAACCTTTTAATAGTGCTGGGTTATCAACATCAGGTGTCACATCACCTAGTTGCTTATAAACCTGTGCAAGGCTTGATGCGCCCATACGGTTTTGACCCGCACCTAAATCAACTAATAGTAGTGATGACTCACCTTTATCAGTACGAAGTTCTGGTGTCACTGTTTTACGAACATCTTCAACACGACCAAAAGCAGTAATGATCAGTGATAATGGTGCAGTAACTGATTTTTGCTCACCGTTTTCATCCCATTGAGTTTTCATCGACATTGAGTCTTTACCCACAGGGATAGTTAAACCAAGCGCCGGACAAAGCTCTTCACCCACCGCTTTAACAGCTTCGTAAAGACCTGCATCTTCGCCAGGGTGACCTGCAGCAGCCATCCAGTTTGCAGATAGCTTGATATTTTCAAGGCCACCGATGTTAGCACACGCGATGTTCGTTAGTGACTCAGCCACAGCTAAACGAGCAGAAGCACCGTAGTTTAAAAGTGCAGCTGGTGTACGTTCACCTAGTGACATTGCTTCACCGTGGTAAGTATCAAACGCAGCGGCTGTTACCGCACAGTTTGCTACTGGCACCTGCCAAGGACCGACCATTTGGTCACGCGCAACTAAACCCGTTACCGTACGGTCACCAATGGTGATTAAGAATGTTTTTTCAGCAATCGTTGGTAGGCGTAATAAACGCTGTGCAGCATCTGCCGCATCAATGTTAGCAACGTCTAATGGCTGTGATTGCGCTTTTTTAGATTCCACTTCACGGTGCATTTTTGGTGCTTTACCAAGTAAAACATCAAGCGGAAGATCAACAGGGTTGTTACCGAAGTGGCTATCTTCAACCGTTAAGTGACGCTCTTCTGTCGCTTCACCAATAACCGCATATTGTGCACGTTCACGTTTACAGATTGCTTCAAAGCGCGCGAAGTCTTCAGCAGCAACCGCTAATACGTAACGCTCTTGAGATTCGTTACACCAAATTTCGTGTGGTGCCATACCAGGCTCATCGTTTGGAATATCACGAAGTTGGAATTTACCACCACGACCACCGTCGTCTACAAGCTCAGGGAATGCGTTTGAAAGACCACCTGCACCCACATCGTGGATGAAAGCGATTGGGTTTGCATCACCTAGCTGCCAACATTTATCGATAACTTCCTGACAACGACGTTCCATTTCTGGGTTTTCACGTTGTACCGATGCAAAGTCTAAGTCTTCGTTTGATTGGCCTGATGTCATACTAGATGCAGCACCACCACCAAGACCGATGTTCATTGCTGGACCACCTAGTGCGATAAGTTTTGCACCTACAGGGATTTCACCTTTTTGAACATGCTCAGAACGAATGTTACCTAAACCACCTGCAAGCATGATTG
>Ga0066376_10003750_pt1 | contig 13446 bp, 12 predicted proteins | sample Knorr_S15_td_Bot_FD_77009 | JGI IMG/M metagenome (GOLD analysis project Ga0066376, IMG submission 77009) | Marine microbial communities from Southern Atlantic Ocean transect - Knorr_S15_td_Bottom_ad_5009_LV_A | ecosystem: Environmental > Aquatic > Marine > Oceanic | place: Southern Atlantic... | reverse complement strand
ACCCCACTCGTAGCAAAATATCAGGATCGACTGGATCAATATTGTGAAGCAATCCGAAATCAATGCACTCGTATAGGCGCGGGTAACGTCCGAGTGCCAACGGATGTCGACATGGAACAATTACTTGTCGAGTATCTCCGAGGACGGGGGCTCCTTCGATGACATGGGTGACTCCTGCAACCGGATTGATCATTGGGGCAATTGCGATTCCGATTTTGTTGCTGTTGTATTTCTTGCGGCTTCGAAGGCAATCGGTTCAGATTTCCTCAACGATGCTTTGGGTAAGCGCAGTTGAAGACTTGCACGCCAACTCTCCGTTTCAGCGACTTCGTCCGAGTCTTCTTCTGATATTACAACTTTTGGCATTGTTGCTTGTGATTTTCGCGTTGATGCAACCTCAAATTGAAGGAGGGTCACCCAGAGCGGGCAAACACATCATTTTGATTGATCGATCTGGTTCCATGTCCGCTGTGGAGAATGGATCAACTCGATTGGAAGATGCAAAGGATCAAGCAATCGATCTTGTGAATACGTTGCATGGCGGTGGGATCTTCGCAGGCAGTGGTGGCGAGACAATGGTGATTACTTTTTCGGATTACGCTGAAATCGTAATCCCGTTTACAGATTCACATCAACAATTAGAAGCAGCGATTCGTTCAATCCAACCAACGCATGGAAAGTCGAGCATCGAAGAAGCACTAAAGTTAGCAAGGGCATACACAACCAATGTAGATCCCGAACAAGCAGGGATCGCAGCAAGCGAATCTGCACAACTCGAACTTTTTAGCGATGGTCAAATTTCTGACATGGGGCAGCAAGCCTTGCAGAGAGGGGAGCAACTACGGTATTACGCGATTGGATCCGAATCAATATCAAATGTTGGGATCTCAGCCATTGCAGCGAAACGTACCTCAGAGTCAAGCGAAGACGTACAGGTATTTCTGTCAATCGATAATACGGGGAGCAATGAGGAAGAAAGAGACATTGAAATTTTAATTGATGGCATACCGCTTGGATTACAGCAAGTCGTTGTGCCCCCAATCGTCGATGGTATTCCCGGAACAGTAAGCGTTGTGTTCGTACCATTCTCGATGCCTCGAGCAGGCGTGATTCAAGCAATCATCAATGGTAACGACCCACTCGTCATCGATGACAAGGCATCACTTGCCATTTCTTCACCAAAAGAACTATCGGTGTTGATCACGGAGGCTGGCATCTCGATCATTCGCACTGTACTTGAGGGCATGCCACTTGCGGAATTGCGCCAAGTCAGTGAACAAACCCTACTGTCCATGATCTCAAGTGGCGAGGCATCTAATTTTGATGTCATTGTCGCACGAAATGTCAATTTCAATGAATTGAAACAAGGTCGTTACCTCCTATTTGGACCACCTCCACCCATTGATGCTTTTGCAAACTTTGTCGAAGGTGAGGGGCAGGTAATGCTTGTTGCCAAAGAAGATCATCCCGTGATGCGATTCGTACGATTCGAAGATATCGTCGTCACTGAGGGGCATCATGTCGTTACTGACACGAATGTCGAGACCTTGTTAGAGGGAAGTGGTTGGCCAGCGGTTCATCACTTTAAAGGGAATGGAATCCAGATTGTCTACGTTGCATTTGATCCTCTAAACAGCAATTGGCCCTTTTTACGGAGTTTCCCCTTCTTTGTGTTTAATGCAGTGCAATACTTGGGTCGCATCGGCGATCCGTTGACTGAAATGGCAAAGCAAATTGGTCAATCGATCACCCATGAAGTTGAAATTGGAATAAAAACGGTGACGATTGAGGAGCCCGATGGGCGAAAACATATTGTCGTTGTTGATCCACATGGCCAAGTCAGTTGGGGGCCAATTCGGTTGTCAGGTTTACACGATGTCACATGGGGTGATGGAAACCTCAGAGTTATTGCAATCAATTGCCCCACCCAAGAATCGATGATCTCAACGGTGAAAAACATTTCCATTGGTGCAACCACGATCGAATCATCTGATCGAGGTGGTCGATCATTTATCCAGTTGTGGCCATGGGCTCTCGGATTGGTTCTTCTTGTATTGCTTGCTGAGTGGTGGGTCTACCAACAGAAGGTCGGCGGCAGGGGTCGCGGCGATCGTGGCATCGTGTGGGGCATCCCCAAGAAGAGGAGTACACCTTAATGTGCGTTCAGGGCAAGCGAGTTGTAGTCATGGGTCTCGGCAGATTTGGTGGTGGCGTGGGTGTTACAAAGTGGTTGCTCGCTCAAGGCGCGAATGTCTTGATGACTGATCTTGCTTCTGAAAATGAGTTGCACGTTCAACTAACAGATCTCGGTGAACATCCGAACTTGACGATCGTTTGTCATGAACACCGTACGAAGGATTTTGAGCAAGCCGATATGATCATTGCGAATCCTGCAGTCCCACGGCCTTGGGAGAATCCGTATTTACAAGCAGCGTGGGATGCTGGCGTCGAAGTCACAACCGAAATACGACTATTGACCAACCAACTTGATCGGACAAAAGTGATCGGCGTGACAGGTACATCTGGTAAGTCAACTACCGCTGCAATGATTCACTGTGCACTCACGTGCGCTGGCATCCGATCGCATCTTGGCGGAAATATAGGTGGAAGTTTGCTGAATATCGTTTCTACAATTGAGCCCTCAGATGTGATTGTCCTTGAATTGAGCAGTGCGATGCTTTGGTGGTTGGATAAAAACGTTGAACGAGGAATACTCGGGTGGTCGCCGGGAACAGCGGTCTTGACGAACATCGAGCCCAACCACATCGATTGGCATGGTTCATATGAAGCATATGCCGCGTGCAAACAATGCATTTTTGCACATCAACTAGAAACCGATTCTGCAATGACACAAGACATTGATGCAACATTTATGGATCTGTCGGTTTTAGGCATGCATAACCAACGGAATGCAGCAATCGCTCTTCTTGCAGCAGTTTCGGTCGGCGCAGATGCTAAGAAATCACGTGAAGGTATTTGTGGTTTCGCAGGTTTGCCCCATCGGTTGCAACTTGTGCAAGAGGGATGGTACAACGATTCAAAATCAACTACACCAAATGCAACCAAGGTTGCAGTCGACTCGTTTGAGAATCCTGAGAGCATTCATTTGATTGTCGGTGGGTTCGACAAACAAATTGATTTGACCATGCTTGCCGAACAATCGAACAGAGTTTCTTGTTTGTACACAATGGGTGAAACTGGAACCAAAATTGAGTCACTCGCAAATGGCAAGGTGCAATCTTGTAAATCCTTGCAACAGGCAGTTGCTTCTGCAAAAGAAAATATGAACGATGGTGATGTTGTGGTATTAAGTCCGGGTTGTGCGAGTTGGGATCAATTCGACAATTATGAGCAGCGGGGTGAAGCGTTCTGCTCACTCGTTGTATCTACTTCAAAGCACCAACAAGCTCAGTGATGGATGCACATCCTTGTTGTCTTACCCATGATTCAAGTTTATTACTAATTTTCGGAGCAATTGTTGGATCGACAAAGAGGGCAGTTCCAATGCCTACTGCTGTAGCACCAGCAAGGATAAATTCTGCAGCGTCTTGCCAGCACATCACACCACCAGTCCCAATGATTGGAATGCAAGCGTCCTTCGCAACATCTTGATACACCTCATGAACAATTCGAACGGCGATCGGGTGAATTGCTTGGCCACTCATGCCACCGATTTTTCTAGAGATGTTTGAATTACCACTTTCAACGTCGATGGACATTGCAGGGATCGTGTTGATCAACGTAAGCGCGTCAGCCCCACACGAAATCGCTGCTTCAGCGTGCGGTCGAATGTCACCTGGTGCAGCCGAAAGTTTGACGATCATTCCGCAGCGAGTCAATACGGGTCTAATTTCTTGTAGTAGAGATGTCAATTGTGTTGGGCATGCTCCAAATTCCAATCCGTCAGCAGTATTCGGACATGAGACATTGATCTCGACAAGTTCGATTCCTTCAACCTGATCCATTGCTTGGGCAACCGAGACATAATTTGCAATGGTGTCACCAGCAACAGAGCCGATCACAGTCGTGTCGATATTTGTCGCTTTGGGAGCATGGTGCTCGATGAAGGCATCGATACCGCCGTTTGCAAGACCGATCGCATTGATCATGCCATTTGGGAGTTCGAGCATTCGGAGTGGTTCATTCCCCACTCTGGGTTCCATGGTGATCGATTTTGATGTAATTCCACCGATCGTGGACAGGTTGATGGCATCAGTGATTTCACCAAGTACGCCACACGTACCTGCAGCAAGGACAACAGGATTCCGAAGGGTACTGTTTCCAAGCTTCACCTTCATATCAACCATGATGCGACATGATATCTTATATTGGACATGTTCCACTGCTCATCCGGAATGGAGTTGTCATGAGGTGTAGACTACAATGTCAATCATGAACGACTTACAAGACCGAATTGCTCGATTTGAAAATATGGCTACTGCGGATCCGACCAATGACATGGCACATTTTTCGCTTGGATCAGCATATTTTGATGCAGATCGATTTGCTGAGGCAGTGACAAGTTTTGAATCATGCATCAAACTAAATCCAGATATGACACGTGCGATGGAGCTCACTGGTGCTGCACTCATCAAACTTGGAAAAACTGAAGATGCGAAAATACATTTGCTCAAGGGATACGAGCAGGCAGCTGGAAGAGGAGAGCGGCGAGTACAAGATGCAATTGCCGAGATTTTGAAGGACGCATCCATCGAAATTCCATCGGTAGAAAGTGCAACATCAGGAGCACCAACTGGCAAACCACTTGAAGAAGCACCGCTGCCCGGAGCAATTGGGCAATGGATTCTAGAACATGTGGATGCTGATACTTGGAATGCATGGATTGGACAAGGGACGAAAGTGATCAATGAACTTCGCCTTGATTTTTCAAATAAAGAGGATCAACAATCCTTCGAGGGCTACATGGTGGAGTTCCTTGGTATTCCGAACGATGTTGTTACCCAAGACAAAACAGAATCATGATCCTTGAGATCAGTTCTTGTGAGGAATGAACGGCAGTTGAATGCAACGTAAGAAATTGAATCCGTGGTCTGTGGTGGCGATGCTTAGTGCGGTTGGAATGTGCCCAATTTTTTCAATTGCTTCGATTTTTCTTGGGATTCGCGCTCTCGTTGATATCAAAGCCAAGGGGGATACCAGAGGTGCAGGGCTTGCATGGGCGGCAATACTTGTCGGCTCATTGGTAACTGGTCTCTGGGGTGGTGGTATGTTGTGGTGGAACAACACTGTTCGATCAAACATCGAGCAGGGACCAATCGTTGCAATCTTGTATGCACAAGAAGAAAGAGTTGGCTTATTTGAAGAAGCACTCTTGATAAGCCCTTCACAAGTAGAAGCCGAACAATTCATCAACACCATGCAACAGCGGTATGGAAAATTACTCAGCGGTGGGTTGAATCAATCAATTACAGATTCCCCTGTCGATGGCAGCAAATTATTCTTCGGCATGGTTCCCATCGAAGCGGAACTATCGTACATCCTTCAATTTGAACAAAAAAAAGATGTGCACTTGATTGCCAAATTCAACTTGTTTCGCACTGTTGATGAAAAATCGCAATTTACGAACAAATTTTCTTGGTTTCGCATTGAGGACAGTGATCTTGGTGACCTAATGTATCCTGCAACCATTGAGGAGTCTAAACGAGGTGAGTGAAACACCCGTCATTTCAGTACGCGATCTTGTTTGCCGTTTTGGCGAACAAACTGTGCTTGATGGCGTGAACTTCGATGTTGAAGAGGGTGAAATCCTCGTGATCATGGGCGGTTCTGGTTCAGGGAAATCAACATTGCTTCGGCATCTCATCGGTACATTTATTCCTGATGGTGGAACAGTGAAAGTGCAGGGTGAAGATCTTGCGATGCTCGATGATGAAGGCATGAGCAAGGTGCGGCGACAATTTGGGATTCTATTTCAATCGGGCGCACTCTTTAACTCAATGAGTATTGCCGACAATGTTGCATTGTCACTGCGAGAACACACCGATCTTGAACCAGAAATCATTGAATTCATCGTGAAGATCAAATTAGAACAAGTCGGATTACGCGAGGCGGCCGACAAATTCCCAGCAGAAATTTCTGGCGGAATGAAAAAGAGAGCAGGACTAGCAAGAGCACTTGCACTTGATCCAAAGTTGTTGTTCTACGATGAGCCATCAGCTGGACTCGATCCAGTAACGAGCGCGAGCATCGACCAACTTATTCTAGATCTTGCAAAGAAGGCAGGCGTGACGAGTGTCGTTGTAACACATGAAATGGATTCTGCGTTTGTCATTGCAGATCGGATGGCGATGCTCGATAAGGGCAAGATGCTAATGGTTGACAATCGGGAAGTTTTTGAAGAGTTACGTGATTGGCCGCAGGATCGCTTGATGGAGTTGGATGAACGACAGCAATTGATTCGACAATTCCTTCGAGGTGATGCAGAAGGTCCACTCACCCACAGAAAAGAAGATTCTAGTTATGCTGAAGACTTATTGGGACTCACTGCACCGAGACTGACAAGAGGACCATCGATTCATTCCACGAAGGAGTAGTTGACACATGTCACAAGTTCGTAACAAAAGACAAAACAACGTGCGGGCAGGCGTGTTTGTCACGTTGTCTCTGATCTTGGGGTTGAGTGTTTTTGGAATCTTGACAAACGCTTGGGATCGATTGGTTCGTTCTACTTCTGCATATGAAGTTACGTTTCAAGTTCAAGAAGGGATTGGGATGCTTGCAACTGGATCGCAAGTTCGTTTGGGCGGGGTCATCATCGGCGTTGTCACTTCAGTGAACCCCCGAGTAGAGATTGGCGAACCAACTTCAATGATAGATGTTGAATTTGAAGTGAATTCGGAATTTGCCTTGTATGACAACGCCTCAATCCACGCGCGGGAAGGACTACTTGGATCTACAGGATGGTTGTTAATCACCAATGTTGGGAGCGGGAATATCGCTACTCGTAAAACCCAACTTGTTGGATCCAGTCAAACAATGCTAGCGCAGATGCTTGGAAACGAAGCCGAACTGAATATTTCAAACTCCCTTGCGGCGTTGAGAAAAATCAGTGAAATGCTTTCAGTCAAGGGTGGGACATTGAGCATGTTGATCGGTGAAGACGAAGCAAGTGCGATGCGAGAAGCGATTACTTCTGCCAAGGATGGACTTGTAGCAATAGATACGATTGTGAATTCGGCTGGTGAAGTGTGGCCGCAATGGCAAGAGTCCATTTCATCGCTCTTAGAAGACAGCCGAGATCTGCCAACACAATTGAGCGAAACACTTCAAGAAGTGAAGTTGGCAGTCCACGATGTACGCACAAATGTATTGCCAGATGTAGAGCGGTCAATGAACTCGCTGCAACAATCCATGGCTGCGCTTGAAACGATGAGCAATACCTATAAAGATAGTGCGCCAAAGTGGGCTGCTCAAGTAACAGGGATCATGAAGAACATTGACCATATGACATTCCGAGCAAAATCTGCAATCGATGATATTTCTTCAAGTCCATGGCGTCTGTTGTATCGACCGACCGACCGCGAAATTGCTTATGAACAACTCAATGCTGCTTCATGGCAATTGTTGACAGCACTCTCTGATCTACGACAATCCGCAAAAGCCTTGGAGGCTGCGTCTTCATCGAGTGATGCGCCAGAAGGAGCAGCAGCCCTTGCGAAGTCACTTGCAGATAGTGAAGCTGCATTTAAACACGCAAGAGAAGCAATTCTTGAACGTATGAAACTTGAATTCCCAGATCGGTGAGTCAATGATCTGTGGATTACCCAACGCAATTGAGATAACAACCTTGGAAGACCCTCGTGTTGAACCGTTTCGAAATGTGCGGGATGCTGATCTTCGGGGACGAGATCACCTTTGCATGGTCGAATCCGAAATGGTTGTACGAAGACTTCTCGATACGGATTGGGAAATCCATTCGGTGTTGGTGTCACCAACCAAATGTCAGCGGTTAGCACCAGTGTTACGAGATCGAGATGTTCCAATACTCGTTGCTGATATTTCGCTGATGTCTGAAATTACTGGGTTTAACATTCATCGAGGTGTCCTCGCTGCGGTACGACGACCACCTCCAGAATCTCATTCAGTACAACGACTCATCCAGAAGTTTCAGGGGAAGGAGCAATTGTCGTTATTGATGGCAGAAGGCATCACGAACATTGATAACATGGGTTCGCTCTTTCGGAACGCTGCGGCTTTTGGTATCGATGCAATTGTCCTTGACGAATGTTGTTGCGATCCGTTGTATCGAAAATCAATCCGAGTCTCGATGGGACATGCGCTTTCAATTCCTTTTGCTGTTACAGAAAATTGGAACTCAGAGTTGCACGTGTTGAAGCAATCGTTGAATATCAAACTGGTTGGATGTGAAATTTCTGATGGGGCAGTGCCGATGTGGGAAGTTGAACAAGGAGATCGATTTGGACTTGTCATGGGTGGCGAGAAGCACGGTTTATCTCAATCTACGATTGCCGCCTGCGATGTGATTGCACAGATCCCGATGTCTGCACATGTGCCTTCTATCAATGTTGGAGTTGCTTCAGCCGTCGCTCTGTACGAGTTTCTTCGGCGCGACAGTCTCAACAACAGGTAACCCATCGATCACTTGGTCGCCATCAATGCGTTGAATTTTTGCGCCAAGGGAATTGAGCGTTTCTTCCATAGCCGCATATCCGCGGTCGAGGTGGTAGACCCTGCTCACAATTGTTTCACCCTCAGCGGCAAGACCTGCGATGACTAGACTTGCAGATGCTCGTAAATCACTTGCCATGACGGGAGCTCCCACCAGATGGTCGACACCCTGAACAACAACCGTTGATCCCTGCCGAACAAGTCGAGCACCCATACGACTGAGTTCTGGTACGTGCATGAATCGTTCTGGGTAGATCTTTTCAGTGATGATGCTGTTTCCTCGTGACAAACACAACAATGCCATCATTTGTGCTTGCAAATCCGTAGGGAATCCGGGAAATGGTTGTGTTGTAAACATGACAGGCTTCAGGTGTCGATCACTGACCACTTGGACACTGCAAGAGGCAGGGTCTTCAGATGGATCCAGTTGATTGATGTGTACGCCGACCTTTGAAAGAATATCTGTCACTGCCAGAAGATGATCGAGCGGAAACCGGTCGATTTGTACATCGCCGTTGGTCATCGCACATGCGATCGCCCACGTACCAGCAACGACTCGGTCAGGCATGACAGCGTGTTTTGCGCTTCCTAGTTCTTCCACCCCATCGATGGTGATCCTCGGCGTGCCCGCTCCTGAAATTTTCGCACCCATCGAATTAAGTAGGTTTGCAAGATCAGAAATTTCTGGTTCACAAGCGGCAGATTCAATAATGGTTTTTCCATTTGCTAGCGTTGCAGCACTCATCACATTAGCGGTGCCCAAAACAGTAGAACCAAATGGACCACCTAAGAAAATTGTTGCACCTTGCAATCGATCTGCTCGGGCGATGATGTCGCCACCGTCGAGTTCGATTCGAGCACCGAGTGCCTCAAGTCCACGAAGATGTAAGTCAATCGGTCGATCACCAAAAGAACAACCTCCGGGCATTGAGACTCGTGCGATGCCCCGACGAGCAAGCATCGGCCCAAGTACACAAACACTTGCTCGCATCGTTCGAACGATGTCGTATCGAGCGTGTGATTGCGTTTCGTCAACTGTTTTAATTTTTACCGAGTTTCCGTCTTGGTTGACCGAACATCCAAGTTCTTCGAGCAATCGGTACATGCTTGATATATCAGAAAGGTCAGGGACGCATTCAAACTCCAGGCTTTCCGATGTGAGCAGAGATGCTGCAAGCAGTGGTAGTGCTGCGTTCTTTGAACCATCGACGGAGATCTTCCCCGTGAGTCGTTGTCCACCATGAATTGAAAATGCGTCCATTTGGAGTGCTGAATCCTTCCTGCTGCGTGCCATCCTTGGCTTTTGCTTCTACATACTGTTCGGCGTGTATGTCCTTCGAAGCCCAATTTTCGTAAGTAGGATGATACAGTCAAAACCAAATTGTTCAGCAATAAAACGTTGGCTTTGTTGATGAATCTCTCTCCAATTGAAATCGGTGATAACCCTTGGTCTGCAGTCAAATTGCCCAGTTGAAAGCGGGTCAAACTGCCCAGTTGAAAGCGGGTCAAACTGCCCAGTTGAAAGCGGGTCAAAATGCCAAATCGTAACCACATGATTGTCAAGCAATTATGCGATTTTTGAACCTCAGCGGATGCAGTATCATATCGCGGTGATGCGAGCGTTTTCCATTTTTCTTTTCGTTGCAATCATGGGATGTACCCCCAAGCAAAAAGTAGACACCGAAGTACTTTCGAATTTACGACCAAACATCATATTCATTTTGGCAGATGATCTTGGGTACGGCGAAGTTGGTTGCTTTGGACAAGAAAGAATCACCACACCCTTCATCGACATGCTTGCAGGTCAAGGACTTCGATTGACTTCCCACTATTCTGGGAGTCCAGTTTGCGCCCCTTCCCGATGCTCCTTGCTCACTGGAATGCATACAGGACATGCGATCGTTCGCAACAACCGTGAAATTGGTGGCTGGGGACCGGATGAACCCGAAGGTCAATATCCACTTCCCGCTGATACACCGACATTGAGCAGGTCATTACAAGATCTTGGATATGTAACAGGTGCATTTGGGAAATGGGGACTTGGAGGTCCGGATTCTACCGGTCATCCAAATAACCAAGGGTTCGATTATTTTTATGGCTACTTGTGTCAACGAGTCGCCCACAACTATTATCCAACGCACCTATGGCGAAACAACGAGAAAGATTTCCTCGAAGGAAACGAGGAATGGTTCAGCGCACATCAAAAGATTGAAGAGCCGACTTCATTTGAAGAATTCTCATCGGGTACATATGCACCCGACAGAATTTTGGAAGAAGCCGTTCAATTCATCGATGACCACACATCCGAACCCTTCTTTCTCTATTTTGCAAGCACGATTCCCCATCTTGCACTTCAGATTCCGGATGAGGAGTTGGATCAGTATCCAGAATCGTGGGATGAAACACCATATCTCGGTGAGAAGGGGTACTTACCACACCCAAGACCACGAGCAGCATACGCAGCGATGATTTCTAGATTCGATCAGGAAGTTGGAAGCATCGTTACAGCGTTGAAGCGGAATGAACTTGATGACAACACCTTGATCATTGTGACATCAGATAATGGTCCAAGTTGGGTTGGTGGTGTTGATATGGACTTCTTCAACAGTTCGGGTCATCTGCGGGGAAGAAAAGCGCAGCTTTGGGAGGGTGGAATTCGCGTGCCAACAGTTGTGTGGTGGCCAGGACATGTTCCTGCACGAGTTTCAAACGACACACCTACTGCTTTTTGGGATTGGTATCCGACGCTCACGTCGGTCGCTGGTTCAAAATCGTCACACCTCGATGGCATTGACTTGTGGCCATTATTTACACAAGAGGAAACCATTTCGACTAGGGGGTTGTACTGGGAACATGGAAAATCACAGGCGTATCGAAAAGGGTCATGGAAACTCCTCAGGATCCAAACGAATAAGGGGATTGAATCAAAGTTATTCAACTTGGAGAATGATATTTCTGAATCAAACAATTTAGCAACGAAGAATCCAGCTCAACTTTCACTGATGATCGAAGAAGCAAATGCTGCGAGGACCCCTTCACAAGAATTCACCTCGTTTTTGGATAGTTTGGTGGTAATAGAATGAAATTTTGGCGGATCGCGTGTTTGCTTGGTAATCTCAATACGATAGTGCAATGACTGATGGTGAAACTCCAAATCTAGCAACCCTCTGGTTTCTTGCAGCAAGAGCGATGGCAATCGCTGGTGAGGACATGCCGGTTGTCCAAGAAGCCGCAACTGGTTTGTATGCGCAAGCAATTCTTGGACTCTCTGAAGAAGAGTGCAAAAGAGCGAAAGATGCGGATCACATCATCAACAAGACGCTGATCGACTGCCTGTCTGGATTGCGAAATCTACCTACTGAACTTGCCGAGAAAGTCATTACTGGTGTCATGATGATCTCCTACGCAGACAGGTCAATGCGACCACTGGAGGTTCGATGGGCTTCGATGCTCGCATCTGCCATTGAGATCACTCCGGATGATTTTCAACGATGTTGCGTGAATGCTCGAGTGATCGCTTCGATGTTGCGACCGCAGGGGAGCTCAGCATGACCAAACAAGAAACCAACTTCAAATTTCTTGAGCGGTTCGACAAACGTGTTGCAGAACTTGCCAAACAAGCCGAAGAGTATGTCCATACCGATCCAGATTCATGCATGTTCAAACTGCGGCTCATGGTGGAAACAATGGCAAAAAAACTCACTAGCCTTCAGATGCGTGGAGATATTTCAAAAGATCTTGGCTCCATGCTCGGTGCTCTTGAGCGTAGTGGGACAATTCCAAGAAGGCAGGCGGACAGCATGCATGCAATCCGGCGAGATGGAAACGCAGCAGTGCATGGCAGTGCAACGCCACCCCCGACTGCGATGAGACGATTAAAAGAGGCGTACAAAATTTCGGGATGGTTTTGTAAGATCATCAAGAGGGGATCCAAAGTAAAACTAGAAGAGTTCGTTCCACCTGATCCCCCAACACCACTTGACAACGCAACGATCGGATTGCATGGCCGCATTGATGCACTGGAAGAATCAATTGAACAACGAAGAAATGAAACCAGAGAGTCCCTTGTGATGTTCGGACCCGATGAAGATGTTGTGCAAGTCACAAGAAGGATCAAGGAAGAATTAGAGGCGCTGGACAAAGTCGCAGCTGCTGCAGGGGAACCAGTCATCGATGCAGAATTCGTGGCGTTGGTGATGGCGATGGATCTCGAACAAATCGAAGAGGATCCTCGGCATGGCGGTGATAGCAGAAAAGCCCGCCGAGTAGCCGAGAAGCAACTAGATGAAATTAAACAACATCTTGCAGATCGAGAAAGGGAGTTCCTGGAAGAACGTACTATGCTCATGAAACAGCGGGATACAATGCAGACATGACACTTGAAACGCCTGAAATGTTGCTCCGACTCGTGATGGCTTTAGTTTTGGGCGGATTGATTGGACTGGATCGAAGGATACACAGTAAACCCGCTGGATTGCGTACGATGTCACTCGTCAGTTTAGGTTCAGCAACGTTCACCCTAGTTGGAATTTCTGCAATGTATCAACTTGCAGCAGCAGAACAAGCAGCAGGTTTAGAAGTGATGGTTCGACTTGATACAAGCAGGGTGATTGCAGGAATCGTTGGCGGTATTGGTTTTCTAGGCGCGGGGGCGATCATTCAATCACGGGGCAAGGTGCAAGGGATGACAACTGCATCTGGAATTTGGATGACTGCAGCAATTGGGGTTGCGACTGGTCTAGGGCAATACACACTTGCCTTGGCAGCAACATTCCTTGCCTACGTTGTGCTCGTTTT
>Ga0066376_10003749_pt1 | contig 13448 bp, 9 predicted proteins | sample Knorr_S15_td_Bot_FD_77009 | JGI IMG/M metagenome (GOLD analysis project Ga0066376, IMG submission 77009) | Marine microbial communities from Southern Atlantic Ocean transect - Knorr_S15_td_Bottom_ad_5009_LV_A | ecosystem: Environmental > Aquatic > Marine > Oceanic | place: Southern Atlantic... | reverse complement strand
TGACGATTCTTGAGCACATCAGTCCAGGCATGAGAACCGTTGCCGAAGTGCTTAATGCTGAGCATACACTTCTGTTTAACGGCGCGAAAAACGTCTCGCTGGTATACACATTTCGGATGTCCAACAACCTCATCGTGCAGGAGGTACAGGACCCTGGCGTAAACAAGCTGACCCAGGCAATCACCAGCAACCAGATCGAGGGCACGCTGGCCAGTTTGGAGGTCGTTGATGTCACCAACGCGCAGATGTCCTACGTAGATGTGGCCAAAAACCTCTTGGATTCCGACATTAATCTGGTTGGAGTCATACGGGATGACGCTGTGCATGTGCAGTTCAATGGCCTATTGCTGGCCCAACAGGATGTGCTGGTTTACGTCTGTTCGAAACGCACCGACTGGCCTTCTCTGAGAGCTCTCATAGGGCTGTGACTCAGTCGAGCCTCCCTCCCTGTGTGTGTCTGCTCGGAAGCATGACTGGCGAAACCAGGGCGCGGCTTCGCGAGGCCCTATTGATGGCGGCCCGTGACTTCGAGTTCTATGTGCAGAGGTATCGCTCGTCAGGAGTGTCGCTGGCCGATATTTCCACCGAAGACCCGCTTGATGTTCTGCGCAGGCTGCCGATCCTGGAAGCGGGAGACTTGAGTGAGCTGGCAGCAGAAAGCCTGTGCCGGGGCGAAGGAATTATCGACATGGAGACCTCCTCGGGCACGACTGGCAGGCGAAAGCGACGCTTCATATCCTATAAAGACGATGCGGCCGAGACCGAATTACTTGCGGAGCTTTTCAGGATTTGTGGTCTGGATTCCAACAGCCGCGTGGCCTGCCTCGATACTGATCCCCTAACGCTGATGGTCTCCTTCACAAAGGCGCTGCATTTATTAGGCGTCCGTGAGTCATATATGTACTGTGTAGGGTCGGATTTCGAGGCAATGCTGGCTGACCTCCCACGCTTGGACCCGACGGTTATCATCACCGTTCCATCCATTATCCAGAGATGCTTTGAAGCGCTCAAGACGCATTATGCGGCAGGGTCTGGAACGAGTCTAGAAAAGACAAGATTCGTAGGCGAGCATATGCCCGTCCAAATGAGAAAAAAGTTGCAGGATACGTTCGATGTCGAGGTATTCGGTTACTACGGCGCTTCCGAGACATCGGCCCTGGGCATTGAGTGCTCAGAACACAGCGGCACGCATATTTTCACGGATCACAACGTAGTCGAATTCGCTCCCGACGGCCCAGGCTCTGATAGGGGCGAGCTGGTCATAACGACGCTCAATCAGCGGGCGTTTCCCCTGGTTCGATATGCCCTGAAAGACAGGGTGGCGCTTATACCCGGTCGATGCCCCTGCGGCCTTCCTCATCCCAGGGTCGACGTGTTGGGCAGGGCCGATGACAGCGTCTCTATCCTGGGCGCGAAGCTAAGCTATGACTCCGTATTGGCGGCTCTATATAAAGACTCAGACGAGGCAGGGCCTATGCAGATCGTAGTGACCCGCGACGAAGGTGAGAGCCTTGAGATCGTTTTGCCGTCTTCCCTGCGCCAGAGTGAAACCGACCTGCGCAAGGCACTGATGATTGCTCAACCAGACCTGGACTTTCTTGTCAGCAGCAAGCACCTCCGCCTGTCGTTTTCGTACATCGAGGACAGCAGCTTCGGGGACGCCCGAAAAACCAGGCGAGTTGTCGACAATCGAAGAAGTTACCAATCAGCCCTATGAATCAGCCCCATGAATCAGCCAAGTAAAAGCGCAGGCCAGTCGCCATCCTACAGCCTTCGATATCTGGATGACTCCAGGATTGAAGAGGTGTTGCAGGTATATTCGCTCCTGCAGGATGCAATGGGCATCGAGTCAGTCGAAGACCTGCGTTCCTTTAGGCGGACGGTTTCTCCGCGCATAGACCCCTCTGTGCTGCCCAGGGTAGTCTGCGCCTTTAGCGACGACGAGATCATTGGAACAGTGGTTGGCGTTGCTCTGAAGAGGCTGCACGCCGGGTTTATCGCCTACTCTGCGGTGAAAGAAGACTCAAGGCGTTACGGAATCTACGCTACAATGAGGCATGAGCTTTTGAGGCGACTGGCGCAGGACGACGGTGTTCAATATGTCGCCTCCGAGCTGGATCAGCAGGACTGGCTGTTTCAGAAATATGTCAACCAATGGAACGCAACTGTCCTGTGCGAGCGCTACGAACAGCCTGAGGCCCAAGGTTTGCAGGCAAAGTCCTTGAGCCTGGTTGCGATGCCGATAGATAATGGGGCTACACCAGATGCGGTTGAGATTGTGAACCTGATAAGGGAAATCTACAGGAGTGTCTACGGTATTGCGGACCTCGATACCAACGAGTCCTTCCTGCGGGTTATGGCGTCGCTGTCGACGGATGAATCATCGGGCCTGACTAATTGATATGGCGAAATCTTCAGACAAAAGCAACAGCCAAAACAAGGGCGCAATACCGCGCCTAGCTGGTCAGTTGCGGGCCGTAATTTCCCGAATGGAGAGTGGCTCTGAAGGCCAGAGCAACCCCCGCATTACAGCTTTTGTCAGCCGGGTTAGGCAATACTGCTTCGCATCGTACTCCGATCTGGACCTCCGGGAGCGCGTGGCCGGGTTGAGAGCAGCGTCTCCTGCCCACGGCGAGCCTAATCACTTAGAAGAGACCTTTGCCATCACTGACGAATCGGTCAAGCGGCGTCTTGGCGCATGGAAACTGTTCGAGACGGAAACCGAGTCCGCTGGCTTTATTAAATATCGAGAGCTGGCAGTGGAATTTCTTGAATCGCGAGACGCTAGGGTTAGCGGCGATGATCCGGCTCCTGAATTCTCGTCACAAGACCTCAGCGACTCTGAGACGGCACTGGTCAACGGCATTGCCCAGGTCATGAAAGACGGGCAGACAGAGCACTCGTCGGACATTCTATTGCAGGCAGACTTCTACATGGCGTTGCCTGGAGTTGACGATACAGACAGCCTGAAGTTCGAGCCAACGGATGAGCAGTTGATCGCGGGCCACCTGCTATTTGAGGGCAATATTGTCGAGATGGATTCAGGTGAGGGTAAGACCGTCGCCGCAGCGTTTCCCGCCGTCCTGCACGCCATCCGTGGTAAGGCTGTGCACATTATCACCTCTAATGATTACCTGGCCACCCGGGACGCTGAGTATCTCGCGCCGGTTTACGAGTCGCTAGGCCTTTCAGTCGGTTTTGTCGCCGGTTACATGAGTGATGAAGAGAGGCGCTACGCCTACACCCAGAACATCGTCTATGGCACGCTGCGAGAGTTTGCTTTCGATTACTTGCGGGACAATCTCCGGATGCCAAACGCTGATCGAGTGCAGGGCTCGCTGGACGTAGTGATAGTGGATGAGGCCGACCACGCGCTGATTGATCAGGCCAGCACACCCCTAATCATCTCGGGTCAGCCAGCTGGTTACAGGCGCGGGTTGAGGAAAGCGGTGGCTGCAATAGAATCGTTGGTAAGCCGCCAAATGGCACTGGCTGCTGAAATCGAAAGCGACGTTGCCGCAGGATCATCAGATTCTAAGAAGACCCTTTTTAATATAGCAATGTTGCTGGTAGCCAATCCCGAAAGTGAGGCCCTGGGCAAGTGCTTTGCCGCCGCACCAGAGACCTACGGCCGTGCCTTGAATCTAATTGACGACGAGAACGAAGAGTCTGACAGCCAACTAACTGCGGGACTCTATTACATTGTTGACCCCAGATCTGAGTCCGTTAGCCTGACCGAGTTGGGATACCGATTTCTTGAGGATGGGCTTGGAACAGTGTTCGACACCTCTGGTCTGGAATATGAACTTGATGCGGTCCTGTCCAACGCCGATCTTGATGTGCGGGAGCGGAAGAGGCTCAGCGCGAGACTCAGGCGACGGATCGCCACGCAGTACGGCCAAATGAACCAGCTTTACCAGTTGCTCAGAGCCTTCGTGCTGGTGAAGCGAGACGTGGATTACCTGGTAGATGACGGCAAGGTTGTGCTGGTAGACGAATTGACGGGCAGGACTCTTCCCGACAATATCTACAACCGCGGATTGCACGCCGCCGTCCAAGCCAAAGAACGAGTAGCAATCGAGCCTGAACGCGAAACTCTAGCGCAGATTTCGGTGCAGGGCTTTCTGAAACAGTACTCCCTCCTCTCTGGACTAACAGGCACAGCGCTGGATGCCAAGGACGAGTTCATGAGGCAGTACGGGCTCGACGTTGTGCGGATAGCTTCGAGCCGTTTGCCTATTCGAATCGACTTTGGAACAAGGGTCTACAAAACCAACGATGACAAGCTCGCCGCAATCGTGGACGAGATTGCCCAGTGTCGACTTGTAGGCAGACCCGTCCTGGTTGGCACGCTGACTGTTCAGCAGTCCCAGAAGCTGAGCGACTTGCTGAGAGACGCCGGAATATCCCACGAAACGCTGGACGCCTCCAGTGACGCCGCTGAGGCTCGGATAATCAAGAATGCTGGGTCGTTTGGAGCGGTGACACTGGCAACCAACGTCGCTGGCAGAGGCACCGACATAGCATTGGAGCCCGGCCTAGACGACAAGATTATCCAAGGATACGTGGCCCTGGTGAAGAGTACGCTAAGTGGCAGTGCTGATCAGATTCAACTGCACTGCTCGTCGGCGGAGGAACGCTCATTGCTATCCATGGCAATGACAGGCGAGTGCCTCCATATAACTGAGGAATGGGACGATGCTAACGTTGGGCCTTACTTAATCGTTTCCAATACTGTTGGCGCGTCACGCACCTCTGCGGTCAGGATCGAGTTTGGCCTGGGCCTGCACGTGGTTGGCACAGAGCTGAACCAGTCGTCGAGGATAGATCGACAGCTACGTGGGCGTAGCGGCAGGCAAGGGGCACCTGGCACAACCCGGTTTATTGTCTCAATGGAGGACCAGCTTTTGGCGTATCGCAGGGGCGAGGCCGCATACGTGGGGGACCAGCCTCAAACCGACTCTGCGGGCAGGACGTATTTCGAGGGAAGCGGGGTGCAGAGGCACGTTCGCAACCTGCAGCGAAACCAGAGCGATGACGACGCATCCGAGCGCGACATTTTGAACGAATACATGCGTCTTCAGGAGGCGCAGACGGCTGCATACTACAGTTCGCGTAGCAGTATTTTCCAGGTGGACTCCTTTCATGAGGTATGCGAGAACCACCTTCGTGAGGTCTGCCGACGGCTGGTAGATGAGTTCTTTCCAGACCTGGGCGTGTCAGACTACCATGGGCAGTTCCAGCGGCTTTGCGAGGAAGTTCGGACAGAGTTTGGGGTTGACGTAAGTGAACTCGATGGCCTAAGTGCTACCGAGTTGGCTGGCGAAATGGGCGATATGCTGCTTGACGTACTGGACGAGAAGTTCGAGGCTGTCGATGCGGAAAACCTGGATGCCTTGAAGCGGCAGTTGTACCTGCAGATTTCCGACGAGCAGTGGAGAGATCACCTGGGCATCATGCAAGAGTTGATGTTGAGCGTCTCCCTGACCGGCCAAGACCGCAAACATGCCGTAGCCGAATACGCTATACGCAGCCACCAGAAGTATGAGACCCTCAGCGGTGACGTGGCTGATGAGTTCATATGCAAGCTCTTCCAGTTTCCTGCAGGCGATCTGGTAACGCCTGATGGGCAGAAACGTTTACTCGATGGAGAGGTTGCAGGCATCTTGGCATGATAGAATTAACAGCGTGGCGTGTGTTTATTGCGCCAGGAGGTAGCTATGCGAAGTAAATCCAGAAGACGCAGCATGGCGGTGTTGGCCGGGACGATGATCGTAGGCGGTCCCGTGCTGGCAGCGTGCACCACTGGCCCAACCTACGAGGCCTGGGCTGCCACGGACGGCGCTGCTGGAAGAATCAACCTGGACGCTGTTCAGGACGCCTTCAAGAAGTCAGAAAGCGTTACTGATTTCGAGAACCGCGTCAACAAGATTTACGAAGGTGACGGGATCGTCCTTATCAGGGCGGACCAGGACGGCGAGAAGCTTACCCTAGAGGCTTTTGAGGATCTGGACGGAAACCGGGAGATCGAAGACTCCAAGGACGACCTTCTTTTTTCCATCGTAAGGGAAAACGAGCAGAACGAAGTTAGAGGCCATGGCGCCAACGGTTATTACAATAACTCCTTTGGCGGTGGCGGATTTCTTTTCGGATACATGATCGCCTCTTCCTTCAATAGAGGCTCGTATTACACGCCTGTGAACCGTGTGGGTACGCTCAGGAACCAGCGGGCAAACTACCGTAACACTCCGACCTACCGCTCTCAGGTCTCCCAAAACTCGAGCTACTTCAACAGGCAGAAGACCTTTAGAGGCTCTAGCTACACAAGCGCCGGCCGAAACCTTAGCTCCAATAGGCAGACTTACCAGTCAGGGCGGAGGACCAGTGGCTCATTTAGGAGCAGCGGCACTGGCGTTCGAAGCAGCTTTGGCTCTCGTAGCGGAGGCCGTGTTAGCTCTGCCCGAAGTAGCAGAGGCGGCTTTGGTGGCTTTGGTGGTTCGCAAAGGATCATCGGCCTGAACAGGAACAAGCTCTAGGGTTTCCCCTCACGCTCCCTGCCCTTCCCGAAGAGAAGTAGAAATTTCCGGAGGCATCAACAGAAATTGTCTAAAGAAAAGGGCGGGGCCGACGGCGGCGACACCTTTGAGCTTCACCTCTCAATGCAGGGCACAGACCTCTACGACTCCTTTAGAATTGCTGTGCCGTCAAGACATGCAGATGCTACCTTGATCGACCTCATTGAGCTTGTGTTCCCCGAAGACGTGCAGGCGTTCAATGATAATTATGCTGGTCTGGACGTCAAGTCCAATCCCGACCTGCCGGACATCTATCTCGCCCTATGGGAAATCGTGGGCATCTGGCGTAGCGGCGAATGCGCACTTCACTTTTTCGGCACAAGCGGCTCGGAGATCGAGCCTTCGCAGTCGGTAAAAAGCTACTTCGATTCTGAAGACTCTTCCCTTGTGCTCGTTATGGAGCAGTCCTTCGACGTACTGACACATTTCGAGGAGCGAGGCGGCAACAGGGACGAGCTACTCCACTGGCTTCAGGGCATGACTCTCCTCTACTTTGTCGACAAACATGGATTTCAACTGCGTTCCGATAGGGGGGATGAAGCTGATGCGGAGGTGCTCTCTATTGCATCAGATCTGCAATCTAGAGGTATCCTGTCCTTGCCAGAGCCAACAGGCGCATTCGAAATCACTGAGGAGGGCAGGCGCACGCTGGGGGATATGATTGCCGAGACGGAGTCATATATCGACCAGTTCGACCTGTTCAAGGACGTTACGTACGACGCGGATGCGGACCTGGTGGAGTTCGACACTGGCTTTGGAGAGGACTTCCGGGTGCAGGTCTACGACGCTGAAAGGTTGGACATCTACAGAACGGTTTTCTTGCTGCGGATGTATGATGGCACGCTGGACGAGTACTCAGGCACATGGACAGAGCAGATCGGCAGCGAAGACTTCTTCAACGAAATTCTGCAACCCGTCTTGGACCGAGACCATGTCGACGACGAGAGCATCGACTGGATCATAGACAGCGGTTTCGCGCACAACGAGGAATTTCTGGAAGCGAACCGGGAACGGCAATCTCAGCAGGAAATCATCAGGCGCGTCCGCTCAGATTAATTTCAAATTCTTTATTCTTGCCCCGTTGAGTTACCTCAAGTATGCGTTCATTCCCAGTTGGCCTAAACTTCGCTCTATGCCCAATGCTTCGCAACCCCACAGCGCGTCCAGCCCTACTTGGGCTAAACCGCCCTCTATCCCCAAACCTTGGTGACCCCAAACCGCGTTCGCTCCGACTACGCCTCAGCTATGTTTTATTGCCCTGCCCGTCATCCAAAATCAGATGGCGAAGAATAGGACTAGGCTGGCGCTGATTACCACGGCGCCTTCGAGGAAGGCAAATCCCAGATTTTGTTCCTCAGCTAGCTCATGGGCTACGTTGGCCTTGGGATGCAATACCAGGTCGAAAAGCAAGCGCACGACCAGCAGCACAATGAAGCCTATGACAGCGAAAGTAGCGAAAGAGACGAGGCCTTCAGTCCAGCCAACAAAGTCGCCGAACACAGCCTTGAACGCCACCATGCCGATGGCGATTATATTTGCGGCCAGGGCCACGCCAACAGCGGTGTTGTCCCGCTCGATCTCGTCATGGATGTCATAGGAAGTCGTCAGCTCGTAGAAGAGGGTGAACAGGACTAGCACTAGCATACCCAGTCCCAGGAAGACTAGAGACGTAAGCGGCCCTCCGCCCTCGCCTGTTATCGACGCTGCCACGATTAGACCGACGGCGACGTACACGCCGAATTCCACGACCCCTGTGCCCGCATTCTGATCGTCTACAATCTCTTTAGCGGTGCTGAACTTGTACAGGATCAGCTTGTCGATGACTATTCGGGCGACGTTCAGAATGCCTACGCCAACCAGAGCGGTGACGAATACCTGGAGGACCTCTTTCCAGAAATCAGCGCTGAAACCCAGGTTGCCGTCTGTTATCAGCGTGAAGGGCTGGTACAGCGCGCCCAGTATGATAATGACCGTGCCCAGGTAATACCCGGTCACAGCTATGGCCAGAGCCAAGTTGCTCTTGGCGTTCAGTTGCTCGGTGACGCTGTAAGGCGTGAAGATGCCCTGCACCAGACGGGCTATGCCGATGATTATTATGGCCAGCCCCACGTACACCAGTCCTCTGGGGAATAGCTCCAGGGTATCGATAAATGCGTCTAACATATGCTGTCCTCTCGCCCGATTCTGAGATTACACCTTGTAGGCACTGACTTGCTCCGGGGAGACGACAACCGAGGTGTAGACCTCGAATGGCGCGTCTTCCCACTTGACTACAGAAACTATATTTTTCGAGTCCTGGCTGACGAACTCCCACAGGTAGAAGCCGTCGCCCTCGCCTTTGCTGTCCTTGAAATACGCGGCCTCGTAGCTGTTCTTATAGGAGTACCGCTGGTCTTCGTATGTAAGGGAGTTGCTGAGGGAGTGCTCCTGGTCCATCCGCAGCAGGTCGTCTTCCTCAAGGCCGATGCTGTCGAGACCCATGGGCGTGCCGTGCACGTTGACCGCTATAAAGAGGTCGCCGTCGTAGGACCATTCGATGCCGACGCGCCTTTCGCCGTCCGAGCCAACCAACTCCCGCCACTCGCCAACGGCGCTATCGTACCTGTTGACCTGCTCGATAACAATGTAGGCGTCTTCGATAGGGCTGAAGAACTCGGCGATGACGACGGTATAGCCGACGCCAGCCGACCTGACCGAGTCCGTAGGAACAGACGAGTCGGACGCTTTGGGCTTCTTCTTTCCACCAAATAATGATCTGAACATTTTTTAGACCATTACTCCCTGATTTCTGCTGCTTATTTTGATCCGCCGCAAATCCCCGGCGATGCACGCTATTTTACGTAGAGGCCGCCGTATTGTAAATGAAGGCTGGGGTTGGTTGCTGGGGATGTTTGGTATCGAATGCAACTGCCACCACTTAAACGAAAGTGGATCTCTCTTATTGTCAGGGCATTGGGTGTTCGTTGAGGAACTTGGAAAAGACCTGAGAGTTGTTACACTAGAAGACGACGAAACCGTTCATAATGCATTTCCTGATCGAAATTTCGAGGAAGAAATAGAGAATGAAATTTCATTACTATCCTGAGACCGACTCGCTCTACATAGATTTGTCTGCCAAGACCGGAGTAGATTCCAATGAGGTTGCCCCAGGGGTTGTGCTGGACTTCGACGCCGAGGGCCAGCTAGTCGGCATCGATATCGACAACGCCAGCAAGATCGTTGACCTGTCTCGTCTGGAAGCCGAGGAATTGCCGATCAAGGGCTTTTCGTTGACGAATCCCTAGATGTTTGAGCCAGGCACCCACTAATGATCTGAACACTTTTCAGACCATTACTCCCTGACTTCTGCAAGAACTGCTTATTTTGATCCGTCACAAATCCCCCGCGATGCACGCTTTTTTAGGTAGAGGTCGCCGTATTGTAAATAAAGGCTGGGGTAGGTAGGGAGGAGGTTTGGGTTTAGGTATGCTATTCGCCGGGATGAATAATTCGCAGCAATCATTTTAGATATATTGTTTTTGGCTGTTAAAATATGGCAGCCAATAGCTTTTGATGATGTTTAATTCACAACTTCATCATCGTACCGATGAAACATTATATGCGTGCAATAGGTGCTCTTTGGGTGGGTCCACTAGAACGTAGCCCATTATTGTGGACAATGGAATGGACGGTAGATTAGATCTGAAATGTTGCCAGTCATTAGCGTGAATGCTGACCATACTGGTATTGTTTGGGAAGTTTCTAAGGGTTAACGAGCCGGCGCCTACTGATAATTCAACACTCGTCGCCGAGACTGACTTCCTAATTCTTGTGCCTCCTCTGCTTCTTGAGACAATATCTCCTATGTCTATCTCGCTACTTAGGGCGAACTCAATATTCCGATAGTCGAACCCGAACTCCTTGAGGAATTCATCAATTGATGGAAGAGCTTGGGTTGCAGAGTGATAGATGTTCCGGCGTACCCAGTTCGAAAATTCCCAGCTGGAAATTCGAGAGTATTATTCATAGAATTTTCTTTTATATGGTCAAATTCAACCCATTCTGTGATCACTGCAAAAGCCCTTCCCAGCAACTCTGAAGGAGGCTGTTCACCTATACTAAAATCGACTTTCACACTAACGAAGTCTGACGGCTCTAGGGAGAACGCGGTTTCAGCTTCGTTCGTAGCCTCGCCAATAACATCGCTGTCATTTTCGTTCGGGCTCATACTTTGAATAATCCCTTCCAAACCGGTATTCCAATCAGGGAATAGATCTACTCTTTGAATTTCATTAAGTTTCTGGTGATCCGGCGTGCTATCTTCTAGTCGAACTGGAATCACATAAATTTCCGATTCAGGAAATCCGTAAAGTATTTCCAATGCTTGCCTAAATTCGCTCTGAACGTAACCGGTCTTTTTAGTTGAAGCATCTGAAATCAGTGCAATGAAGTATCTACTGGTCAGTATGGCCTCACGAATGGCAGGTTGCCATCTCTGGCCTGCTAAGAGATTAATCTTGTCTAGCCACGGCTCCAATCCGGCGTTCTTTAGGTCTTCATACAATCTTTGAGCGTGTTCAATATCTTCACTAGCGTAACTAATGAAGACGCCGCTTCGTTCCATTAAGTTTTGCTCCTGGCGATAAAGTATCGATCCTAGACAGTATATTAATCCCATAATATATCATCAACTTGCAATGTAAGTCCCTACCCCACAACCAGATTAACCAATTTCCCTGGCACGTAGATGACCTTGCGGACCTCTTTGCCGTCCAGGTAGGTGGATAGGCGGGGGCTGGACAGGGCGGTCTCGCGGGCCTCGTCCTCGGTTATGGACGCCGACACCTCGATCTTGTCCCGCACGCGACCGTTGACCTGCACCACCAGCGTTACCACGTCGTCCGCCGCCAACGCCTCGTCCCACGACGGCCATTCCTGCTTGTGAATGCTCTCGCTGTGACCCGTTCGCTCCCACAGCTCGTCGGAGATATGCGGCGCCATTGGCGCCATTAGCGTCAGCAGGCTCTCCACCGCAGAATCCCAGTGCTTTGAGCCAATGCCCTTGTCCTCCCAGGTCTGGTTCAGGCTGTTGCTGTACTCCATCAGCCCTGCCAGCGCCGTGTTGAACTTGAAGCGCTCCAGGTCCTCGCTCACCCGACGAATCGTCTTGTGCTGGATGCGCTCCAATTCGCGCACTGCGTCGTCCTTGACCGGGAAATCGACCAGCGTTTTTGAGTCCCGCGTGGCGATATCCCAGATGCGATTCATCCACCGTGCCGTGCCGTTGATGCCGGTGTCGCTCCAGCTACCCCCCTGGTCCCACGGCCCCAGGAACATCAGGAAGCAGCGCACCACGTCGGCCCCAAAAGAGTCCACGTAATTGTCGGGTGCAATGACGTTGCCCCTGGACTTGCTCATCTTCTCGTGGTCGGCCCCCAGGATGATTCCCTGACTGAACAGCCTCTTGAACGGCTCGTCGAAGGCCAGCAGGCCCATGTCCCGAAGCGCCTTGACGAAGAAACGAGAATACAGCAGGTGCATGACCGCGTGCTCCGCGCCACCTGTGTACTGGTCCACCGGGTTCCACTTCTTGACGGCTTCGGGGTCAAAAGGGCCGTCCGTGAACTTATTATTTGGGAACCTCAAAAAATACCAGGAAGAGTCCACAAAGGTGTCCATGGTGTCGGTCTCGCGCTTGGCGGCCTTGCCGCACTCAGGACAGTCCACGTTCACGAAACTGGCGTGGGATGCCAGCGGCGATTCCCCCGTGGGACGGAACTCGGCGTCCTCAGGCAGCACCACTGGCAGGTCGGCCTCCGGAACCGGCACTATTCCGCAGTCGTCGCAGTAGATGATCGGGATAGGCGTGCCCCAGTACCGTTGGCGAGAGATTAGCCAGTCACGCATGCGGTATTGCACCGTGCGATTGCCCCAGCCGTTGTCCTGTATGTTGTCGGCGATCTTCTGCCAGCCCTGGTCGCTGGGCATGCCGTCGAACTGCGCCGAATTGACCTGCTTGCCAATCTCCAGGTATGCCTCAGTCAGGTCGCCGCCGTCCCAGTCCTCTGGCGCAACGACCACCCGGATAGGCAGGCCGTACTTGGTGGCGAACTCGAAGTCGCGCTGGTCGTGAGCAGGCACACCCATGACGATGCCCGTCCCGTATGTGCCCAGAACGTAGTCGCAGATAAGAATCGGCACGCGCTCGCCGTTCAGCCTGTTGATGCAGTACGCCCCGGTGAATACGCCTGTCTTTTCATTTTCGGTGGACATCCTGTCGATCTCAGACTGCTTCTGTGTCTGGTCGACGTAGGTCTCGACATCCGTCTTTTGCTCAGGAGTGGTCAGCTTCCCAACCAGGGGGTGCTCCGGCGCCATGACAACGAAGGTCACGCCGAATATGGTGTCGATGCGGGTGGTAAACGTGCGAATGGTATCGACGTCCAGGCCGTATTCAGAGATATCGAACTCGATCTCCACGCCCTCGCTGCGGCCAATCCAATTGGTCTGCATGGTGTCGATGCGTTCCGGCCACTCCTTCTTCGAGTGGTCGAGAAGCTCGTCGGCGTACTTGGTTATGCGGAAGAACCACTGGTTAAGCTCGCGCCGGACTACCAGCGTGCCGCAACGCTCGCAGGCGCCATTGGGCATGACCTGCTCGTTGGCAAGCACGGTCTTGTCGGTGGGGCACCAGTTTGTAGGCGCGAAGTTGCGGTAGGCCAGCCCAGACTTGTAGAACTGCAGAAATATCCATTGGTTCCACTGGTAGTACTCCGGGAAGCAGGTTACAACCTCGCGGTCCCAGTCGTAGATCGTGCCCATACTGCGCATCTGCCGCCGCATGTTCTCCATGTTGTCGATGGTCCAGGAGTGAGGGTGGATGCCGCGCTGTAT
>Ga0066376_10003748_pt1 | contig 13449 bp, 10 predicted proteins | sample Knorr_S15_td_Bot_FD_77009 | JGI IMG/M metagenome (GOLD analysis project Ga0066376, IMG submission 77009) | Marine microbial communities from Southern Atlantic Ocean transect - Knorr_S15_td_Bottom_ad_5009_LV_A | ecosystem: Environmental > Aquatic > Marine > Oceanic | place: Southern Atlantic... | reverse complement strand
GCAACTGAAGCAACTGAAGCAACTGAAGCAACTGAAGCAACTGAAGCAACTGAAGCAACTGAAGCAACTGAAGCAACATCAGAAGTTAGTACTTCGGAATAAATTTTAAATATATAGTAAATTTTTTTACAAAAAATTCCATTTAATTATAATAAATTTTTATAAAAATTTATATTATAGTTAATCAAATATATTAAACTATTATCATTTATTAAATCAATTAATATGATAATTTTGTAATAAGTTAAAAAATATATAAAAAATTGATTTTTATTAGTATTATTAATATAAGTAATATGTCGAAATCAAGAAGTAAAAAATTCGTTAAAAAAACTCATTATGAACATATTATTGATGTTCCTGATACATATATCGGAGGCATTGAATTAATAGAAGATGAATTATATACTTTAGAAGAAAAAGATGATAATATTAAAATAATACATAAAAAAATTAGTTATGTACCTGGTTTAGAAAGAATATATGAAGAAATTTTGTTAAATGCTTTTGACCAAACTGTAAGAGAAGGAACGGGTGTTACAAAAATTAAGGTTGATATTAATCAAAAGACCGGTGAAATTAGTATTTATAATGATGGTGACGGTATTCCTGTAATAAAACACGATGAATATAATGTTTGGATTCCAGCCATGATTTTTGGCGAATTACTTACTTCTTCAAATTATGATACAAATCAGAAAAGAATAACAGGAGGTAAAAATGGTTATGGTGCGAAATTAACAAATATTTTTTCTACATCATTTAAGGTAGAAACGATTGATGATAAAGAGAAAAAAAAATTTGTAATGCAATTTGAAAATAATATGAAGGTTAAACATAAACCGAAGATTACAACAAATAGTTCTAAACCATATGTTCAAATTACATTTACACCAGATTTTTCTAAATTTGGATTAAATGGATTTACAGATGATATATATAATTTAATGAAAAAACGTGTATATGATATATCTGCTTGTTCAAATAAAAATGTAAATGTTTATTTAAATGGTAATCGAATCAAAGAAAAAACATTTGACCAATATGTAAATTTATATATTGGTGCTGATAAAATTGTTAAAAAACGAGTTTATGAAGTATGTTCTGAACGTTGGGAAGTTGTTGCGACAATGAGTGATGAAACATTTGAACAAGTTTCATTTGTTAATGGTATTTCAACAAAAAGTGGAACACATGTTAATTATATTGAAGGACAATTAACTAGAAAATTAAAGACTATAATTTCTAAAAAAAATAAAAATATTCAGAATAGTTTTATAAAAAATAAACTTTCTTTATTTATAAAATGTTTTATTGAAAATCCGGTTTTTAATAGTCAATCTAAACAAGAATTAACTAGTAAACATCTAAAATTTGGTTCTACTTGTATTTTATCTGATAAATTTATTAAATCTTTTTCAAAAATTGGTATAATCGATGAAGTATTAAGTTTTGCTGAATATAAAGATGAAAGAAAATTAAAAAAAACTGATGGTAAAAAAAAAATTAGATTAACTGGTATTCCAAAATTAGAAGATGCAAATTGGGCTGGTAGTAAAAAATCAGATCAATGTATGCTTATATTAACAGAAGGAGATTCAGCAAAAACTTTTGCAATTTCCGGTCTAACTATTATTGGAAGAGATAAATATGGAATTTTTCCATTGAAAGGTAAACTTTTAAATGTCAGACAAGCAACGAAAACTCAATTGTTAAAAAATGAAGAATTAACGCACCTTAAACATATTATTGGATTAAAACAAGATTATAAATATACAAGTTTAAAAGAAACACGTTATGGTGGTATTATAATTTTAACAGATCAAGATGTAGACGGTTCTCATATTAAAGGTTTAGTTATGAATTGGGTTGAACATTTTTGGCCAGAATTAGTTAAATTAGGTTTTTTAATATCTATGGCTACACCAATTGTTAAATGTTTTAAAGGTAAAAAAGTTGAAATTTTTTATACTGAAACAGAATATGATCGTTGGATAAAAAAAAACAACGATGGTAAAGGTTGGAGAATTAAATATTATAAGGGTTTAGGAACAAGTTCTGGAAAAGAAGCGAAAGAATATTTTAAAGATATTGAAACTAAACTCATTAAATATGTTGATGATGATAATACTAAAACTGCTATTAACTTGGCATTTGGTCCATCAAAAGATTTTTCCGATATTAGAAAACAATGGTTATATAACTATGATCGTGAAAACATTATTGAACAATCACAAAAAATAGTTACTATTAATGAATTTATTAATAGAGATTTAATTCATTTTTCAAATGCTGATAATATGAGGTCGATTCCACATGTTTTAGATGGATTAAAACCATCACAACGAAAAGTATTATTTTCGGCATTAAAAAAAAATCTTAAAAATGAAATAAAAGTTTCTCAATTTGCAGGTTACGTTTCTGAAAATTCTGCATATCATCACGGTGATATGAGTTTAATGGGAACTATTATTGGTATGGCACAAAATTATGTTAGTTCAAATAATATAAATTTACTTAATCCAAATGGTCAATTTGGTACTCGATACCAAAATGGTGATGATGCTGCTAGTTCAAGATATATATTTACAAATTTAAATGATATTACAGTTCATATTTTTGATATAAATGATACACCAATACTGAATCATTTAACTGATGATGGAAAAAATATTGAACCAGAATTTTTTGTTCCAGTTGTACCTATGATTTTAGTAAATGGTACTAAAGGTATTGGAACCGGTTTTAGTACAGATGTTCAACCTCATAATTTAGATGAAATTATAAAAGCATTAAAAGATAAAATTCAAGGTAAAACTCCAAAAAAATTACATCCTTGGTATAGAGGTTATACAGGAAAAATATCTTATTTAGGTAATGATGAGATACCGAATCATATAAATAATGGAAGATATTTAGTTACAGGTTCATATAATATTTTTGATGAAAAAAAATGTATTATTGAAGTTACTGAAATACCAATTGGTGTTGCTACTGAAAAATATAAAGCGGATTTAGAAAAATTAATAATAGATAATTCAAAAGATATTAAACCAGCTGTTCGTAGAGCACAATGTATTACACATTTTGATAATTATTCAACCGAATCAAGAGTTAGATTTTTGATTTATTTTGATAAAATAAAATTTTCTAAAATCTTACAAAAAGAAAATGGATTTATTGATGTTTTAAAAATATCAAAAACAGTTACTACAAATAATATGCATCTTTATAATCCACAAGGAGTTATTACAAAATATAAAACTACAAACGATATTTTAGATGAATATTTTAATTTTCGATTAAAATTTTATAATACCCGAAAAGTAAATATGCTACAAACTTTAGACAAAGAACTCCACATCTTAGAAAATAAAGTACGATTTATTAAAAAAGTTATTAATAATACAGTCAAAATTTTTAAAATGAAAATTAATATTGTTAGAGAACAATTAGAAGAGAAACAATTTGAAAAATTTGATATAACTAATTCAGGTAAAATATCTTATGATTATTTAACTGGTATGCCTATTCATTCATTGACGGATGAAAAAATCAGAGAATTGAAAGAATTAAGAGATAATAAAAGAGAAGACATGACAATTTTAGAAGACACTACTATTCAAGAATTATGGACATATGATTTGGATGATACTTTAGAATTGAATAAAAAATATAATAAAATTCTTCAAGATGATAGAGAAAGTGAAACTGTTAAAAAAACAAAGTCAAAACTTAAAAAAATTGTACGAAAAAAAAAATAGATACTAAAAAATAATATCACATTGTTAAAGAACTCTACCTTTAGTATATGCTTCGTTATAATTTGTTTTTTTTTTATATAAATAATTAAAAAATAACAAGTCCATAATTTATTATTTTTTAAGTAAAACTTTTTCAGTTAAATTTTTTAGAATTATGATTCTTCATACTTTGGAGCCAAACATAATTTTATGGAACCTAATGAGGCACATGTATAACGAATAATTAATGGATAATCATTTTTGAGATACATTTCAATTGAGTTACATAAATTTGTACATTTACAAAAAGATATAAGATGTTTTGTTGAAAATACACCTTGTACAATTTCTTCTGGATTTGCTTTAGTAAAACTAATACCATCCATTGTTTCACCAATAATTGTTTCTTGTGTAGCAAAGTCCCCAAGACAACTAAACATTAATTTATTTCCATAACTTTTTATTTCTATCTCACTTGATAAATTATTCATATCTTTTACTATTTTTTGAAAATCAACTGATGGTAATGTAATTACAGAATCAAAGGTTGTCGGTGGAACTACAATATTCTCCTCATCAATTTCCATAAGATTTAGTTTGTAATTTGTAATTGAATTTTTTTCACCATTTTCTATCCGAATTCCCAATACACCATTATTACCACTGTCTACATATAAATTTAAAGTATCATCATTACCAATTGTTCTTATCAATTTAAATAAATTTATCATATTAACACCTAAAACCAAGGGTTGTTTACAATAATAATATTCAAAATCATCAGCTTGTAATCGTAAATGGACTAATACTGTATGAGTTGAATCCATTTTCATAATTTTCATACCAGTTTTATCAAATTCCATATTAGCATCTGTCAAAATTTCTTTTAAAGCTTCTATTAATATACGAAATGCAGAACTTTGTACAGTTTTGACATCTAAAATTTTTGACATATCTTGAATTTTTGACATAGTCTGTTATAATTATTATTATAAGTTAATTACTTAATTACTTTAACGAAAATATCAATAAAAATTTTTTTATTGAATTATTATTTATTTATTTCTGTTTATACTATATATAAAAAATGAGTAATAAGTGTTATAATTCGTCTTATATATTTGATAATTGTCAATCAGTTTCTCAAAGTAAATATATGCTTATTGAAAATAATAATAAAAATACAAATCAATGTAAAAAATATCATTGTCATTATAAAACAACTGGTGAATTAGTTTGTAAAACAGATATTATTGATATCCACGATTATAAAAGAAAACAAAATACAATTAATATGAATAAACAATATAAAGAAATTTCTGAAAATGGAATTCAACAATCTCAATGCTTATACGATGCTTTTGGTAATTTAGTATGTGATATAAATAGTAATTATTGATTTATTAATAAAATTGATATATTTATAGTCTAATAACTTAATATTATTTATAATATAATGAATACTATAAAATATAAATCTATTTCTATTCCAAAACTAGATGAAATATTTTGTAATAGCAATATTGAATTACCTGATTTAGTAATTGATATAATAGCACAATATTCGCAATTTGAATATAATTTTACTATGAATATAAATATAAATATTTCTCGTATTGATAAAATTTACTCGCATCCCGACAATGTTAATTCATTTAAAATGAACGTATATTCTTCTATTTCTCTTGGAGAGATTAGAAAAAGATTTGATAAATATATTAGGAACATGTCTATTAAACATTATTTTTATTTAATGAAAATGGGGTATTTAGAATCTTTACTAAGATATAATTCTATACCTAAAGAAATTTTAATTAAATTAAAAGAAAATGAAAAATATTTTACACCAACATTTAGAAATGTGCGTGGAAAATATTGTGTAACTTATCTAAGAAGATATCTCTATTCAGTACTTAATATTGCACAGAGGCAACAATCTTTCATATTTTATATCTAAATAATATATATATAATGGTTAAAAAATCAGCTTTAAAAAAAAATATAAAAAAATAAAAAAAACTGGACTGGTAAAAAAATTGCTATTGAAGAAAGGTGGAGGTGCAGATTTTGATGATATTATTACTATTATTCCGGCAGAAAATGAAGACAATAAACTATATACCGAAGCGTGTAAGGAATATAACGTAGAATTTACAAACTTAAATGATGATGATGGTAAATGGAAAATGATTACTGCGGATGGTAATGATGACGATGACGAGTTTATATGTTCTGATTTTGCTAAATTTATAAAGATGTTAAATAAAAAATATCCAAATGGAATTTCACCTGTAAAGATTAGTGATAATTCTATATATGGAGAAGGAACGTATGTTCTTTCAGGTCAAAATCTATCAGATAAATTGGATGAATTTTGTAAAATAAATAAAAATTTAAAGTCGTGTAAAAATAACGAACCAATATTAAAACATATTATAAGAAATAATCCTGCCGAAGCTTGGGAAACACTTGAAGGACAAAAAATATTAAGTGATTTTAATAAAGTAGTAAAATATTACATGACTGCTAGATATGTTTCAAAGGAAAATATAAAAGAAATACCAGAAATTATGGAGACTGGATACTGGAATATGTTTGTAATACCTGTTGTTAAATATATTAATATTCCTAACGATTTTAAAGAAAGAGTAAAAGATATTTCATTTCCTAATGATGAACCAACAAGAAAAAACTTTCCTTCTACATTTGGTCAATATATCGAGATTATGAAAGAATATAAATCTGAACATGATTTTGGCGATAATATAAACAAAAAATGGCCTAAATATATAGAAGATCATCAACCTTGGGGGAGAAATGCAGTTAATTTTATTAATTTTTATGGAAAATACAAATATCCTGCTCCAAAAAACGTTACTGTTGATGAAGTTAATGAAGAATATAAAAACTATATTTTAAAAAATGGAGTTGTTAGTTTAGAAGAATTAGCACAATTTCTTTTTAAAGATGAAGATGAGGAAGAAGTAGCCGGAGAAGAAGAAGATATTAAAGAAAATATAGGTGGTAAAAAAAAACGAAAAACTAATGGTGATAAAAGAGCACGAAAACACAGAGGTATTGTTCAAATCGGTGGTAATAAAGGGCATTTGAGAAAAGGTTATAGATATTCTGGTAAAAAATTAAAAAGTGGATTACCACAAATTATTAAATGTAAAAAATGTTAAATTTTAAAATATAAAAATAAAATTGAATATTATCTTTAATAAGAATAAAAATAATGTTAATGTATCAACCGCAAGATAGATATATTCCTTTAGTATATTTAGATGATAATCAAAGAGAAAGAAATTCCCCATGTTTAATTAAATTAAATAAATTCATTAATTTGTTTTCACTATTAGTGAGTATATATTTGATTTCAAATACTGTATTATTAAAATTTAAATATTTAGATTACATTTCTGTTGACGATAAAATTCTATATTCTTTATTTGGAATCGGTATTTTATATTTTATTAGTTCTCTATCTTCATTCGGTAATCGAAATAGAATAAATATAAAATCATGTTATTTATATTTACTTTGTTTATCAGTTATTGCTGAAATGGCTTATGGTTCTGCTTTATATAAAAAAGAACCAGAATTATTTCAAAATTTAGAGTTAAAATATTTCTTATTATCGTTGGGATTTTTTCATTTAATTTATCTTTCAGTTATGATATTTTTAAAATATAAAATGCAATAACTGAGAGTAATTTCGCTTAAATATGAAAAGTAAATATCTAAAAACATAGTAAAGATGAATTATTATCAAATATTAGAGATTGATATTAATGTAGAAGAAAATTTAATTAAAAAAAGTTTTAGAACATTATCAAAAAAATTTCATCCGGATAAAGGTGGAGATGAAGAAAAATACAAGAAAATAACTGAAGCATATAATGTTTTAGGTAATCCTGCAAAAAAAAAAGAATATGATTCTTTATTATTTACTACGAATTTGAAATCAATAATTATTTTAAGTGATGATGATGACCAACAAGAACAAGGTATGAGTGCATTTGATGATAATGATATCGCAGATGATAATGATGATGATAAAAATAATAGTGAAGAAAATTATTTTAGAAAAAGAAAAAATTCTATAAATTCATTACCAAAGAAAGACCCTTTTGAAAATATAATAAATAAATTTATGTACGATAATCGTAATTATCTAAATTTAGATGAAAATAATCAACGAGATGAACAAATTAATCAACGAGATGAACAAATTAATATTTTATTAAAAAAGATGTATAACGGTTCACATCTAAATGATGAAATATTGAATATAATGAGTAAAAATTTTCCATATGATATATCACATATTACAGATTTATGGAAAAACGTAATAAAAGAGAAAGATAAAAAAGTAAAAGAAGAAAATAAAATTTATAAAATTTATAAAATATCTACACCTTTAAGCAATTTAATAACAAAAAGTAAAAAAAATATAGTAATAAATTATTCAAAAAAATGTACAAAATGTTTAGGTATATTCAAACTCTATAAATGTAGAGCATGTTTAACGACATACAAAAAACAAATGAAGCGATGTTTAGAATGTAATACAAATTTAAAACCAATTTATTGTAAGAATTGTAAAGAAACCGGTAAAATAAATCAAAAAATAACGTTAAATATATTCTTATATGAAATGGAAATAATTCCAGAAAATTATAGAAATATAGTGATAAAAATAATTCCAAAAAATTCAACCAATTTTAGTATAATAAATGATATAGATATAAAAACACAGCATGAAATTTCATTTTATGATTGTATGTATGGTACAAATATAAAAGTAAAGTACTTTTGTAAAAAAGTGTTGGTAGTAAAAATTCCTCCGAAAGTTCCTGTACATATTCCATTTATTGTAACAAATTATGGAATATTAAATAAAACTGGGACAAAAAGAGGTAATTTATTAATAGAATTAGTAATAAAATATCCAACAAATATTACAAAAAAAACTTTATAAATATATAAGTAACTTAATCGTATAATAAATAAATTATGAGTACATTTGGTAGATTATACAAAGTAACAACATTTGGTGAATCACATTGTGATAGTGTTGGAGTAATAATTGATGGTTGTCCTTCAAAATTATGTTTAATAGAGAAAGATATTCAAACACAGTTAGATAGAAGAAGACCCGGTCAAAGTAAAATTTCTACTGAACGAAATGAATTAGACAGAGTAAAAATTCTTTCCGGTACTGAACAAGGTAAAACACTTGGAACTCCTATTGGAGCAGTTGTGAAGAACAGAGATATGAGACCAGAAGATTATAACTTTGATAAAAATAGTTATGTTGTGAGACCATCTCATGCTGATTTAACTTATCATTTAAAATATGGTATTCATGCATCGAGTGGAGGGGGAAGATCAAGTGCTCGAGAAACAATTGGTAGGGTAATAGCTGGAACAATCGCTGAAAAGTGGATGTATGAAAATTATAACATAGAAATCATTGCTTGGGTGAGTTCTGTTGGTAATATTAATTTTGATATATTTAATAAAAAATATAAAAATTTATATAAGATACTTACTCGTAAAGATGTTGATAAAACTATAGTTCGTTGCCCAGATGAAGATATTTCAAAAGAAATGATAAAATATATTCAACAGTTAAAAAATTTGGGTGATACAACTGGTGGAATTATTAGTTGTATTTGTAGAAATGTTCCACAAGGATTAGGAGAACCGTGTTTTGATAAGTTGGAAGCTAAATTGGCACATGCTATGTTATCTATTCCGTCAACAAAAGGATTTGAAATTGGTTCCGGATTTGAAGGAACAAAATTAACTGGTAGTATTCATAATGATATTTTTATAAAAAAGGGTAATCGCATAGGCACTATTACAAATAATAGTGGTGGTATACAAGGTGGAATATCAAATGGAGAAGATATATATTTTAAAGTAGCATTTAAACCAGTTTCTACAATAAAAACAGAACAACAAACAGTTAATTTATTAGGTGATTCGCATATTTTAAAAGCAAAGGGAAGACATGATCCATGTGTAGTTAATAGAGCTATTCCAATAGTAGAATCCATGGCAGCTATGGTATTAATTGATGCAATTTTACTTCAAAAAATGCGAAATTAATTTCTTTTCTTATTATATATTATAATGACAAAATCAATAACAGATATTATATCAAATATAACACCTTTTATTAAACCATTATTTATTGCTGATATTATGGTTAAAACAGCAATTTTAATTGTCGTATCATTTTATATTGGTGGATTTATAGATAAGTTATTTCCAAAACCAGATGAAAACAAGAAGACAAGTATAATTTGGTTTGAATTATTGATTCAAGCTGGTATAGGTTCTGTAATAACATTTTTATATAGAACAGTTTTAACTCAATTAAGTAATAATTTCGATTTATTGGATAGTTCAATGTCGAATTTATCTACAAAAGGAGCATCTTTATTTGGAGCTTATATTTTTTTCGGAACACAAAAGAATATAAAAACTAAATTTGAAATTTTAAAAAAAAGATAAAGTAATATTAAAGAATTTAATTTAAATATAAAAAATTTAATTTTTATATTTAAAAATAAATACGTTTAGATTATTTTCATTCGTTCAAATAATTAAGTGTCATTTTTTGTAATCTTTAAAATTTGTATAATAATCGAATCAATTGTATCATGAGATTTATTATTAATAAAATCATTATTTTTATCTATTTCTAAAAATTTTTCAAGTTCTAACATATATATTGGAGTGACATATCCATTTCTATAATTTAATCTATTTAGAATAGTATTTCTATCGGATTTGATATAAATAAATTTGATTAAAGGATTTTTATTTTTTATTATTTGGCGATGTTTAATAAATAACGATGCTTGTGAAATAACTAAATTTTGATGTTTTTTTTTGAGTTTATAAATTTTGTTGGCAATAATATGGTGATATTTTCTGACATCTTCTATTGTAAAATGTTGCTCTTGTTTTAATTTATTTTTCATTTTCTCTGGAAGATATTCATCTGCATCTTGGAAATAGAAATTAAATTTACTTTTATAAATATTACCTATAAAGTTTTTGCCTACACCAGGCAAACCATATAAATATATTAGCATATTAAATATAAATATAGTATAATCATTATATTATTTATATTTACAAAAAATAAAAATTTAAAAATTGATTTTTATTTTTTAAATATAAAATTGATTTTTATTTAAAATTAATAATTAATTATGAAAGATAATTTTGATACTGATAAAACGGATAATCTCACTGATAAAACAGATAATCTTACTGATAAAACAGATAATCTTACTGATAAAACGGATAATCTTACTAATCGAATAAATAAATTTGATTCGTATATTGGTGATGATTTGAAATTAAATAGTGATACAACATGGAATATTGTTCGTTCATATTTGGAACAACATAGGGGTAAACAATTAGTTAGTCATCAAATTGATTCATATGATAATTTTATTGAAAATGATATTCCAAATATTATTAAAGAACATAATCCTATATTAATAACAAAATTATTTCAAGATAATAGATATTCAAAAATTCAATATCAAATTTCTTTTGAAAAACCAAATATAAGTAATCCAATAACAATCGATAGTTCGGGAAGAGTAAAGAAATTATATCCAGATGAAGCAAGAATTCGTCATTTAACTTATTCAATGCCTTTAAGTGTAGGCATAAAACAAACTGTAATATATTTTGATAATGATAATAAAATAGTGAATAGGAGTAATACTTTTGCAAATCGTATTATTATTGGACATATTCCAATAATGACGTATTCAAAATATTGTTTAGTAACACGAAATTTACAGAATTATGACAAAATCGGTGAATGTAAATATGATCTTGGAGGTTATTTCATAATTAATGGTAGTGAGAAGGTAATAGTTTCCCAAGAGAGAATGTGTGATAATAAACTTTATATATTTAAACTGAGACAAACAAAATTTTCTCATATTTGTGAATGTCGTTCAAATAAAAATATAAGTGATATTTATCATTTAATTCAAATAAAAATTTTATCAAAAGATGGTTTAAGTGGTAAATGTACCTTAAAAGTTCGAATTCCACATCTTCGAGAAGATATTCCAATATTTGTATTATTTCGTGCTTTAGGTGTTATATCAGATAAAGAAATTATTTCATTTGTAACAGGAGATAAAATAAACGATGAGTATATAGAATTATTAAAGCCATCTATTATAGAGGCAAATAATTTAAAATTTTTAGATGAGGGAATTAAAACACAGGAAAAAGCATTAAAATATATAAATAATTTTTTAACAACAAAATCCAATAATATAATGGATTATTTAGGTCGTAGTCTTTTACCACATCTTGGTAAAGATTCAAAGAATAAATGTTATTTTTTGGGATATATGATAAAGTGTTTATTAGATGGTATTTTGGGAAAACGAAATTTATCAGACAGAGATCATTATGCTAATAAAAGAGTTGAATTACCAGGAACTTTATTATCTCAAATATTTAGACGATTATATAATAAGATGTTAAAAGATTTAAAAGCATCAATTTATAAAGAAATCAGTACAAGTTGTGAAGTTAATATTACGAAATTAATCAAATCTTCAACTATTGAAAATGGATTTAAATTCGCTTTGGCAACTGGTAATTGGAATATTAAAGCTGGAGTAAATAAAAAAGTCGGTGTAGCACAAGTATTAAATCGATTAACATATTCTGCTACTCTTTCTCATCTACGACGTCTAAATACCCCAATCGATAGGTCAGGTAAATTAGTTAAACCCCGTCAATTACACAATACACATCTTGGTATTTTATGTCCAGCGGAAACTCCAGAAGGACAGTCAGTTGGTATCGTTAAAAATTTAGCATTAACAGCTAATATAACTATTGGTTCAAATCCAGAACCAATAAAACAAATTCTATTAGATAGTGATTTAATTAAATTACAAGATTTAGAATTTTGTGATTTAAATGATACAACTAAAATATTATTGAATGGTAATTGGATGGGTGTTCATAAAGATCCAGTCAAATTAGTAAAAAAACTAATTAAATTTAGAAGAAGTGCTGAAATTGATTATCAAAGTTCTATTGTATTTGATACAAATAATAATGAAATAGTTATAAATACTGATACTGGTCGCTGTTGTCGTCCATTATACATCGTTGGTGATGATAATAAATTATTAGTTAAAGAGGAGCATATGAAAAATATTATATCAAGAAAATGGTCATGGAAACATTTAATTCGATTCGGTTTAATTGAATATATAGATGTTGAAGAAATGGAAGTATGTATGGTTGCAATGAATATTTCAGATTTAGAAGATTCAGATATTAAATATACTCATTGTGAAATTCACCCAAGTTTAATGCTTGGAGTTTGTGCTTCGATGATTCCATTTCCTGACCATAATCAATCTCCTAGAAATACGTATCAATGTTTAGATCCAAATGAACCAGTTTTAATGGCTGATGGAACTCGAAAATTAATAAAAGATATTAAAATTGGCGAGAAAGTAATGTCATTTAATCCAATTACTTTAAATTATGAACGAACAAGAGTAATTAATCAATATGTAAGAAAAACAGAAAAGAAAATATATAAAATTAGAACAATATCAGGTAGAGAAATTACAGCGACAGAAGATCATAAATTTATGACATCAAGTGGATGGAAAATGGT
>Ga0066376_10003745_pt1 | contig 13458 bp, 8 predicted proteins | sample Knorr_S15_td_Bot_FD_77009 | JGI IMG/M metagenome (GOLD analysis project Ga0066376, IMG submission 77009) | Marine microbial communities from Southern Atlantic Ocean transect - Knorr_S15_td_Bottom_ad_5009_LV_A | ecosystem: Environmental > Aquatic > Marine > Oceanic | place: Southern Atlantic... | reverse complement strand
TTTTTTTATTCGATTACTTAATAATCTGTAATCTTTTGGTCTCCAAAAAGTTTGCTGTTTCCAACTGGTAGAAATAAGCACCTGCATTGTATGATATAAGATTGAGGGAAATGCTATGATAACCGGTCTCGAAATCACCTGAGATTACCTCTACCACCTCACCCAGAATATTAAGGATACTTAAGCATACGCTATTCGGTTCTGGTAAATAGAACTGAATAGTGTTGCTATTGCTTGCTGGATTTGGCACCGCGTCTAAAAGTTGAATAGACTTATTCTGGTTAGAGGCTATCATCTCAACAGAACCTGCTAAACTGATTCCATCCACCTCGTAAATATCGGCACCCAATTCCCATTCCATAATTTCGAATGGTTCTACTCTATTGGTTTCAGCATGCCAAATCTCAAAACTGAAAGCCTCACCTATAAAAAGACCATCCTTAGTCTCGGTGGTAGCATCGTCGCCCCAAAGGGTTATAACCGATATAGGACTATTGTACATTGCAGCACCAACTATAACACCTTGAACATCGTAAGCGGCAATTTCGTCGCCTGGAATACATTTATCTAACAAACTAGTGGCTATACCGACGAGCATATTGTTAGAGGTGATTTTTGGCTGAATGTAATAATTGGTCTTATTACTTATAATACTCACCTCAGACATTCTATATTCCAGATCATTTGGCAAATAATTGAGAATATTGTCATTGTGCATCTTCATCTGATAGCCTCTTCCTGGCTCTAAGTCTCCAACACCATTGTAATTCCACGATGGCAGATAAGCATTGCCTTCAAAATCTTTGAGTAAAATCACATCAGCTACTATATCGCTCAATATAGCCTCACAGTCGGAAGCTGATGTACGCAAATAGCCTATCATATTCCAACCCTGGGTCAATGAAATAGGGTTGTCTTCGGGAGCTTGATAAGCACCCTCAATTAGCAAGGAATTTTCTGATTCCATCTTAAGCTGATAACCTTGACCTATTAACATATCGCCGACTCCATTATAATTCCAAGCGGTTAAATAAGCCATACCAGCATTATTCTTAACGAGCAATAAATCTTCAACGACAGGCTCAAAAATGGATATCAGATCCATATTTTCTGACAAAATATAGGTGGAGATCATACTCCAACCTTCGGGTAAATAAATTTCTTGCTCATTAATTAATGGCGGTACAATTAAATTAATTAAACCAGAAATGCCATTAATAACATAAGACTGCTGATTAGGGAAAACAGAATTGTAGGTAGCTAGCATTTGATGAACTAGATCTTCGGAACTATCCCAAATCATCCATACAAATGCTTCACCAAGGTCAAAACCATCCTTCTCATCAGTGGTAGCATCATCTCCTTGGGCTGCAATAGAATTAGTTTGTCCATTCCAAATAATAGATCCTGCACATTGTAACTGACCGAAATCATCTTCAAAAAACACTCCAATTAGATCATTGGGCTCAAATTGAAACTCTAAAAGTTCTACTTGAATATTCTCAGGTACTAAAATCGTATGATTAGAACCAGTTATCAAGAAGTTAAACTGATCAGGGATTAAGGTGTATTCACAAGACATATTATCCATATTTGCAATTGGATCGTAATTATCTGCTTCGGGGTCGGTACATCCTAAATACACACAAGTACCATCGTCAATCATTGCAGTAGAATTATAATTTGCCGCATTTGCATCCGTACAGCCCTCTATTGGTAATACCTCGAAATAAAAGGTGCTCTGCGAACCAAAATCTCCAGACACAGTATAAACCACTACACCGTTAGCATCAGTAATACTAACTGTTCCATCTGCTCCACCCCACTGGGCACCACCTAAACCATCGCCATAAGAATCGGTAATTTGATAAGTATAACAACCAGGGGCTAATTCATAAGTATAAGTATATGCCTGATACTGCACAGAATACGTTTCAGTAGCAATAACATCTCCTGAACTATTAGTGAGCAGCCATTGGGTTTCTGTAGGGTAATTATCTGTTAATAAGCTAATTTCTATAGGAGCCTGAATGGATGTAGTTTGGGCAATATCAATAGTAAGGCTATTATCATTTGAATTCACATCGCCTTCACAAGACAATAGGAATGTTAGTTCTCCTGGGAATTGCTCAGTAGAAATAGATGGTAAATTAATCTCAATTGTAGAACCCGAAACCAAAATACCACTCCAATCATAATTTGAAACAGAAACTCCACCAACAAAAGTCGTGATGGAGAACTCTGTCACCAATTCGGTTCCCATATTTTGCATCGTAAGCCTAGGTGTCAAATCTTGACTACCACAAACTACAGTAGTGCCATCGTAGGACTGAATAAGAAGGTTTAGGCCATTTTCTATATTTGGACAGTTAGAACTCTGAGCATATAGATTTGCTGCTGGAGACTGAAACATCTCTGTAAGGATTCTATCTGGACAAATCATAAATATAGTAGGGTAATAGCTAAGCTGATAAGCATTCGCGATAGAGGCATTATCAATAATAGGATAGTCAACACCAGAAGTCCAATTTCCATAGGTGGAATTGCCCGTACCTAGAAGGTCCGCTAAATCGGTTCCAGCATCCGATTCAATGAAAAATACAAAAACTTCATCGCTTCCATCAGGTCCATAATTTTCCCACAAATTCTCGAAAGCTCCCGACTGATGATAATTCCAACAAGCCCCACACCAAGTAGCAGAAAAGTCAATATAAACCGTTTTACCTTGATCCAATAAAGTATACAAATTCCAAGTATTACCATTAATGTCTGTAGCCGTAAAATCAGGAGCTACAGAGCCATTAGGTAACTGAGCTTTTACTATGGTAAAACTCAATAAGCAAATTATGATGAGTAATTTTTTCATGTGATTACTTAATAATGATTAATCGTTCGGTATGATAGCCAAAGTCTGATTTCATTTCTAGATAATACAAACCTTCAGGCAATTTCGATAAATCGAAATTGTAACTTTTTATTCCTTTTTGTATATCCAATTCATTTTGAATCACAATTTGACCAAGGGCATTGTATAAAGTCAAGTTTAAGCTGGAAGTATTGGCCGATTGAATATTCAAAGTAAAATTGTCTTTTGCAGGATTTGGCAACACCATATATTCTATCGAAGTATTATCTAAATCAACCATAGATACAGCCCCTACTAGTGATAGAGCATCTACTGTGTAGCCTTCCGATTCTTCAATCCAATTATTAAACTCCAACAAATACTCTTTATCCAATGAAGAGTCCCACAACATAAACTGCGCTTTCTCCCCTACTAAAAGTCCGTCTTTATGTGCTGACTCCAATTCGTTTCCCCAAAGTGTTAGCACCGTTACAGGGCTATTATACAAACCTGAAGCTACAACAGTACCAATAGCATCATAAGCAATTATCTCATCGCCGATACTCGGCAACACTTCCCAAGCCTCATCAAAAATACCGAGGGTCATATTATTACCCGTTATTTTTGCCTGAGGATAATGGACTGTTTGGTTCGATTTTACTTCTGAAGAAATGAAACGATAATCTTGATCGTTTGACAAATAAGTCAATACCTGATCTGAACTCATCTTCACTTGATATCCTTTTCCAGGGTCTAAGTTTCCAATCCCATTGAATCCCCATGAAGGCAAAAAAGCATTCCCTAAATAGTCTTTGGCCAAAATTACCTCAGCAGAAATAGATTCAAAAACAGCCATACAGTCGGATGCTTCCAAACGCAAATAAGATATCATATTCCATCCTTCTAATAAGGATAAAGGATTATCTTCAGGTAATTGATATTGTCCAGAAACAGTTAGCGTTTGCGCCTGCGACATCTTTATTTGGTATCCTTGGGTGTTTTGAATATCACCTATACCATTATAATTCCACTCAGGTAAATAAGCCATACCAGCGTAGTCTTTAACAATCATCAAGTCAGCATAAATTGGACTCAATACAGTGGCGAGGTCCATATCTTCAGTCAACATATAGGTTGAGAACATTGACCAACCTTCTGGTAAAATAATTTCTTGATCGCTAACTGGAGGCAACGCATGTAATCCTGCTAAAGCTGAAATACCATTACCTGTATAACTGCCTTGATTAGGCATAGCTGCAGAATAATTTGCATCTCCTACCAACATCATCATTTCAGAAGTATCCCAAATTAGCCATTTGAAAGCTTCTCCACTTACAAAACCATCGGTTTCATCGGTAGTAGAATCATCGCCTTGTGCGGCAATAGAATTCGTAGATCCCTGCCAAACGGTATAACCTGCGCATTGCAAATCGCCATTATCATCTTCATAAAAGACACCAATAATATCGTTCACTGCAATAGGACCATTTAATAAATTGATGGTAATATCTCCAGGCACTACAATGGTATGGTTAGAACCCGTAAGTGTATAGTTAAACTCTTCAGGGATAAATAAATACTCACATGAATTATCCTCAACATTTGCTTGTGGATCATAATTTAAAGCTTCAGTATCCATACAACCCCAATATTCACAAGAGCCATCATCCTCGTTTGCAACTGAATCGTAATTATCAGCCATAGCATCAGTACAACCCAAATAAATACAAGAACCATTATCTTCATTAGCTGTAGCATCAAAATTTGATGCAGAGGCATCGGTACAACCTAAAATTGGAGGATTACACACCGTTACCGTAAAAGGCTCGGAAGCTCCATTCCCCGAAGGGTTATTCATATAAGCAATAACTGAATTATCGCAGTCGCGAACATAATAATAACCACCATTCCAACCATCGCCATAAGAATCCATAGATTCAAAAGTATAAGAACCTGGCTGTAAACACACAGATGTATAGTAATTACTATTATTGTTATAAGTACCACCACCACCGGCAACAGCATCTCCATCAGCATCTAAAATCACCCAAGAAACTTCGTTTGCGTAAGACCCCGTATGAATTTGCACAGTTACTGTTTCTACATCACACTCCGACTCATCGAGAATCCCCGTTGCCAATAAGTTTTCGTATTGCCATAAATTCACTCGCCCACCCTGAGCAGAATGAAGTGCAGCATGCATGCGCGAGCGTTGACCCTCGGTAAACATTTTCGAACAATTGGTATAATCCATATAGTTCTGAACATTGTCTAAAGAGCCACAAGTCCATTGACTGGTATTACAGCTATATGAAGTACCCTTAGTGTTCGGCGTATCCGATACATTATCGTCAATATTACAGTTAGAGTCCAGCTCTGGTTCATTTGAATCACCCCAAGTATGAGACAGATTCAAATAATGTCCTATTTCATGTGTAAGTGTAGTTGCTGCAAAATCACTTGAGCTAGAAGTACCGTTTGTACCAAACTGATCGTGACGACATACTATCCCCTCCGCACCGCTAGGAGCAGTCCCTGGAAAATAGGCATAAGCACCAGCCCCATTTTCGATATTATCTACCACCCATACATTCAAATACATATCAGTATCCCACTGAACTAAACTCTTTACATTTTCACCCGCATTATCAGTTTGGTTCGAATTCGTTCTTGTAATACCGTTGGTAGGGTTACCATCAGGGTCTAATTGCGCCAAGGCAAAAGTTATTTCAACATCCGACTTAACAGAAGAAAATGCCGAAACTACCTGATAGAAATCTGGATTCGTACCGTTAAAATCTTGGTTTATAGCAGTCATAGCACTATAAACCTGAGAATTGGAAATATTTGAATAGGAGTCGTTATAGATAATATGAACAACTACTGGGATTATCTTTTGACTAAAATAATTTTTGGAGTTGATAATCGATTGAATCTCTTGCTCATAATTCTCACGAAGTAGAACTATTGATGGGTCTTCGGAAATACGCTGCTCTAAATAATCGATTGTACCACAAGGGTGCGTTTGTGCTAAAACAAGAGGAGTCATTAAAAGACTAAGAATCAATAAGAAGCGCTGCACTATTAGCATAAGCGGGAGGATTAGAGTTAAATACAAAAGCAAAAATAGTTAAAAATCGCGATAAGTACATATAAATCACTCATCTAGTATTCTTTACCAAAAAAAATAATATACAAAAATCAGACCTTTATAAGCTTATTCTAAAATTTTATTTAATTTCGCGCCAATCCAAAACAATGAAAAATGGCTAAGAACAGAACATTTACAATGATTAAGCCTGATGGCGTTGCCAATGGCCACATCGGTGCTATTCTAGAAAAAATCAATGCTTCAGGGTTTCGTATCCTAGCATTAAAAATGACTCAATTAACAAAAGCTGACGCTGAAGCATTTTATGCTGTTCACGCTGAAAGACCTTTCTACGGTGAACTAGTTGAATACATGACTTCTGGTCCTATTATATCAGCAATCTTAGAAAAAGACAATGCAGTTGAGGACTTCCGTACACTTATAGGTGCTACAAATCCTGCTGAAGCTGCTGAAGGTACTATCCGTAAATTATACGCAGAGTCTATTGCGGCTAATGCTGTTCACGGTTCTGATTCAGATGAAAATGCTGCTAACGAAGCTGCTTTCCACTTTTCAGGTAGAGAGAACTTCTAAGCGAAGCTTATCAAAATAAAAAAGGCTTCCCTCGGGAAGCCTTTTTTATGCTCTAAACAATTTACACAGGTATTTGTTCAAACAAAAAAAAGAGCCACAAGGGCTCTTTTTCAATATGTATCAAAAAGTCTATTTAGCGTAATTTATAGCTCTAGTCTCACGAATAACTGTCACCTTAACTTGACCAGGATAAGTCATTTCGTTTTGGATTTTTTGAGATATCTCGAAAGACAAAGCCGCAGCTTTCTCATCATTTACTTTTTCACTTTCCACAATAACACGAAGCTCTCTACCCGCTTGAATAGCGTAGGATTTAAGTACTCCAGGATGAGCTAAAGCAAGATTCTCAAGCTCTTTAATACGCTGGATATACGACTCTACAATCTCTCTACGAGCACCAGGGCGCGCACCAGAAATGGAGTCACAAACCTGAACGATAGGAGAAATCATGGTAGTCATTTCAATTTCATCGTGGTGAGCACCAATAGCATTACACACATCTGGTTTCTCACCGTATTTCTCAGCTATTTTCATACCTAAAATTGCATGTGGCAATTCTGGCTCATCATCTGGCACTTTACCAATATCGTGTAACAAACCAGCACGTTTAGCTACTTTAGTGTTTAAACCAAGCTCCGAAGCCATAGTAGCACATAAGTTGGCTACCTCACGACTGTGTTGCAATAAGTTTTGACCGTAAGAAGAACGGTAACGCATACGACCAACCATTCTTAATAACTCAGGGTGAAGGCCGTGAATTCCTAAATCGATACAAGTACGTTTACCCGTTTCTACAATCTCGTCATCTAATTGCTTGCGTGTTTTCGCAACCACCTCTTCAATACGCGCAGGATGGATTCTACCATCCGTTACCAATTTATGAAGAGCTAAACGTGCTATCTCACGACGAATAGGATCAAAACAAGATAAGATAATCGCCTCAGGAGTATCATCAACAATAATCTCTACACCAGTAGCAGATTCTAAAGCGCGAATATTACGCCCTTCTCTACCAATGATACGCCCTTTGATATCATCACTTTCGATATTAAATACCGAAACTGCGTTTTCAATAGTATGTTCCGAAGCTACACGTTGGATGGTCTGAACAACAATCTTCTTAGCTTCATTATTAGCTGTTAACTTTGCTTCTTCGATAACGTTTTGAATCAAAGACATTGCCTCTGTCTTAGCTTCAGCCTTTAAAGCATCTACTAATTGCTCCTTAGCATCCTCAGCGCTCAAGCCTGAAATAGTTTCCAAAGCTGTAACCTGACGCGAATGCGCCGCCTCTACTTCCTTTTCCTTGCGCTCAACAATCTCTAGTTGATTAGATAAATTCTCACGCTTTACATCTAAATCACGAGACTTTCGTTTAGAATCTTCCAAACGCTGATTAAGCTTCGTCTCTTTATCCTTAGTTCTATTTTCTGACTCTGCAACTTTACGATTGCGAGTATTGATTACTTTTTCGTGTTCGCTCTTTAGCTCTATGAACTTTTCTTTAGCTTGTAAGATCTTATCTTTCTTGAGCTGATCGGCTTGTCTCTCTGCATCATTCAACAGAGTATTCGCCTTACTTTCTATGGATTTCTTTAGTAAAGTTGAGGCTATCAAATAGCCAACAACGAAGGTCGCAAGACCTATTAAACCCATATGTATTAAAGTAAATTCAAATTCCATGATTTGTCAATTTTATTAAAATAAAAAACCCGTACTAATTCGCGCCTTATTAAACTCCGGTGTGAAACGGATGGACCGACCATCAAATCTCAAACTTCCACTGACACCCAAAGGACCCCGAAGGGTTGAGGCTTGTTTTTAAATTAATGAGTCTAATCCAATTAATATTGTGTTGAGTTTAAACAACTTATTGAATTAATACGGGAACTATTTAAAAAATAGTTTTTATGTTAAAGAACTTTCTAGCATTGTCGTTAGACTTGCTTCTATCGAGTCTAGCTCATTTTCAAACTTAGAGCTATCTATCATAGTCTTTCCCTCTAAGGATTCAACCTTCGAAGACAATTGAAGTGCACACATTGCCAAAAGATCTTGTTTATCTTTCACTGCATAGTTAGCTTCAAATTGCTTAACAATAGCATCGATTTTCGCTGCCGCTCGGCGGATCTCCTCTTCTTCGTCTCGATTTATAGTCAGGGGATACACCCTTCCTGCAATCGATATCTTGATTTTAAGTTTGTCCATCTAAGCGGTATATTATTCGTTCAACTGCGCTATACATTTGTCGATTCCCCGCACTAGCTCGTTGATTTTATGTCGTGCCTCTTTACTATCTAAGCCAACTTCTTTAAGCGACTTGGCATTAACAATCAACGCTTGCTCATCTTTAAGCGCTTTGATTTTATCTCTCTTTCGTGATAACTGTGCGTGAAGCTCTGCATTCTCCTCCTGGAGTTTACATTGTTGCTCTTGCATTTTCTGAAAAACTATTTTCAGTTTATCAAACTGAAAATGAAGCCTTTCTAATCTATCACTCAATTGACCCATATTCAAAGCAGCATTTGCTTCACAAATATAGCTATTCCTATGGGATTTCACGTCTATATTGGCACTTTAATAGATCAACTTAGTATGCTTTGTTAAAGGCTTTTATCCCTAGTACTAAAAAGCTACATTTGCATCTCAAGTCTAAAAACACCTTTCGAATGAATTACAAACGTTGCTTTAGCTCCCTCCTAGTTTGCCTTTTAAGCATATCATCGATAATTGCGCAAAATAGTTACGATAAAGCAAACTTTCGTTCACCTTTAGACATCCCATTAGTTTTAGCTGGAACTTTTGGTGAATTGCGCTCCAACCACTTCCACTCGGGTATCGACATTAAAACAAAAGGTAAAGAAGGTTTTCCTGTTTTTGCCATTGAAGATGGATATGTCTCGAGGATGAAAACCACTGCAGCTGGCTACGGGAGAGCACTTTACATTACTCACGAAAATGGCTTTGTATCGGTTTACGCACACCTGAAAAGCTATAATGATAGCTTGACTAAGAAATTCCTTGAAGAACAGTATAACAAGCAAAAATTCGAACTTGACTTCTTCCCGGAAATTAATCAATTTAAAGTTTCAAAAGGTGATACCATAGCCTTTACAGGGAACTCGGGAAGCTCTACCGCTCCTCATCTTCATTTTGAAATTAGAGATGCTCAAAGCCAAGAAATTATCAATCCATTATTGTTTGGTTTTAAAGCGAAAGACACCACGCCTCCATTCATTAAAAACATACACATCTACCCTCTCGACCAGGAATCGTCGATCAACAATAGCGCAGATACACTGAGAATTCCTGTGATACAAATTAGTGCAGGAAAATACCGCATCGACTCGATGGATATTCGACTAAAGGGCTTGATTGGTTTTGGTGTTGAAGTATTCGACAGGCTAGACAACGCACCTAATAAAAATGGTATTTACTCCATTGAGCTTCACATAGATTCTGCGTTGATTTACAAACATCGCATGGAGCGCTTTGCCTTTGCCGAAACGCGTTATATAAATTCCTTAATGGATTTTCACGCTAAGAAGAACTACTCCATGCGGCCTCAGAAATCATTTGTTGACCCAAACAATAAATTGGGTGTTTACGAACACTTAATTAATAATGGTAAATTATTTTTCAATGATAAGGCTGAACATCATGGACTTTACATCATCAAAGATACCGAAGGAAATAAATCAACATTGGAATTTACCTTTAGTACCGACAGCTTGTTAAAATGCCCAGAAAAGAAAGTCGCAATTCACCCTTTCTACTGCAAAGAAGAAAACAGCTTCAAAAACGAAGATGTAGAAGTGTATGTTTCGAACAAGAGTCTATATCAGGATATTGATTTTCAATATCAAAAAAAACAAGCTGACGACAGTTTTATTAGCGACATTCACTGCATTCACAACAAAGGGACAGCTGTTCATCAATCTTATACACTTTCAATAGCAATAGATAGTCTTGAAAATAGACTCCGTGATAAAGCGCTCATTTGCTCTTTAGGTGATAGCGGGGAAATATACTGTTTGGCGAGCAAGTGGGATAACGGAAAGCTAACTGCTAAAGCAAGAATATTTGGAAACTTTAGTGCAATTATTGACACCATAGCACCCGAATTAAAAATCAAGCAATTTTCGAGTAATTTGAGCGATTCAAAATTAATGAGCTTTGAAGTTCGCGACACCTTAAGCGGCTTAAGCTCTTATAACGCTTATGTTGATGGCGAATGGATTCTTTTAGAGTACGATGCTAAAAAAAATAGATTAACCCATTATTTTGATGGTAAGATTAAGCCTGGACAACATCAATTAGAAATTATCGTTCAAGACTCGGTGAAAAACGAAAATCGACTGAAACTTGAATTTGTCCGATAAGAAATATTATTATCTTCGCAAAGCATGTTAAAATTGAGCTCAACACATTATATCATTGGATTTCTAATCCTTTTCTCGCAAAGCATTCTTGCGCAGAACAGCAAACTATACGGTACGATTACCGCGGATAATGGTAGTCCTATTGAAGGGGTAACTGTTGAAAGTGGCAAAAAGGGAACCATTAGCAACCAAAATGGCTATTACCTTATTGAACTGCAAACCAATAAGGAGCTTAAGCTTGTATTCTCTCACCTCAGTTATGTGAATCAAATCCACAAAATCAAACTTAGTGCTGGTGAGGATAAAAAACTCGATATTCAACTCCAAACTGAGGTGAACATCATTAGTGATGTGGATGTGATTGATGAATTCGAAAGAGAACAGAACATTACTACTATTGATAAGAAAAATTTAGAGGTGATTACAGGCCCTACCGGTGGTGTTGAAGGTTTAATAAGTACTCTAGCAGGAGTAACCACTAAAAACGAATTGAGTTCTCAATACTCTGTTCGCGGTGGTAATTATGATGAAAACTTGGTTTATGTAAATGGCTTTGAGATATACCGCCCCTTTTTAGTGCGAAGTGGTGAGCAAGAAGGCTTGAGCTTCATCAACTCCGATATGGTGAAAAACATTATCTTCTCAGCGGGTGGTTTCGAAGCAAAATACGGCGATAAACTCTCTTCAGTATTAGACATTGAGTACAAAGACCCTACAAGTTGGAAGAGTCATATTACTATAAGCTTACTTGGACTTAGCGCTACCGTTGAAGGTATTAGTAAATCAAAACGTTGGTCTCACATTACGAGCTTCAGACAAAAGACCAACCAGTTTCTCTTAAAGAGTTTGGATACCGAATCTGACTACAAACCGAACTTTAAAGACTTCCAAAGTCTGAATATCTACCACTTCAATAGTCAAATGAAACTGAGTTTCTTGGCTCACTATTCTTCCAATCTCTACCAATCGATTCCTGAATCAAGAGAAAGTAGCTTTGGAACTATTGATAAACCACTACGTTTAAAAGTATATTTTGACGGACAAGAAGTAGATTCATATGAAACTGGAATGGGAGCAGTCCGTTTCGACTATCATATTCACGATAGTTTGAAAATGAGTCTTTCATCCTCTATTTTCCAAACCAACGAGCAAGAGTTCTACGATATCGAAGGAGCTTATTGGCTAGGAAAACTTGACAACAGTCTAGGCTCAGATAATTTCGGTCAAATAGTTGAGAACAGCGGGATTGGCGCTTATATGAACCACGCTCGCAACGAACTCTTCGCCCAAGTTTACAGTATGGAATACAGAGCTAAGCTGTATCGCGAAAGCAATACATTAGAATGGGGTGCAAAATACCAACACGAACTTATCGACGACCGTTTGCGCGAATGGCAGATGATAGATTCTTCTGGGTTCTCACTCTCAACACCACCAAGCTTGGATTCACTCCTTGAGCTTTATGAATTCATCCAATCAGATAACGAAATTCAATCCAATAGAATTAGCGCCTATGTGCAACAAAAAGGACGTTTTGAGATTGATAGTGCAAAGCTAACTTACAACTTAGGTTTCCGATCGCAATACTGGTCGATGAATGGTGAATTGTTCATCTCACCAAGGGCTGGAATTAGCATCCAACCAAACTGGGGAAAAGACTTCCTATTCAAAGCTTCCATTGGCTCATACAACCAATCTCCATTTTACCGAGAAATGAGGGATAGAAAAGGTATACTCAATACTGATTTAACATCACAAAAATCGATACATTACGTATTTGCCACCGATTACAACTTTATGTCCTGGGGACGCCCGTTTAAGTTTGTGGGAGAGATATATTACAAATCATTAAAGGATATCACCCCTTACGAAATCGATAATCTAAATATTCGTTATTTACCAGAACTAAAAGCAAATGGATACACCACAGGTATTGACCTACGAGTGAATGGCGAATTTGTTCCGGGAGTAGAATCATGGGCTAGTATGTCGCTTATGAGAAGTCAGGAAGATATTGAAGGTGACGGCGAAGGATACATTCCAAGGCCTACAGACCAACGCCTCAGCTTCTCGCTTTTCTTCCAAGATTATATGCCGAAGAACCCATCTTATAAGATGAATCTAAAACTACACTACAGCAGTGGGCTTCCTTTTGGCGCACCTCAATCAGAACGATTTGAACAAACACTTAGAATTCCTTCTTACCGTCGTGTAGATATCGGCTTATCGAAAGTTATAAAAGATGGCGTTAGAGGTTTTCAATGGAAGTATTTAGATCACTTTGAATCCATTTGGATTAGTGCCGAAGTATTCAACCTCTTAGGTATCAGAAACACGATTTCCTATTTATGGGTAACCGATGTTACACAAACACAATACGCCGTTCCAAACTACCTGACTAATAGATTGCTTAACTTTAAGTTACAGGCGAAGTTTTAGACGTTAGACGTTAGACGTTAGACGTTAGACGTTAGACGTTAGACGTTAGACGTTAGACGTTAGACGTTAGACGTTAGACGTTAGACGTTAGACGTTAGACGTTAGAC
>Ga0066376_10003744_pt1 | contig 13461 bp, 13 predicted proteins | sample Knorr_S15_td_Bot_FD_77009 | JGI IMG/M metagenome (GOLD analysis project Ga0066376, IMG submission 77009) | Marine microbial communities from Southern Atlantic Ocean transect - Knorr_S15_td_Bottom_ad_5009_LV_A | ecosystem: Environmental > Aquatic > Marine > Oceanic | place: Southern Atlantic... | reverse complement strand
GAGAGAGAGTGATAAATAAAGCCGACAGCGAAAACCAATTAAACGATGTTCTGGACATTGAGAGGACATCGCGAATCCTCGACGGCTTTGTCATAATCAGGAGAATAATAAGTGCGCCGGAACCATAGGAGATAGCGCCTGCTGCAATGCCCGTTGTTAAATCCATATTGCCAATAACAGCTCGCGTGAAAACCGGGCTGGCCCCAAGGCCAAAGGCTGAGCCGATGCCAAATATAATGCCCTCAGTATAATTCGGCACGAACTCAATGCGAGAGGGTGAACCCTCTTCGTTTTTCTGTTTCATCTTGCGGGAGAATTTTTTGCGGTCCCGGATCATAATTAACGGACCAAGCAGAACGAGGATAATGCCAAACAGGCGGAGCGGTGTCAGCGTTTCGCCTAATAAAAACATTGCCAAAACAAGAGATACGATAACGCTGGATTGCTGAAACGGACGCACCATGAGGCCGCCCATTGCTTTCATCGCGCGGTAATTACAATAACGCGCAAAGGCAAAGTGTATAGCACCGCCAGTTATTAAAAGGAAATAACCTTCAGTGGAAAACGCAAATATTTTACTAAAAGAGCCAGCAAAGATTGATGCAATGATGAAAATTGGCAAGCCCAGCCCGAGCGATACCGTTATTCCTTGCAGTACACTGCCGGTGAGTACGCCGCGCCTGACGGTGGTCGCATTCAATCCAAAAAACGCCGCGGCGGCGAAAGACAATAATGTGCCAAGCAATATTAAAGTCCCATATTTAAAGGCTGATGTTCAGCCTAAGCAAACGGCGTCCAAGCGGTCTGAACTGCCGGCCGTGCCTCAATCACATCATGCCAACGTTTGAGATTGCTGTACTCATCGAGCCCGATGCGTTCAACGCCATGAAGATGTGTGTCCGCATATATTGAGATATCCGCAATAGAGTAGTCGCCAGCAAAGTATTCATTATCGCCAAGATGACGGTCCAGCGTGCTCATCATATCGCGCAGAACACCATCGTAATAGGACTTCGCTTCTTCGATGGGTTCAGGCGCGCGGACCCAGAAATAGGCATATTGCTGCGCGAGCGTTGTATAGGTCGCCGAACCATAGAACAGCCATTGATCGACTTTAACGCGTTTAAGAGGATCGGTTGGATACAATCCATTATCTGCTTTTTCGCCTACATATCTTAGAATGGCACCGGACTCACAAAGCGATATGGTTTCACCGCCCGGCCCATCATGATCAACGATTGCCGGGATTTTATGGCCGGGACTGAGTTTGAGATAGTCAGGCTCAAATTGCTCACGTTCTCTGATATTGACCGGCTTAAGTGTGTATTCAAGCCCGCTTTCTTCCAACATGTGCCGCGATTTGTAGCCGTTATCCGTCATCCAGGTATATAGATCGATCATTTAGTTTTTTCCCCTATATTTATTTATCTTCAGGCCCAACCCAAAAATGAGGATTGTGCGCGACTTCCCATAAGTGACCATCGAGATCTTTGAAATATCCAGAATAGCCACCCCACGAAGTCTTCTCGGCAGGTTTGGTTATGCTGGCCCCAGCCGCACTGGCTTGGTCCATAACTTCATCTACTTCAGCCTCTGATGCAACATTGTGCGCGATATTAAATCCACTATAGCCGGAACTCTCCGGAGATATCATTGCCTCATCCGCTAATGACTTCCGATCAAATAATCCCAACCAAGAGCCATCCAAATTAAAAAAAGCAACTTCAGGCGGCGACTCCATTTTGGGAAGGCCCACCCCAGTTTGATAAAACTCAACCGCCCGGGCTAAATCGCTTACACCCAGCGTAACCATACTTATCCGCGGTTTCATTTTTGCCTCCGCATTGCCTGTTCCAACAGTGTCTTTTGAGGCGGCACGCGTCAACGACTATTCCCCGTCAAGCTGGGTCATGGTACGATCTACACATGGATCAAACTGTAATCTCGAATAGTCCGGCAAACTCGGGAAAGTGGACGCCGTTCTTTGTCTCAAGTGATGCGCAGGAGACGCGCCACACCGTCGGGCAAGGCATTTGCGATCATGTATTGGAGCACCGTTCTGCACTGAAACGCCCGGTTACAGTGCGCTATCGATCTGCATCTTTAAGTAAACTTACGCTGCATGACATGGCGTATACGATGTATGACGGCGAAGCGCGTATTTTTGTGCCGGACATGTCGCATATTTATCTCTGCGAAATTAATCTCAATGGCTCCAGTCATGTTGGTCAGAAGAAAGCCGAAACGCCTTTCTCCGCAGGCCAAATATATATGATCAATGCCAATCGGCCGCACAGCAAACGCTGGGAAAGTGATGGCCACCAAATGATGATTAAAATTCATCAGACCGATATGGAGGCTGCAATAGAACGCACAACCGGCATGCCGATGCGTGATCCGGTGATTTTTTCGAACGCCCCGCAAAACATCGCCGGAAAGTCAGCAACCCTTGCGCAGATGGTCGATTTGTTCAGCAAAGATATTGAAACCGATCAATCCTTTTTTGCGAGCCGCTCGGGAGGGAGCGCAGAGGAACTCCTAATTGATCTGATATTGGAAGCCATCCCTAACAACTATTCGCATCACCTGGAAAATCCAGAACCAAAAATACGCCCGCGTCATGTGCGCCATGCTGCCGAATACATTCACACCATGGCAGCGGAAAAAATATCCTTTGATGATTTGGTGACCGCCAGCGGTGTTAGCCCCCGCTCCCTTCACGCCGGTTTTAAAAAATACTACGACGTCTCCCCAATGGCCTATCTTAGAAATGTACGGCTGGACTTGGCGAGGTTTGAACTCAAACAAAAAAGCAGTGCCTCCACATCGGTAACTGAGGTTGCGATGGACTGCGGATTTTCTCACCTGTCCAAATTTGCCGGCGCCTATAAACAGCGCTTTGGCGAGCTTCCCTCCGAAACACTGAGAAACGCCTAAGTCCACCAAATCAAATATATTTGCGTAATTGGGCGATTAGCTTCCATATAAGGATAGCCCTTTTGTCCTGGGTTTGATCAACTACAGTCAACAATCACGAATAATTATAGGGAGCATTCACCATGCCATATGATCAAGATTTTGACCTTGGTTCACTCGTCGAACCGGACCGCGTCCACAAAGCATGTTATGCAGACGAAGAAGTCTACGAGCAAGAATTAGAAAACATATTCTACAAGACCTGGATCTATGTTGGCCATGAAAGCCAGGTTCCGAACGCGGGTGATTACTGGACGACCTGGATCGGCAAAGAACGCATGATCCTCTGCAAAGACACTGGCGGCAACGTTCATGTTCTGTATAACCGTTGCCCGCATCACGGCGCGCTGATTTGTAATAATCATACGGGTAATTCAGGCAATAAACATGCTTTCAGATGTCCCTATCATGCTTGGCAATTCAACATGGATGGCTCCCTTCGCAATGTACCCATGAAGGACGGTTATGAAGGCATCATCGATTTGAAAGACCCGCAGCTGCAAATGAAGCGGGCTGAACGCCAAGCCACCTATCGCGGTTTTGTTTTCGCAAGTTTAAGCGAAGAAGGTCCGGATTTGGAAACTTGGCTGGGCGCCGGTGGAAAATCAGCGTTTGATGATATCTGCAACCGCTCACCGGAAGGCGAATGTGAAATTGTCGCCAATTGTTTTCGCATCATTCAGCATTCCAACTGGAAGACCTTCCTTGAAAATCAAATGGATGCCGTTCACCCTTCTATCACCCACCATTCGACTGGTGATGCGGCTTCTCAAATGCAGAAGGTCTATAAAGAAGAAACCGGCGAAGAACCTCCAATGGGCTATCAGTTCTTAGCTGATTTTGCTCTACCATACGAGATTTGGGATAGCCTGGATACCATTGGGCATCCTTACGGTCACACTCAGCTCGCCGGTTACATGGGGCTGCGTCCTCGTGATCCTGTCACAGTTGCCCATGAAGAATCGTTGACGGCGGCCTATGGTGAGGAGCGTATGGACGAAATCCTATCGACCAACATCCACCATGTGTTGGTTTATCCTAGCCTCTCCGTGCAACCGCCGCTGCAACAGCTTCGCGCTGTTCGCCCACTGGCTGCGAATAAGACTCTGACCGAGATTTGGCATTTTAGATTGAAGGGGGCGCCAGAAGGTATTTATGACAGATCCCTCGCTTACTACTATCTCGTCAATTCTCCATCGACGATGGTCAACGCCGATGATCTCAACAATTTTAGAGCCGTCCAGGATGGCCTGTCCCTCCGCGGCGGCGGCGATTGGGTGAGTTATCACCGCAATGCCGGTCAAGATATAGTTGAAGACGGCGTTACGACCTCGGTCACCGGGATGAGTGAACAACCCATGCGCAATATGTTTGCCGCATGGAAAGAATATATGTCGGCTTAAGGGAGGATCGGAAAATGCCAAAAGACAATGCACAAAGTGTTTCCGCTGACACCCAGCGGCAAGTGGAACAATTCCTATTTCGCCAAGCAGATATTCTTGATGAACGTCGCTGGGATGAGTGGCTCGACCTCTTTACCAAAGACGGTCATTACTGGATGCCCGCCTCTGCCGATCAGGTGGAAGCAGAACGCCAGCCTAATATCTTCTGGGAAGACCACTATTTAATGGATATGCGTATCCGGCGGGTGATGCATCCCTACGCTCATTCGCAATTGCCCGGCCACAGATGCAGCCATGTCGTCTCCAACGTCATCATCGAAAGTGAAGACGAAGCAACCGGCGATATCGTCTGCCGCTCGCGTTTTCATATGGTTGAGTATCGATTGGAAGATCAGCGCTATTTTGGCGGCAAATACACCCATACATTAAAGAAAACCGATGACGGCTATCGCATTCAGCTGCAACGCGTTGATATCGCCAATGTCGAAGGACCTTTTGACTACGTCATGCAGGTCTGGCTGTAAAAACGAGTATAAAATTTAAAAACCAAAACGGTCCGCTTCGGTGGGCCGTTTTTTTATCAACCACCACCTGGATTTTGAAATGCATTCAATCGACACCCGCATGTTGGCTGTCCCATGGTTGTAAGTGTGTATGTATTGCCACAATGTATGCACCTTTTACGGCGATCTTCGCTGCGCCGATCCTCGCCTGACCGTCTATTTTTATCAGCCGGCCAGCCTTTAGCGGTCACGGCGTCATGGCGTCGGTCGACGCGTATTCGTCGGCCTGCCTCATCGCGTCGTTCTTGATCTACCATCTCAGGTGTCAAATCCAATACTTCATTCATCTAATATAAGTGGAGACAGTGCTGGTTTTTTCAAGGGGAATATTCAGCAGAATTTGTTGGTAATGCCCGTGCCTTGTGAGGATTATCACTTTTCAGAGTAAAACAATTTTTGAACCAATGGTGACGAGATTCAAATTACTCATCGGCGTTGATAAATTCTGGCTTGAGCGTTTTCTATTTCAGCACTTCGACTGTGTCACTTACCAGAATTTGCATCATTTCCTGGCCGACGATAAATTTGCCTGAATATTTGTCTTTTGTCAGATCGATTAAATCTTGCTCGGTCTTGCGCCCCCAAACGATGTGGGTATAAACCGCGAGTTTTGGCTTGGCCCTGTCAAATATTTCGCCGGCCTCGCGCGGACTTGAATGGTGGACTCCTCTGATAGGCCGACCACCCGCCCCCCGCTGAGTTCCATCAAGGCCAACATGCACCTCATGTATTAGCACATCGACACCTTTCCCATATTTCACCATTTTTTCGGTTGGCCGAGTATCGCCTGAGATCACAACAGAATGACCGTTATAATCTAGGCGATAACCAACGGAAGGAAACTCGGCACGGTCCTGCTCAGTTTTCCGAGGTGGCCAATGATCGACATCAAAAGCAGTGATTTTAACGCCGCCCTTCTCATAGACCACGCCTTCTGAAACATCTTTACCAATCATGCGCAGTTTTGGGCGCCGCGGATTGGTACGATAGGTCAAATCCCAGTCATAGGCTTTGGCGAGATGCTCTGTCATCGCGGCAGTACCGGTCGGTCCCCAGACAAAAAACTCAGGCCGGCCACCGCGGCCGCTGCCATTTAAAAACAAATCGGAGAGATCAACGATGTGATCGGAATGCAAATGAGTTAAGAAGACTTTATCGGTGCGCGAAACATGTTGCGGGCTTAGGCTCACCAAACGCAGCATGGGGGCCCGCCCAGCATCAAACAGGAACTGTTGGCCGCCAGCCTCAATTAAAGTATTTGCATTCATTTTCTTGGTTAAAAGATTTGGACCGCCGCCGCCTGGCCCGCCGCCCGTTCCGAGAAGCGTTATTTTAATAGTACCATCACCCGTCGGCTGACTTTGTGGCCGCTGATTTTGGGTGCGTGGTCCATTGCGGCGCTGCCGGCGTATACCCTCTCTATTGGGTCGTTGAGCGAGCTGAATTACTTTTTCAGCGTCCCGCAAAACTATTTCACCGTCGATACCCGCGGACCAAACAGGCGGCACAAATGTCATCAAGCCAAACAAAATTGCAGCTGGTAAAAATAAAATTTTAGATCTTATGAAAACCCCTAAGCAGTTGTTGCTTTTGATTAACGCGATAAGCACTTCGTTCCGTCGAAAATTATACTATTCAACGACATTCCGAATGGTGCCAATCGGCGTGATCGTTACCTCAACAACATCGCCTTTTTTGAGAAATACGGGTGGCTCAAATCCGATGCCGACGCCGACCGGTGTACCAGTCGCAATGATATCGCCGGGCTTCAATGTGATACCGGCCGAAATGCATTCGATCAAAGTTGGGATATCAAAGATAAGATCGGCGACACTGGCGTCTTGACGCGTCTCGCCATTGACAACGGTCGTTAGTTGGAAAGTGTCGGGATGCCCGGCCTCGTCAGCCGTGACAATCACCGGACCCATCGGGCAATATCCATCAAGGCTTTTACCAATGAACCATTGTTTGTGTTTATGCTGTTGGGTACGCGCCGTCACATCATTGGAGACGGTATAGCCATAGACATGATCAAAGGCATCAGCCTTGCTGATACCGCGGCCTTGTTTGCCGATGATGACCGCCAATTCACCCTCATAGTCCGTAGAGTTTGAACTATCCAAATAAGCCGGGATTGGATCGGTAGGCCCGCTTACGCTTGTTGTTGCTTTGGTAAAAATGATCGGATCATCTGGAATGGCAGTAGCTCCCGCCGTCGCATCAAAGCCGCTATCGTGAAATTCCTGAGCATGTTCGTGGTAGTTTCTGCCGACACACATCACATTTCGGCGCGGATTGGGAATTGGCGCAACTATATCAAGATCAGCCAGCTGAAGACGCGCTTCATCGCTCGCGTTTTCACAGGCAGCCTTGGCTTTTTCGCGGCCTTCATCCCATAAATCAATCAGGACGTTCATGTCATTTGGCAAATCCGGCGCCGCGATAGAAAGGTCAATAACGCTGGAGCCGTCTTGCTGGACAACGCCGATAGCCGTTGCCCCATTTTTTTTGAATGTAAGAAGTCGCATGATATGTCCTGAATTGTTCGCTGAAAAAGTTGTCCACTATGTGCCTTAGAGGACAGGCTTTAGTCAAACATTGGATTACCGCGACACAGATATTTGAAGATAAATTTTTCGACCTCAATCAGCCTTTTTTTGCCAAAGAAAATTGGCTACAAAGACCACTACATTATTTGGGTATGTATTCTTTGGATCATTTCATTGATTTATTTGTCACAAGCGCGAACCTAACGCTGTGGCAGTTTATTCTCCTATGTGGAGTTTCGCTCTTGGGCAGTTTTCTAACTGCCGCCTTGGGTCTGGGCGGTGGAACCCTCACCATTGCAACAATGGCTTTAATTATGCCGCCCACTGTATTGGTGCCGTTGCATGCCTTTATTCAACTCGGCTCAAACTTTGGCCGGGCTGTGTTACTGTATCGTCATATATTGTATGGCGTTCTGCCGATGTTTATTGCCGGCAGCGTCATCGGCATTTTAATCGGCGGAAAGGTCGTCATTACACTTCCGCTCTTCCTGCTCCAAGGCATTCTGGCTCTGTTTATTTTATATTCGACGTGGGCGCCGAAATTTGTAGCAAACAAACCAAAAAAATCTGCCTTTTTTTTCGCCTCTTTAATTGGCGCTTTTACAACGATGTTTGTCGGTGCAACGGGTCCAATTGTTGCTCCTTTTGCGCTGGCCGCAAGTGAAATCAGACACCAATTTGTCGCCACGCATGCGTCGTTTATGACCATCCATCACTCTCTAAAGCTCGTTGCATTTGGGTTTTTGGGCTTCGCCTTCGGACCTTACATACCGCTTTTAATCGGATTATTACTCTTTGGATTCGTTGGAACCTATCTAGGTAAAATTGCCTTAAATCACTTGAATGAGGATCTTTTTCGCATTCTCTTAAAAGGCGTTTTGACAATCTTGGCCGGGCGCCTGATGTATGATGCATTGCAATCTGCCATGCTTTAATAATAATTTACGAGTAAGCAAAGCCTTTCAACCAGGAGCCACTTCAAAATGTCAAAACCACCTTTTAGAGCCGATCACGTTGGCAGCTTACTGCGCCCTCAAGAACTATCAGATGCCCGTCAGCAATGGCGCGAGGGCAAATTGGAAGCTGCGGCTTTAAAGGAACAAGAAGACACCCACATCCGAGACGTCATCGCGTTCCAGGAAGATATTGGACTTAAAGCAATAACCGATGGTGAGTTTCGCCGCGACTATTGGCATTTGGATTTTATTGCAGGGTTTGAAGGCGTTTCGCTCAATGATGAAACCTATGGCCATGCATTTTCAGGTGGCGGCACAGTTGCGACATTTTCGGTCACCGGCAAGCTCGGCGCACATTCCGGATTTATGCGGGATCATTTCAGCTTTCTGAATGAGAATACCAACCAAACCGCCAAGTTTTGTATTCCCGGACCGGGCATGACCCATTTGCGCAGTGGACGCTCCGGTATCAGCGAAGACGCCTACCCCGATATCGACGTCTATTGGGCGGATGTAACCACATCCTACGCGGCGGAGATAAACGAGCTTGGAAAACTTGGCTGCACCTATCTGCAAATCGACGATGTGAGCTTCGCTTATCTCTGTGATGAAGATTTTCGACGTGACATTAAAGAGCGGGGTGATGATCCCGATGAATTGCTCGTCCGATATTCCCGCGCTTTAAGCGAAGCCGTCGCAGATCGGCCAGATGGCATGACGGTCACCACGCATATGTGCCGAGGCAACTTCAAAAGCACCTTTATGACATCAGGTGGCTATGAAGCGGTCGCAGAACGCATGTTCGATGAGTTGAAAGTCGATGGCTATTTCATGGAATATGATTCAGATCGCGCCGGCGGCTTCGAGCCACTCCGCTACATGCCGAAAGACAGGATGGTTGTGCTGGGACTGATCACGTCGAAAACACCTGAGCTTGAAAGCAAGGACGATATCAAACGCCGCATCGATGAAGCCGCACAATTTATGGATTTGGATCAGATGTGCCTCAGTCCACAATGCGGTTTTTCCAGCACTCACCACGGCAACAATCTCACGCGTGATGAGCAGCGCAAAAAACTCGAACTTGTTGTCAACGTGGCAAATGAGGTCTGGGGCGAAAGCTAGACGTTATTCGTTTTCGACCGCTGTGCGTAGGCCGAGTGCTTCAAGGCGTGGCAGCACTTCATCCCTGAAATAAGGAAAGTGATCGACGTAATTGACGAGACCCATAGCAATTCCGCTGAAGCCTAGGTCACTCAAGGTTTTCATTTCAGATGCCACCTGATCCGGATCACCAATGATTGGGTAGGCACTATTGCCGCTGGCAATACGGTTTCTGATATCCGCTTTAACCGCGTCCGAGAGATCGGGATTATCCTTAATGCCGCGGCCTGTATAAATACGCTCAACGGCATCGTCGTCGGCATGATCTACCGCATAATATTGGTGATAGTCGCGCGCTTCTTTTTCCGTTGGGCGGCACACCACGGTACAATTTGTTAAAATGCCGATCGAGCGTCCGAGTGATTGAGATTGCTCCAGGACACTTGCAACATCGGCTTTCGCTGCATCTATGTGCTGAATGGCTCGAAACAAAAAATCTGCATTGTTGACGGCAAAATTCAATCCGGGGCCCGACTGACCGGCATTCATAATCACCGGCCAAGGCTCAGATATTGGTTTTGGTTGAGCACGCACATTTTCCAGTTGATAGAACTCACCGTCATAGTCAAAGGGTTCCGTTTCAGTCCAAATCTTTTTGACGATTTCGAGCCATTCTATGCCTTGTTCGTAGCGCCGCGCATGTTCCCCCAGGCTGTGCCCAAACATACCAAATTCATCTTTATTCCAGCCACAAACAATATTGAGGCCAAACCGCCCTGCCCCAATGTGATCAGCCGTCACAATTTGCTTGGCAGCAAATACCGGATGGAGGAGCGCGACATGTAATGTTGAAAAAGCCAAAATTCGCTTTGTTGCGGTGAGTATTCCGGCGGCCCAAATCAAAGTCTCAAACGAAGTGCCATTGTGATCGGTTTCGCCGCCATAACCGGCCCAGCGCCCAAGCGGCAGCATAAATTCAAGACCCGCATCATCAGCAAGCTTGGAAATTTCGAGATTGTTTTCCCAAGTTGGCTCCCAGCGCTCCGGCACCGTCGTGCATGCTATTCCACCCGAGCAATTGGCAGCGAATATTCCTATTTTGAATTTATTGTCCGCGCCCATTGCTAAAGTCCAACTGAGAAACGAACCATGATCAAAATGATGGTGATCTGAAAAACACCCTGGGCCGCGATGTTATAGAAAAAACGCTTGGTCATCCCGGCTACTTTATCGTAATCAGGTTGATCCTTGGAAAGCTCGCGGAAGACACGAAAATTTGCGGTCAGAATTAAAAACAACCCCTGTACCGCCATTGCTGCGGTAATGCAAAGCGCGACAATAAGCCACCAAATTTCAGGAAAACTCAACTCAAGATAACCGCTTTGAACGGCCAGGAACCACCCGGCGGTCGGCGAGACAATTGCCAGCATTGGCATAAGAAAAATTGTCTTGGGCGTTAGCTTGAGCATTACTGAGCGGCGGGTTTCTGGTTCAAGCCTGCGTAAGATCGGCCCGATGACAAAACCAACAAACAGATCAACACCTGTCCATACGGCGCTGGCAAGGACATGCACAAATCGCAATATCCATTCATTACCAATAATCACCACGACAAAAGTCGCGAGGATTGCACCGATCACCCAAAAGAGATTTCTAAAATCCAATCCGTATTTTAGATATGGGGGATTTACAGATGAATTATTCATATGCCGCCATATCCAGTATCTTCTGCGCCGCCTTTTGATGTGGCTTGTCGATCATCTTGCCGTCGATTTTCACAACACCCGCCTCGGGATCGGCTTCGAAGGCCGCAAGAACATTTTTTGCCCAGACAACTTCGTTTTCAGTCGGCGTGAATGCTGCGTTCACAATGTCTACATGCTTGGGATGAATAACGGCTTTCGCAGAAAAACCGTCTTGGCGCGCAATAGCCGACTCTTTTTTCAAAGCATCAAGATTATCGATATCGGTAAAAACGGTATCAATGGCAGCAATTCCCGCTGCCGAAGCCGCCATCAAGCAAAGATTGCGCGCTAATCGAAACGGTTCCGTGTAGTCGCCATCTCTCTTATTTACCGATGCGCCGAGTGATGCCATGAGATCTTCAGCACCCCACATAAGGCCCCAGAGCTTTGGCGAGCAATCGTTGTAAGACGTAATGAGACCCAATACAGAATCTGCTGTTTCGGTGGCTATTCCAATAATCTCTGCATTGGAGCCTGTCTCAATTTCACCCATCATTTCAGCGAGAGAATTCACATCGTCAGAGGAGGAACATTTCGGCAGTACGATACCGTCTGGCTTAGCTGGCATAACAGCCGCAAGATCTTCCTTTGTTAATCCGGTGTCGAGTGCATTCACCCGCACCCAAAGACTTTGAGAGGCCCGCGGGCTCTCCAGCATTTCTCGCGTCTCTTCTCTTGCTGTTTGTTTTTCATCGGCGGAAACCGAATCTTCCAAATCAAGGATCAATGCATCTGCTGCGCCTTCTGAAGCGCGTTTGAGTTTTTTCGCGCTGTCACCGGGAACAAACAGAAAGGAGCGCACTAGGCTGCACTCCTTTTCAGCATCATGGCGACCCGCCGGCAAACTGCGACAACTTCGTCACGTTGATTGGTGGCGGTGTGTTCAAACTCCACCAACCCGACATCTTCTCGCGATTTGCTTTCTCGCACCGAAATAATTTTTGTGTGTGCGCGTAACGTGTCACCATGGAAAACAGGCTTTGGAAACTTTACATCGCTCATCCCGAGATTACCGATCGTTGTGCCAAGCGTGGTGTCATAAACAGTCATGCCAATTAATAAACCGAGCGTGAAGAAGCTGTTCACCAGCCGTTCGCCCCACTCCGTTTGTTCTGCAAAATGCGCATCAATGTGGAGCGGTTGTGGGTTCATCGTGAGCATACTGAACATCGTGTTGTCCATTTCTGTCACGGTCCGGCTCAAGTCGTGTTCAAATTCCTGATCAACCGAATAGTCTTCATAATATAATCCAGCCATACCATCTCCCCAAAATTAGTATGATTTAGGTAACCCCAAAACTTTTTCAGCAATATAACACAATGCCAATTGTGGGCTAACAGGTGCAATGCGTGGAATCATGACTTCCCGTAAATAGCGCTCAACATGATATTCCTTGGCATAGCCAAATCCGCCGTGGGTCATCACCGCTGTTTCGCAAGCATGAAAGCCCGCCTCGCCTGCGAGATACTTGGCCGCATTGGCAGCAGCGCCGCAAGGCTGGCCGTTGTCATATTGGCTGGCGGCAGACAGGGTCATCAACCACGCCGCCTCCAGTTCCGCCCAGCAAATCGCCAGCGGATGCTGAATGCCCTGATTTTGTCCAATTGGTCGGTTAAAGACGATACGCTCTTTGGCGTATTCATTGGCGCGCTCAATCGCAACCTTGCCGAGGCCAACAGCCTCTCCGGCAATTAAAATGCGCTCTGGATTCATACCGTGTAAAATATACTCAAATCCGCGGCCCTCATCACCGATACGATCTTCAAGAGGGATTTTAAATCCTTCAATAAATAGCTCGTTTGAATCAACAGCCTTGCGCCCCATTTTTTCAATTTCGTGAACTTTGATTTTGGTGCGATCAAGATCGGTATAAAATAGACTGAGGCCGTGCGATGCCTTCTCGACCTCTTCAAGCGGCGTCGTGCGGGCCAGCAGTAAAATCTTGTCAGCGACCTGGGCCGTCGATATCCAAACCTTCTGTCCATCAACGATATATTTGTCGCCATTTCGAACCGCGCGAGTTTTAAGCTGTGTGGTGTTGAGGCCAGTGTTGGGCTCGGTTACCGCAAAACAGGCTTTTTCTTTGCCCTCCGCCATCGGTCGCAACATGCGTTGTTTCTGTTCTTCGGTGCCATAGACAACGACAGGGTTAAGGCCAAAGATAT
>Ga0066376_10003743_pt1 | contig 13461 bp, 13 predicted proteins | sample Knorr_S15_td_Bot_FD_77009 | JGI IMG/M metagenome (GOLD analysis project Ga0066376, IMG submission 77009) | Marine microbial communities from Southern Atlantic Ocean transect - Knorr_S15_td_Bottom_ad_5009_LV_A | ecosystem: Environmental > Aquatic > Marine > Oceanic | place: Southern Atlantic... | reverse complement strand
TCATCGGATACCCCGGCAGTTGCCGTTGCGATGGGCCAGCCATCCACCTCTGTGGATAGCAAAGACTTGTATATGCCTGCATCTGGGTCATCGTCGGCGCTGGCGATAGGCTTAAACACCGTAGCCTTTTTGCCCTGTTCCGTCAGCAGTTGGGCCAGTCCGGCACAAAAAGCCGTCTTTCCTTCGCCTCTTTTTTCAGACGTCACATATAACAGTGTCATCTATTCTTGCCTTTCCATGAAAACATTCTTGGATACTGCCTGACTATGTGAATTCCCATTCACGACACTAGACCCAAAAACAACAGCCGCAATTATAACAAAGGCGAAAATAGAGTGCATCGGCTTCAGGCTCAAGGTTATAATATAATTATTCATTAACAAAGGATTTAAATCCTCCAAAACGCGTGCGGCAGGGCAAACAGCCCATTATCTATGCCGTAAAATCGCAGCATCCGTTATAAAGGCTGATCCGTATAAGAGGCTGGTGGTACCATTACCAGCGGTGATTTTCCGGTTGAATAAATTGATATACATCCTAAGCTCTAAAGTCTCGGCGAGGACGCTTTTAGCTGGTGCCGTGTTCGCCTTGCTTCTGACGGCGTGCGCGGTGACTCCGGAGTATTACACTGGTTTGGATGCGAGGGCGCAGAGACTGAACAAAAACATCATGTGTCCAATTTGCCCAGGAGAGTCCATAGACCAGTCGCAGGCAACCATTGCCCTACAGATGAGGGAGATCGTTCGCGAGAAGCTAGGCGAGGGCTGGTCCGACGCCCAGATACGAAACTTCTTTGTGGACCGCTATGGCCCCAGCGTTCTCATGGAGCCGCCGACCGACGGCTTCAGCATATTGGCGTGGATCGTACCGCCTGTAATAGTAGTAGTGGCCATAGTGGCTTTCCTATTGGCAATCAAAGGCATGCGGGGCAACGCCCAGCGGGCAGAGCTGGCCAACAGTGGCAATGGGCCCAGCGATCCAGACAACCTGGAGCGCTACTACCAGTTAATTGAAGCAGCCTTAGAGCCATCTCTAGCCAGAGCGGCTACATCAGGCAACGACACACCTAAAGGTACGGAGGAGTCCAATGGTTGAGGCCGGACAGGCGGCTCTGGTGATCGCTTTTGTGGTCGCGCTGTACGTGCCCATCGCATCCTTCGTGGGTTCCTGGCAGAAGGCGCCCGAGCTAACCGCCAGTGGTCGGTACAGCTTCTACACCATCCCTATACTGCTTCTGATCGCCACCGCCGCTCTGATTTACTCCTTCGTCGTGCGAGACTTCTCCGTAAAATACGTCTTCGAAAATAGTAACCTGGCCATGCCGCAGATCTACACCTGGGTTGCCTTCTACGCAGGAAACGCGGGCTCGCTGCTGTTCCTGGCCGTCGTCCTGGCAATTGCATCAGTCATAGCAGTTCTTACCATCAGGAAGCGACTACCATACACCGCGCCCTTCGCCACAGGAATCATGTCCCTGATCATAGCGTTCTTTCTGGGCATCATGGTGTTCATGGCCAACCCCCTCACCGTGCTGGACTTCATTCCCCCAGACGGACAGGGCATCAACCCTCTCTTGATTCACTTCGGCATGTTCATACACCCACCTCTGCAGATGTCAGGGCTGGTGCTGGTAGCCATTCCCTTCAGCATAGCCATCGGCGCACTGGCTGCCCGACGTGGTGGTCGCGACGAGTGGGTAGACCTGGGCAGACTCTGGGGCATGATCTCCTGGCTGATACTGACCATCGGCCTGCTGCTAGGTAGCTGGTGGGCGTACACCATACTTGGTTGGGGCGGATACTGGGCCTGGGACCCCGTGGAGAACTCAGCACTGATGCCTTGGTTAGCCATGACAGCATTTGTGCATTCGATCATGGTGCAGAAGCGGCGGGGCATGTTCCGCATGTGGAACATGGTGCTGATCATCGTCGCATTTACCCTGGCGCAGATGGGCATGTTCATCAACCGGGGTGGACCAGTGCCATCTGTGCACTCGTTCGCTCAGTCGGCCATGGGCTGGCTGTTCCTAATATTTATGGCCGTCACAATGGTGGCCGCCATCGCTGTGTTCTTCTGGCGACTTGAGTCCCTCAAGAGCCGGTCAAGCCTTGAATCGCTATGGTCCCGCGAGAGCGCATTCCTGGGCCAGAATATCCTCTTCCTCCTAGTCGCCTTTGTGACTCTGTGGGGAACGATCTTCCCGATCTTCAGCGAGGCTGCTCAGGGCACCGTGATAACTGTCGGGCGGCCATTCTTTGATCTGGTAAACGGTCCGCTACTGCTAGCCATTATTTTCCTCATGGGCATTGGCCCGCTGCTACCCTGGCGCAGAGCGACCGTACGCAACCTTCTGCGCACACTTCGAGTGCCGCTTAGCGTTGGCCTACTAACTGGCTTGGTCCTGGTCATCGTTGGCATTCGTCAGCCGCCTGCTGTCGTGGCGTTCGCTACACTAGCACTGGTGCTGGCAGGCATCATCAACGAGTGGGTCCGGGGAACGCGCTCACGGCATCGCAAGGGCGAGCCATACCTTGCGGCATTCGGTAACCTGCTCTCCGCAAACAGGCCCAGATACGGTGGGTACATCGTGCACATGGGCATCCTAATGCTGGCAGTTGGAGCGATCGCTTCGTCATTCTACAGCACTCAACGAGACCTGGTAATGAAGCCCGGTGAGGTGGCCAGTGTTGGAAGCTACACCTTTGAGTACATGGGCGTGGAGGACAGGGTATATTCTGACCGCGAGGAGTCATTAGCTTCGTTCACTGTGTTCAAGAATGGTGAATACGTCGGCAACATGGAGGCCTACCGTGCCTTCTATCCCGACTTCCGAATTGCCGCCACCAAAGGGGCCATCAGGAGCACTCTGGTCGAGGATTTCTATATCGTGCCGTCCGAATTCCAGGACGGAGGACAGGCTGTTTTCCGGGTGCTGGTAAATCCGCTGGTATGGTGGATGTGGGCGTCAGGACCCATCATCACGCTAGGCATCGCTTTCGGACTGTGGCCCGTGCGACAGCCAGCTATGGCCACTGCACGCCTCCCCCGCGGCGTTCAGGTAGCCAGGGCATAGGTCGAGCATTTGTTCATTATCGTTGCACTGCTAATCGCCCTCATACCAGCTATTGCTGTGCTTTACCCGTTCATCAAGGGCAACGCCGCCAATGAGTGGCTGGACGACGAGAGCTCGCCGATGGCCGATCTGGAGCGACGTTGGGATTCTGCCATATCGGGCATCAAAAGCGCAGAGCTAGAGTACTCAATTGGTAACCTGGAAGAGGACGATTACAAGTTGCTCCGCCAAGAGTACATGCGTGAGGCGGCGCTGGTCATGCGGTCAATGGAGCTGGAGGAGGAGCAAGAGGCTGAACTACTAGCGGCCATCGAAGTAGAGATCCGAGATGTTAGGGAGCGAATCTCCGGAGCGGATGCCCAGCCGGACGACCCACAGGATCCCCAGGAGCCTGCCTCCGGTGTTTAAGAAGCTGGCCATTGCCGGGCTAATCCTTCTTACCTTGCTTGCCTCACTAGCCCTTCCTCTAAAGACCACCCATGCACAGGAAAATGGTGTCGTTGTGGAAGGCCTTGTTGTGAATGGCTCTCCTGGCTCGCCATCAACTGCAGGTCTCGTGGTCACTTTTCACCAAGATAACGCCTCTCAACACGAACATCTGGAAACCCCTACCGACGCCGAAGGCCGCTTCCGATTCGAAAGCATAATACCTGATCCTTTTGTGGTGTACGGCGTCTCTGTGCGCTACCAGGATGCTCTGTACGGCACCGACATTGACCTGCTGAATGGACCACCTCCATCCATGCTGCTGGAAATATTCGAGGTCTCCAACGATCAGCAGATCATCCACGCCAATTCAGCCTCGGTCCTCTTTGCTGACATCAACAAGGAGACAGGAACCATCGCTGTGCTGGAGATGGTGCAGCTGGCCAACGATTCAGATTACACATACGTGGCGGGAGACGAGCTTCCCATGGACTTACTACGCTTCGGTCTGCCTCCCGACGCTAGTTCGCTGCAGGTCGACACGCGGCTGCTAGGGGCTGACGTAGTGCAGGTGGATCGCGGCTTCGCGGTGCTAGCGGCTGTCCCTCCAGGAAATCACGACATCATGTACACATACGAGTTTCCCTACGCGGGGACGGAGCATGTGTTCACCAAGTCGTTGCCCTTCGGTGCCGAGGGGCTGCGCATCCTATCCCCCGATGACGTCCTGACGATATCGGGGGAAGACCTGGGTCCACCGGAGAAGGTGACGATTGGCAGCAGCCCATATCAGCTTCTCGAACAGATAGGTCTAGACCGAGGTACACGAGTGGACGTAACCCTGTCCAACCTGCCGCAGGCCTCATTTCCCGAGCGAATGCTCTACGCTGTGAAAACGGTCCGCGCCGAGATTCTGGCTCCTGCCCTACTGGGCATACCCATGCTTGTCCTCACCGGGTTCGCCATTCGCAGGCACCGCAATAGGCAGATTCCTCTGGAGGACGGTCCCGCGCCAACTACCGCAGAGGGAGACCGATTCACATTGCAAAGGATGATCTCCCAGTTGGAGCAGGATTATGAAAGCGGCGAGGTGGCAGCGGAGAGCTACCACAGAAGGCGAAGGGTGCTTGAGACCCGGCTTCAGTCCGTCGGCGAGATTTGATGTGTTTGCACAGCTTCGCGAGAACAGTCAGATGCTGGTAAATCCCCATGGCGACATGATGATCAGAGAAGACAGCAAGGTCCTAATCATGGGGCCAGATGCCAAACTGACGGACCTCAAAGGTAAGGCGTAAATCATGACCAGCCAACATAAAACAATGCTCTGCGTTTTCGCCCATCCGGATGACGAGTCCTTTGGGCCGGGAGGAACGCTGGCCAAATACGCTGCGTCAGGCACTCGCATAATAACCATATCGACTACTCGAGGTGAAGGCAGCTCTTTGGGCCATGAGGAACACAAAGAGCACCTGGGCGATGTGCGAGTAGCAGAGATGCAATGCACCTCAGAAGTGCTCTGACTAAAGGAGTCTCGTGTCCTGGATTACCCCGATACCAAACTCGATGAGGTCGATGAAGATGAACTCCGCGATCTTTTCCTGCGAGCGATCTTAGACATCGAACCTGACATGGTCATGGCCTTCGAACCTCACGGCATAACTGGAAACCCGGACCACATAGCTATTACTAGGGCTTCTACCGAGGCCATCAGTCTTATGCGCATCGACCAAAGACCTGATCTCTTCTATTGGGGCCTGACGGAACCTGCCGCCCAACGCCTGAAGGAGATATCAGGAATACCATTTGCCGGCTTGGAGAGCGGTGCCATCAACACTATCATTGATACATCCGCTCACCTGGGGACCCATTGGAAGGCCATCCGCTGTCACAAGAGTCAAAGTGATCCTCTGCCGCCGTTCCTTACGGAGATATTCGAGCTACAGGATGGCAAGGAGTATTTCGTAAAGACCAACGCATCTACAAAGAACGACCCCTTCGCCACAGACTTCTTCTCCTAAAGATCCCGCCCTATATACGCCTAGTACAAAGAGGCCGTCGAAATCGACGGCCTCTTTAACATATTTCTTATTCCGATAGACGGCTTTTACTACTCTCCGATTCGGGAGCGCAAGAACTGAACCAGCGCCCAACGCTCTTCCTCACTTAACATCTTTCTGAACTCAGGCATAGGAGAGGTGGAGTCCTTGCCGCGTAGCCGGACTGCAAGTCCCTGACGGCCGCCACCGGATATGAACCCGAACAACTCACCATTAGTGGCGTTCTTGGTAGGGTCCGCTCGTAGGTCCGCAGGGAACGGTCCGCGATCGTAAGCGAGACCCCCGTCTGCACCTATGAGCGAGGTGATTGGTCCTTTACCGTCCAAAGCTTCACCGTGACACACCAGGCAGTTGACCTGATAAGTATGCCACGCAGAATCGTCATCGTAATTTGCCGCGAACTTACTAGGCACCGACAGCGTCTGGAACTCGTCCATACTAGTCGGGTATACCTCAGCACCTGTAATCGGCACTGATCCCTCTGGAGGCAAGATCCTGGGACCTTCCTGCATACGATACGAAGGCTGATAATGCATTTCCGTATACAGTTCAACCGCGTGGGAACCAGTCTGAGGGAAGGCAGCCAACTCAAAATTAATCGAGCCACCGACATCAACCCTGCCCGTCTGTAAGTTATAACAAGCCGTTGCCAGCAAAGCTGTGGATACAACTACTGCCAACAAAAGGGTCTTGGTAGTCCGTAGGCTGTTCATGTTCCGGCCTAATGAGATTTTCATCTGGCTAGTTGCTCTCCCAGCCACGTGTGATATCTCCCGCGCCTGCCTGCTTCAGAACTTCCTCCGCCCTGGGGATTCTGTCCTCTTCAGTGGTAACGGTGACACCGATGTAGCCATCAGAGATGCGTTTATCGTAGGCTCCCATGAATATGCGAGGCAGCCTGGATTCCAAAATGATGCCGATAATCGTAAATACGATTGCACCCAACATGGTGCCCTCATACATGATAATGGCCATTGGCGGTATCGAAAGAATCGGCTTACCACCCGTAACCAAAGGGAAGGCCAACTGAGAGCCAGCCGTTAGCAGCAAGCCCACGATAAATCCGCAGGCAGCGCCAGTCAACGGCCATCGGAACAGTTTATGCTTTGGTTCCGCTTCGCCAAAGGTTCCCTCCGGGTAAGGTGTCCCGGTCAGGACCTCATATTCATTTGTTGTGTATCCCGCTGAAGCCAAGGCCTCCATGGCATCGCCTGCCTCGTCAACCTGGTCTTCAGTAAACAGACCCAATACACTTCTTTTCGCCATAATTGAGCCCCGTCCTAATTACTTGTCTTCAAGAATTTAATCAATATCATTACGGCGTCTCTCGTATGCTCGCCGGTACAACTCGCCGCCCTATCTTAATCTCCTCACGGACCTCCATCCCCTCTTTCATATCGAAGATAGGAATTATGGGGAAGAACTTTGCGAAGAGAAGCATACCCAATGCGACGAAGGCAAACGTTTCAAGAACAATCAATATCTCTATGATGCTGGGATTGTACGTACCCCAGTCGAACGAGAGAGGCTGCCTACGAGCCAGACCGGGAATAATTATCAGGAAGCGTTCCAACCACATGCCTACGTTAACGAGAATAGTGGATAAGAACATGAGCATCGGGCTACGCCGGACTCTCTTGAACATCCACATAGGCACGGGAATGAAAAACGCCGTCAACAAGAATGCCAGGAACAACCACTTGTTAGGTGCTTGGAACACCTGGAACTCTCTCAAAGCCAGTTCCGGCCCTTCAAGCGTGTAGAGGGCGAAAATCCACTCTACGAAGAAGAAGAAGAACCAGGTAAGAGCTACGACAATAAGCAGCCTACCAATAGCATCGAAATGGTCTGGACGAAGGTACTTATCGAGCTTCCACAGCCAGACTGCCAACGCCATGATCATTGCCACTGCCGAAACACCGGAGTGAATGGCTCCGATGATGAAGTAAGGCGCGAATATGGTCGAGTGCCAGCCTTCAACACCAATCGCAACTGCGAAGTCCCATGACACGATACTGTGTACCGATACGAACACCGGCAATACAAGAGCGGAAAGTAGAATGCCCGCTATGGCTTGCAGCCTCCACTGCCTGGGGGTGCCACGCCAACCGAGACAGAGAACTCCATAAATCTTCGGAGCAAACCTGCCTGTTGCCTTGTCTCTTACAACAGCAATGTCAGGTATAAGAGCGACATATACGAAAAGCGAGCTGCCGATGAGGTAAGTCATAACAGCACTTGGGTCCCACACGAACGGGGACCGAATGTTCATAAATATGCCCCGGGAGAAGTCGTAAGGATATACCCAGAACAGCCTCCAAGGCCTACCCACGTGGAACATGATATTGGATAGCGCTGCCATAAGTGCGAATATCGTCATCACTTCTGCAGCACGCGTAACCGGCCTACGCCACTCAGCCTGAGTGAGACGCAGGATAGCTGAAATCATAATGCCTGCGTGGCTAATACCAATCCAGAAAACGAAGTTGGTAATGTAAAAGCCCCAGAACACTGGCCTGTTAAGGCCTGAAACGCCCAGGCCTTTGTTTAGCTCGTAACCATACGCGCCTAGCCCTGTGAAAATTACCAACACTAGGAACACGACTGTCGGCAGCCACCATTTGGGCATACCTAACACGCCGGCCAGTAGGTCGTCGTTTATCTTTGTTTGACTAAGTTGGACGTGATCCTGCATCTAGCAGCTACTCCACCCTTGGCATATTAAAATTATCGAGGTTTACCTAGAACCATAACTTCGGTGCGATGGTAAGCCTTATGGAACTTGTACAATACCAATTCTTTTTGTTCCCAAATGTTGATTGGCGGGATGAGCCTGGAAGCGAGCAGGTAGAAAAGAACTGCGCCTCCGATAACACCTAGCACGATGAACACGTCAGCAACACCCGGCATATTAACCTTAGGCAGGTTGTCCAAGGCCAACTCGTGGGCTGCCCCCGGTTCACCTATCTTTTGCACAATGCCGACATCGTTAACAGACCAAGCCGGGACGTAATATCTAAGTTTATCGAAGAAGGTACCTACTAGAACTGATACCGACATAACGGCCGGGCCCCAGAAGCTCTTCCGAACCCGGTTCCACATCATGAACCACATAGGCGTCAGGAAGCTCAGTACGAACCCTGCCATGAATGCTGGCTGGTAGGCGCCCGTCATGAGATAACCTAAGACGGCCTGCTCACTAGGCTTCTTGCCATACCAGAACACGTTGAAGCTGGAGAACCAGAACCAGAACCAGAGCAGTGATAGCGCAAATAGCAATTTGCTCAGCGCCCAAAACTGGTCCAGCGTAATGTAATCTTCGTAACCACCGAACTTCCTAAGGAAGAACATGGTCAAAATAACAGTCGCCACACCCGCCTGAAGCGAGTTTGCCGCATGGGTCAAAGGATAGAGAGAGTCAATCCAGCCTGGCACAAGAACCATCAAGAAATCCGTGCTCACCAGGAAGTGAACGAACACAAGCATCATGAAATAGAAGGCGCCAACAATGCCCATCCTATGGTGCAGCATGTTCCACTGCCCGGTGGAACCTATCCAACCTTTGGAAAGGCGCGCTGCCCACTTCTGCCTCCAACCCGTGCTGTGCTCGCGCATAAGAGCCAGGTCAGGCATCGCAGACAACCAGAGCAGAACAACGCCCAGGGCCACTAGCGCCAATATGGCCGCCGACATCCAGATGTGCGGCGAGTATATGGGCACGCGGCTGAAGAAAGCATCGTTGACATCGTAGAACCAGAGGCTGCGTCGTCCATCGTTCAACGGCGGCAATATCCACAGCATAGGTATGAAAAGCAAAAGGCTGAATAGCCCGGCGGCTGACCATAGCTCCGCCACGCGGGATATCGGACGCCGCCAATGTGCATTCGCCATTCTTGTGGCGATTGCCACCATAGGGGCGGCGGAAGCCGTGGTCAAGATAAAGCTGAACATCAGGGCGTAGTATGCCCAAACAGCTCGATCGCTCACACCTTCCACAACATTCATTACAAAACCAATTATGCCCAGCACCAGTAGGATGCTGGCAGCGACCACACCACGTAACCACATATCGGATACTTTGGCGTGGTTGTTCACAAGGTCATTCACAACTTCGCTTGGGGAAGTGAATGGCACATACATGCCCTCTACGTACTCACCGTTATCTGTATGACTAGCCATGTACGTTGTGTTCCTCGGCCGCCTTGTCTACCTTCTTCAGGTATACGACATTGGGATTTGTACCCAGATTCTCCAGCACTTTGTAGCCTCTACCTGCAGGTGCTGACACAGGACGCCTTCGAGTTGCATCATCTATCTCCTGGGAGATAGTGCTTTCGGCATCATCGATATTACCGAACATCAGCGCGTGCGTAGGGCAGGCATTTACGCAGGCAGGGCTCATGCCTCTGTCTCCGTCTTCCACTTCCTCACCATCTCTGGCAACTTCCCGAGTTGACCGTCGGATTCGCTGAACGCAGAACGTGCACTTTTCCATGATGCCCCTGCTTCTAATAGTGACATCTGGATTTAACTGATTCTTAAGGGTCTCAGGCCATTCAGGCTCCCAGAAATTGAAGAACCTTGCCTGATATGGGCAATTGTTGGCGCAAAACCTGGTGCCAATACAGCGGTTGTAAACCTGAACGTTCAAGCCCTCGCTGTTGTGGTAAGTTGCAAATACGGGACAGACCGGCTCGCAAGGCGCATCGTCGCACTGCTGGCAAAATATCGGCATGAACCTGGCTTTAACGTTAGGGAACTCCCCTTCCCAGTAGCGCTCAATTCGAATCCATTCGATAGCGCGCCGCTGGTTAAAGTGGCCTTCCTCGTTAATGGGGACGTTGTTTTCGGACTGGCATGCAACAACGCACGCCTGACATCCGATACACTTGTCGATATCGACCAGCATTCCCCATTTTTTATCTTCTGCCATACCCAGTTCCTCCGGTGGTCCTTCACCATGCCAGGACCAAATCGTCATTTCTCAGATGATTAGGCTGCCCTAACCGTCTATCGGTGTAATCTTGATAATAAGCTGCTCTTCGTCACGTGGTGCTTCAGTCACCGCGTTCTCAAACTTCGGTACCTGAATCCACTCGCCCGTCTTGGCAATGTTGACTTTAGTTGCGGCCCAGGCCAGAGCGCCAGTATCTGTATCAGACCTGGTGTCCAGAATGGAGTAGACGTTTGCTCCGCGGTCCTTGGCGTACCTGCCGCCGGCAATGTGCCCTTGTCCAACAGGAACAGCTATAGCGTTTGGCGAAACTGCTGGATGAGGATATGCAATCGCGTCTATGCTTCCCGAAGAGGAGGTGATTCTAATGACATCACCCTCTTTTATGTCCAGCTCTTCAGCCTTGTGTTCGTTAATTTCAACCCATGTCTGCCACGTCGCCGACGTTATGGGATCAGGAGTCGCCTGCATCCACGGCAAGAACGCGCCACGACCATCGCCGATTCCTGTGGTGGCGAAAGGCATCAAGTAGAAGTCGCCGTTGCTAAAGGTCGCGGGGGGGACATTAACCAGAGCCGATGGGGCTGGCACACGATCTTCCGTGGCCGACGGGTCCCACCAACCTCCGCGCTGCAAAAGGCCGTTCCAGAAGCCCTCAAATGTGGCCGCCTTTACAGAACCTCTATTTTCGTCAAAAAGTGTTTTTGCAGCGTCCCGGACAATCTCTTTCATGGAGTCGCCGGACTGCCCCAGGTCTAATTCGAGTCCCTTCGCCGCGCCCATGAGGACATCCCCGAAGCTCCTGGTGCCCAACTGCTCGCCTCGCGCCTCAAGGAAAGGCCTTACGACGGGCTGTTGGAATCCTACTGTCTGGTAACCAGTACCGGAGTCTGGAACATCGGTGCCCCAGTCTTCCAGGTAGTTGTGCTGTGGAAGAATCAGGTCTGACATTGCCGTCATATCATCCATGAAGCCTGAGAAGCTAATAATCATCGGAACGTTGAAGGAGGCGTTCTTAAAGCCAGTAGCATCCGGCAAGCCGTGCCACAAGTCCGCATCCCGGACCATAAGCAACTGCACTCCGCCGCCGTTCATCTCTTCGGCAAGCCTGTGCCACTCCGCAAAGGAAGACACACCGGCAGTAACCGGTATCCCTTCAAAAGGTGACTTCGGGTTGAATATGACCCCACCTGGTTGATTCACATTGCCAACCAACTGGTTCAGTGAATATATGGCCACCAGGTTAGCGAAGCCATTTGTGAAAGCGCCGGCGGGACCGCCGCCAATGGCCAACGAGGGGCCGTGGCTAGCGAACCGAAGTGCCAGAGCATGTATATCTTCTTCAGAAAGGCCAATTGCCCCAGCAACCTTGGCTGGAGCGAAATCATCTATGTTGAAATTTCCGTTGTTGGTCAGGGCCGTAGCAGCGGACTTATCACCCAGACCTTCGTGAATTATTTCATGTGCAATGCTAAGTGCCAGAATGCCCTCGGAACCAGGGTTCAGGTACACCCACTGGTCCGCGTTGGCAGATGTCATTGAGAAGCGTGAGTCCACGTGAATGAAATCGCCCCGCTCCCTATCATGGCCCTGGCGAAACTCGCCATATCCCCTCGCGTACCGTACCGGCGAACCCCAGGTGTTAAGGAAGTCTGCCCCGAAGGACAAGACCACATTTGCATTTTCAATGTCGAAGTCAGGCATTATGTCCTGACCAAACACGTGCTTGATTGCGCGCCTTACTGCAGTGCGCTCCATCGGCTCATAACCCATGTGGCGTGCGCCGTATTCAGAGGCGAACTTCTCAACTATGCCACCCAGGTGTCCACCGACAGGGTCTGTCGCGAATACGACCGAGGACTGACGACCGCTGTCCTGTACATTCTTCAACTGCTGGACCAGGCGCGCGTTGGCGTCGTCCCAGCTTATCTCCCGGAACTGACCCGAACCGCGTTCGCCGACACGAACCAGCGGCCCGCGAATCCTGTCCGGATGGTAGAGCGCCTGAAGACCTGCCTCACATCGCACGCTGTGGCTGCCCTCATTAATGGGATAGTCCACATTGCCTTCGACTTTTTTGGCACGACCCTCCATGACCCTAACGACGATACCTTCGCTAGTGGAACACTGGCGGCACATAGTGGCATACCAGTTATCCAGACCGGTGACGAGGTCCTCAGGCATTTCAACGGGCGCTTGGACCAGCAGCTCATCTGCCGGAACGCCACATGCCTGAAACACCACCGCACCTGCGGCAGAGCCACCAACAACGGTTAGAAATTTTCTTCGAGTTATCGCCATTCTTTAAACAAAGCCTCTAGAAGTGAGCCTAGTAATGACAGGTTGTGCAATCTGTCGGGGCGTTATTGTCCCTGTGGCAGTCGACGCAATCAGCCATCTTTAGCGTGCGCACCTGCTCGACGGTTGCCATGCTGCCAACGTCGCCGTGGCATACAGAGCAGACCTGCGCCTCTGCGATCTCAATGGTCTGACCTACTGTAGCGCCGCGCACGATCCTTTGCGCCTCGTCCAACCTGATTTCTGTCTCAACCGACGGATTAGCTATGTCGGTCCACTCTTCAACAATCGTTTTAACACCAGAGAATCTTCTGATATGCGCCTCGTGAACGAAGTGCACATGGTCGGGAACACGATGGACGCGCACCCAATCTATCGGACGGTTATCGGCGACCTGCTTTCGAAGGTCTTCGATCTGTTCCAGTCCGTCACCAACAACCTCGTGGCAGGTTAAGCATAGGCCAGCCGATGGGATCGTGGCTGCTGCGCCCTCAGTCACATTCCTGTGGCAGAAGGTGCAGTCCAGACCGATGTCCTGGACGTGGACCGTGTGCGGGAAGGCGATAGGCTGCTCTGGCCCCGCACCGAGGTTGAGCACCGAGAAGCCGAATACCGACGGAGGCGAGCTCCACCAGCTATTGAAAAGGAGAATG
>Ga0066376_10003742_pt1 | contig 13461 bp, 23 predicted proteins | sample Knorr_S15_td_Bot_FD_77009 | JGI IMG/M metagenome (GOLD analysis project Ga0066376, IMG submission 77009) | Marine microbial communities from Southern Atlantic Ocean transect - Knorr_S15_td_Bottom_ad_5009_LV_A | ecosystem: Environmental > Aquatic > Marine > Oceanic | place: Southern Atlantic... | reverse complement strand
GGCAAGTGATTTCCCACAGGAGGAAGTGCAGAGTCTCGCAGCAGAAGCCATTGAGCAGGGCTTCAAGAAGATGGATGAAGAAACAAAGAAAGAACTGACCGAGCAGGAGTGTAATGAATTATTCGCGGAATAGAATCGTAAGAGAATTACGGACAAGGCAAATGTCTGCCTGTATTGAACACCGCGAGTTTACTTTAGACGGGGCGTATTCACGGAATAGAGCCAAGAGAGAGTCTTGGACAGCCTTTCGATGTGTTGTGGCGAGTTGAACACCGTGGATACCCCTTCTTTTCACATATATCTTTGCGGCTTTCTACTTCTCTTTTCATTTGTATTGCCATTATTAGGCAGAAAGAACAATTTATTTACAAAAAGCCCCTTTTGTATGAGTTTATTAAGGTTACAGGGGGGATACAGTACAAAGAATAGTGGGTTAAAGTGTTTTGAAATGGGTCAAAATGGATTGCCTAACTTTTATATTTATTAAATAATACTAATTTTACTTACTCACTTATACATCATATCAATATACAAACACAATACAATGGAAAAAATTCAAATTATTATTCAAATTATATGGATGGCTACACTTACATTATTCTTCTTATTATTGGTATCACTGTTGGGGTTATTATGTTTGATTTTTGCAAACGATGATATTTATAGTATATAAAAAAAGTCCCACGACTCTGGAGCCGCAAATAGGGCCGCGCCGAGCATAATTATATTAAAAGTCAATCAAAAAAGTCCGAAGATTTTGAAAACTAAAATATATAAAAAAAGTCCCAATATTTCAGAGCCGCAAATAGGCCGCGCATCTGTGTTTTCCTATGGTAAAAACAGCTTTTTTAGTGATTTTAATGCGTTTTTGTGTGATAAGAAAGATTTTATTCCTATTACATGAATTTTCATTTATTAAAAATAAGAAAAGTCGATTTTTCTGCGTTTTTTAGCTATTGAAATGTAATTATTTATAGTATGAGTATAAAAATGGCCCAGAGATACGAGGAAGCATGGCACAAATGCTACTACGAAGCCCCACGCTGGATACAGCAGACGGTTATCGACGAACCAACAGGCAGACACGCCACTACCATCGCGCAGGAGGCTATGCTGATTGCGGAGAGGGACGAGGAGCCTATAACGACAGGCATTCTAAATAATGATTGAAAAGGATAGTGTTTATTGGTCAATACATAAAATTGTATTTGAAGAAATGTATGATGATTTAGATGATAGTATTAAGTCTATTATACGAAACAAATCACAAAGCCGCGAGAGCGAGATGCTTAAAGAAAAAATTGATTTAGAGGTGCGAAAAAGATTGACCCAAGGTTAGAATTGCTTTATTATTAGATATGGCAAGAGGAAAAGTCAAAGGTGCAACGAGTTTCGTATTGGTCAGTTTAGATGAGCTAAACCACGTTCTCAAACCCGCAGCACAGGTTATGGTATCACGCAAGTTCGCGGAGACGCTACACCTTGAGAGTCGCAGGGTCGAGGCAGGGTACGATACCTATTCATTCGTCAACAACCAAGTAGGCGTTGTGAAGGACATGGAAATGAGCGTAGTTCCAGAGGAGAAGGCACTTGACTTTTAATTAGAATCGGGCTAAAATTACATATACTAATGACAACAGAAGAATACTTCCCTACGGTTGTAGGACAAGAACGGGCCAAGCGAAAGTTATCTTATTTTTTGGATAACTGGAAAACCTCTGGCGTACTCCCAAACACCATGTTCGTCGCGCCTCGCGGGTGCGGCAAAACCATGTTAGCAACCCTTTTGGCGAAAACTATGAAAAGCATCACGCCCAAGAAAGCGGGTCGTGTGGTGAATTGCGCGTCCATTAAGAACCTTAACCAGTTTATCAATGGGACGATTATCCCCTATATCCAGAACAAGGACTGTACCCTCCTGTTAGACGAGGCATCCGAACTTCCACGCGATGTGGAGATGGCACTACTGACCATCCTTAATCCCAATCCAGAGAACCGCAACACTTTTTCGTATGAGGACTATACGATTGACTTTGATTTCACACGCCAGACCTTTCTGCTCGCTACCACCGAAGCACACAAGGTTTTCCATGCTCTCATGGATAGGCTTGACCGTGTGGATTTAGAGGAATACAAGAACCATCACCTTGGAGAGATTATCTCGCGGAACCTTGTCAATGCCAAATTTGAGCCAGAGGTTCTCGATGAGATTTCCACGGTGCTGCGTGGTAATGCGCGACAAGCACAACGCATGGCAAACAACATCCGTAATCATCTAATGAAAAAGAAATCCAAAAAATTCACGAAAAAGGATTGGGAGTCGATGAAGCACCATCTCGGCATCCGTCCTTTGGGCTTAAACGAAAACGAGATTCTATGTCTCCGTGCCTTGGCAGAGAAGAAGGCGTCGAGCCTTACTTGCATCAGCGCGAAGTTGGGTATGTCAAAAGAGGTAATTCAACGCGACATTGAATTGTATCTCCAAAAAATGAATCTAATGGAAATCAGCACCGATGGTCGTAGTTGTACTGCATTCGGACTGAAGTATTTAATGCGCCATGTTGAAACTAGCGAATGAAGGTCTGGACGCGATTAGAGGTGATTGCCACTTGGCTTCAGCATTTCAGGTCGCTAACCAGAAGTGGTTGTGTCACCCCGTCAAAGGCGACCACATGGTTTGTTTTTGGTATATAAATGGAGTGTTATCTATTGCAATGGGGGAGAGTGAGCATGAGCTTTCAGAAAATTTTCAGATAATAGCATTTGATGATAAATGTCTTTATTCAGTAGGGAAAATAACTTTTAAAAATATTTTAACTTTATTAAATTGGACTTGTGATGATTATTTAAATTGACATGAAAGTAGAATTGATTTAGAATATATATAGTGTCCAGACTAGTGGTGGATGTGTTCATCTGTACCCACCACACCCTTGGGCGGCAGCCTTCCTCTTGGGGCTGTCGTCCTCTTTTTTTTGCCCAGCTTTTGTAGATTATTCCAAATAGACAAATAATGTCGGGTTATTTCAATTAAGGCAAATAGAAACAAAAAGTCCGAATATTCCAGTGAGGCAAATATACGGGTGATATCGTTTTATTCACATTAGACAAAAAATCCTGTTGATAAATTGTTGATAAATAAAGCTTGACTTTTGCCCAAAATTCGGGGACCCCAGCCGGGGCCCCGGCGTGTCAAGCAAAAAGAGCACACGGGGATCGCCATCGAGTGCGAAAAAGCCCGCCAGCGGTAATTCGCTGGCGAGCAATGTAGGAAAGAGTTTCCCACCCCCTCTAGTTGAGAGATGCTAACGCAGTCTCAACAGATGCTCTTTTCCTCTTACACACGGTAACGGTACGTTGGGCTTCGAATCTTACATGGATGCGTCCCGACTTAATTGCGGATTTCCATCCGATGTCGCCATTCCAATCCTTCGGTTGACCACCGTTACGAGGTTTGACCGAGCCGTTGGCGTTGCGTTGGCCGCCCCATTGCGCTACACCGTAGTACACCCGACCAGCTTCTTGCGCGACCTTTTGCACTAACTTGATTGCGTTGACCACAACATCGACAGTGCGTTTGCGTGGTGCGTACTCGGCGAACTGTTGGTACTCGATGCTCTTGCTGGCAGCGTGTTCCGCTTGACAGATGAGAGATGCGAGCCTTTCATTCGGCACGTTTTCAAAGAACTCGAAACCGTCCTCCCCGTGTCTGTCGGTGAGGTAGCCGTTGAAGCCGAGGCGCGTCAGGTGATTTTTTCCCATGCGCTCAATTTTCACCGCCTTGGTCTTGGGTGCTTTCTTATTCGCAGGAGTACCGTCATATACCACGACAAACTCAATTTGATATTGCTGACTTAACTCTGCGCGTCTCCGTTCAATGTTATTCGTGACGCCTAGCTTTGTGATTTTACCACATACGCTTTGCATCACATAAAATACTTTGAACCCTAGTGTGAAGTCTACTCCAGACCCCTCAATGATGTATCCAATTTTCTTCATGTTTTTTGTATCTTTCTCTTGTTGTTGTTAAAAGTTCTCCCTCTGGACTTCTCGGCACCGTAGCCCCGCGCCAGAGGGAGAGTTCTTTCTTTAGTTGTTCTCCACCTTCATCGGGAGGAGAAACGACTTCAGAGTGTTCTCGTCAAGACTCATTTTGTTGAGCTTCTTGAGTACGTTGGTGTTCACCTTATTAGCCAACTCGTAACGCTTCGGTTCAACAACCCTAGTCAGGTGTTGCGTTGTCGCGTTGTAGAGGTTGTAAAGGTTGCGACCATTATCTTCACCGTAGGCAGGGTCATTCCAGATTGCTTCAATGCTGTCCTTCATGTTGCCAGAGGTGATGATTTTCTTCTTCTCAAGGTTGGCGAGAATTGTCGCGCCTTGGGACTGCTTGATTTGGGTTTCGCCCAAACGGTCAAACACTTTAGCTTGGTCGTCTGCCATGCCGAGGGCTTTCATAATGCCTTCGCCAAGGAAACTGATGTCGATACCAGCTTGATGGCGGCGAGTCAATTCAAACTCCTTCGCCAGTGCAACCATGCCATTGGTGCAAACCAACCGCAGGAATCCTAGTTGAACGCTCAAACGGAGAGAGCGGTCATAGGAGTTTTTTACAGTAAGACGCAAACCTAACTCATCACCGACACGCCTATCTTCGCGCTGTTTGAGTTGGTGGTTTTTGTCCTTGAGGTCGTAGGTGACATAGTTGCGCTCACCGTTTCCGATTACGCGAACAGTCTTTTCCCATCTGTCCATTCCTTTGTCGGCAAGGATTTGCTCGATTTCGGAGGTTACGTCAGGGGTTTGTACGATGCCGTATCTTTCGCTGCAACTGCCAAGGGCAGTCGATACGCCTTTACGGAAGTTGCCGAAAACTCCGGCGAATGTTGCGTCATTTCCCTCCTCGTTTAACGTAGCGAGTTGCTCGTCAGTTAAGTCATAGAGAGGGCGGGTGGATACGCGATAGCTCGCGTCTGTACTTTGTTTTATTACTTTTGGCATATTAGCTTTCTTGTTCTTGTTGTTTCAATCTCACTATTAAGATTATCGCATCATTCTATTATCCATGCAAGCTTATTAAGGCTGTAACTGGAACTTTCTTTTGATTGAGTTGTTTGCACTATCCTAATAATACCATGATTCTAAAAATCGGCCAGCTTTTTTTATTGTGAGTAAATAGGGCTTGACATCGGGCCGCGGGGGGCCCCTAACGTGCTGGGGTCCCCGCCGCTGTGAATAACTTGTGGATAAGTTTAGGGTTGACAGGGGGTCTTTTTTGTGTTATATTATAACAGTGAAAGCGAGAAAGGCCAAGCCAATAAAAGTCCGCGTAAGCCCTGAAGGGTTTATGGGCAGCGCGTCGCGTGAGCATCGCGTGAAAAGGGGCAAGGGTTCTTTTCGCCGCAATCCGAAACACAGGGGCGATTGTGAATAAGTTTTTACGAATAAGCTCGCAATCCCCTCTCAACCTGCTATAATCAAGGCCATGAAACTGAATAACGTAGAATTAACTTATCAAGACACCGGAACCAACATCGCGGTTTGCATGATTGGAAACGATGCAGACATTGAACTGCAATTCAATTCCTTTTGGAATCACGGCGCGACCAACGGAGAGTTGAAGTGGACAATGCCGTGGCGAGCCTATTTCTGGACAGACCAAAAACGCCTTGTCAAATCTCTTATTAAAGGCGCGTTGTTTTATATTCTCAACAACTATCCCGAAAAGTATATCGGCAAACCTTGCCGCCTTGCCCACGTTGCCACCTACCTTGGCAAACGCCGCTTCCGTGAAATGCCACGCGAGTCTCAACTGGTTTACACTCACCAAACCCTTGAGGAATATTCCATCGGAACCATCACGGCAGAATTTTCTGACAAGTGTGACTTGGGTTATCAAAGCGCGGTAAAGAATCGCTCTTTTGATATAATGAGAAAAACCTTGGACACGATTGGGCCAGCGGGAAACTCAAAAAATTGGTGATTGACATTAACCTAGAATCAGGAGATAATTAGATATGCAAGCGACATTAAAGTTCGGGAATCCAAACGCAAAACTCAAAGCTCTAGCCAAGCGTTTCAAGATGGTGCTGAAAACCTTTTCATTGCCTAGTGGCTGGACGTGTCCGGCGGCGAAGGAATGCCATTCACGCGCAGACCGTGAGACGGGAAAAATTAAGGATGGCAAGCACACTCAATTCCGTTGCTTTCAAGCAAGCGCGGAAGCTCTTTATCCTTCCCTGCGGGCAATGGTTTGGCACAATCACGATTTGCTTATGGCAAAAGTTAACGATGGCGTCACGGCGTTGGCCGATTTGATTCATGCCAGCTTGCCAAAGAAGTTTGACATTTTGCGCGTCCACGTTGGCGGCGACTATTTCAATTTGACTTACCTTGCCGCATGGTGTGAAGTTGCCAAGCGCAATCCCGAAAGGATGTTTTACTCCTACACTAAAAGTACCCACCTGTGGGAATTAGCAGAGGCATCCAATGGCATACCGTCCAACCTGATTTTAACCGCCTCTCGTGGTGGTTGGTTCGACGACAAGATTGAAGAAAACGCATACAAGTGCGCCGAGGTTGTTTTTAGTGAAGAAGAAGCCGCGCAAAAAGGTTTGGAGATTGACCACGACGATTCGCTTGCGGCGTTTGGAAAAAATTCGTTTGCTCTCCTTCTGCATGGTACGCAACCGAAAGGTTCAAAAGCATCCGCAGCATTGTCGAAGTTACGCAAGGCGGGCAAGGGCGGATATAAAAAGGAGGTGCTAACATAGAAGAGATAATAATAGTGGCAATTGTGTGTGCGTTTGCCTATGGAGGCAAAGCATTTAATAAATAAAAATCAACAGTTAAAAGAAAGAAAAAGAAAATGAAGCTAACAGCAAAGAAGCTAAAAAACGGTGCTCTGTATTTCAACACCAAATCCCAACGCGTGGAGCGCATGCTCGGCACGCTAAACAGTAATCGTGTTTGGACTACCAGTCACGACACTAGCCCAGAAGCAAACAAGTGCAAGAACTTGCGTTTCGCAAACGGGCAAGAGGTGAACGCCTATCTTCAGGCTAGCCCGAAATGGAATGCCATGAAAATGGAGGAGGTCGAGAAACGGATTGCCGCTGAAGGTGGCGAAAAGAAGTGGCTCGCAAACATTAACATTCCACCGTTGCCGCGGCAGGATTCAATAATAAATCCGTTGGGCGCAGCACAGCAATAGAAGATCCAAATAGAAACCCCTAGGGCCCGGGAGGGCCTTAGGGGCGGGGGATAAGTCTTGACTTTTGGCCAAAATTTGGGGCCCCCGGCGTGTCAAGCAAAAAAAGGGCGGATTCGCGTGGCGATTCACTTTAATGGTAGCTGACCGACGAGAGCCGCATCGCTAGTAATTACCCAACCCCTTCCCGCTGATACCGAAAAGGTATCAGCGAAAAAATTGACGACTTCCGCGAGCTTCGTTCTAACCAATTACAGGCTCAGGCAAACTTACTACCGGCTTACGAAGCCGCCAAAAATCCAGCGGGGGAGCCGAGGGTTTAATCATCCTCTAACCTAGCCTCTATTGTTGAGTCGGGCCGCCCATTTGCTTAACGTACCCCGACAGGACACTCACCATAAATTGTGGGTAGTAGGAATCCTGCATTACCTACAAGACCAGCGCACAATACAGTTCAGTTAACCAGTCTACTAACACTATAAGAGTCATACGATTGCACTCTCTCTCATAGCCCTATGCCTTTCCCCTTATGATGGAGGGATATTCAGCCATACCCTTCGTCCAACCGTCGCCGGACAAAATATAAATTTATAGATGTTCAGCGCGCCACGTCTGAATGAAACTGGTAGGGCGTCTTACCTCCCCTGTCCTAATAAAAGGCTACGGAGGCGCATATTCCAGCATCTAATCGCTTGGGCCTGTAATCCAGCACCCCAGCGAGTCGTTTCGTCAATCACGTTGTTTCGGGTGGCCTTTCAACCAGCACCTCAAACGTAGTTTTCGGAAACTAAATTTTCTTTCAAAGAACCAATTGGGTTTTCCCAATCACTCTATACATTATAAACCCATTCTAGGGTCGTGTCAACATTATTTTCAACCTTTTTTTGATGTAAGACTTATCCTTGGCGCGGTTTACTATTACAGGATAAACGTCACCCTCTGCTCCCCATTCCCAGTATTGTGCTGGGATGATTAGGGAGTAGTATTTACTCTTGGTATTGTAATTGATATATGGCCCTTCTTTGGCTCGGTACACTACTGTATTCATCTGTGTCAATTATACGGCAATTCTAATTTACGGGCAAGCCCTTTCTTTGTGAATAAGTTTGTATTGCATGAAAGATAGAATGATAGTATTCTTTAAACATGACAGCGAATGAAAAGCTAACGATTAAAGCCCAACTCTCGGAGTACCTTTTTGACAAGTCAATGCCCAACGGCCTCAAGGGCTGTAGGGTTTTTGTCATGGAAAACGACAACTTTGAAGGCATCTGGGAATTGAAGAAATCTGAACTCTTGTCCGAACTGGCCGAGGCTACTGAAGGCTGTGAATAAGTTTTTACGAATTAGCTCGCTATTACCTCTCAACCTGTTATACTATACCCATGATTGAACGAGACATGAAACACAAATTCGAGAACTTGGATTTCCAAGACATTAGCAAGACCCACGGTACTGACTCCATACAGGCTTGGGTGAAAATGGAGAACGGCTATGAGGCTTCCATCGTTAAACATGGCGGTTCGTATGGCAGCGAAAAAGGTCTGTATGAGATGGGCATTTTTGGCCCGAATGGCAGTATGTGCGACCCCCTTGGCTGGGATGATACTGTCTTGGGTTGGCTTACGCCTCAATTGGTGGAGAGCCATCTGCAGCTTCTCGCGCACAAGCGACGGCCCGCCGCGTACTCGGCACAGGAAAATCACCCGCAAAGCACTTGACTGACAACTATAATTATGTAATAATAATAACATGAAAGCAACTATCGAAATCAACCTAGATAATGACATCTTCCAGCTTGGAGGCGGCCTAGAACTTGCCCGCCTTCTTCGTAACTTGGCGGATGACGTAGAAAACAACAACGCTTGCAACCTTGGCTCGTATATCGCAATAATAGATGTAAACGGGAATAAGGTCGGAGAGTTTGAGGTCGTGGGCGAGCCTGACGACGAAACTAAATGGATTGAACCAAGCAAGGATGAAATTATCACTCAAGGCGATAAAAAATTAAAAGAGTATCTAGAACGACAAGAGTTTTTCAATGACACGGAAACGAAGGAGACAAAGCAATGGTGGTAACATTTTTAATCTTACATATAACCGTAACCCTTCTTATCCCTGCTGTGCTGCTGGTGATGTGCGTGGAGGACATTCTGAACTTTTTAACAGGATACAAAAAATGAGATATGCAATAATACAAAACGACAATAAACAGGAAAGCCTTTTCTGGCATGAGCAGACGCAAAAATGGTACCAGCTTGATGGGGATTACAATATAGTTGGGTGTTTGGTGGAAGTGATGCGTGAGCGCCCAAATATGGCGATGGAGGGCGAGCTTCTTTCTACGCTGTCGAGAGCAATAGAGAAAAAATACGCTTGACACAGGAGCAGGCGGGGGCCCCGCGATGTCAAGCCTTTTTTGTCAATCATTCGTGATCGTCTAATTCCTTTGTCGATCATTTTTCACGTTTTTTGATCGTCAAGTGTGAGTCAAGTTATCTGTCAATCAATTAGGCCCTTTAATCGCGTTTAATGAGGGTAATCAATTTGAAGAATAACACTGTTTTTGTGGGGTATTGTGCCTGAAAATTTCTTGTTTACCCCCGTTTTCTCCGATGTGAAATTCGTCGATTTTAAGAAATTGTGAACAGTGTGAGTAAGTTAGGTATTGACTTACAGGTATAATGGTGTTATATTATAGGTAGATGAACGCAATGGATAAATTCAAAGAGGAAATGGCGTTTTCGCTGTTTGGTCGTAGTCGTAGACTTGCCATCGCTGGCAACCAATGTGTGAAGTGCGGAGAGTTCGACCTTTGGTTCCGTGACGAACTCTCCCGCAAGGAGCATGGCATCTCTGGTTTCTGCCAGTCCTGTCAGGACGACGTCTTTGGCCTTAACGATGAGGATAAAGAAGAGACTCTCTCGGCGGCGAAGGATGCAATCCCCGGATTTTTTGTGTCACCCGAAGCATTAGACGGATTGGAGAACTAATGAAAGGCTACGTCCAAGTATATCGCAACCTCAACAAGAAGTTGAGCAGTCAACTAGGCAACGGAATCGACCCCAAGGTAGTTGGTGACCAACCCGTGTATAGTGTGCGCGGCAATGATGGGTTAGTAAAGAAACACCTTTGCCATTTTGCTCTTTGGGATTGCACGTTTCGTGTGAGTGATAAAGGTAATGAGCGTGTGCGCGATGAGCAACGCAAAAATGTTCATGCTTACATTCAAGGCAGAGAAGGATGGAACGAAGAAGAACAACGCTGGCAATACATTGGCCCCGCTTGCACTTACGTCCTTGACCCGAACACAGTCGTCATTACTTATGACCCTTACAAGTACAAGACCTTTGTGCGCGTAGACACAGGCGAGCCAATACATAAAGCCAAGTGCGTTGTATTCGGTTGCGGCAAAATGGGCAGAGAGGTAAAAGCAATTTTATGAAACACACAAAAGAAAAAAAAGCTAAAGCAAAAGACACGACACGAGAGTGGCGACCACCAACCCGTACAGACGCAGACTTGAAGCATAAAAGTCACGCGACTTTATACTATGATAGAAACCAGTACCCAAGTTCGCCTTCTGGATTTATCGGGTAATATAAATAACTCCCAATTTTGTAATAGCTCCAAATAAATAAACAATACAAATATGGGCCTATTCTATATTGAGACTCGGTCTCAGGGCGGGGACCCCGCGACTTATTCACAGTCAAGCTTTTTTTTCGTGAATAACGTGTGAGTAAGTTCACCCTTGACAGATGGGGTTTTTCGTGTTATATTTATAGCAGATGAACGAACTACATGACATGATTCGGGTTTCCTGCGAGGAGGCCATCACCCCCGACACCGAGGCCCAGATGGAGCATGAGGCCCAGCAGGCCCAGCCCCAGCCCTCCCACAAGGAGCAGCATGGGCGGTGCGAGGATGCGCCTTGCTGCGGGTGCTGTGGTGGCAGCATAGAGGATGGGTATGGCTCACCCGCAGACGATGCGTGGCATGACGCCAATGAGTACCCAGACTGGTGAGCCTGTGGATAAGTTTTCCTTGACGCCCCGGCGGGGCCCCCGAGTTATTCACAATGCAAGCTTATTTTGTGAATTGTCTGTGAGTAAGTTTATCTCGCTATTTCCCTTTTTTTCCTGTATACTTAGCGCATGACAGTTGAGAGAGACACAGCAAGAGAAGCGGCCAAGGCCGAGGCCCGCGTGAAGCGTTGGAATGAATCCGTTGCGAAGGTGCAAGCCCTCCAAGCGGCATGGCAGAGAGAAGAGCTTGCCCGCAATCCCAGCAAGGTTTTCCTAAAAGAATTTACCTGCTAGGACAGCGGATGTCCCACCTCGTATGCTATACTAGACGCATGATTAAAACAGATATGACAGACAAACTATTCGAGGTAAGAATTGCAACGTGGAGCGATGGCGCTACCACCACCACCCACATCAAAGCGTTTGACTTGGCCCACGCCAAGCGGATTGCCAAACGCAAATGGGGAACCACAAGGGTTCAGCCAGCAAAAGAATTTAACAGGTAGGACTACAGATGTCCCACCCCGCATGGTATACTAGACGCATGAAGAATATGAAAAACAAAATGAAAACTTACAGGGTAGAGTTTCGGACAGCATTCGCTGGCTCGCCCTATCTCCCCATTGTCCTTGAAGCAAAAGACGAAAATCACGCCCAGTGGGTTGCCCGTAACATTTGCCGCTTTGGATACATTAGTGCTGGCCCAGTGGTTGTGGATGATGAGCCGTATTACACTGAAGAAATTTACGGTTGGGCTTACGATGAAGATTACGAAGTTTATAGCTAGAAAGAAAATTATGACAATAGAAAACAAGACATTAAAAGTAGGCGATGAGATTCGCTTTGGTATGCAACTAATGATAGTTGATGAGATTACAGAATTTGACACCATCATTGCAGTTGATGAAGATGGCCAAGATTTTGAACTGACAGAAAACGAAATTGATATTTATTAAGATGACAGAATACGAAGCAACCTACACAGACGAAAGCCCGCAGGAATATCCCAACGGCAAAGTGACCTTGAAGCGTACCCAAAGAAGCGGCCAGAGATACACCCTTGGCACGTACCACATTATGAACTGGCATTCATTTGATGATATGGGCGCGAGCCTTGAAACCGTGCAAGTGTGGAATCCAATCACAAAAAGATTGTTTGAGATTTACTCAAGCGATGAGGGTGAGACGTTCACCTTTGAAATGCAGGAGGCATAAAGATATGAAAGATGATTTTAGAGATATTTATTTTGTCCTTATTGTGGGCATCGCATCCTTTCTCATTATATTAATGATGGGAATTTATATTGAAACAAACGGCCTCGGTACTTGGTGAATAACTTTTGCTTGACATCCCGGCGGGGCCCCCGCGACTTATTCACAATGTCAAGCCTTTTTGTGAATACTTGGGATAAGTATACCATTGACAAACAGCCATTTGTGTGGTATATTATAACAATGAAAGACGGAAAACAGACAGTGAGAATCGAGCCAACCAACGAAGCAAGCCAACGGACTAAAAACCGCATCCGTGAGCGCGGGCCAATTTTCCAAGTAGACCGCCACCACCTAGACGGTAACTCTTGGCTGATGCGCCAAACGGTTAGCAATGGCTGCACAACATTCCCACACCAACACGGGGAAATCTGGGTTGGTTGGCTGCCCGTTAATGAATTTAAAGTAATTGAGAAAGTTAACAGGTAGGACGGCAGATGTCCCACCCTCCGTGCTATACTATACGCATGAAAGAAATTAAGAATATGACAGAAAAAACAAACATCACAGAAGCACAACTCCTGCTCAATCAGGAAATCGTCGTCACCTCTCACCTCTCACGTTTCACGGGTCGCAAGGGCCGCGTTAATGCCGTCATGGCAGATGGTCGCAGCCTAGACGTTACCCTCGAAGGCGTGGGCGATGTATTCCTAGACGTTTCCCTCGTGGGTGAAATCCAAGAGCAAACCTACTTCGCCAAAGGTGAAGCAGACCTTGGCCCAATCGCCAACAGTGTTGTGCAAGCGCACAAGTAAACCTTAAACAATTATATTTATGAAAATCCCTAAACTAAAACTAACTAGAGACGAAAAAGAAATGATTCACCTCGTCGCACTCGCAACCTTTATCTTCACGCTAATTGGCACAGCCATCGTGATTTTAACCCTAACCCAATAAAAAAATTATGACTAAACAACACTTCGAATTTGTCGCATCACTAATCGACGCCGC
>Ga0066376_10003741_pt1 | contig 13463 bp, 9 predicted proteins | sample Knorr_S15_td_Bot_FD_77009 | JGI IMG/M metagenome (GOLD analysis project Ga0066376, IMG submission 77009) | Marine microbial communities from Southern Atlantic Ocean transect - Knorr_S15_td_Bottom_ad_5009_LV_A | ecosystem: Environmental > Aquatic > Marine > Oceanic | place: Southern Atlantic... | reverse complement strand
TGGTGCCCCCTCGATCCATCCCACCAGTGTGTCCAGGTCGCCTTTCTCTGTGCGCCAGGCCAAGTACTTCTCGTAGTGCTGGCGCGAATCCCAACGCCCGACGAACAACATGGTGTTGCCGTCGTCCTGGTTCCTCTGCATGGTGACCCCATCGCAGCCATCAAACGCCCTGGTGTCAGGGAGGATGGTCCTCACGAAATTCACCACGTTGTCGACGTGTTCCGGCTTGACCTGGAATTCCACCAATACGAGAACGGACATGACTTGACTCCTCGCGGATCGGGTGATTGTGACGCGTTACGTCCAGACATCCCGTCGGGCGTCATCAAAACGAGTTGACGACATCGGTCTCCCGACGGGCCATCTGCGTCGCCATGGTGTGGTGGTGATAGTGCATGCCACACTTGATGGCGTAGACCAAGAGCATGTCCGGATCGGGTCGGCGCCGCACCGCCCCACGCAACCGGGTGCGATAACACTGCCGAAGTCGGCTGTCCGGAATATCGTGCGTAAGTCGTCGATACAAATACAGGAAGCGAACGAGGCTGATCGTTTGCGCCTTGAGCCAGTTCACGGGATGCCGCCGCCAGTAGCGGCCGCGCGGAAGCGCGTACTGAAAGTCGTCGTCCAGATACAGCCCATCCAGGCTGTCAAAGTAGGCCTCCGGTTCGTACAGGTCCTGCATCAACCGCACGTATCCGTCCCGTAGCTCTTCGCGGCTCAACCGGAGCGGTATCACGTTGGTACCGCAGGCAGGGTTGTCAGAGTCATCGAGACGTCCCTCGTCCGCCAGCCGGTCATACAAGGGGGTTTTGGGAATGGCGACCAGCATCCCGATCATCGCGTGCTGAATGCGTGACTCGCGGATGAACCGTCGCTGGGACGCAAAGATCGAGTCGTCGTCGTGGTCGAACCCGACGATCATGCCGCACCACACATCGAGCCCGGCGTTCTGAATTGTGTGAACCTTTTCGGTCAGAGTGCCCTTGCGGACATTTTGAAACTTCTTGGTTTCGCGCAGCGACGCTTCATTGGGACTCTCGACGCCAATGAACACCGTGACGAAATTGGCCTCCGTCATCAGCCGCATCATCTCGTCGTCTTCGGCGAGATCGATGGAGGCTTCGGTGAAGAACGTCAGTGGATAGCCTTCCGCCTGTTGCCACTTGATCACATCGCGGAGGATGCTCTTGATCGCCTTCTTGTTTCCGATCAGATTGTCGTCGACGACGAAGACCGCACTGACTCGCTGGGCCCGAACCGCCTCCAACTCCTGGATGACCTGACGGGATGTCTTCAGACGAGGACGCCGGCCGAAGATCACGATGATGTCGCAGAATTCGCACTCAAACGGACACCCCCGACTGAACTGCACGCTGCCGAGCAGGTAGTGCTCCATCTTCAGCCGGTCGAACCGCGGGGTAGGCACCCGCGTCATGTCGGTCGGCTCGGCCTGTTCGTAGCGCCGGTGATGCGAGCCCTCCTGCCACTCGCGCAGGAACCGCGGCCAGGTCTCGTCCGACTCGCCAATGAACACGACGTCGGCCAGGCCGTCGAAGTCGTCTTCCTTGACGGTGATCCAGGGTCCCCCCACCACCACACACACGTCCTGGTCGGCGAGGCGCTCGAGCAGCGTCTTCATACGAGCGCGTTGCACGCTCATGCCGGTGACGCCCACGATGTCGGCGCGCGCCAGTCGCTCGAAATCGATCGCTTCGACGTTCTCGTCGACCAGCGTGACCTCATGGTCATCGGGTGTCAGCGCGGCTAGGAGAGGCAGACACGCCACGGGAACGTTGGCCCGCTTCCCGAAGAATGGCAGGGCGTGTTCGAGTCCCCAGTAGGACGCGTCGAACTTGGGATTCACGAGAACGATGTCAGCCATGCGCGACGCACCACTCGTAACCGTGTCGGACGCCTAACCGCACGCTGACGGAGTTCTTCTCGTACCGCGTTCGTCGCCGGATCATCCGACGGTCCCGCCAGCCGGTCGTGCCGGTCGGTCCACTCGTCCCGGACAGACCACGCCATGTCCCGGGTCCAAAGCACAGTAGCACGGCCTCACAGGATTGAGTGCCGAGCCACTTGCATTTGTCCGGAACGATGTCGGTCTCCTGGTCGACCTCTGTGATGCCGCCACCGCGAATCGGGCTGCGAGCCGCTCGTCAGTCATATAAAGCTTGTTGTTTCAACAACTTACTGAGTCACTCGGTCGCTTAGGCCATCAGGCTGTCTCGTCGCGGTCGGACTGGTATGATCGGCCCCCATGTCAGGTATCCGTAGCGCCGCGGTCATCGGGGTCGAGCGCCTCGAGGTGAAGGAGGCGCTGTATCGGGCGACCGGGAAGCCGCTACGGATGTGACGTCGAGTGTGTGCCATGAAGAAGCCCAGGACCTTCAGTTTCGACACGTTGTCACTTCACGCCGGTCAACAGCCCGACGCGGCCACCGGGGCTCGCGCGACGCCGATCTATCAAACCGCGGCGTTTGTGTTTCGCGACACCGACCACGCGGCGTCCATCTTCAACATCGAGCGCGCCGGGCACGTCTACTCTCGCATTTCGAACCCCACGAATGCGGTGCTGGAGGAGCGTATCGCGGCGTTGGAAGGTGGTGTGGGCGCCATCGCCACGGCCAGTGGTCAGGCGGCCACCCATCTGGCGGTTGCCACCCTCATGGGGGCCGGGTCTCACATCGTCTCGTCACACTCCATCTACGGCGGCACGCACAACTTGCTCGCGTACACGCTGCCGCGCTTTGGTATCGACACGACATTCGTCGATCCCAACGATATCGACGCGATCCGTGCCGCGATCCGACCGACGACACGACTGGTGTTCGGAGAGACGCTCGGGAACCCGGGCCTCGATGTGCTGGACATTCCGCGAGTCGCCGCGGTGGCGCATGAGGCGGGTGTGCCGCTGTTGGTGGATGCCACCTTTACGACACCCTATCTCTCGAAACCGTTTGGGCTTGGGGCTGACCTGATCGTGCATTCAGCGACCAAGTTCCTCAGCGGTCACGGTGTGGTCATTGGCGGATTGTTGGTGGACGGGGGCGGATTCGATTGGGAAGCGTCGGGCAAGTTCCCGACGCTCACCGAGCCATACGCCGGATTCCACGATCTCGATTTCGTCGAAGAGTTCGGACCGGCCGCCTTCATCACCCGTGCGCGCAAGGAGGGCAGTCGTGACTTCGGCGCGTGTATGAGCGCGAACACCGCCTTTCTCATTCTGCAGGGGATGGAAACGCTGCCGATTCGGATGCAACGTCATGTGGCAAACACACGTCAGGTGGTGACCCACCTCAACGAACACGATGCGGTCGACTGGGTCGCGTACCCGGACCTGGAGAGTCATCCGGGGCATGCGCTGGCCCAACGGCTGCTTCCCCACGGCTGTGGTGCGGTGTTCAGCTTCGGAGTCAAAGGAGGACGCACCGCGGGGCAGCGGTTCATCGAGCAACTGGAGGTGTTTTCACACCTGGCCAATGTCGGCGACGCGAAGTCGCTGGTGATCCATCCCGCCAGCACGGCCCACCACCGCATGGACGCCGCGGCGCTCGAAGCCGCCGGCATTTCCGAGGGACTGGTCCGCATCTCCGTCGGACTCGAGGACCCTGGTGACCTGATCGCAGATCTCGACCGTGGTCTGCGCGCGTCACAGAAAGCGCGGAAGGCCTAGCTGGTGCAGTGTCTCGTCGATGGCCGGTCGGCCTATGTCGGAACGGGCGGTCGGGCGATCGACGCCGCGCGGGAGTCGGTCGTGTTCGTGCACGGGGTTGGACAGAACCACACGATCTGGGTATTGCCGACGCGCCACTTCGTACGCAAGGGGTTCAATGTCGTGTCCGTCGACCTGCCTGGGCACGGTCGGTCGGCGGGGCCGTGTCTGTCGTCCATCGAGCAGATGGCGGAGTGGGTCGCCGAGGTGTTGAGCGTCACGGGGCTGGCTCGTGCGGCACTGGTCGGCCACAGTATGGGCTCTCTGGTGGCGCTGGCCATGGCCGCGCAACATCCAGACCGCGTCCGTTCACTCGCGATGGTGGCCACCGCGGTCCCGATGCCGGTCAGCGAGGCGTTGCTGGAGACGTCAGCCGCCAACGACCATACCGCGCTCGACATGATGTTGACCCTGTGGGGACACAGCTCGACGGCGCACCTGGGGGGCAGTCCGACCCCGGGGCTGTGGATGCTGGGGTGTGGGTTGCGGCTGATGGAGGAGTCCGGTCGGGATGTCGTGCACACGGATCTCAACGCGTGCAACCAGTACACCGAAGGGCTCGGCCACGCGACGCGCATCGCCTGCCCGACGCTGCTGATCTTGGGAGAGCGGGACGCTTTGACGCCGGTGCGCGCGACACACGCGCTCGCGGACGCGATTCCCACCGTCGCCACCGTCGTGTTGCCAGGGGCCGGGCACGCGCTGTTGTCGGAGCGACCGGACCCGGTTCTGGACGCGTTGATACGCATTGTCTGAACCCATGTCCGCCCCTTGGCAACCAACGCTCGCCGCCGGTGGCGTGCTCGTCATTGATGGCGGGATGGGTACCGAGCTCCAACGGCGCGGCGTGCCGATGGACGAGGTGGTCTGGAGCGGCGCCGCCGTGCTGAGCCACCCAGACGTCGTCCGCACGGTGCATGAGGACTACATCCGGGCCGGGGCCGACGTCATCATCACGAATACGTTCGGCAGCACCCGCCAGATGCTCGGCGGCGCCGGTCTTGGCGCTCAGGTGGAACTGGTGCACCGGCGGGCCGTCGCGCTGGCGCAGGAAGCCCGCGCCGCCACCAATAGCCGGGTCGCCATCGCCGGCTCGCTGTCGCCGAGCCCGCCGGGATTCGACCGGTAGGCCTATCCGCCATCCGAGGAGGAGCTGGCCGTGTACCGCGAATCGGCCCAACTCTTGGCCGACAGTGGCGTCGATCTCATCGCCCTCGAGATGCTAGAGGACACGGCGCATGCCCCGCTCGCCATGCGGGCGGCGCTCGAAACCGGGTTGCCGGTGTGGCTCGGCGTCAGTTGTCGCCGGGTTGACGGCCGCCTTGTGCGATTCTCCCAGCGTGCGGCGGAGGCCCCACTAGCTGACATCCTCGATCTGCTGGTGCCGATGGGACCGGATCTCGTGAACATCATGCACACCGAGATCGATGCGGTGTCGGAGGCGCTCGTCATGGTCCGCCAGCGCTGGCCAGGCCCGATCGGTGTGTACCCCGAATCGGGATACTTCGCGCAACCGAATTGGGAGTTCGTGGACGTGATTTCACCGGATGACCTGGTCCGCGAAGCGCGGGGGTGGATCAACGATGGCGCCCAACTTGTCGGGGGCTGCTGCGGCACCGGCCCGGAACACATCCGAGCCTTGCGCGCGGGGTGCTGAAAAAGGTCCGAGGAGGTTTTCTGACGGGCGCCTCGTCGGAAAACCGGGCTACGCAGGACGACCCGACGTGGCCGGCGACCCTGAGGTCAACGAGTCGAAGAGGCTCGGTTGGTGGGGCGCCGGACGGCTGAAGTAGTTGGCGAGTTGCCCACGGAGCCAGACGATATACCGCCGGTTCCGTGACCGCTCGTCAATCGCCTGGCGGCAGAGGGCTCGCACTGCGTGGGCGTGTCGCCGCCACGATCGACCATCGCAGTCTACCTGCAGATAACATGGCTTCTCGTCCAGAAACAGCGGATCCCTGGCCAGGGTCCAGATGTCGCACTGCACTTCGCCGCTGGGGAGCAGGGCCAAGCCGGGTGGCTGGAGCAGGTGTGTCAGTTCGTGCCCGATGGTGAAGTAGGTCACCACCCGACGCCGGTAGGGGTTCAAACGGATGAGCCGCTCGCTCGGGTAGGCCAAGCCGTCCAGCCACCGGCTGGCGGTCACCCCAACCGTGACCGGGTCATCACCAAGCTCCGGAAACAGCCGGAGGGCCCGTTCCAGCCGTTGGACCAGCTCCGGCGCGGCGACTTTCGCCATCGGTGCGGTCAGAACCAGTCGAGGCACCAGTACACCGTAGCCGCTTTCCGTGAACTTCCCGACTGGTCGGTCACTGTCCTTACCCGGGCATCACACATGAGAAGTTCGCGGCGTCGTCGGTGCTGCCGGTGCCGTTCCACTCGGCGACCTGGGGATAGGTGCAGAGCGGACGGGTGCGTACCACCTCACCGTCGGCCATCTTCGATGCCACCATCTGGTCCGGCGCTACGCCCTGTTCGACCCACCGTTCCATCGCGGTCAGCGCATCGAATGAGTCAGGTCCCGGACCGCCCCGGCAGTGACCCATGCCAGGCACCATGAACAGTCGGAAGAACTCCTTCGTGGCGGCCAGCGCCTCGTCCGAGCTCGCCCCGTCGCCAATCAGCGACATGACCTCTTCGTAGTAGTCGATGGTGCCGATCGGGGAAATGTCCGAGTCGCTCCACCCGTGATACACGAGCAGTTTGCCACCGCGGTCCCGCAGGGGACGCAGGTCCGGGTCGTCGGCGTCCAGCGCCTCGCCGGTCTTGGCCAGCGCGATCGGCAGGTCGCGTTCATAGTCCCAGGTGCGGAAGTCCCACTCGGGATCATCGAACACCATGTTGCGCATGAAGTCCTCGGCCGCCATGAAGTGCGTGCCTGCGTACGCTTGTTGTCCGGTCACCCAGCTCGACCAGCCGCCTCGACCGGCTTCCCCCCCGGGGACCAGTCCGGGGTATAGCACGTCGCCGGCGCTGTTCGTGGGCCCGCTCCAGATGTCTTTGACGGCCTGGACCTGGGCCGCCGTGAAGCAGGTGCTCTCGTCTTGTCCGGCCGCGCAGGTCAGGGTGCCGGGATCGAACTGACACTTGCGCGGGTCGTCGAGCACACCGTCTTCGATGCCGTCGATCGCATCGCAGGCGGCGGTCACGGCGTCGCCCAGGATGGCCACCTTGCTCGGCGGAATGTAGCTGTCCTCGTTGTCGAGGGTCGCCAACGCATACCAGAGGTGCGCGCTGGCGTAAAAGCTGGTCCACATATGGGCGGGGTCGCCAACGACGAGCCCGTCGAAGTCCTCCGGGTACCGCTGCGCCTCCATCATGCCCTGCTGGCCACCCTTCGAGCAGCCGACGTAATACGCGTAGTTGGGCGCGTCCCCGTAGAACGCCTCGGAGATCGCCTTGCCATGGACAGCCGTCAGGTGAATCGATCGGTGACCAAAGTCTTCGATCAGGTCCGGACGGTTGAGGGCCCAGTTGGCGTCGAAGCCACCGTCACCCCGGACGTGCCCGGTGTCGGTGCTCGCCGCGGCATAGCCCCGGTTCAAGGCCGTCGCCATGGCATCGTAGCTGATCGAACCGGCCATCCCACCATTGCCGGAAGTGTGAAACTTGCCGTTCCAACCTTCGGTGGGGAGCCAGACCTCAAAGTTGACCGCGGGCTGTGTCATCGCCACGACCCGACAGAAGCCGGGCAGCTCGAGCGCCTGGTTCGCTCCGGGCGGCGTGAACGGACCGGCCGGCACGGTCTCTGCGAGCGTAATCGTGGTGTCGGCCAACGTGAGACCGGTCAGGGTCTCGCAGGCCAACGGGTCCGAAGTGTCCGCCGTGGCCGGTGCTGCCGTCGTCGTCGCCGCGTCACCAGAGCCGCAAGCGGCCACTGTGGCGACCGTCAGGGCGGCCGCCGCGCACCAAAGAAGCGTGGTCCATCGAATCGCGGTCGTCTTCTGCATGTCGTTGATCCTATATGCGTGGGTGATCCGTTCCAAGTGGGGCCGGGCGCCTCGTCAGAAACCGCCGAGCACGGGCATCGCGCGTCGCTGCAGCACCTCCTGCACCGCGCGATGCGCCTCGAGAATGGCCGCGTCGGTGTGCGGGCTGGCGGCCGCGTCCGCGTTGGCGATCGTGATCTGCCCGAACGGTTGTCGGCCCACCACGCAGGGTCGGGTATCGCTCGATGAAAACACCCATTCCAGCGGGTCGTACAGGCTGTTGTAGGTATAGGCGTACCCGTGTGGCCAGCGGTTGACCGACATGGCGATGATGTCTCGCGCCGGGTCGAAGCCTCCCCCGCCGAGCACCCGTCCGAGCTGGTCCCGCAAGCTGCGCTCGACGGTGTCCCAACTGGTGCTAAGCAGTTCCTGGCGTCCGATGCGGTGTTGTTCCTTGCGCGGCTTCCCCGGTGAAGACGGATACCGGGCCAGACTGAGCACGATCGGCTCCTCAGGCGATTCGGCATGCCTGAGGTCGCCCAGGCTGACCGCTTCGTCGAGCCCGAGCCGGGTGTGATACATGCTCGGCGTGCTGACGCGGCTGATGCCAAGCCGCTGGAACGCCGTCCAGTTGCGGACGGCGACGCTCGTGTAGACGAGTGGGGCCTTGACCCCGAAGGCCAGGGCTTCACGTTGCGCCTGCGGCAGCTCAGGCACCAGATAGGGGATCACCGAATTCCAGCACGCCATGACGCAGGCTCGGCCCCTCACCTGGTGGGTTTGCCCGCCACGCACGTAGCTCACTTCGACGTCTCGACCCGATCCGGTGCCGCGATGTCCCACGTGGACGACGGTGCTGTTGAGGCGGATACGCGTGGCCTAGTGCGGCTGGTCCAGGCGCGCGTAGTCCACGCGAGCGGTCCCGACATCCTCCTGGGTATTCCCGGGCACCGCCCCTGGAATGAGCCACCGCACCAGCAACCGCGTGAGAGTGGCGTTCCCGTCGGGGAAATGGATCGAGCCGCCTCCCGAACGCTGGCGTCCGTGGTGCCCGCCCGGCAGATCCGCCAGCACGCCGTCAGGGGTCGGCTCCAGCGCCATGCCGCTGAAGCCGGGCAATCCCATCTCCCACGCGAATAGCGCCGGGAGCGCGTCCGCGCCGACCGAAAAGCTACCGTGCCCGCTGTTCTGGTAGAACCACATCACCTGTGGATCCACCTGCACCGTCTTCAGCATGAAGTCGGTGTAGCTCATCTTTGCCAGCCCGGCCTTCTTGTCGGCCGACGACAGACCCGGGAAGTAGTCGGGCAGGGGCGCGTCATGGATGCGGGCGAGGTCGCGTCGCGCCGCATCCGACAGCGGGGTCTGGGCCAGAAACTCCGGTGAATAGCCCCGGAAACCATCCCGCTTGACCAGGCGGTCGACGCCCCAGGTTTCTTTGTCGAAGAAGTAGCTCGAGCCGAGCCCCATGCGTCGATACATGCCGCGGCTGTCGGCGGTGTTCGCGAGAAACCGGTCGAGGTCGATACCGATGGCGTCGAGCAGCGCTCGCGACGGGGCGTTATAGCGCTCCGGCGACTCGATGTTCAACGTGCCGCCGTTGAGCGCGAGCATCCGACCCTTGTAGTGGAATTCGTTGCGTTTTGCGTGTCCGCCGAAATCGTCGTGGTTGTCGAGAATCAGCACCCGCGCGTTTGGCCCGACCTGGGAGATGAAGAAGTGCGCCGCGGCGAGACCGCTGATCCCGCCGCCGACAATGACGAGGTCATACCGTTCGCCAGTGTCGGTGGCGCTGGCCAGATCCCACCCCCGCCGGTCGCGCATCTGGTGGCCGACCTCCCACGAGCCATCATGGCTGCCTCGCATGCCGGTCCGGGTCGGCGGGTAGTAGTCGGCCGCTTGTTCCGGCGCCGGGGCCTGTTCCAGCGCTCGCGCCCAGCTCGGCAGTGCCAGCGCGCCACCAACCGGAATCGCGACCCCGTTGATGAAGTCGCGTCGTGTAATCGCCCGGTGCATGCCGAGCTCGCGGTCGGACGTCTTCGCCATCACTGTCCCTTTGTCTGATTGTTCCAATAGTTCTGTATACCACCGATCCTGCCTTGCTCCGACGGTTCAGTACGGCGATCATCGCAGGATGCCTTCTACGCTTGAAGAGGAGTTGGCGCGGTATCCGCGCGAACCGCTGACGCGGACACCGACGCCGCTCCACCATCTGGCTCATGCCAGCGCCCGGCTCGGCATGGATCTGCATCTGAAACGCGACGACCTGACCGATCTCGCGCTGGGCGGAGACAAACCGCGCAAGCTGGAGTACGAGGTGGCGCGCGCCACGGCGGCCGGGGCGACGGTACTGGTTACGTGCGGCAGCTCCCAGAGCAATCATGCGCGGCTGACCACGGCGGCAGCTCGTCGGGTCGGTCTGCGGGCGACGGTCGTGCTGAGCGACGATGAGCGCCGGACTTTCCAGGGCAATCTGCTGATCGTCTACCTGATGGGCGCCGACGTGCGGTTCGCCGAGACCGACGACCACTGGGAGATCGAAGACCATGCACACCGGGTGTGCGACGAGCTGCGGTCAGAGGGTGAGACGCCCTACTACATACCGGTGAGCGGTTCGACGCCGCTGAGTTGTCTGGGGTACGTGCGGGCCGGTCTTGAGCTCGCGGATCAGCTCGCGGCGTTCGGTCTCACCCCGGCCGCCGTCTACACGCCGTTTGGTACCGGCGGCATTTTCTCCGGCACGCTCATCGCGCTTCGTGAGCGCGGCATTGACTGTCCGGTGATCGGTATCAGCGTCAATCGCGATACCGAGCGGTGTCGGACCAACCTCGACACCTGGTGGACGGCCACGAGCGAGCTACTTGACCGCGACCCGGATCGGCCGCGAGGGGCCATCGAAATTTACGACCAGTTTGTCGGCCGCGCTTACGGCGACGCGACCGAGGCGTGCCTTGACGCCATCCTCCTGATGGGGGAAACCGAAGGTGTGTTGCTGGACCCGGTCTACTCCGGGAAGGTATTCGCTGGTTTGTGCGCCCACCGGCACGCGGGGCGGTGGCGTGCAGACGAGACGGTGGTCATGGTGCATTCGGGCGGCACACCCGCGCTCTTTGCCTACGCGCCCGAGCTTCGCGCTCATCTCGCCAAACGGGGCGTCGATCTGCCCTGAGATCGCCGCGGGTCTTCGGAGCGGTGTCGCGCTATTCATCCATATACGTGAGCCCGCAGCGGCTGACCGGCTTGCTTCAGACCCGCCTGCGCTCTGGCGACCACGCTCCCGAGCCACTTCCGGTCGGCGAGCCCGTCGCCCCGTCGCACTGTGACTCGAATCATGCCTGTTCGTCCTCGGAACGACCCAACTCGGTCGCCGCTATTTCTCGCATGCGAAATTTCTGAATTTTCCCGGTGACCGTCATGGGGAACGCGTCGACAATCTTCCAATATCGCGGAATCTTGAACGTGGCGATTGCGCCGCGGCAGAACGCCGTCAACGTGTCGGCGTCGAGCTGGGCCTGCGGTTTTGGCTGCACCCAAGCCATGACTTCCTCCCCGTACCGGCTCGACGGCACCCCGATGACCTGGGCGTCAGCCACGGCGGGATGGGTATAGAGAAATTCCTCGATCTCACGCGGGTAGATGTTTTCTCCACCGCGGATGATCATGTCCTTGATACGTCCGACGATGCTCACATACCCGTCATCGTCCATGGTCGCCAGATCCCCGGTGTGCATCCACCGTCCCGAGTCGATCGCGGCGCCCGTGGCCTGGTCGTCATTCCAGTAGCCGAGCATCACACTGTATCCGCGGGTGCACAGCTCGCCGCGCTCGCCGCGAGGCACAACGCGTGTCCCGTCCGGGTCGACAATCTTCACTTCGACGTGCGGGTGCACGGCGCCCACGGTGGTCACCCGTTTCTCGATCGGATCATCCACCCGCGATTGGGTCGACACCGGCGAGGTTTCCGTCATGCCATAGCAGATCGTGACCTCCGGCATGTGCATCCGTTCGCGCACCTGCTTCATGACCTCGACCGGGCACGGAGAGCCGGCCATGACCCCGGTCCGTAGCGACGAGAAGTCCGTGGTGTCGCAGTCCGGGTGGTCGAGCTGGGCGATGAACATCGTGGGCACCCCGTACAGCGCTGTGCACCGCTCGGCCTCGACCGTGGCGAGCGTCTGTCCGGCATCAAACGTCTCCCCGGGGGTCACGATGCAGGCGCCGTGGCTGGTACAGGCCAGATTCCCGATCACCATGCCGAAGCAGTGATAGAACGGTACTGGTATGCAGACGCGGTCGACTTTGGTATAGCCGAGCACCTCACCGCAGAAGAAACCGTTGTTCAGGATGTTGTGATGCGACAGCGTGGCCCCTTTCGGGGCGCCGGTCGTGCCTGACGTGTATTGAATATTGATCGGATCGTCGAACGCCAGACCGGCCTCCCGGGCGGCCAGGTCGGCGTTGGTGACCGCCCCGCCCTCCTCGAGCAGCTCCGCCCAGTCGTCGTCCAGCACCACCGCGTCGCCCAGGGTCGGGCAGTCGGGACGCACCGCGTCGACCATGGCCACGTAGTCGGTCTGACGAAACCGTCGGGACAGGAGGAGCAGACCCAGACCGGACTGATTCAGTGCGTGCCGCAGCTCCTGGGTCTTGTAGGCCGGGTTGACGTTAACCAGAACCGCGCCCACCCGGGCGGTGGCGTACTGAATGATGACCCACTCAAACCGGTTGGGCGACCACAGACCGACGCGGTCGCCCTGGGCAACGCCGCGCGCGAGCAGCGCCTTGGCGAGCGCGGTGGTCGCGTCCCAGAGTTCGGTGTAGGTGGCGCGATAGTCTTGCGCGGGCGCCACCAGGGCTTCCCGCGCGCCAACTCGCCTAACCGTGCGTTTCAGGTTGTCGCCAATCGTCTCACCCAACAAGGGGTCGTCGCTGGCGCCATGCACGTAGGCCGGTGGCTTCATCGTACTCAGACGGGGCTGCGCTCCGAGCCCCACGCGGTCGCTCCGCGGGGACCCCGAATGCCCCGCTCCGCGGCCGCGGGGCGCGCATTGTCGCGCGCCTGGTCTGCTTTCGCATACTCGCGCAGGCGCTGCACTAGCGGGCGGCCTCGGTGCGGCCGGGGGTGGTCGCGGGTGTGTCGCGGAGCAACAGGTCGAGCTCTTCCGGGTGGGCGGTGCGGGCCAGCGCTTCTCGTCGTTCCAGTTGTCCCTGCTGTACGAGCCGGGCGAGCGATTCCTCAAGCGTGAACGATCCATGGCGGCGCGTGAGGGTGATCTCCTGGTGCAAGTGTTGCACTTGGTTTTTCCGAATGTGTTGCCGCGCGCCGTAGCCGATCATCAGCAACTCGGCGGCCGGCACTCGTCCACCACCGATCCGTGGGAGCAAGGTCTGCGTATAGACCGCGGCCAGCGCCATCGAGAGCTCCTGCCGGACCGTGGCCTGCCGTTCCAGTGGAAACGAGTCGGCGATTCGGGCCACGGTGGACGCGACGTCGTTCGTGTGAAGGGTCGAGAACACGAGATGTCCTGTTTCGCCCGCCGCCAGCGCGATCTGCATCGTCTCCGGGTCGCGCATCTCCCCGATCACCAGCACGTCCGGGGCCTGACGCAGGGTCGACCTGAGCGCGGTTGGGAAGTCTGAAACATCCAGCCCCACCTCCACCTGTTCGACCACGCTTTTGGCGTGCGGATGTTCGTACTCGATCGGATCTTCGATCGTCACGATGTGCTTGGCGTCACGTCGGTTGATCTCGTCCACCAACGCCGCGAGCGTCGTCGACTTCCCGGACCCGGTTGGTCCACCAATCAAGACCA
>Ga0066376_10003739_pt1 | contig 13464 bp, 12 predicted proteins | sample Knorr_S15_td_Bot_FD_77009 | JGI IMG/M metagenome (GOLD analysis project Ga0066376, IMG submission 77009) | Marine microbial communities from Southern Atlantic Ocean transect - Knorr_S15_td_Bottom_ad_5009_LV_A | ecosystem: Environmental > Aquatic > Marine > Oceanic | place: Southern Atlantic... | reverse complement strand
TGGTACTCAAGGTACCCCTAATGAGGTGGTTGAGCCATGATAAAACAATTTTTCCAAAAAATGTCTGTAAACCAATCAGGCAACATGATTTTTGCCTTGTTTGGCGCTGTTGCGTTTCTTGGGGTTTTGGGTGTGTCTACTCTGACTGTTGTGCAAGGACCTTTAAAGACCTCTAAAACCGTGTCCAATATATCGGTGGCTGAGTCCCAGATGATGATGACGTCCAAGATTGTGACAACTGACAGTGCGATGGCTGCTGACCAAGGGGATTGCGATAATGATGGTTTTGTTGAGGCGGTAGAATTTAAGGCGCAAGCCGATGCAGATCTAAAACCCGCAGGTGGTGGAAATCTTCCCGATACTATCGGCGCATCAAAACAGGATCCCTGGGGCTCACCTTATGGCTATTGCGTTTGGAATGGTGGGCCTTACCAGCTTGCAGACGGTAAGGACAATTGTGACTCAGATGGGTCAGGAACAGAGCGCCGTTTAAACGGCCCGCCCGACGCTTCGGATACGGTGCTTGCCGTTATATCGGCAGGTCCTGACCGTAAATTCGACACAACTTGCTCGGCCTTTGTTGATGCAAATGCTGATAACATTCCCGATACAGAATTGGTTGCAAAACCTGCCGATTCAGATGATATCATTTTATCCTATACATACCGGGAGGCAGCGGCATCGGGCAGCGGGCTTTGGGAAATAAAACCGGACGATGCAAGCACTGCCGAGATTGACAAAAATATTGATTTTTCCGGTGGCATAACCATTGGAACACAAGCCTCGACCAGTGCTGCGGATTGTGACTCTCTGAACGATGCCAATAAACTTTACTTTGATGATATCTCTAATACTATAGTTCGCTGTGACGGTTCGGGAAACTGGTTGCCGCTTGCCAGTGCGCCTACTCTGGAAAGCGAGGGGTATAAATTTGCTGAAAATGATGGCAGCTCGTCTTGCGACCCTGCCGATGTATCAAATGTGCGCTTTAACAGCTCCACAGACGAGTTTGAGGTTTGTAACGGCGGAACCTGGCGCAGCTTTAATGACTCGGATGAAACTGTCATATTCAAATTTGATCCTGCGGATAGTTTTAACTTTGAAATCTCTGGCACATCTTCACCCTACAGAGTTGTAACAGTAACAAATACTGGTTCGGCAAATTCAGCGACCTTATCGACTGACACTAATACATATTTAAATGGTCCTTTTGCCTACAAGTTCGAGATCGACTTTAGTAATTCAACCTGTGATAACGGCATCGCACTTCAGGCATCTGAGGCCAATAGTTGCACCTTAAGAGTCCGCGGGGCATCTGATGTGCCCGGAAGCTGGGGAGCGTATTTAACTGTAAGTGACGGCTCAGCCAGCCACAAAGCTTTCCTTCATGCGGAGACTGTGAACGGAAATTGTGTAGCGGGTGATACCGTTGCAGGTGGATATGCTGTTGCGGATTGTACCGGACCGGGTGGCGGACCGGGAGATGGCCAGCTAGTGTATCAAAGAGCCGGTTGTGACCCTGACCCTGATAACCCGAGTTGTCACTATAATCCTGCTGGTGATCCATCCTTTGCGTTAAGTAGTGTCGACGAATATGTAAGCGAGGCTAGCTCCAACGAAGGGGATATAAATACTTCATTAATAGTGAGTTATCTTGGAAGTGATTCTCCCGCGGCCAGCTACTGCAACGACTTGGTGCTGGATGGTTACGATGACTGGTATCTGCCCTCTCAGGCAGAATTGGATCTGGTTAGAAATGTGAATACATCAAGCCTTGATTACGGTAAGGGGGGAGGCTGGTATTGGGCCTCTAATATAAACCCGACAAACGCACTTAATCAGGGATTAATTTGTAACATAGATACGCCGGGCTCTGATTGCGATACCTCTAATATTTATGATATGACACAAACCGTGGATACTAGATGTATGCGGAAGCATAATACAGCTGTTCCGATGCCCGTCGCAGACACCAATCCGGAATATCCGGCAGACACCTTAACCCTGACAAAAGTGCTGCAGGAGACACCCGATATTCTTGAGTTTTCGGAAAGTTTTACAGTTTACGGCATTAATCAGGCCGTTCCTTTCTCAATCTCAGGTGATGGCGACCCAGCAATTCGTATTAATAACGGCCGCCCTGTTACAACAGGCACAATTAAACCGCGCGATGAAATCATTATTCAGGCAACGAGTGGTACTGCTGATCGATTGATCCAGCTGACAATCGGTACAGATGAAAGCCCTGTAGATTGGCTGATAAGTACCTCTCCTGATGGCTGGGTTGATATTTCTCTGGCAGATGACCATGCCTGTGGAGTGCAAGGTGACGGGACATTATGGTGCTGGGGTAGTGACCAGTATGAAAGGCTCGGGAATGGATCGGGGCGACTAGACTCAGCGGTGCCGATTTTAATTGATAACGGACCATGGTCTGGTGTTTATGTGGGTGAAGCAACAAGCTGCGCAATTAAGGCAGATCAATCTGCATGGTGTTGGGGGCTTGAAAACTATGGTCAGACTGCTACATATGAAAACCATGGCGGAAGTAATCCGGAAGTACCCAAAGATATTTACAGTACAGATACGTGGCAAAAACTATCAGTGGGCTACTATCATGGGTGTGGGCTAAATACAGCAGGAGATATTTATTGCTGGGGTCTATCAGATGCGTGGAATGCAACAGGTGTGCTTGGTGGTGGACCAACAACACAATATGTGACTGATCCCGAAATTATCGCAGAGCCAGGACCATGGATCGATATGGATGCTGGTGCAACAGCAAACTGTGCTATTAAAGAAGAAGACGGATCCGCATGGTGTTGGGGGGCTCAAGGATATGGAATACTGGGTGATGGAAGTGGGAGTGGTAGCGATATCCCTGTAAAAGTTGCAGATCCGGGACCGTTTAAATCAATTACAGTAGATGATTATCACGCTTGTGCAATTAAAACCGAAGATAATACCATACTCTGCTGGGGTGGTGGGAACCAAGGTAAGCTTGGTGATGGTGGGGCAGGACCGGAAATTACCCCTTATTCTGTAGCTGGTGGATTTAGTTGGATAGATGTTGATGTTGGAAATGAACATACCTGTGCCATACGGAATAATAACAAAGCTTATTGCTGGGGCGCAAATAATCGCAAGCAACTGGGTAATAGTGGCGCAGGGTCAAGTCACAATACTCCTCAAGCAGTCACATCAACTGATGACTGGATAAAAATTGCAGCTGGTGAAGAATTTAGTTGCGGTATAAAAAGTGATAATACACTTTGGTGCTGGGGGCGTGACGAGCTTGGCAAGCTAGGAAATGGTGCGGTTACAGGTAACCAAAATGTGCCCTATCAAGTCGTAGAATAAATTGCCTACTCCCCTTCATACCAGGTCAGCACGGGCCCTTCTGGAACAATACGTGTCGGATTTATATTCCCGTGACTGTAATAATAATGTTTTTTGATGTGTGTTAGATTTACGGTTGGTTTGATACTTTCCAAATCATAGAGGCGTTCCAGGTAGCGTTGCAGCCATTTATAGTCAGCGATACGATTCACATTACATTTAAAGTGGAGATAGTAAACGGCATCAAACCTGACAAGAGTTGTGAAAAGCCTGACATCTGCCTCAGTTAGCTGCTCTCCCACCAAAAACTCACGTCCGTCGCTCAGAATTTGCTCCAGCCAATCGAGTGATTCAAATAAAGTTCTAACTTCATCATTGTAAACATCTTGCTTGGTGGCAAATCCGACCTTATACACGCCGTTATTGACAGTTTCATAAACACGTTTGTTTATTTTATCAATTTCACCCTTGTATTCATCAGGATAAAAATCATCAGTGTTACCTGTGATGTCGTTAAAGGCCGTATTGCAAATGCGAATAATATCAGCACTTTCATTATTCACGATGGTCTCCTCTTTCTTGTCCCAAAGAACAGGCACAGTGACTTTACCAGACATTTCAGGGGCGGCCTTCTGATAGATTTCATATAAGTAATTCTTATCATATAAACTATCGCCAGTAGCACCTGCAAAATCACTTTCAAATGTCCATCCTTTATCCATCATATGCGGATGCACGACATCCACGCTTATCAAATCCTCTAACCCTTTAAGGTGACGAAATATTAGTGTTCTGTGTGCCCATGGACAGGCAAGTGACACGTAAAGATGGTAGCGATCTTTTTCGGCCTTGAATCCTTTTTCTCCATCAGGGCCTTTTGATCCGTCAGGCGTTATCCAGTTTCTGAAATCTGTGTCGGGTCTGTCGAATTTACCGTTTTCTCCGGCAAAAGACTCATCTTCGAAAACCCATTTTCCATCAATCAATTGGCGCATAATATTGTTCCTTTCATGTTTAAATCATGTAAAGGGATAGATGCGGTTTTCAAGGTTATGTTATAATCTATTACCCACGCCCACGGTAAGGTGCAACGCCTTGTTCAGGAATCCACACGCCCTCTGGAACTGGACCCGTCTGATAGAAAACATCAATGGGAATGCCTCCTCTGGGGAACCAGTAACCGCCTATACGCAGCCATTTCGGTTCCAAAGTCTCTGCAAGTTTCTTTGCAATTGAAACTGTGCAGTCTTCATGAAATGCACCGTGGTTTCTGAAAGATCCCAGATAAAGTTTTAAGGATTTACTTTCAATTAGCCAGTCGCCAGGCAGGTAATCAATAACCAGATGGGCAAAATCGGGCGCGGATGTGATAGGGCACAATGAGGTAAATTCCGGTGCTGTAAAACGAACAATATAATTAGTGTTCTCTTGCGGATTTTTTACACGTTCAAGAACAGCCTCTTCCGGAGAATCGGGTAATTCGCTTTTCTGACCGAGTTGAGAAAGGTTTTTATAAATATCTTTTGTCATCATTTTGTCCTTACAAGGTCTGTATAAAAATTATACTCCGCTGAGTAAAGCAAAAATAAATTGATTTTATGAAAACAAATTTCTATGCTTTTATATGTTTTCACATGTCAGAGCGGCGGGTAAAGTTCTTGGTGCAACATTCCTTGCTGTAACTGTTATTCCGGCACAATTATATGTGGCCGGCCCTGTATTCAAAAACAGGGAAACTCTTCCCAACTTCTTCTGGGGCGCTTTGCGCAAGATTTTTGGTATAAAGGTGGACTTCAATAAGGCGTCATTGGTGTCGGATAAACCAATGTTATATATGGCCAATCATTATTCGGTACTTGACCCTTTAATTCTTGCATCAGTGACTAAGAAAAGCGGCTTTGTTGCAATGAAAGAGATTAAGAACTGGCCTTTAATGGGGAAATTCGCCTCTGACATAGGAACCGTATTTGCAAGCAACAACCGCTCAAGAGATGAATTGCCTGAAATTCATGCACAGCTCACAAAGCAGCTTAATGAAGGACGAAGTATAACATTTTGTCCTGAAGGCGTAATTCTGGATGGAAAAAATATTGCGCCTTTTAAAACGGGCGTAATCAGCATTGGCTTTAACAATCTGTCCGAAAACACTCAGCTCGAAACAGATATAGGTTATCAACCGCTTGCTTTGGAGATAACTGAGATAAACGGTAGGAAAACATCAGAAGACGAGAGCTTAAAGAAAATCTTCATATTGGACAAAACACGTCCTGCATTAGCCCAAATATGGAATATGCTGCGTGTATCATCTGTAAAATCTGAAATCACGGCCTTACCACCAATGGAGGCTTGTGAATTTGAGTCGCCCGCCGATCTGGCGGCTGAAGCCAGGCGCAGGGTATTAGAAAACTTGAAAGAAAAGCAAAATGCAAAAAAACGGCCGCTTTTATAATTAAGCGACCGCTTCCTTTTTAACGTATTAAGTCTATGCAATTTTTAAGCAGCTTGTTTTTCGTGCTTGCCTTCACAAAGCTCTTCTACTGTCTTCTTGCAGAACGCTTCCAGATCATCAGGCTTGCGACTGGTGGTAAGTCCGTTATCTACATGGACTTCTTCATCTACCCATGTTCCGCCAGCATTAGTGATATCCGTTCTCAGGCTTGGCCATGATGTTAGTTTGCGCCCGCGGACAACATCGGCTTCAATAAGTGTCCAAGGCCCATGACAAATGGCAGATACAGGTTTATGCTGCTCAAAGAATTCTTTGACAAATAGCACTGCATCGGGATTTGTTCTTAGCGTATCGGGGTTGTGTACACCACCCGGCAGGACAAGACCATTATAGTCAGAGGCGCTAACTTCGTTGACTGTTTTATCAACTGTAAATTTGTCGCCTTTTTCATCGTGGTTCATGCCTTGTATCTCACCTTTTTCAAGTGAAACAAGTTCAATTTCCGCGCCGGCATTTTTAATAGCATCCCAAGGCTGCGTAAGTTCGACCTGTTCAAAGCCATCGGTTGCCAAAAATGCAATTTTTTTACCTTTTAATTCCTGTGACATAAAAATACGTCCTTTCTCTAATGTTTTAGTCCATTCTGTGCTACAAACGGCTTTCAAGTTTAATAGTTCAAAGTGAAAGTTTAAAAGCAGGTGCAAAAATGGATTGGATAAAAATAAGTTTAGGGGAAGTCGCGGGCATAAGCATATCAACTGTTTTGATTTATTTTTTGATGCTTATTTTCGTTAAATTGAATGGCTTGAGAAGTTTTTCAAAAATGTCGGCTCATGATTTTGCCGTGACAATTGCAATTGGATCTATTCTGGCCACTGTTGTTGTGCAAAAAGAGCCTACCTTGATGCAGGGTGCGGTTGCTATGGGAGTGTTTTTAATCATTCAATCGTTGTTTTCTGGGTGGAGAATGCTACGCCCCGAAAGTGTTTTGGAAAATAAACCAATATTGCTGATGGATGGTACCGAAATACTTCATAAAAATTTGCTTATTGCCAAAATCACAAAAGAAGATTTAAAGGCCAAATTAAGAGAGGCAAATGTTTTGGACTATAGTGAAGTACAAGCTGTTGTATTTGAAGCAACGGGCGACATATCCGTCCTTCATGGGGATAAAAAAATCCATGATGAATTATTGGAAGGTATCAGGAAATAGACTGAGGTCTTCAATACGGAGCTAAAACAAAATAGAAAATGCGGTCTCCGCCATTATGGGAGGTCGCACCCTGGATACAGCCCTCTGACTTACCGGCAAAGGCTGTTGCACCGTCTTCACCGATAGTTTCGGCAGCAGAGGGCGAATTTGTATAGCTAAGGCCAGAGGATGAGGAGCGTGCAAAATCCCAGTCTGCAGTTCTTATAGTTCCTCCGGAAAATGTTCCCTCAAGGCGCAGCAAATCATTTATGGCCGTACATAAAGCGATGTCTTGTTCTGACTCACCCTTTACAAAATACATTAATAACTCTGTCCGGGATGTACCAACATCTTCAACAGCTACGTCAGTTGTGAAAGAGATGTCATGCTTGTCCATGAAATACGTTCCTTCAGGGCCAAAGATATCGCAGGATCCATCTGAAGGCGCCGCATCATTCGTTGATCCTCCCCAAAAATCAGGGTGTACCATAAAAGGGTTTTCAAAGTTAAATTCATGAGGCGCGCAACCGTTTATCGCGCCCATCCTCTGGATGGTTGTACGTAAACCTGTTACATATTGCAGGATTTGGGCTGCTTCTGTTTGTGTTCTTTCCTTTGTAACATTTGTCCCGCTTTGATTGCTTTTAGTCGCCGCGTAAGAAAGCGCTGCGAAAAGAGCCACAGCTATCAAAATAAGAAATAAAACATTTCCACTTTCCTTGCGTGTATCTAATTCTTGTCGGGGCATAAGCTTTTATCCTATATATATAATATAATAAAAAGGGTGAATATTTTATTACTCAGAATCTCAAATATTAAAAGGCTTTTAAGAAGAAAAAGCGAAACTCATGCCGTTTTGTCACAGAGTAAGATTATAAGCTGTCTGCTATATATTTACTTTGGCGATATTACCATCTTCGGACACGACCTGTGTCCACATGGACAAAATGATTATCAGGATAATATCCGACACCACCAACGCCAATCTCAAGGGCTTCATCGCGAATTTCTGTTACAGGAACATTCGGTATTGTTAAATCAACGGCCCGACCTTCCAGATGCTGACTTTTCTTTGCGGGCTTATACCCTTGTTGTCTGAGTATCTTGTTACTTTCGGGAGTCCTTAACGCCGACAGAACATGTATGGGCTCTTCGCCGTCGACCTCGTCATATATATTATGCATTAAGGTGTATAGGTCAGGATCCATAGGTGTCACCGTATTTATGCGCCAGTCACGCATAAACCAGTTAAGCTCATCAAGTGCAGAAGGTATATAGCGGCCATCGGCCCAGAATATAATGTTTAATTTTTCCTTGGTATTTACATTATAAAGTTCAAGGTCACGATAGGGAATGATCTCAAAAAAACTGTCTTCTCTGGAAAGTTTTGTAAGAGCTTGAGCCGTGTTATCTTTTTCAAGTGTCGCCATGTCTGCAATATTCTCATTATCAAAGACATTCTTTTCAGTATGGTTTAAGCCTGTCTCAATAACTTTTTTATTTCTTAAATCAGCTTCTGCGACAGTAGGATTGCTCATAAATAAAATATCTTGATCGCGCGCAGCTTCGTTACTTTGGCTGTATACATAGTATCCCCAGCCTGCAAAAGCCGTCAGTCCGACAATAAAAATCGTCACAAGATGATATTTTGCTCTAACTAACATAAGTAATTCCTTTCAAAACAAACCCTTAAACTTTGCTAAAGTTCCGAAAATATCAAGAAAGGTCCTAATCAGCTGCTAGTTGAGCGTGATGATAAATTTTAGTGGGGGAGGGTGTCAGAAAGCTATAAGTCTCTGGACTCAAAAAAGCTTACACATACAAGAACTATTAAAACATGTTTTCGAGACCGCGGAATTGCGAGCTGGCTTTTGCTGGAATAATTAAAGTATGAAAATAAATGGCTGGTGGCATCATTAAGTAACTTAAGATAGTGATTTGATTTAATTGTAAAAATATCAATTCGAATTACACTTATACCAACATATATACCAACAAACCCTACTCGATTTGCGCAAGTTAGAATCCTAATAAGTTCTCTGACCCGTTATTTCTTGGGCTGTTGGTAAACCATTATCCTCCAAAAAGTTTTTTAAAGCTTGGTATTTACCTCGATAGGCATCGGCTTTTATTACCTTGGGACTGAATATAAAGCTTAACTCAGAGACAACTTCATTATCAAATACAAATAAAGGCTGCATGAGCTCTAGGATTTGTCCAGAGGTTGCTAAATGTTCTTCCGTATTTCTACTATGAGCATTCAGCGCAAACCTAAAAGATCCTAATAATACATCGATTAAACTCGGTGCATGGCCTTGACCTATTGAAGAGTAATGAAAACCAACAATATTAGATAATCTCATTTCGGGTGTGTAAGGTAATCGTACCCCAGTCATAAATTTTTCTGACAGATGCGCGTCTATCATATTGCCCTCATCATTAAATCTGTCAATTAAGACCAAGCCTGTTTGCCCCATTCTATTTAGCAAACAATGAAAGTGATAGCAGATAGCATTGATGCCATTTCTCCTAGCTTCGTCTGGAGAAGAGGATATATCATGCAATATTACATATGTAAGAAGCTTAGCGTCGTGCTCTATAGCCGCAGTAATAACTTTTCTTTTTAAATCAATAAATTGCTCATGAGAGAAGTTATCTGGCCCAGGGTTAAACTTTAATCTATAATCTCTACTTACAACAGGTGCCTCACTTCTAATTCTATCAATGGTGGATGATAAAGATTGCATACGATCAGCATCTATCATAAGCCCACCATAAATCAGAAAATCACCGCTTCTCTCTTCTAGATTACTTTCATCACAATAAAGTAAATACATTGACTGCTCTCATGGCTTTATTTAACGGCTACTTTAGAACATAATTAAATAGATCAAAATAAAAGAAAATGATACAAGTTATTAAAACATAAAGATAATATTAAAATTAATGGCTACAAAAAATCAGAAATTAGGAGAATTTGGGGAAAAATTAGTTTCAAAAAACTGCTTTTGTCCAAAATGCAAAAAAGAAAAAACATTAAAATTATTACCACCCAATTTTAAATGCGCAGATATTATATGTGATTTTTGTGGTTTCTTAGGACAAGTAAAATCAAAAAATGTAAAAAATGTCGAATCAATTCCAAAAACCATTTTAGGTGCTGCGTGGAAACCGCAAAAAGAAAGAATGGACGCAGGAATTTACTTCCCTTTATTTTTAGTCCTTGTAAATGAAAATAATACAAAAGATTGCGCCATTTATTACCTTTCTGCAGACCTGCAAGAGCCTGAAATTTTTCAACCAAGAAAAAAATTAAGCAAAAATGCTAAACGCGCAGGGTGGCAAGGATATTATTATGATCTGAGTAAAGATTCAGACCGGCTAGTTAGGCTGCTTTGATATGATTAAACGCTCTTATTATCACAACTCGATTACAAATTTCACTGAAGATAGCCAAGATAAAATACTAGGCGAATTAGCAAGTAACCACCATTTTGCACTCGACATCATGCAAATAAATGGCTGGGGTGGCAGGATTCGAACCTGCGCATGCCGATACCAAAAACCGGTGCCTTACCGCTTGGCTACACCCCAGTGTGATTTCAGGAAACAGGCTTTAAAATCCATATTTCCAAAAGCGGTAGCAATTATTTACAAAAGCTTATCGGTTATTGCAAGCCCTAATATTAGAGACCCTGTGGACAAAATGTGGTTTTTTTCAGTAATCATTTTACAAAATCACTTATTTATCTTTAATCTTGCCTCTAAAGCTTTATTACAGGGGGAAGATTCGGGCTTTCCACTTCTCTCTACCCAAAAACATATATGTGAAGATATTTTATCATGACCGAGAAAAGACCATCCCGTTTTGCGATTGCAAATACCAACGCATCAGGAACAAATAACCGAAATGCCGGTAAGCCATCGGTCGGCGGTAATACCCCAACATCCACATCCCAGCGTGTCATCAGTCTTCTGTCGGAAGTAAATACCAGATTGAGACGTGATGAAAAGGACCGTGAAAAATTATGGCGGGAAATAGAAACGACACGCAATGCAATTTCCGATCTGGAAGACAAAAGTGAACAGACAGCAAAGGTTTTCCTGAACCTTGAAGCTCGTATTGCCCGCAGCAATTCACAAGATCCACAGCTGGAGCGCTGGAAACTTCTTATGGAGGACAACCAGAAGGCCCTCCATACCCAGATAGAAAAAGCACAGAACCTGCACAGCTCTTTGATAGAGCGCGTGGAAAGTGCCGAAACGACGGCCGGGTCGGCAATGGTTAAAATGGACGATGTCGTGGCGGAACAACAGAAACTAAGCCGCCGCATAGAGACTTTTTCCGATGAAAAGACACGCCTGTTGAAAAAAATGGAAGGGCTTGAAGAAGCTCTTATTCAGACACAAGATACTTTGCGTGCCAAAGCCCTTGTTCTTCTAACTGATCAGGCGATAGCGCGTAAAACTGACTTGCCAAAAGCTCCTGCCGCTGAAGAAAAAACAACCCCGTTATCAGCATATTCTCCAGCTGAGGAGACAACGACTGCTGAGGATGAAGATGAGTTTGAAAACCTCACTCATCCGGTTCGAAAAGCCAAAAATGATAACCGCAAGCATGGGTGGCTGGTTGCTGCGAGCGTAGCCGTACTCCTCGCGACAGCAGCAGGCGCAGGTGTGTGGTATGTGAACAGCATTAATGATGATTTGCCATTTACCATGAGCGGGAACACAACATCAGAAACGACTGCTCCTGATACGCAAACCGCCCGGTTGGAAGATAGAACAGAAAACCCTATCGTTGCAGAAAATGCGAATACACTTGGTTCAATGGACTCCATGCAGACCCGTGATGAAGCCGTATTAGCAAGTCTTGAAGATAGCCTCTCCGAAGAGGAGGCAATTACAACACCTTCAGTTGACACAGCTGAGGATATGATTACGCAGACAAGTACCGCTGGTGAGTCGATGACTGTAGCGCCCCTAACCGGTCGGGATTTTCAGGCTGAGGAAAAGGCTGCGGTTGATGCATTTTTATCAACGCGACCAACAACAGAGGTTGCTGAGCGCTTTACACGCAACCCGAGCTTGCCTGACGTAGTTAAGCAAATTGAAAATCAGGCTTTTGATGGATCCGGAGCGGCGCAGCACGATCTCGCAGCTATCTATACGGCGGGACATGCCGGAGTTAAAGGCAGTTATGAAACCGCTGCCAAATGGTTTGAGGAAGCATCCTATAATGGTATCGCCAATGCGCGATATAATCTTGGGGTTTTGTACCAGCAAGGTTTGGGAGTCTCCAAAGATGAGGCTAAAGCAGTTCAACTCTATAAGGCCGCGTCTTACCTGCAACACCCCGAGGCACAGTATAATTTGGGCATAGCCTATATTGAAGGCGTTGGTGTTGACCATGATATTCGCCATGCAGCCTATTACTTTGAGCGTGCGGCAGATAATAATGTGACCGAAGCTGCCTATAACCTTGGATTGATTTATGAGAATGGTCTTATGGGAGCGGCTGAGCCGGATGAGGCACTTTTCTGGTATACGACGGCCGCTAATAAGGGCAACCCTGAGGCCATAAAAGCATTGGACGAACTATCCACGAAAATGGGGCTTACCAAAGAAGATGTGAATACGCTTGTGAAGCGCATGTCTGTGTTGAAACCTGCTTCAAATATAAATACAGCTTCGGCTATAACACAGCCAACGCAGCAATCTGCCACTGCCTCAAATAATACTATTCCTGATGAAGTTGAGGCGACAGGGGCGGCAAGCACACAAGAGACTGCCGTGACAACAATGGCAACGGCGCCCGCTGATCCGGTACAAAGCGGGAATATGACACCCGGCTCTAATGCGGTCATTGTTTCCCAGATACAGGAACAATTAATGAGACTCGGTCTTTATCCTGGTCCAGCCGACGGTATTAACGGTCCTCTGACGGAAGATGCCGTGAGGTCTTACCAGAAAGCAGAGAGCTTGACTGTGAACGGGCGTGCCAATGAAGATCTACTCGTGCATATGCTTGCCAAAGAATTTGAATTGGATGCTAACCCCGTTGAATACGGCTCCAGCAATTAATACCTAAAAAGTTTGATGTAGTGAGAGGGCCGCCTTGAGAACAAGGCGGTCTTTTCTTTTAGGTTGGATTTTGAATTGTTGCCGGTGTATCCAGGCCGTTTTTAAGCTTTTCAGAAAGGGCTTCTTTTTCCTCATCTTCTTCGGCCGCATTCAGCGCGCGCTCCCATTGAAAGCGGGCCTCTGATTTACGACCCAATTGCCAATAAAGATCGCCTAGGTGATCGTTGATTATACTGTCATAAGGGAGGAGTTCTACCGCCTGCTCAAGGTAGGGAAGGGCTTTATCATATAATCCCATCCGAAAATAAACCCATCCCAGAGAATCAGTTATATAGCCATCATTAGGCTCCAAAGCGACAGCTTTTGCGATCATTTCCAAGGCACGGTCAAGCTTTATCCC
>Ga0066376_10003735_pt1 | contig 13468 bp, 13 predicted proteins | sample Knorr_S15_td_Bot_FD_77009 | JGI IMG/M metagenome (GOLD analysis project Ga0066376, IMG submission 77009) | Marine microbial communities from Southern Atlantic Ocean transect - Knorr_S15_td_Bottom_ad_5009_LV_A | ecosystem: Environmental > Aquatic > Marine > Oceanic | place: Southern Atlantic... | reverse complement strand
TGCTTGGTAGTAGCACGATCATGCTCGTTGTTCTGCTGGCATGCGTGTGGGTGGAGTGGAGCATCGTCCATACCATATTTGGAGATAATCTCGGAGAACATGAATGGGGAAGGAACCTTTTGACGATGCACCCTACACTCATCGCTTACTGCAACCTTGCAGGGTTGGCAGTCATGGCGTTGATTGCTGGGCTCAGTCGACAGAAGCCGGGAAGTCCGCCAGCAGATGCTGCTCCGATTCAATCAGGTGAACCCGGTGAACCGGAGCCAATTGTGAGTCAGTCTCCGTGAGGCAGGAATCTGTCTGCAATCAGTGAGACCTCGAATAGCACGACCATCGGCACCGCAATCAGCGTGAGTGAAAGTGGGTCGGGCGGAGACAAGAATGCCCCAACAACAATTGAGCCGAACCAAATGTGCTTTCGGTAATTAGCCAACAATTCTCTACTGACAATGCCGCTGCGCAGCAGTAGAATCACCACTAGCGGCACCTCAAAAGACAGCATACTACCTAACGCGAGCGAGGCCAAGAAGCCTATCCAAGCCTGAAGTTGCCAAGTTGGAGTCAGTCCAGCCGCCGCCGCATCTGCGTGCAGATAGGTGAGCAGGAATGGAATCAGCACGTGCCAAGCATATAGCAGACCGATGGCAGCTAGAGAAAGAGCAACTGCGAGCAGTCCGAGGACTTTTCCGACGACTCCTGAACTCAGTGGTGGCATGCTGAATTCACCCATCGCCTCGCGCACTACCTCTGAACGAGAGCCGAGACGGACCGCATCGGCGAGCAACGCGAGCACGACGAGGAAAATCCCGAGGTTGCTCGCGACTTGTAAACGCAATAACACCGCTTCAAGCGGATGCAGTAAAACCACTTGCACATCATTTGGCAACAGGTTGGGTTGAGATACTGCCCAGCTGATTAAGTCGCCAGCCAATGGATATCCTACTACGAGTGCGAATAAGAAAAGTCCAGCCAGTAGCCTCGCCCTATTCCGAATATGACTGCCGAGGCTCCGAAATAAACGGAATCCAGGACCATCAAAAAACGACTCAAGATTGAAGTCATCACCCTCCGCCATCTGCAAGCCTCCGATTCAATCGGTATGCGCTGTCTTCTTGGCTTCTTCGTAGCAGCAACTCAAGGAATCTTCGGTAATACTGGCGGCGCACGCTTAGCAGCAGAACCGCCAGAACCGGGTAATGGCGGCAAACCTCCACTTGTTGCAGGCGATGAAGTGGCAACCCCTGCGGAAGTTGTGGCAATAGGCGAGGCAGCAAGCACTAGTGAGGAATCCTCACCCACCTCAAATAAGTCATCAACCAAAATCGCCGTCGCTGATAGAACAGGTGGTTCATCATCAAACAGCGATTCATCATCCTCAACCGCCCACGCCGGCCGTGGTGCTTCTGGCTCTGGCAACTCCGCACTTCTCACCGGCCGGCCGAATAGCATCCACATACCCTCATCATCTGACCATTCCGCCATTGGGGGCAAACCGCGTGGCCGAACAGGCATCACCCCGCTTTGCACGGTATGGCGACGTTGTGGCGGGGCCGGAGCAGGCATTTTTCTTTCCTCACCGGATTTGGCCCTGCGTGAATCCTTGCCTGAAGGTAAAACTGACTCAACTTTTTCGCTGACAATCGCCGAGACGGTTGAAGCGGTTTTTCCGACGCCAATCGCAGCATCTTTCGCGATGCTACCAGCCTTTGCTGCTTGTCGCTTGGCGAAGTCTGAAATTTCAGCAAGTGACGGCATCTTGGATTTCTTTTCAATTTCCGGTTCATCCGATTCAGATTTTGCTTCCGATTTGGATTTCGATTCATCATCAATATGGAAGTCAGCGAATTTGCTATCAATACCAAGTTCCACCGCCGTATCGTCATCCGCTGCCGCATCTGACGTTGCCTCCTCACCCTTGGCCTCCGCCGCCGCCGCACTAACCATCGCCTCGGTATGCTCATCACCAACAATTGTGGTGAATCGGCTGTCAATAGTCGTGGCATCATCTTCTATATTCGCAGCTTTTTCCGCCTTACTAGCAGCAGAAGCCGCGACTTCAGCCGCACTCGCAACCGCAATAACCTCCATCTTACCGAGTGCCTTGTTGACCACATTTGTATCAATAGAAGCGATACCCTCGACGACCGAATCAATGATTGCCGCAGTATTCGCATCGCCGGTTCCCTTAGTATTGGCAATCGCTACACTCATCTCCAATAATTCACGCTCATCATCCATGTTTCGTGTATCAATACCACCAAACTCAGGCCGCTTCCTCAAGCAGTATATAGCAAAAACAGTCAGCGGCAAAGCTACGACCAACATTGCCAATTCCTGACCGGTTATCGAGCCAGCATCAGACCACACCGGCTTAGTAGAACCACCCAACATCGTGTCTTGGATAAAATACCAAAGATGGAATTTCACACCCATCCCTCCGTCGTGGAAGGGAATTGCAGGGAATAACCCGAGCATGCTGTTGATTAGGAAGCCCAACCAAACCGGTATTGCCACAATCAGCGAGCCAACACCAGCGCGTGGATAGTAGCGTTCCATGTCTTCACCCGGGACCTCCCGATAGACGATGTGCCTTTCAAGATGACCGACGGATAAGTCAGCCAATTTTGCAGACCAAAGGTCTGTATTCTGATTTTAACGACGAAGAATGATAGAAAGCAAATCTCCTTCTTTCAGTAGATGATACTTACCGACCCGTTGCCAATCAAATTTCGCACTCGGACCGGTTACTCTGGCGAAGCGGAATTTCCTCACGAAATCTCGGTGTAGGGTTGCGCATACATCCTCCACAGTGCTGTCATTTTTGACGATTAGCGGCTCGACTAGGTCCGCCTCCTGTCCTTGCGGTTTCAGGAAAATTGACATGAATCCCAAGTTGTCGTAAAGCCAATCTTTCATTCCCTCAACCCCCATACCGGTGAAGGCAGAAATTGGTAGAACTGGCCATCCGTCGGGAATTTCTTTGACGATTTTTTGGTAATCTTCCTCGGTGGCCAAATCCATTTTGTTGATGACTACTACTGCCTCGCCGTATTTTCGGTTGTCAGCCAAAGTGTCAACGATGTGGTCGGCAGTAGCATCAATTCGCATTGTGACGTGGGCACTGACATAGCCATAGGTGCGAATAATGTCCTGAATCTCAGGTACTGAGAGGTGAGTTTGTTCAACGGTGGAACGAACAATGATTCCGCCGCGGGCAGTTCGCTTGATGAAAACCGGTGGTTTTTCTTCGTTGAGGCGCATTCCAGCCCGTTCCAATTCGCGGTGAAGAATACCGAAATGCTTGGCTTGGAACGGGTCAAGAATGTATAGGACCATGTCAGAAGTTCTGATCACACCAAGAATTTCCTTGCCGCGACCCCTGCCCTCGGCTGCGCCTTTAATCAGGCCGGGCAGATCCAAAATCTGGATTTTTGCCCCTCGGTGCTCAAGCAATCCGGGAATACAAGTCAGAGTAGTAAATGCATAAGCACCGATATCAGAATCTTTACCGGTGAGTTTTGCGATTAGAGTGGATTTCCCCACGCTGGGAAATCCGACCAAAGCGACGGTGCCATCGCCGGATTTTTTCACTTCAAATCCAGCAGCAGGACCGCTTGACTTTGAGTGAGCCTGCACTTTTTCCTGCTTGGCTTTAAGCGCAGCAATTTTTGCTTTCAACTTGCCGAGATGATGCATGGTAGCCTTATTTTTCTGAGTTTTGTCAATCTCAGCCTGAATCTCGTCAATCTGCTCTACGATGGTCGCCATGATTCACATCTCCAACCGACGGACCCGCATTCGTGCCCTTTCGCCAATGGGTGCGCACAGCGCGTGGTTCTTCAATCCGGCGCATCCCAATCATTGGCCCAATCAATACAATCTGACTCATCTTCAGCGTAAGCGAAGGCTTCGAGGGTTGCTTGGCGATTTGGCGGTGCGTCAAGATCACCAACCCGAAATCCGACTAAACGCACCGGGCGAGAGGTATCGTAAATATCGGTCAGCAGGCCATCGGCCAAGCGCAAAAACACATCCTCATCATCCATCGCAACGGGCAGGGAGCGAGCGTGGTTCAGCGTCTCAAATCCCTGATATCGGAGTTTCACTTCCAAAACTCTCGCAGCGATTCCGAGTTCCAACAATTTGGAAATCACCCGTGTAACCAATTCCCGTAGGCGGTCCAGTACGACGTTTGGGTTTGTCACATCTCGTCCAAAAGTTCGCTCTTTTCCGATTGATTTTCTGCTTCGTATCGGGCTGACTTCATCCGATGAAAACCCATCCAATATCCTCGCTAGGCTCTGTCCACGCCTTTCCCCAAGGATTCGTGATAGCCCACTCTCGCCTTCGGCGATTGCGTCTTCTAGCAAGTAGATTCCAGATTCTGCCAAGTCTTGAGCCGATTTTGGACCGATTCCCGGCACGGCACGGGTTACTTGGGGTGAGAAGAAATCGGTTAGGGATTCGGTACGCGCGACGTAGATTCCATTCGGTTTGTTGAATTCGCTTGACATCTTGGCTGCGACTCGGGTCGGGGCGATACCGAATGATGCGGTAAGGCCAATATCGTCATGGATGGCTTTCTGCATTCTACGAGCTAAAGCCTCGGCTGCGTCCCAATCGTCTTTACACGCCTCGGTAACATCCAGATATGCTTCATCTACGCCAGCGGGCTCGAATTGGTCCGCTTCTGCTGCAAGGATGCGCATCACACGCCTGCTGGCGCGGCGATAGAGGTTGAATTGGCCGCGGCGATACAAGGCTGGACCTAACGGAGGCGCGGGGCAGCGTCGCCAAGCCTCAGAAATCGGCATGGCGGATCGGATTCCGTATTCGCGCGCGGCGTAATTGCAAGTTGATACCACGCCGCGCCCTTGCCCACTATCCGGGTCTGAGCCGATGATTAGCGGTATACTCGGGTCCAAGTCATGGTGAATTGTCTCAACAGAGGCGAAGAACGCGTCCAAATCGCAGTGGATTAGTATCCGGCCACCGCGATGCACCATGCACGGGCATCGCCGAGAGATGGCTCAATAACTCTCGGTAGGGTGAAGCGGTGGTTTTGACTTCAACTAACAGCTACTGTTTGCGTCCCAACCACGGTAGAACCGTCGTACATCACGTATGATGTTCTTTGATGGATTACCCATGAGATTTCCTTTTGCTGACGGATAATTATCCTAACGCACTTGGGAATTAGAGATATTTTTCTGTATGGGACGACCGTGCGAAGGCTGATGGGCAGCGAGTGATGCCGAATGACCGGGGAAAACGATGGCCTCGGTTGACCTTGTCGCTCGCCTTGTTGAAACCGAGGTATTTTCAAATCTCGCAACTATGCAAATCGGGCAGTTGCACTCCGGTCTTGCAGACGGAAGCATCAGGGCAATTCGCCCAAAACCGGTAAACTTTCTTGAACGCATTTTTGACATTGACGCTGAGGCGGAGTTCCTCGATTGGGCCGATTCTAATCTCAAAGAAAATCCAAGCGTAGCATTGCTTGAAACTCTAAAGATTCAGGTCAGTAGCGGAGAATTAGACAAATCCGCTGCGGCCGATGGCCTGCGCCTGCTCAGTGAATTGGCTTCACCGGGTTCTTTCCGCTGCTGGGAGGGTCGGATGATGCTATATCTTGACGTGATGTTATCGCGTGAAATAGAAGACGTTGACGACTTGTATTCCGACAAAACTTGGGCAGAAGCCGCCACCGTATCAGAAAACTGGGACCCAGTCACCTACTCAGAGGCAGTAGTTCACGAGTGGATGAAACAGCGGGAGGATTTGGGACAGACCATGGACTCGGGCGAAGATTCGCGAATCCTCCCGACGATGGAGGCCCACCAAAATTTCTCTGAACGACTAATCCGCACACTGCACGCCGCCCGCGAAAACCCTCAACAATTTTTGCTGGTCGGCCGCGATTGGACAGACTCGTCAAATTGGGGGCACGGGGAGTGGAATCTCGGTCACCTCATCGAGGCCGGTCATCCCGAGCACTGATGGAGCGGAATATGCTGGGGGTGGCAATATGGCGGATGAAATTGAGTGGGTTAGCGAGGAGGAGCCGTTGGAAATGACTCCAGCCGCGCCGGCAAGGCCACCCGAAGCGGCCCTACTCGTCATCGGCCGTTTTCAGCCGTTTCATCGTGGGCATGCCGCCTTAATCAATGCTGCAATATCGTCGGCGGCCGCTCAACAATTACCGCTGCGAATCTGTATCGGCTCGTCAAATAGACCCGAAAGCATGCAGAACCCGTGGACTTGGCAAGAAAGGCAGGAGATGATTGATGCTTGGATGCAGTCTGAACACCCCGACCAGCAATACTCAGTGGTAGCAATACCTGACCTCGGTGACCCTGAGAATTGGGTTTTACACGCCGAGAAATGGCATGGTGGAGCTGGACACTTTTTTAGCACGGACGAGGCAACTGCAGGCCTGTATGAACGAGCGGATTGGCCGGTTACAATTGACGAATTGCAGAACCGCGAATCATGGGAGGGTTGGAGAATCAGAGCCACCATGCAGATGGTTTCAACCGTTGTGGAGGAGGCTGTTTCCCATGTACTCTCAGCATCAATTCCGCAGTCGGTTTTAGCGTTGATAATCGAGAAAAGTTGGCAACGCCGCATCGCATTTTTGGGAGAAGGCGGCGAGCCCGTCGGATGATTCGGTTGCGTAAATGAATCAGGCCACAGGCGGTGGGATACATTCTGTGAACGGTCCGAAATCATAGTTCTCCAAATAGGTGGTTAGGTCGTTTACTCGCGCTTCATTCACGCCAAGGTCTGAGGCTCCAAGCCTTGATTCGGAATGCACGACAAGATAGCCAATTTCGTCGGTACATCCAACCTGCAGAAACAGGTCATCAGGAAATAACATCAACTTGGTTCGGAATACCACATGGAATTCATTCCCTCCATCATCAAGCGCGGTGGTTGTGCGCGGCTGTGATTCCACCCAAGCGATTGCGACTTCACGAATATCACTAGATGATGCGTTGAGGAAAACCCTAGTTTCTGTGGTTCCATATGGCTCATCGGCGATACGGTAGCAGTTTTGTGCATTTTCTGGGCAGGAGTTCGGGAAAGCATCCGAATCCGGAGCGGCAGCGCCACCTGCTATCTGGATGATGATAATCAGCGACAGCCACAATACTCCGGGTATGAGGATAAGGTTGCGAGTCCAGGCAACCACAGCATAACTGCCGAGAGTTTTTCCGGAACCATGCTGAATTGCCACATTGCTCACTCCGAGGTGACAACCACCCTTGCAGGTCGCAGAATCTTGCCGTTGAACATGTAGCCTTCCTCAAGCACTTCCACCACAATTCCTGCATCCTGTCCTTCTTCAGCGGGGATGGTGGAAATCGCCTCCATTAGTGATGGGTCAAAACCACCGTCTTTGCAGTTCATCGCACTTACTCCCGCGCCTTCAAGCGCGTCCCACAGACTGCTGCGAGTCATCCGGAATCCCTCTGCAAGCGCATCATCTGCATCTTCGGGCATGGTTGAGAGTGCGCGGTCACAGGCGTCCAATGCAGGTAGCATTCGTCGCGCCATCCCCTTCGATCCAGACTGTAATGCTTCACTGCGCTCAGTCGCGTGACGCCTGCGCAGATTGACGATATCAGCCTCTTTGTAAGTCAGTTCTGACTCAGCCTTCTCAACCGCTTTTTGTAGGGCAACGATCTTCTGCTCAGGGGTGAGTTCAACCTCTACGACCTCCGCATCGTCACCGGCTTCGTCGCCGGCTTCATCCTCAGCAGAATCCTCACTCATCGAGGTGGCCATTCACCGGCCGTTCTTGAACCCGACGATTGCTTCATTCCGGTCGGAGGTCAGAAAGCCAGACTAAACTGACCTCAAGTCTCTCGTAGGTGGGGTGGACTTCTACCAAAGCCACCGGTGCATCAACTTCCTCAGCAATTCCCTCGGCCAAAAATAGCGGGATTTCTATTCTGCCATTATTCTCATCGTGGTAGAGGAATTGCGGTGGTACTCCACACATCTCGCGTATTTCTTCGATGTAGGCCTCCGCCTCATCCGCATTGCAGTATATCGCTCCGAACACTAGTGTTGCATCATCAGTAAGTTGCTCATGCGGCGCGATTGTCGCTTCTCCACGACGTTCAAATCTGCGCCGTAGTTGCCCTGCATCCTTGTAAGAAGCAGAACAGAATTTCACATTGAATCCAAACGGTTCTTTCCCGCTTCCATCTGATGATTCCGGGCATGGCAACTCGTGATTAGCCGCCTCCACTTTTGCACGCAGGCGGCGGGCTAAAGGTCCTGAACCCTCGGCTCCGGCGGTAATCTCGTCTGAAAGATTGAATCCGCGCACCTCCATATTGTCGTAATTGCCGACGGTGATTTCCAACTCATTCAGATTGAGAAATTGCACTGCACTATCGCGCATTTCGTCGAGTAACTCAAACAGACGCTGCTCCTTATCGGGCTCACACGGCAACTCCACGCCTACCTCCATACCCGCGTCAGCGCAGGCCTGAATGGTCTCTCGGTATTTCTCGAACTTGAGGTCCAGTAGGTGAAATCGGATTTCGTCAAGCCCACCATCGGCTAGTTCAGCTGCGTGTTTCACCGGGAATGGAATGCTGGTATACAGATGGATGTGGTGATTTTTTCCGAAGGCGGATTTCAATTGCTTACACGCTTCTATAGAGCGTTCTCGCGCCATCATTGGGTCGCCGCCGGTAATCCCAGTTCCGGTGGCGTTCATCGCTTTGCCTTCTTCAATGACCGCCGACCAATCTCCGACTTCGCAGCGGCGTTCATTCGCATACATCCAATCTACTTCTCTGCGAGTCTCACTCAGCGGACAATAATCGCACATCCAATGACAATGTCCGGTGACAAAAAGCACTAATTTACTGCCGAGTTGACATTGAATACAACCCTCGGCCTCATCTTCAGATGGAGGCTCAACCGGTTCCGGAGAAGATGGTAATCGGATTTGAATGCTCAAACTTTCACCACCCTGTTGCCGTTCGCCTGCTCGAGCAGCCAGACGTGGAATCGGATATCTCCAGACAGTTCAGGATGGAAGGTTAGGGCTAATCTTCCACCTTGTCTTACCCCAACGGTCTCACCTCCCAGTGTCGCTGCTACCTCCGCGTTATTGCCGACTGAAGTGAATCGCGGAGCGCGAATGAAAACCCCGGGAAATCCATGTCCTAGCAATGGGGAGTCAAGTTCGGCCTCGAAGGAATCTGCTTGACTGCCGAAGGCGTTTCTATCCACGGTTGCATCAATTAGCGGCTCTCCGCCATCATCTGGCTCAGCCATTAGAATCGCGCCAGCGCAGGTAGCGAGCACCGGCCTAGCCTCATCCGCGCGTATCCAATCAAATAATGCGGGTAGCAATTTGCTGATTTCCGCATTACCGGTAAGCCGCATCGTGGTTGACTCACCACCGGGAATGACCATCGCGCTCAATTGTGCTTGTTCAATGTCACTCGCCTTGCGCAATTCATGGATTTCAATATCAATCTCCAACTGCTCAGCAGCATCGCGTAGCGCAGTCATGTGAACATGACGCGCGCCTTGCAGCATGACTAATCCGATGGACATCACGATGCTGCGACCGGCCGCCTCATCATCAATCAAACCCCCATCAAATTGACAAATTCAACTCAGATATTGCTCAATTACCGGGTCTCTACCACCCTCACGATGAATGCAAAGCCCTCAAAGACCTGAGGCGCAGCCAACGGGTTATGACAGCAACAGGTCGTATCCACAACTTCGGCGCAGGTCCAGCCGTTCTGCCTGAGTCTGTCATCGCTGAAGTTCAGGCAGCATTACCCAACCTTGCTGACTCGGGCTTCGGACTATGCGAAATCAGCCACCGAAGCCCAACTTTCCAAGCAGTTGTTGACAGCACAATGACACGAATCCGCCGCGTCCTCTCAATTCCAGAAGACTACACCGTCCTACTGCTACAAGGCGGCGCATCCCTGCAATTCTACATGACCGCACTCAACCTGCTAAACCCGGGTGAATCAGCAGATTTCATCGTCAGTGGAGACTGGTCAAAGAAGGCACTTGGCGAAGCGAAGCGAGTCGGAGACGCACAGTCCATTTGGGACGATAGCGAAGCCGGATTCAAGTCTACTCCACGCGACGGCGACTACAAAATCCGCGAAGATGCGATTTACCTCCACTACACCTCAAATAACACCCTATACGGCACCCAATTCCACCACCTTCCAGACAGCGGAGGCAAGCCAAGAGTGCTGGATGCTTCATCAGATATCGCCGGAGTCCCATTAGATGTCTCATCTCACGATGTGATTTACGCCGGGGCGCAAAAAAACCTCGGCCCCTCAGGCGTAACCCTAGTCATCCTCTCCCCATGGGCAATGTCACGCAGGTCTGCTCTTTCCGCCGACGATTTGCCTACCATGTTGGACTATCGTGTTCACGCCAGCAAAGGCTCACTATTCAACACCCCAAACACCTTCGGAATCTTCGTTTTGGATTGTGTTTTCAAGTGGATCGAGGAAAATGGTGGACTTGCAGGTACAATCTCTCGGAATCGTGCTAAGGCTGCTCTGCTGTATGCTGAGTTGGATCGCAGCGATTTTTGGTCGCCGCATGCAGATGTTGACTCTCGATCGTTGATGAATATCACTTGGCGATTAGCAGACCAAAAACTGGAATCGGTTTTCCTTGAGCAGGCGTCGGCGGCCGGATTAGGTGGGCTGAAGGGCCACAGCTTGGTTGGCGGCATCCGTGCAAGTCTCTACAATGGCTGCCCGATATCTTCGGTTGAAGCGTTGGTAGAATTCATGCGAGAATTTGAGGCGCAGCATTGAGATAATATCAGATGAGTGAATAAGTAGTACACCAGTAGTCCTGAACAGCGAGCGGGTGAGGGTATGTCGGAACTTGTTGTGGACGATGAGGAGATTGACTCAGGCGACGAGGAGTTTGACTCGGACGATGAGGAATTATCCAGTGCTATCACTTCAGGAGTAGGCATATTATTGTCAGTTATCGGCATGTATTTCCTACTGACAAGAAGCATAGTGACCGAGGATAATTGGAAGATAGTAACTTGCATTATTTATGGGCTCAGTCTAATGATTTCATCCATTTGTTCTACCCTTTATCACGGACTGACAAATAAGCGCGGGAAATCGGTGATGCGACGTATTGACCAAATCGGAATTTACATTCTAATTGCCGGTTCGTACACCCCGTTTGTCTTGGTGCTAATCGGAGGGGATTGGGGCTGGTTCATGTTCACATTGGTGTGGAGTTTTGCATTGATTGGAATTACTATTTTACTGATGAAAAAGCAGTTGCCAAATTACGTTTCTACCCTGCCATATTTAGCGATGGGTTGGGCTGCATTATTGATGCTGAAACCTCTGATAGAATACTCGTTAGAATACGGTTGGAATTGCCTGATTATGGTAGTTGTAGGCGGGGTATTTTATTCGCTTGGAACGATTGTTTATGCGAAGAGTTGGTGGGCGTATAATCACGCGATTTGGCATCTTTTCGTGTTGGCCGGCGGAATTACTCACTTCGTCGCTGTGATGTATTACGTAATCCCTCACCCAATCTGACTCAGAGAATCAATCGTCGGAAAGGGAACGATATTTTCGCTCCTTCAGGTCGTTCTGGTAAACCTTGCCGAATTCGCTGCCATGTTCTGCTATCCACTCCGAGAATTTGTGGACTCCCAGCGGTTCCTCGTCCGACACCATCAGCCCTCGCTTCAGCCGCTTGTTTAGCAATTTTACATCCGCAACATAGACTTCCCTCCCATTGACTACCACCCAAAGGTCGGCTTTCTTCCGAGCGATTCCAAAGGCCGACGCCTTCCACGAAGATTCACGATTTGCTCGTGATTTAACCTCAAGGTAGTGATTTCCAGTCTCTACCGAAGGCCAGTCAAAACGCAGGCAGATTCGCGAGCCGTCGGGTGCGGTGCAGGAAACTCCGTCACGGCGTTTTTAGTTCTCAATCACTTGCCAGCCGAAGTGTTCGGCAATCGCGTTCTCCTGTGCGCTGCGCTCATCAGACATGGTCTCACCGATTGGCGAATTCCATTAGATGATATCAATAGTTGCTCGGTACATCTCGCCAAGGGAACACCTATCCATCCTACGTCAGTGACATTTTCCATGCTGCTCTCATCAAACCACAATAGCATCTGCTTGTCAGAACTCAGTAAAACACCCCCGTGACCCGCTGGTCTCAGGCGCATCCACGTCGAGTCGGTCGATAATGCGAGTGCATATTTTACACCGTTTTTGAGGCGGAGATTTCATCGGTGGCAACGGTGGGCTCGCTGCATGGAAGCGGCCGAAGTCGCCAAGGCGAGCCTCGCCTGTCTCGATTTGACTCTACTCGATGCCGATGAGAGCGATGACGAGGTTCTGGCACTGGTCGAGGCAGCAAATCAGCATCACCCAGCGGCAATCTGCCTGTTGCCGGTACACATTGAACTAGCCAAGAATCACTTGCAAAGGGGCATTGGTATTGCCTGCGTCGCTGGCTGTTTTCCAGATGGAGACGGCGAGATTGAGCAGTGTATTGCAGAGATTGAGGCGGCGATTGCAGCGGGAGCGGATGAAATCGATGTGGTAATTGATTTTGAAGCGATAAAACGCGGCGATGGCGGTAGCGCAGCACGCCGAATCGCCGCTTATCGAGCAGCAGCGGCGAATGTGACACTGAAGGTCATTCTGGAGACGCCTGAACTCGATTCAGAGCAACTCGATATCGCTGCGATGTTAGCATTGGAGTTCGGAGCAGATTTTCTCAAGACCTGCACCGGCAAGCGTGGAAGTTGCACACCCAATGCAACCCAGCAATTAGCGGAGATCATTGCACGATGGAATCACGAGCACCCCGGGAATATGCGTGGGCTGAAGGTGGCGGGTGGAGTCAGTTCTCTATTCGATGCCGAGATGCACATCGGGATTGTGCGACATGCGTTGGGTGACGGCTTCGTGCATCCGGCGACTTTCCGTATCGGAGCATCGTCCCTGCTCGATGACATTCTCTCCTATCTTGAGTAATGGTGGACTCGGCCAGATTTGAACTGGCGATCTTCGCCGTGTGAGGGCAACGTCAAAACCCCTAGACCACGAGTCCGTGACCTGCTTTCACCCGCCATGTCTGTTTAATCGTGACGACTGCTCCATGCGCCGTTCCATGCGACATCAGGCGATGGATTTCAAAGAGGAGCAGAGACTCGTTCTTCCTGATGGGAGTCAAGGAGACGCTCCAAGAGAGGGTCGGCATCGATGTCGGCGTCTTCGCGCAGAAGAAGACTTGCAAGGCATTCGTCATCCACTTCACTCTGGGCGACTCTCAAGCAGGTCGGTGACCACGCTCGGGTCGGCCAACGTGCTCGTGTCTCCGAGGTCGCTGACGTCACCGGCGGCGATCTTTCTGAGGATGCGTCGCATAATCTTGCCTGAGCGAG
>Ga0066376_10003734_pt1 | contig 13468 bp, 13 predicted proteins | sample Knorr_S15_td_Bot_FD_77009 | JGI IMG/M metagenome (GOLD analysis project Ga0066376, IMG submission 77009) | Marine microbial communities from Southern Atlantic Ocean transect - Knorr_S15_td_Bottom_ad_5009_LV_A | ecosystem: Environmental > Aquatic > Marine > Oceanic | place: Southern Atlantic... | reverse complement strand
CTCGGGCACGATCGCTCTCCTTTGTGTCGACAAGGGGATCTGCCCAAGGGTAATACCAAACACCGAAAAAGAACATCAAAAACATTCCGCAGATCTACGTGGACCGTCCACTAGTGCAGAGGAACAGAAGTCCGTTACCGGTCGGCCGCCGATGCATCCCGGCTCGCCGCGTTGCACCAGGCGGCGTCGGTGGGACAGACCATCGCAAACAACCAGTTTACTTGAGGAGGAGCAGCACATGGCAGCTATCGAGGACCGAGTCCGCGACCTCATCGTCGAACAATTGGGAGTGAACGCCGACCAGGTGAAGCCCGAGGCTTCGTTCGTAGACGATCTCGGAGCCGACTCGCTGGATACGGTGGAACTGGTCATGGCTTTCGAGGAAGAATTCGGCATCGACATTCCAGATGAAGACGCCGAAAAGATGTTGTCCGTGGGCGACGCCACGAAGTACCTCGATGAACACAGCAACGGCTGAGCGCGAGCGGGTGAGGGAAGGCAGGTAACCGTGTCGGCGAGGCGGAGAGTGGTGGTAACCGGGATGGGTGTGGTCGCACCCAACGGCAACGATGTCGAGGCATTCTGGGATGCCATCATCAACGGCCGTTCGGGCATTGGGCCGATTACTCACTTCGATGCTTCAGAGCACAAAGTGAAGATCGCCGGTGAAGCGAAGGACTTTGATCCCCTTTCGATACTCGAGCCCAAGGAAGTGCGGCGCACCGATCGTTTTGTCCAGTTCGCTCTCTACGCAAGTATTCAGGCTGCCCGGAACGCCGGGCTGGACACGTCTCGAGAGGATCCCGAGCGGGTCGGGGTGATCTTCGGATCTGGAATCGGCGGAATCGGCACCATGGAGACCCAGCATACGGCTCTGGTGGAGAAGGGGCCGCGCCGGGTCAGTCCTTTTTTTGTTCCCATGATGATCTGTGACATGTCGGCCGGCATGATCTCCATCAAACTCGGCGCCAAGGGACCGAACTACACTACGGTCTCCGCCTGCGCATCGGGAGCCCACGCCATCGGCGAGGCGGCGAGAAAGATCCAGTACGGCGAAGCTGACGTCATGGTCACCGGAGGCGCCGAGGCGGCGATTACCCCCATATCGGTTGCGGGGTTTACTTCCGCCCGGGCCCTGGCTGTTCGCAATGAGGAGCCGGAGAGGGCAAGCCGTCCTTTCGACGCCGAGCGCAACGGGTTCGTCCTGGGCGAGGGAGCAGGTGCCATCATCCTGGAGGAGCTCGAGCACGCGCGATGTCGAGGCGCCGACATTCACGGCGAATTCCTCGGCATGGGGTTTACCGCCGACGCCTATCACATTACCGACATGGCCCCCGATGGCGAAGGCGGTGCTCGAGCCATGCGCATCGCCGTTGAGGATGCCGGTCTCGGCGTCGGGGACATCAACTATGTGAACGCCCACGGAACCTCAACTCTCATCGGTGACACGCAGGAAACAGCGGCGATAAAAACGGTGTTCGGAGACCGTAGCCAAGCTCCGGCGGTGAGCTCCACCAAGTCGATGACGGGCCATCTGCTGGGAGCGGCCGGGGCGATCGAAAGCATAGCCTGCCTGCTCACTCTGACACGCGGTACACTGCCACCGACGATCAACTACAAAACTCCGGATCCCACCTGCGATCTCGACTACGTGCCCAACGAGGCACGGGAGGCAGATGTGGTCAACGCCCTCAGCAATTCCTTTGGGTTCGGAGGTCACAATGTGGCCCTCGTCTTCGGGCGCTTTAGCGGCTGAAGTTGCCCGGTGCATCGCTGTCACGGCGGGTTCCCGACCGCTGGCAGCTCCGCCGCATCCCTCCCTCGAGTATTGAGTGATGAAGTGGATTTCCTCTGCCTTCAGGCGACTGCGGGCGAGCCGGCGTCAGAGCGAAGTGCCGGTCGCGGCGTTGGCCGATTTGCAGACCCGCATCTCCTACCGCTTCCGAGACCCACAACTTCTCATTCAGGCTTTGAAGCACAGATCGTATGTATACGCGCACCAGGGAAGAGGCGTGGAAGCCAACGAGCGCCTCGAGTATCTGGGCGACGCGGTGCTGGATCTCGTCGTGGCGGAGTTTCTGTACCGTCGATTCCAGGATCGGCGCGAGGGAGATCTGACCCAGATGAAATCCCTCGTCGTCAGTCGCTCCGTCCTCTCTCACAGAGCCCGCAGCATCGATCTGGGCGACTTCATCCTGCTAAGCCAGGAAGAGCGGAAGGCCGGTAGTGAGGGTGTCCAATCCTCCATTCTCAGCGACAGCTTCGAGGCCGTCATCGGCGCCATGTACCTCGATGGCGGATTAGAGGTCGCGAGGCGCTTCGTCGAACGCGTCGTCCTCCACGACTTTGAAGAAATGCACCAGCAGGAGGACTTCATAAACTTTAAGAGCATGCTGCTGGAGCATACACAGGGCATGGGATCGGGTCACCCCAGGTATCAGGTGCAGGAGGAGGAGGGGCCGGATCACGACAAGGTTTTTGGTGTCGCCGTCACCATAACCGGCGAGACGCTGGGAAACGGACGCGGCAGGAGCAAGAAGGAGGCACAGCAGAACGCGGCGCGCGATGCTCTCCAGAGATTGGGGCAGCTGTGACGGGGGCGCCGAGATGGCGTTTTCTCAATTCGGGCAAGGCCACCGGAGCATGGAACATGGCCGTCGATGTGGCCTTGTTGGAGGCGGTCGCGGCCGGCGAGAGTCCCCCTGTGTTCAGGATTTACCAATGGTCCTCCCCGGCGGTCTCGCTCGGACTCAACCAGGATGCCGCCCAAGAGCTGGATGCGAGCAATTGCGCCCAGGCCGGCCTGGAGGTGGTCCGGCGGCCCACGGGTGGCAGGGCCGTCCTGCACTGGGAGGAACTCACCTACAGTCTCATGTGTGGACGCGATGATCCCCTCGTGGGCGGATCCACTCAGGAGACCTACCGAACAATCGGGCTCTGCCTGGTAGCCGGATTGAAGCTGTGCGGGCTGGATCTGGAGCTCGAGCGCTCCGTCCCGTCCCCCGTTGGGCGCCGCGCAACAGGCGGGGCTGGCGGCGGTCATGGCCCCTGCTTCGCAAGCGCGGCGCGCTGGGAGGTAAAGTGTCGTGGCAGGAAGCTGGTGGGCAGTGCCCAGCGCAGGATGGGAGGCGGCATACTGCAGCACGGCTCCATTCCGATGGGACCCGAATACCGCATGCTGCCTCGTTTCCTGAAACGCCGGCGGCAACCACGGGAGGCGTCAGAGCTCGCCAGGCAGCTGTCGGCGGCCAGCACCTGCATGGCCGAGTGCAGCGCGGCAACGCTGACCGCGGACGAGGTAGGAGCTTGTCTGGTGCTGGGGGTCCAAGGGCATCTGGGCGTCGAGATGCAGCGCTCTGAGCTGCGCCCCTCGGAGCGCAGACGGGTGGAATCACTCTCTCCCGACTGGGGAATCTCCATTGACTGGGGATAGATCTCGCATGTCGCCATCCGTCCGTTCTACAGCCCCGCCCGACGAGGCCCTCCTGGAGGTCCGCGATCTGCAGACATTCTTCTACACCGACGACGGCATCGGACGAGCCGTGGACGGTGTCTCCTTTGAGCTGTACCGCGGTCGAACCCTCGGGTTGGTGGGGGAAAGTGGCTGTGGCAAGAGCGTTACCGCACTCTCCATCATGCGACTTGTGAGCGAGCCCCCGGGCCGCATAGAAGGTGGGCAGGTCCTGGTGGGAGGACGCGATCTGCTCCAGCTCTCGGACAAGAAGATGTGCGAGGTCAGGGGGGACGAGGTGGCGATGATATTTCAGGAGCCCATGACCAGCCTGAACCCCGTGCTCACCTGCGGCTACCAGATCGCCGAGGCGGTGGAGCTGCACCAGAAAGTTTCCAGGGCGGAGGCGCGGAGCCGGGCGGTGGAAATGCTGGGGTTGGTGGGGATCCCCGCCCCCGACCAGCGGGTGGACGAATACCCACATCAACTCAGCGGCGGCATGCGCCAGCGCGTGATGATCGCCATGGCGCTTTCCTGTAATCCTCACGTGCTGATTGCGGACGAGCCGACAACAGCGCTTGATGTAACCGTTCAGGCTCAGATTCTCGAGCTTCTGGCGAGTCTGCAGGACGAGCTCGGAATGGCCATTCTCCTCATCACCCACGATCTGGCTGTTGTGGCCGAAGTGGCCGAGCGGGTCGCGGTCATGTATGCGGGACAGGTTGTCGAGTGCTCGGATACGGAATCTCTCTTCGCCGATCCGCTCCACCCCTATACCAAGGGCCTGATGCGGTCGATACCCCGCCTGGACGAGGAGCGCGACCGACTGGAGATCATCGAGGGCGCGGTGCCGGACTTTCGCCAGCTGCCCAGTGGCTGTCGATTCCACCCGCGCTGTCCGCTGGCGACCGATCAGTGTCGAGAGGCGCCGCCGCCCCTGGAGGAACTGCGCACGGGCCATCGGGTGGCTTGCTGGAGGGCGGATGCCTGAACCCACTCCGGTCGAATCCCCGCATCTGCAAGAATCCACTCCGGCCCAATCCCCGCCTCTGGTGGAGACCGTCGGTCTGAAGAAACACTTCTTAATCCGCAAGGGGTTGTGGGGCAAAGTGAGCGGACGGGTCCGAGCGGTAGATGGGATTTCGCTGGCGATTCAGCCTGGCGAGACTCTGGGTGTCGTGGGTGAGAGCGGCTGCGGCAAGACCACTCTCGGGCGCCTGATTTTGCGGCTTCTCGACGCCACCTCCGGCCGGGTATATCTTAATGGGGCCGAGTTGGGCGCCATGAACAGGTCCCAGATGCGCGCTGTGCGAAGGCAGATGCAGATCGTCTTCCAGGATCCGTACAGCTCCCTGAACCCGCGCATGACAGTGGGCAGGATCGTGGGAGAGGGAATCAAGATTCACCGGCTTGCCCCCGGCTCAGAGGTGGCGGACCGCGTCGACGGACTTCTGGAGATGGTGGGATTGCCGGCCAGCGCTGCTCGCCGGTATCCCCACGAGTTCAGCGGGGGCCAGCGCCAGCGAATTGGCATTGCGCGCGCGCTGGCCGTGGAGCCGACGTTCATGGTGGCCGACGAGCCGGTATCGGCTTTGGATGTATCGGTCCAGGCGCAGATCGTCAACCTGCTGCAGGATGTGCAGCAGGACCGGGGGCTGACCTACCTGTTCATCGCCCACGATCTCAGCGTCGTGCGCCATATTTCGGATCGGGTGGCGGTGATGTACCTGGGGCGGATCGTGGAGCTGGCGCCGAAACAGGTGCTGTACGGGGACCCATCCCATCCCTACACCCGGGCCCTTCTGTCCGCCGTGCCGGTCCCCGACCCGACGCTGCGCAAGCGTCGCCAGACCGTGTTGCAGGGGGACGTGCCAAATCCGTCCGATGTTCCACCGGGTTGCCCGTTTCACCCGCGTTGCCCGGAGCGTCAGGAGATCTGTTCCCGCGTTGTTCCCCCCTTGACCGAGCTCGAAGACGGGCGTTGGGTGGCGTGTCTGCTCCGCGACCCCTCGAGCCTAGAGTCGCAAGGGTCGTGAGTGGTTGGTTGAGTGAGTGGTTGAGTGGTTGAGATAAGTGGGCGAACAGCAGACGAAGTCGTTTGAGAAGACTTATTTCGACTTGACTGTAGCTATAGATATCCAGGAGAATACGCGCCAATGATGACCAAATTGCGGGAGAGCACGGCCATAATCATGTGGATCGTGATCATCGCTTTCATCGGGCTCATCGTCGTCGAGTGGGGAGCCGATTACTCAGGTACCGCGGGTAAGGACACGGACGCCGTGGGGGTGATTAACGGTGAGGCGGTTTCCCTGAGCTACTTCCGGGATGCCCTGCGGAACGCGGCGAGACAGCGAAGCCGTGATGACAAGGGCAAGAGTGGAGATGACGGCGCTCTGGTGCGCGAGGTCTGGAGAGCCATCGTCAACAACATTATCGTGCGGCAGGAGCTGACGAGGCTGGGGATTGAGATCTCCGACAGCGAGCTGGTCCATTACACCCGGAACCAGCCGCCGCCCGCGGTTCAGGCGATGGCTGATTTTCAGAACCCGGAGGGGGAGTTCGACCTGGCCAGGTACCAGCAGTTCCTGAGCGACCCGAACAACTACGAGATTCCGGAGAACAAATACTTCATTCTGCAGCTGGAGAACCTGTTGCAGAACCAGCTGGTCACGCATCGCCTTCAGAAAATGATGATGGAGAGCGTGCGGGTGACGCCTCCTGAGGTGAAAAGGTATTACCAGGACAAGACCCAGAAAGTGACGGTGGAATACGCCTTCGTACCGGGGACCTCGGTGTCGGATGAGGTCGAAATCACTGAGGCGGAGCTTTTGAACCACTACGACGAGACCTCACACCGGTACCACCACCGCGAGCAGGTGCGCCTGATGTATGCGACCTTCCCGCGCCAGCCCAGCGCCAGCGACTCGGCCGCTGTGGCGACTGAAGTGCGGAGGTTGCTGGAAGACATCGGTGGGGGCGCGGATTTCGCCGAGCTGGCCGAAGCCATATCCGAGGACGATGGATCCGCGGCCAACGGCGGTGATCTCGGTCTTTTCGGGCCGGGGGCCATGGTGAAGCCCTTTGAAGAGGCGGCATTCGCGCTGGAGGTGGGGGAAGTGTCAGACCCGGTGCTGACCCGGCACGGCTGGCATCTCATCAAATTGGAGGAGCGACTCGACGACAACCAGGTGCGGGCCCGGCATATCCTGCTGAAGATCCGAGCTTCTCAGGATACCGAGGATTCGCTCTTTGAGAAGGCGGAGGCTTTTCGGGCGGTCGCTGCGGAGCGGGGGTTCCAGGTGGCGGCGGATGCCGAGCAGCTGCAGACCCGCGACGGTGGCCATCACGAGAAGGATTCACCGGTCCGTGGACTTGGCCCTGGCACTTCCTGGGTAGTCAATCTGTTCTTCGACAGCGAGCCGGGAACCGTGAGCTCGGTGGGAAGCGTGCCAAGCGCATATTTTGTGGCCTTTCTGCACGAGAAGCGACCGGAGGGAGACGCGTCTCTGGAGGAAGTGAGGCCGCGGGTGACCATATCCCTAAAGAACCAGAAGAGAGCGGAGCTGGCAGGCAGGCAGTTGGCGGATATTCGCGCCAAGGTCTCAAAGGGTGGGTCCTTTGGTGATGCCGTTGGCGAGGCCGGTCTCGAGGTCATCACAGCCGGCCCCTTCACCCGGGTCGACTACGTTCCTGACATAGGCCGGTCCAACGCCTTCGTGGGCGCGGCGCTGCGGCTCGACTCCGGGCAGCTGAGCGAGGTCGTTACGGGGGCGAGGGGAGCCTATCTCTTGAGGGTGGTCGACAAAGACGCCTTCGACGAGGAAGACTTCCAGGTTGCCAGGCCGGCGTTGGAGCGCGAGCTTCTAAGCCAGCGTCAGGGAGAAGCCCTGCAAACCTGGTTCGCCCAGGTATACGAGACGGCACAGATCGAGGACAATCGCCACTACTTCAACTACAGATACTGAGTTAGTTAGTTCAGATCCTCGCTAATTTCTCGCTTTTACTGACAGGAGGTCTTTCATGCCAGCTACGCCTGATAGCGCGAAGATAGGTTTCATCGGGCTGGGGATCATGGGCGCGCCCATGGCTCTCAACCTGCTGACAGCCGGCTACTCATTAAAGGTTTACAACCGCACCGATCGCCCTCGGGTTCAGGAAGTCGTCGATGCGGGGGGTGAGCGTGCCGCTTCTCCCCGGGACGCGGCCAGCGGGTGCGGGGTAGTCATCACCATGGTTACCGACACGCCCGATGTGGAGGCCGTCATCCTCGGCGACGACGGCGCCATACACGGGGTGGATGCCGGTTCCACGGTTATAGACATGAGCACTATTTCTCCGAAGCTGACGCGCGAGGTAGCCGCCGCCCTGAAGGAGAAGGGGGTGAACATGCTCGACGCGCCGGTCAGCGGCGGGGACGTGGGGGCTCAGCAGGGCACCCTGTCCATCATGGTGGGGGGAGATCAGGCGGTGTTCGATGAGTGTCTGCCAGTCCTGGAGGCCATGGGCAAGAACATCAACCTCATCGGTGGCAACGGTGCTGGTCAAACCACCAAGCTCTGCAACCAGATCGCCGTCTCGGTAGCCAATCTGGCCATGGCCGAAGCGCTGATGCTTGCCGCGGCCGCGGATATGGACGTGCAGAAGGTGTTGGACGCCATCAGTGGCGGCGCCGCGGGCTCCTGGCAGATGACCAACCTGGGCCCACGTATCCTCCAGGGGGATTTCGCGCCCGGTTTCATGGTGAAGCTTCAACAGAAGGATCTGAAGCTGGTGATGGAAGCGGCCAATGATGTGAAGCTGGCGCTTCCAGGCGCCAGTCTCGCTCACCAGTACTTCAACATCGTCGAGCGGCACGGTTTCGCCGACGAGGGCACGCAGGCGCTCATCAAGGCGTACGAAGCACAGGCCGGCAAGGAAGCGCGCGCCAGTTAGGCGAGGGTCATCGGGATCGACCATGGAGCTCGCCAAAGTGGGCGTCCTGCTGCGGGATGAGGAGCAGGATTATCCTCTGCAAGAGATTACCCAGCTGTTCGGTCGGCACGGGATCGAGCTTGTTGAGCTCGAGTGGGAAGAGGATCCCCCCACCGATCTCGATCTGGTTATGGCCATGGGGGGCGACGGGACCGCACTCAAGGCCCTCGATCTGTGTCCCCGCTGCCCCGTGCTGGCGATCAACTACGGCACCGTAGGGTTCCTGACCGCGGGCGACCGCGCCGATCTCGAGAGCATCCTCACCCGACTTCTGAAGGGTGAATTTCTGGTCAGTGAACGCATCACTCTGGAGTGCGAATACCCCTCGGGACGCGTGCGGGCCGTAAATGAAGTCATGGTACGCACGTACAACCGACTCATGTTTATCGATGTGTCGGTGGATGACATCGAGATTCGGACCATCCGCGGCGACGGTGTCGTGGTCGGTGCTCCGACCGGCAGCACCGGCTTTCTGCTGTCCGCGGGCGCGCCCATCGTCATGCCGGACGTGCGCTGCCTGGTGCTGGACGGCATCAACGAGTACAACTTCAGTTCGCGCGCTATAATTCTGCCACCTGAGGCCAGAATTCGCCTCCACATCAATCCGCAGACAAAGGACAACAAGGTGTATCTGACGGTGGATGGCAGACCGCACGGCGACCTGTGCCCAGGCGACGACATTCTGATCAGGAAAGCCGATACGCCGGCGCGGCTGATCTACTTCGATCGCAGCTACTTTTTCCACAATCTGTCGTCGCGACTCAACTGGTAGATCGCACGGCGCCAAGCGGGCGGCGGCCAGGGAATGAATGCACATGAAAGTTGTTGTAAGCGGCGCTGACGGGCGGCTGGGAATGGCCTTGTGCCGTGCCCTCGCCAGCGATCACACCGTGACCGGTATAGGGCTGCAAGTCGACGCCGGCGGCGATCTCGGAGCGTCGCGATACCGACAGGTAGACCTGCGTTTGCCCGAGGCGGTGAGGGAGAGCATAGTCGAAGCTGAGGTCATCGTGCACGCCCAGCCGCACTCGCGGTCGGCGTCCGTCGAACAGGACCCGGACGGCACCGCCTGGCTCGACCTGGTGGCGCGGGGGACCTATGTACTGACCACGGCTGCATGTGATGTTGGCATTGGGCGGATTGTCCTGATCAGCCAACTGAGGCTGATGGATGATTACGCTGAAGACCTCGCGGTGCGCCCTTACTGGTTGCCGTTGCCCGAGGCGGACGCGGCGGGGTTGGCCCCATATACGGCGGAGCTCGTGGGTCGGGAGATTGCCCGTAGCGGACGTATCGAGGTCACCTGCCTGCGGTTCGGGGATCTGGACGCGACCCCGGGGACGAGCTCGGCGGACGCGGCGAGAGCGGTGGCTGACGCCATCCAGCGCGAGCGTCCGGATCGGGGGCACAGCTGGGATATCCACCACGTGGCTACCACGGGGCGCTTTGCCCCCAGCGGGAGGTGAGCGGCTCAATGGCTGTTGTCGCCGGGGGGAGGGTGGTCATTTTCGGAGCCGGCGGGCCGGTGGGCGCCGCGGCGATCGAGGCTTTGAAGGAGAACTACACTCTGCGCCTGACCGACGTCAGGCCGATGGCGGAGATCTCCGCCCAGGCGTCCGTGCAGGGGCGCCGTGCGCCGGTGCCCGAGCTGCTGGCGTCACCCCACGAAAACATGGTCGTGGATGTGAGCGACTACGGACAGGTGGAGAGGGCCTGTCAGGGCATGGACGCGGCCATCAATCTCACCGTGCTGCGCCCGGATCTGGAGAAGGCTTTCGCCGTCAACATGACCGGCGCCTACAACATCGCGCGCGCGGCCGTGGCTTGCGGCCTCAAGCGGCTGATTCACACCGGCCCCTTTCACACCACGCTGGAACACGATGCCGACTACTGGAACGATCACCGACTGGTCGATGATATCCCGCTCCATCCCGGCGGCGATCTCTACGCTTTGACCAAATACCTGGGTGGCGAGATCACCCGTGTCTTCGCCGAGCGCCACGGCCTCGAGGTGCTCGTGTTTCTGTTCTGTGGGTTCCGGCCTCGCCGCATTGAGCCGGCTGAGAGAGGCAAGGGTACCGGGCCCTTTATCGTTTCCTGGGAGGATGCGGGGGAGTCATTCCTGTACGGGCTGAGGGCTGCTCAGATGCCCAGCCCGTACGAGACTTTCTTCATCTGCGCCAAAACGCCCGACCGCAAGCACCGCGTCGACAAGGCGAAGCGGCTGCTGGGCTGGGAGGCGAAGGACACCTTCGAAGAACTCTTGCGCAAGCCGCCGGGACCTTAACAGCCCGCTGTAAAGTCCATTCGCGCCGCGCTGTCGGCGATCGGTCTGGTCGATCAGTCTGGTCGATCAGTCTGGTTTTTCGGCGACCAGGCGCACGTAGGAGATGAGGCCAGCAGCGGCACAATCTCGCGCCTTTCGCCAGCCTTCGCTTTCTGCCGCCGCAACCCTTCCCGCGAGCGCGGTTTCGGCAAGTTCCGCCAGTCTGGCGTAGTAGTCGACGAACATCCGAGTGTGGTCTTCCTGGTGCGCTGATGTCAGACCGGCAGTAGCGAGTAGGTCGAGCCAGTCCCGCAGACCGATGAACCGTGCCTGCCAGAGGGACTGCAGATCCGCCAACTGCGCTTCCTCTGACGCATTTCTGGCGGGTCGTGCGAGGCAGGCGTGTTCGAAGGCGACCCGTCCCCTCTTTGCCAGACACGCCGACCACCGATTTACAAACTCTCTCTTGTCCGGAATCTGCAACCAGGCTCCCTGACCCCAAAGGATATCGTAGCGGCTTGCCGGGACATCCATGGCAAGGAAGTCGTTGCACTCAAAGCTCACCAGATGACTCAAGCCGACCCGGCTGGTGAGACTCTCCGCCTCCCGACAGCGCTTGTCACTCACGTCGATGCCGTGTACCTGGCAGCCGTAGGACGCGGCGATTATCCGGGCCGATCCCCCCAGTCCGCACCCCAGGTCCAGCACGCTGTGCTCGTTGTCAATGCCAACGGCCTCCGCCAGCTCGCGCACGAACCGCATGCCGCCGACGTGATTCTGGTCCGTCAGCTCGGTGGCCTCGTCGATGGCGAGGTCAGTGGCGGTGAGTCCATCCAGGGACCCGTTCGTCCGGCGCAGGCGCTCGAGGATGTTCTGCTCGGAAAACGGATGGACCGCGAAGACTCCGCGGATTCTGTTCTTGTCGTAGTCTTGCAACAAACCTCTAGGTTGCCCTGGTGTTTCCCCAGAGGTCGATCTGAAGTCTGGCGGAATAGGCGAGGCCTTCTTTCTTGCAGATATCGGCAACCATTTGAGCGCGCGACTTCAACTGCTCGACGCTGATCCCTTCCGGTACGAGGAACACCTTCTCTCTGTCAATGCGAAACTCGCTGATCAAGCTCAGGAGTTCCTCGCCGTCACTAGCGCTCTGAACGACGAACTTGAACTGGTAGTCGATGCCGGAGTCGATGAATTTTGGCAGCTGAGCGAAGGTGTTGTTCGACCGGTGAATCTTCAGCTCGCGGTCGTGCTCTCTACCTGGAAAGCTGTTGTGGAGTTTTGGGGAAATGCTGAAAAAGTCCGGTCTGACGTTATCGTGGTAGATCGTCCCCGCCGTCTCAATGGAAACAAAATGCCCCCTCTCTCTCAAGGCATCTACCAACTGCGCCAGGTCCTTCTGGAGCATGGGCTCGCCGCCGGTTACGGCGACGTGCTTTACCTCGCGCCAGGATTCGGTGGCGGCCATGAGCTGCTCCACGGTTCTGGTTTCTCCCTGCGGCGACCAGGACGTATAGGGCGTATCGCACCAGGCGCAGCGGAGGTTGCATCCCGCGGCTCTGATAAAGACACAAGGGCGGCCGACAAATATGCCCTCGCTCTGCAAGGAGTAGAATACCTCGGAGATCAGCATGGACTCAGAGCACGCCGACCCGGTCGCTGGTGTCGTCTTCCAGGCGATCGGAGGGGATCTCGATGTTGAGCGCCTTCACCTGCGCAGGGGACAGCGTCGTCAGTCTTTCTACCAGACTTACGTAACGCTCGAGCTCGTCGGGCGCGGCCAGACCGTGTGTCAGGGCCCGCAGCTTGCCGACGTAGTCAGACCGCGCGAACGGATGGGCGCCCATGGAGTGGGCGTTGGGGTTGTCGAGGCATTCCACGATGTTTGATCCGTCCCGCAGGCGCACCACGACCCGGGCGCCGAATTTCTTGCCGCGCGGATCGGGGTCGTGGTAGGCTCGAGTCCACTCGTCGGACTCGACCGTGCGGATCTTTCGCCACAGCTCCACCGTGCTGGGTCGATGGGCGCGCTCGGAGGAGTAGCTGTCCTGGTGGTGCCAGCAACCGTCCTCCCAGGCCACGGCGAGAATGTACATGACGCTGTGATCGAGGGTCTCGCGCGAGGCGTCGGGATCCATCTTCTCCGGGTCGCCCGAGCCGGTGCCGATGACGTAGTGGGTGTGGTGGCTGGTCTCTATGAGCACATCCTCCACCTCCTCCAGCGGCAGCTTCAGGGCGTGCAGCGCAAAGCCGATGTCGATGATGGCCTGAGCCTGGTATTCGGCTGAGTGCTCCTTGGTGTAGGAGTCCATGATCGCCCTCAGCCGCTCGCCTTCCGCTGGCAGGCGCAGGGTGTAGGTGGCTTCGGGCCCTCCCAGGAGCCAGGCGATCACCCCGTCTCGACCCTCGTAGATGGGGGATGGCGAGCGCTCGCCGAGTCTGGCCCTGCCGACTGCCTCGATCGCGGTCTTTCCCGCCTGTGCCGGCGCGTACGCCTTCCAGCTGGTGATGTCGCCTTTGCGCGACTGGCGTGTGGCGCAGGCCAGATGCAGGCTCTGGTTGACAGACTGGTAGATGGTCTCCACCGGCAGGTGCATGGCCGTGCCGATGCCGGCGGCCACGGCTGGCGCCAGATGGGCGACGTGGTCGATCTTGTGTTCGTGCAGACAGATGCCGGTGACCAGGGCCATCTGCGTCTCATAGGCCGTGAGAATGCCGAGTGTGAGATCGCGACCGCTAATGAGGCATTGTTGCGCAACGGCGAGTAGGCCGGGGATGGT
>Ga0066376_10003732_pt1 | contig 13474 bp, 7 predicted proteins | sample Knorr_S15_td_Bot_FD_77009 | JGI IMG/M metagenome (GOLD analysis project Ga0066376, IMG submission 77009) | Marine microbial communities from Southern Atlantic Ocean transect - Knorr_S15_td_Bottom_ad_5009_LV_A | ecosystem: Environmental > Aquatic > Marine > Oceanic | place: Southern Atlantic... | reverse complement strand
TTTAACGGAGCTTCAGAAAGCGCGCTATCACTAAAATCAAAATCTAAGTTGCCGCGCGAGCTATTTACAGAAATATCGGTAGGACGCAGGTGCAGAATATCGCTGTATGCCGTTAGGCTTGAGCTAGGAAAACCATGGCTCTTAGCCCAAACATGTTCGCGATTCCAATTGTCTGGGTTGGTGCTTTGACTACCGCTACCGTTGGTAAACTTGCCTTGTGATATGCCTTTGTAGAACAAGATAACGTTATCGGTGTTAGCAGGATCTTCATCAGTGTAAGTGAGTGCTGTCCACACTTCTGAGTAAGAAAGCGTACGATGACCATTTTCAATGATGTTATGCGCCGTGTCTTTTAACGTTTGCGCACTTTCACCGTTTGCAATAGCTGTGTCGAGAGCTGCGTAATAGTCAGATGCAACAAAGTCGCTGGCTAGGTTAACTGCTTCCAAATCAGGGCAGTTAAAACAAGTACCACTTAAGAAAAGAAGTTCATTTGAAGGTTCACCGCCGTTGTCAGGGTCACCGCCAGTATCCCCACCATCGGTAGTTCCATTTCCACTTACTGAAATACTGTCTAAATTGAGATATTCGGTACCCGAGTTGTTAGCCATGGCTACTTTCAGTTCTAAAGTGCTTCCGCTACCTATCGTTTCGGTCAGTGTTGCAGAACCAAAGTCTTCCTGTACCGTATTCGTTGCCCCTTCTGAAAGCGTAATAAGCTCGAATGCGCCACCATCTAATGAGTAAAATACATCGATGTAGTCTGTCGACTCAAAATTTCCACTTTGCGAAAGCACGGCATTTATGGTGATATCACCGGCACCAGATATATCGATAGACTCGCTCAACCAGACTACTTCACCGTCAGTATCACGTGCTTGCATTGCGCCGCTTTCAACACGGAACCAGTCTGAAGTGGCACTTAGCTCACTCGCTGACACGTCTACGGACCAACGATCAACACCTTCAAGGTCAACAATTGCTCCCGCTGGGTCTGAGCCAGTTGCGCCCTTGCCTTGCAGTTCATTTGCTTCGAAGTCCTCTTGCCATACTGTATCTGCAGAGGCATTAATAGAAACAACGCCTAACGACAATGCGCCCGCCAACAACGCGTTGACTACCTTAGCTGATTTCCTCAGCTTATACTTTTGTGTGTTACCCTCATGAATCATTTTGCTTTCCGCTTTTTTGTATAAGGAAGGTATAAATTCTTATACATACGTATATACAGCAAGCACTTAATAAAAATAATAATATAAACGTCACAAACGTTAAAAATCAGAAACTTAGACGTTTAAAATAAACTTACTTATTGATTAACTCTGCTGAACTTTGGTACAGGGAAAGTTGATTTGTCACAATGCGTAAATGTTTCAGCTTTGAAATATTTTAGTGACTCGCCGTGGTGCATGTTACAGTTTTATGAACAAAAAAAGAGCGCCTAGTGGACGCTCTTTCAATTATAACTTTAGGACAAAAAGCGCTGGGTAAACGCCTTTTCGTTGTTGCCTATAACTGCTCGTTTAAGAAGGCGTTAAAGTCTGCCTGAAATGCAGATTTCAGCCGCATACACTGTTGAGACTCGTCCTGCATAATTTCGACACCGCGTGCCATTCCTTGATAGGTCTCGCTAATTGGCGCGTAGAACGCATTGGCCATTTCTAAGTTTTCAGCCGAACAGGTTGTTGAAACAAATTCCGGCATTCTGCTTACATGGTAATCAGGCATTTTTGCTAGTAGCGCGTCTTTATTCTTACTAAGCCACTCGTACAATAGCGTATGATCGTCTAAGTTACGTGCCACTCTCACCACCATATACATGGTATTTGCAGGCGTAATATCATCGGTAAGCGCTAAATCTAACATTTTAAAGACGGTCGCTTTGTCTTCAAAGTACATCGAATACACCAGCGTGCTTTTCACATTTGGCAACTGTGCTTTTTTAAAAGCCTCTACAATTGTATTAAACCATGTGCCCTGCTCGCCTTGTTCACTATTTCGCGTAGCAATTTCAATTGCTGTACCGGCAATACCGGAAGGAACACTGCTAGTATCTGCAAGGTACTGTTTCGCTATTTTAACGCTTTGTTCAACAAGTTGATCATTGTTCGAATGAGTACCCAGTAAGCTGAATAGCTGGTTACGCAGGCGGATGACATCTGCGTTATCCTGCTCACTTTGAGACAAGGTTAGCTTGTTTAACAAAGGCATATAATTTTGATTTAGAAGCTTTGCATATGCGGCTTTATTGTCTTCATTTACTAAATAACTAAACTCAGCTAACACCCCAACAGCCGCACGAATGACCGCAGGGTCATCATCTTTTGCCAAGCTATTAAGCACCTTCATCACGCTGTCTACACCTACTTGATCTGCGTTTAACAGCGCCTGGTAGTTGTATAGCACATTTTTCTTTTCACGCTTATTTAGCGCGTCAATGTTATTTAGCAGTGCGTTTAGCTGAGCTGGTTCAATTGACCAACGGAAGTAACCTGTTGCATTGTCATTAGGGTATACCCAGTCTGCTTCAGCAAGCTGAGGTAAAACTGTGGTTTCTTTATCAATAAAAACCACTTCGTTTAGTATTTTTCCGTTTGATTGATAAGTCAGCTTTAATGGAACTGCCCATGTCTTATCTTCCACGGTCGCGCCAGCAAGGTGAAAACGGGACTGGGTTAATTTGCCATCTTTTGAGATATGAATAAGTGGGTAGCCCGGCTGTTCCAAGTAGGCTTTCATCATGGCGCTTAAGTTGAAATCGGACACTTCATCGAGGGCGCGCCACAAATCATCTGCTACGGTATTACCCCAAGCATGGGTATTCATGTAGTTTTGAACGCCTTCACGAAACTTTTCTGTACCAATTAGCGATTCAATCATTTGTAAAATTGATTCACCTTTTGAGTAGTTCAAGCCCAACCCATCCATCACATCTGGCTGACTTTTCACTACCTTTTTAACAGGTTTCACCGTGGGACTAGCATCTGCACCGAATGCTCCCTCTTGTACTATGCGATCGGCGTAGTTCAACTCTGGATACAAGGTTTTCATAGTATGGCTTGCAGCCCAAGACGCAAACGCTTCGTTCAGCCATAGGTCATCCCACCACGCCATTGTTACCAAGTTGCCAAACCATTGGTGAGCAAGTTCATGCGCAATAACATTTAGCGGTCGTGAACGCTCCGTGACGCTTGGGTTATCTTCTAGCAGTAACAAACTATCGCGATAGGTAATTAAACCTACGTTTTCCATTGCACCGTGGGTAAAGTTGGGTACGGCAACAAAATCCATTTTTTTATAGGGGTACTTGATACCGAAAAAATCTTCTAGCGAGGCTAGGATTTCTGGGATGTGTTTGATAACAAATTTGGTTTTATCGGCATACCCTTTTGGAACGTATATTTTTCCTGGCACCGACAGCCCAGAAATTTCAGCACTATCAAAAGGCCCTACGGTATAGGCAATAAGATAAGTCGGCATGGGCTTAGTTTTTTCAAACACTACGGTTTTTATGCCGTTTTCCACTGTCACCTTTTCAACAGGTGTATTACCCACTATTTCCTGATGTTCAGGAGAACTGATGGTCATTTGATAAGGAATTTTGAAGTTTGGCTCATCAAAACTTGGAAACGCTTTTCGCGCATGCATATCTTCAAACTGGGTAAATATATAGTTGGTGTCTTCAAAACGTGACAGATACATGCCATCTGAAGACGTGTTCACTTTCCCTTCAAACGTAATCTCTAACGTATACTTCCCAGGCGCAATCTCATTTTGCGATTCGCCCCAATTGATGTCGTATTCTCCAATCGTAACATTTAGAGGAAAGCTGCTGCTTCCAGACACTAAACGCGCAGAGGTTACGGTCAAATCTTGCTGATAAAAGCCCACTTTCTTAGTTGGGGTTTTAACCGTTACATCAATATTCGTTTTTCCAGAATATGTAGGGTTATCAGGGTCTATATTTAAGTGAATGCGTTGAAAAGTGGGAGCGATTGTTGACGGTAAGCGGTATTCAACATCAGCAAGTGTCTTTTTCGCGGGTGATACGACTGCAGATGCAGTTTGCGCTTCTTGCGCCACTACTGCCGTTGTCGATAGCGATGTGAATGCAAAAACACTCGCAACCACACCAGCTAGTGTAGATAGTTGTTTCATTATGGTTTATCCATGTTATGGGAAAATCCCTATATTCATCCATGGGTAAGAATAAATATCAAAAAGGGCCTTAGCAATCTAAAGCCCTTTTGGCATTGGTTCAAATTGTTACTATTCATGTCAACCGCAAGAATTGTGCATTTCAGCGTACATTGACCCTGGCGATTTATCTTGTTTCTGCTTCGCTGCCTGCTGACAGCTAAGTCGATTGAATAAGCCAGTAACTCTAGAAATGGTATCGTCGCAACTGCATTTGCATTTGCTTAACTTGCTGAACTAAGGCTTCACAGTTATCTACCACTTCTTTTGCATAGGTAGTATTGGCATTGCCCACCTGTTGAATACTGCTTACCCCTTTATTCACATCGTTAGCAACCTCTGTTTGTCCTTCAGCCATTGTGGCAGCGTCTCGGTTTAACGTTGTGATGCGTGCAACAGCGTCAAGCGCCTGCTTTAACGAATCGCCAGCATGTTTTGTGGTGTCCACGGTTTTATAGGCGGTTTCTTTATTTTGCTGCATTTTCTCAGAAGCCACGCGGCTACCTTGCTGAAGGCGTTCAATCATATTGCGAATTTCTTCCGTGGAAGACTGCGTTCTGCTTGCTAGCGAACGGACTTCGTCAGCGACAACGGCAAAGCCACGTCCCTGCTCACCAGCGCGAGCCGCCTCAATAGCTGCATTAAGCGCAAGTAGATTCGTTTGCTCCGCGATATTCCTGATAACTTCCATTACACCGCTAATTTCTTCACTTGCCTGAGCCAACTCAGTGATAACCTGTACTGACGCGTCCACATCGCTTGCCTGAGACTGGATGTCTTTAATGGTTTGCGCCAGAACGCTTACGCTGTTTCGCGTATCTTGATCGGCAGCGTGTGCCGCTTCACTTGAACTGCGAATGGTTGACGACACAGTTTGTGCATTCTGCTGCATTAACGAAATGGCGTTATTAATTGACTCCGTTTCTCGGCTAAGTTGTGAAACGGTATCTTTGGATTGCAACGCTGTTGCATTTAACCTTTCTGACTTTGCTAGCATGTGGTCGGTGGCTTCGTCCACACTCTGCAACGTGTCTTGTAACTGGCTAAGAAGCCCATTAAACGCTCTTGCCATGGTGCCAAACTCGTCGCTTCTTGATGCCTGAAAACGGAACGTTAAATCTCCCTCACCAGAAGACAAGTTGTTTACTACCCCAATGAATTCTTCAAGTGGCTTGCCAACAATATACTTAACGAGCAACCAAATGGTGATCAAAATTCCCACGCTCGCCAATACGATTTTAAGTACAACAACCAACACAGAGCTTCGAACCATTGCCGATTTTTCTGACGTCGACGCCACTAATATAATATCGTAACCCCAAGGCGAAAACGGTACCACTTCTACAACCCAGTCATCATTAGGCTGAAGGGCGTCGGCCACCTGCCGATCATTCACATGTGCGGAATGCATGCGAATGTTACCTTTTGCATCACGAAGGGCAACAAAGCCTTCTTTTAGCACGTGACTTTGCTTAATGGCTTGCTCTAAGACGTTAAGGTCGGCTGAGTATCCCACATACCAGATGCCCACAACGTCACCACTGCTGTTAAACATTGGCTCGTAACCTGTTAAATAAGGGCTACCCAAAATATCAACCGCACCGTAATACGCTTCCTGCTGATTAATCTTTTTGATCGCCTTGCCATCAGGGGCCAACTTAGTGCCAATCGCCCTCTCGCCATTTTTAATGACATTGGTACTCACGCGAATATAGTCGTCTCCTGTTTTACTAAAAAGCGTGGCTGTGCCTCCCATTACGCTTGTCAGGTTATCGACCAAATCGAATGTGTTGGCTTGCTCCGCATTGCCCAACCTAAGCTGCCGAGCCTGCGTATTTTTAACGGTAACAATATCGGTTTGATTAGGCTCACCGATTGCCTCACCTCGTTGTTTAAGCAACGCCATACTGCTTTTGACGCGTTCAAGCATGATAGAGTCAGTCACAGTAAGAATATTCACTAAACGATCGGCGGTGTTCTTCTTTTGCTCTTGAACAAGGGTTGAAACATTTGAGGAAGTGGTGATAACCGTTGCCACGGCAACAATTAAAGCGAACAAAGCGATAACAGCAGAAATAGAAAATAGAAACTTTCTTTAAATGGACATTTATCATCTCGATGTGTAGACGTTTAATACAAAGCCATTCCGTTGCGCTTTCTAACCTCGGCCTTAAATTTTTTTACCAAACAGCACAACGGCTTGAGGCAGCAATCCCTTTATATTAATTTAGGCAAAAATTACGTAAGAGCAAATTATCCAAACGTTTATATTTTAAAAAAGTTGTCCAATTAACAACCGATTATCAGTCTGTGCTACTTCATGGTCACCTTTGTGCCAACAATTTTCAGGGCCGGTGCACCTCGAATTAAGGCATTCCTTGCAAACTGTCCGTGACAAGAAGGACATATTCCTTCTTCATGAGTAAAGTCCTCAACTATTCTCTCTTTAAAGCATTTAACCAACGCGCCTTTGCCGCCTTTTCGATATTTAAATAGCTGGAATTTGCACTTGGAGCAATAAATTTGCACGGTTCTGACCGGCCCTTTTGCATTAGGTTTTGCCATAATTTCTCTTTGTATGTTTTAGGATCCTTCAAATTTCACCTTTTGTCGAAATGCGACAAATTGTAAATCTCGGTTATACTTTCGTGAGGGCGCGTCGCCCTTGGGTACAAACCACTAGCATGCTTGCCTCGATGTTAGCGAGTTAAGAACGAAGGTAATATCAATGAAGATAGTTGCAGCCCTGTGCTTTTTAATGTCTGCGCCGATTTATGCCGGTACAGCCGTGATAATAAATGCCAACAACAATTCTGGGATCGATATCGATACCGTCAAGAAAATATATCTGGGAAAAGTAAAAGCATTTCCCGATGGAAGTCGCGCAATTCCCCTTACCTTCGAACAAGGTAATAATATCAGAGACGCTTTTAATAATAATGTGCTTGGAAAATCTGAATCACAATACTCTGCATTCTGGTCGAAGCTTGTGTTTACTGGCAGAGGCACACCACCTGAAATGATAGCAACTGAGGATGAGATGTTAAATCTTGTCGCGACCAACCCCAATACCATAGGTTTTGTGGATGAAGGTAAAGTTGATGGCACGGTAAAAGTTGTCGGTACATTTTAGGGCCTGCTGTTGTTTAATATTCAGCAAAGACCAACAAGCCCTGGTTATGTAAACTAGGAACAATTGGCGACGCCTTGTCTAAATGCGTCGCCCTTTTTAGGCGTCTAGCTTCAATCAGGAAGTGTCGAAAGATAGTTAATGTTTGCAAAAGCCATTATGACATCTTTGGCGAAGTCGACCCTAGGATGACGAAGCGCTCCCTTTTTCCACACTAAATAAACATCGTTTTCTGGGCCTGGCTTGCCCAGCGCGACCAATTCGCCTTTTGCAATACCTTCTTTACATAAGTAGTCAGGCAAAACGGAATAACCAATTCCCGCTTTGATAATACTACTTATTGCTCTTATATCGGGGCAAACAGCCGCGACAGGCGACTCACACGCGGCATTAAATACCTCCGAAAAGTATCGCCGAACAAGCGGCAACTGTTCATCATACGTCACTACTTTATGTTGGTTGAGTAGCGCTGCCGATATTTCTCTTTCTCCCAGCAACTTTCCCTGCACACGGTTCATCACTAAGATTAAGCGCTCTTTATCCAACTTCTGATATTCATACATCGCGTCAGTGGGCTCAGAGGCCGTAATGGCAAGCTCCGCTACATCGTTTTCCAACAAATGATAAATATTACTTTTGTTGCCGGTATGGATCACTAAATTCACTTTATCGGCCTGAAGCAAGTTAGCGAGTGCCGGACCTGCCACCAGACTGAGGTACTCCGCAGGGCCTGCTAGGTGTAACGTGCCGTGATCGGTGGAAGCACGACTGCGAATAGAAGCCACTTTCTGCTCTAACGTATCAATGTGACTGGCGACCTGCAGCGCCAAGTCATCAGCGATAGCCGTTGGCTCAACGCCTCTCGCTTTTCTTATGAACAATTCTTTACCGACAATATTCTCCATGGCTTGTATGTGAGAAGTGACCGCTGGCTGAGACATATGAAGGCGAGCTGCAGCACGTGTAATGTTGCCGCTTCGATAAACTTCTACAAAGGTTTTTAACTGTGTTAAGTAAGACATAATCCCTACCCATCAGATTTTTGATGACTCGTCACAATTTATCTGACTTCTCGATGTAAGCCAACCTCTCTAAGATACACGCACTTTCTAATGCGACAGGAGCTGCACATGAAATCAGCATCATCAATTTTATCGCTCGCCATTATTGCGGGTTTATCGCAGTCGGCCTATGCGGCAGACGTTAAAGCTGCGAATGCCAGTAAAGGCGAAATACTTGTACTACTTTCAAGTGAAAATGTAATGCAACTTGCAGATGGAAAAACAGAGCCTACAGGCTATTACCTTAACGAGTTTGGTGTGCCGGCAAAAGCATTGGTAGAAGCAGGCTACAAACTGGTATTGGCCACGCCAAAAGGCAATGCGCCTTCTGTAGATAAAAAGTCAGTAATACCGCAATACTTTGATGGCGGCGAATCGCAAATGCGAGACATTCAAACATTTGTAGCGTCAATAGAAGGCATTGATGACACGCTGTCATTGAGCGAAGTGATTGGACAAGGGCTGGAAGAGTTTGAAGGCGTATTCATTCCAGGCGGTCATGCACCGCTTATCGACCTGGCAAACAATCCTCAAGTGGGTGAAATTTTGTCTCACTTTCACAATGAAGGAAAACCTACTGCCGCTATCTGCCATGGCCCAATCGCCTTACTTTCTGGGCAATCTAACCCGCAGGCATTTGAACTGGCATTGAAATCCGGTGAGCAAGCCTCATCTGAGAGTTGGATTTATGATGGCTACAAAATGACAATCTTCTCCACACCGGAAGAGGCCTATTTTGAAAGCACGTTAAACGACGCAACGTTATTGTACTACCCAGCAGACGCCATGGCGCAAGCGGGTGGCAAGATGGAATTCAAAGAAATGTGGGCGCCCAATGTAGTAGTAGACCGTGAGCTTATTACAGGCCAAAACCCGTTTTCTGATGAACTGTTAGCTGAAAAGCTTTTACAACAGTTAAATTCACAATCTAATTAAGGACAGGCAACACTATGCTTAATTTTACGTTTAAGAATCAAACCGAAATTCTGTTCGGCAAAGGGCAACTAAGTGAAGTGTCTTCACGTTTGCCGAAACAAGCAAAAGTCCTCTTCCTCTACGGTGGCGGCTCAATTAAGAAAAATGGTATTTACGATAAAGTAACGACTGCACTAGCAGGTGCTGAAGTCATTGAGTTTCAGGGTGTTGAACCAAACCCAGAATTTGAAACACTGATGAAAGCTGTGAATGTCGCCCGTGAAAATGACGTGAACTTCATTCTTGCGGTTGGCGGTGGAAGTGTTATTGATGGCGCGAAATTCGTAGCTGCTGCCGTTAACTTTGCAGGCGATCCGTGGGACATACTTGTTAAAGGTGCAGCATTTAAAAATCCATTACCTATTGGCGCAGTACTTACTTTACCTGCGACAGGGTCTGAGAGTAACGGTAACTCGGTAGTAAACAGAAAAGAAACCTCGCAAAAACGCGCGTTTTCTTCTGAAACAGTTCAGCCTGTTTTTGCCGTACTCGATCCTGAGTTCACCTATTCACTACCACCACGTCAAGTATCGAACGGCGTGGTTGATGCTTTTGTTCACGTGATTGAGCAATACCTTACCTACCCTGTAAACGCACCGCTTCAAGACCGCTTTGCAGAAGGAATTTTACAAACCTTAGTTCAAGAAGGTCCTAAAGCGTTAGCGACGCCTGAAGATTACGATGTGCGTGCAAACGTAATGTGGTCAGCAACAATGGCGCTTAACGGATTAATCGGCAAAGGTGTACCGCAAGACTGGGGCACACATATGATAGGTCACGAACTTACTGCGTTACACGGTTTAGATCACGCCGTGACCTTAGCAATTGTTCTACCGTCGTTAATGTTCGTGCAGCGTGACAAAAAGCAGGAAAAAATTCTGCAGCTAGGTGAGCGCGTGTTTGGCATTCAGGAAGATGACAAAGAAAAGGCCATTGACTTAACCATAAAAGCGGTTCAGGACTTTTTTGAAACTATGCAGGTTAAAACTCGCCTGTCAGACCACAACATTGAAAAGTCTGCCATTGATGGGCTAATCGAGAACCTTGAACGCAACGGCTTAACAGCGCTTGGCGAGCATGGTGACATCGATCTTGCTAAAGCCCGTGAAATTCTAACTCTTGCGGCATAACCCCTAGATTTTAAAGCACTCAGCCTTCGCTGAGTGCTTTTGTGTTTATTTAAAAAGAGAGAAATATGACTGCATTATTTGAACAATTTTCGTTAAAAGACGTGACGCTTCGCAATCGTATTGCTGTGCCTCCTATGTGCCAATACTCTGCAGAAGATGGGTTTACAAACCAGTGGCATGAAGCAAACTACCAGTCATTTGCCCGAGGCGGTGCTGGATTGGTTATCGTTGAGGCAACCGCCGTCTCGCCAGAAGGACGTATCACGCCAAATTGCTTAGGTATTTGGAAAGATGAACACGTTAGTGGCTTAAAAAATGTTGCTGATCGTATAAAAAGCCAAGGCGCTGTTGCTGGAATTCAAATTGCACATGCCGGGCGCAAAGCGAGTGCTAACCGCCCTTGGGAAGGTGATGACCACATTCAGCCAAGTGAAGAAAAAGGGTGGCAGCCTATTGGACCTTCGGCAGAAGCCTTTGGGGCACACTTACCTGTTACGCCTACAGAAATGACCAAAGCCGATATTGAGCGCGTTAAGAGTGACTTTGTGAAAGGTGCCCAGCGCGCGCTTGAAGCTGGATTCGAGTGGCTTGAACTGCATTTTGCCCACGGTTATTTGGCTCAAAGCTTTTTCTCGAAGCACGCCAATAAGCGTACCGACGAATACGGCGGTGATGCGCAAGGCCGTGGCCGATTCTTACTTGAAACACTGAGCGCAGTGCGTGCGGTTTGGCCTGAAAACCTACCGCTTACCGTACGCTTTGGCGTTATCGAATACGATGGTGATGACGAACAGACGTTGAGCGAGTCTATCGAACTTGTAAAACAGTTCAAAGAAATTGGTACTGATTTCGTTAGCGTTAGCGTTGGCTTTAACACGCCTGATGCGAATATTCCTTGGGGCCCGGCTTTCCTTGCTCCAATTGCGAAAAAGGTACGTGATGAAGCCGGGATCCCGGTTGCTACAGCGTGGGGAGTAGACACACCAGAGCTCGCCAACGATACCATTGAAAACCAACAACTTGACGTTGTTATGGTAGGTAGAATGCATCTTACTAACCCACACTGGTCTTACTTTGCAGCGAAAAAGCTAGGCGTTGAAAAACCATCTTGGGTAATGCCTGCACCATATGCACACTGGTTGGAGCGTTACGCACCATCAGACGAAAGGTAATTATTGACTTTACAGGCAGCAGTGTTTTCGAGCACTGCTGTGTTTTTCCTCGTCTTTTGCCAATAACGTATAACGTTGCGTCTCTGCACTTGCTTTTTTCCAAGTTAGGTTTAAGGTTGCTATAAACCTCCTTCAAGATTTGGAAGAATGCAGGTTAAAGATTTTTTTTCCTCATCAGCAAAGCTTGCTGATCTAACGTCACTCCGAAGGCGCCGTGTCATTCAAATAAGCGCGGTAACAGGCTTCGGGCTTTTCGCTTCATCTCTGGTCGCGAGAGGCATAACTTTTGATATCTTTTTACTGGGCTTGTTCTCATTAATCGTCACTGGCTCGCTCGCATACAAGTATTACGTTACCACCAGCAGTTACCTACTTTTGGGCGCTATGTCGTCAATGCTGTTTGCCCTATCCGCAACAGGTGCAGGCGTATTTGATATCGCCATGATTGGCTATCCTGGCGTCATCATATTTGCGGCTTTATTAGGTGGAATTGCCCTATTTGGCACCGTTTTATCTTTAGTGCTTCTTCAGTGCATTACGCTTACGTGGTTGATTATGCACGATGTAGTAACACCAAACCCGCCTATTTTGAGCTGGTCTCACGTGCTCTTCATCATGGTTATTTACGTTATTACGGGCTTCAGCGTTTTTATTTTGATACAGGATATTCGTCGGCTTATGCAGTCACTGCAGCAAGAGGTGTCTAAAGTTGAGCAAAATAGAGCACATATCCAGCACTTAGCACATCACGATCCGCTCACAAACTTGCCAAATAGGATTTTGGGCGAGCGACTTTTCAACGAAAAGCTACGCGAGAGTGAAGAAAAAGGGCTTCAGCTCGCGCTGCTGTTCATAGACTTAGACAACTTTAAACCCGTGAATGACGCTCTTGGCCATGCTGCGGGCGATCGGTTTCTTCAAAAAATATCTCAAACCATCACCGACCACCTATCCACAAAGCAAAGTTTAATACGCTTCGGTGGCGATGAGTTTATTGTGTTGGCGCCAGAAATATCAGACAAATCTGAAATCGATGACTTATGTAAGAACTTAATTACGTGGTGTTCGAACGAATTCGAAGTGCTGCAAACCAAAGTGGTAGTATCGGGTTCAATTGGTGTAGCACAAGCGCCTTATGACGGAATTAAATTTAAACAGCTGTGCCGAAAAGCTGATATTGCCATGTACGAAGCGAAACGCAACGGTAGAAATAGATACGAATACTATGACGTTCGCTTTGACGAAGAAAACGATGAAAAATTCACACTTATTCAGCGTTTGCGCCCGGCTGTACAGGCCAATGAATTCGAGGTGTACTACCAACCGTTGATAGACCTTGCCTCTAACGAGGTTCAAGCAGTAGAGGCGCTTTTGAGATGGCCTCAGAAAGACGGCTCAATGATATTCCCCGACAAGTTCATACCTTTAGCGGAAAGCAGTGGCTTGATCATCCCTCTTGGTGCTTGGGTATTAAACCAGGCTTGTGAATTTTGCGCTAAACAGCATGAGAACGGTCATACTAATCTTACGGTTGCCGTAAACTTATCCTTTGCACAATTCAAAGATGGTACGCTCCCCGCTGTCGTTGAGCAGGCATTGCAAAATTCACAATTAGCACCGCAATTTTTAGAGCTGGAGCTAACTGAAACCATACTCGCGGATGAAAATGGCACCACTGGCGAACAACTCGAAGCGATTAAATCGTTAGGCGTGCACTTTGCTATTGATGATTTTGGTACCGGTTACTCTAATTTAAATTATCTACAGACATTTAGCGCTCGCAAACTCAAAATAGACCGCATTTTTATC
>Ga0066376_10003727_pt1 | contig 13481 bp, 13 predicted proteins | sample Knorr_S15_td_Bot_FD_77009 | JGI IMG/M metagenome (GOLD analysis project Ga0066376, IMG submission 77009) | Marine microbial communities from Southern Atlantic Ocean transect - Knorr_S15_td_Bottom_ad_5009_LV_A | ecosystem: Environmental > Aquatic > Marine > Oceanic | place: Southern Atlantic... | reverse complement strand
GCCCTTCTCGGGCAGGGGCTGGTCGAGGTCGCCGAGGAGGTCTTTGGCCCTCTGCGCAATGGTTTCTTCGGACTCCGGTCGGTGCTGTTGACCCTGGCCTTCATGGCTTTGCTGCGCATTAAGACGCCGGAGCAGCTGACCGGGGAAGCGCCGGGTAAATTGGGCCTGTTGCTGGGCCTGGACCGCGTCCCCGAGGTCAAGACCTTGCGCCGAAAACTGGCCGAGATGGGAGACCGTGGACGGGCGCGTCTGTTCCACCAACGCCTGGCCGAGGGCTGGGCCGCGGCGGAGCCCGACCAACTGGGGCTGCTCTACCTCGACGGCCACGTGCGTCCGTACCACGGTCGCACGCACAAGCTGCCCAAGCACTACGTGCAGCAACGCGCTCGGTCGATGCCGGGCACGCAGGACTTCCACGTCAACGACAGCCGCGCCGAGCCCCTGTTCGTCGTCACCGCCGAGGCCACCGAGGGCCTGCTGACGATGATGGACGACCACCTGTTGCCGGAGATCCGGCGCCTGGTAGGGTCGCGTCGAGTCACGGTGGTCTTTGACCGCGAGGGCTGGAGCCCGGAGCGCTTCGCCCGCTGGAAGGATGAAGACTTCGACGTGCTCACCTACCGCAAGGGAGACCAGTCGCGCTGGCAAGAGCGCTTCTTCTCCGAAGTCAAGGACACGGTCGACGGCCGCAAGGTGACCTACCAACTGGCCGAACGCCGCGTCAAGCTGAGCAACGGCCTGCGCGTGCGCGAGGTGCGTCGCCTGACCGACGACGGCCACCAGACGGCGGTGATCACGACCAACGAGCGCCTGTCGACGCTCGAGGTGGCTCATTCCATGTTCAGCCGCTGGCGGCAGGAGAATTTCTTCCGCTACATGCGCCACGAGTTTGCCCTCGACCACCTGTGCACCAACAACGTGGAGCCGGCCGACCCCAAGCGGATGGTGCCGCATCCGGAGCGCGAGAAGTTCGGCCGCCAGATCCGCGCCGCCCAGATCGCACTGGGCCAACTCGTCGGCCGCCGCGGTGATTTGAAACCAGGGGCTACCCTGCGTCTGAAAGGTCGCACGCTTAGTGAAGACGAAGTGGACCAACTCCTGCGGCAGCGGGAGGACAACATCAAACGCCTCAAGAAGCGACGGGATGCGCTGCCCAAGGAGGTGCCGCTCGAACAGGTGCTCAATGCTGAGGCCATCGTTGAGTTGGAGCGCGAGCGCAAGCTGCTTACCGATGCCTTCAAGATGATCGCCTATCGGGCCGAGTCACAGCTGGCCCGCTGGGTCGAACCCTTCTTCAAACGACATGAGGAGGAAGCCCGCAAGTTCCTGCGGTCGGTGTTCCAGGCCACCGCCGATCTCATCCCCGATGCGCGCCGCAACACACTCACCGTCCGCTTCCACGGGCTGGCGAATCCGCGGGCCACCCGTGCCCTTGCTGGCCTGTGCGAAGTCGTTAACACCACGCCAACCTGCTACCCCGGAACCAAGCTGCGGCTCCACTTCGAGGCCCCGGAATGCCACACCAATTAGCAGCGCATGTCTGGAGCTCTGCAATGGGGCAATGGCCTCGAAGAGTTCCTTGGCATAGTTGTGATTGGCGCCGATATTGTCATCCCAGAAGATGAGGGCCCGCCCTGGCATGTGGCGGATTTCGTCGACTACTCTGGCCACAGGGCGGTAGCGCATCCGACGCTGGTACATCTGGGGAATAGAGCAGTATTCGCAGGCGAAGGGGCAACCCCTAGTGACGATGGTGACGCCCTTCCCATACCCACGCCCCTTGATGAGATCCCATCTCGGAGCCGGCATGTTCTGCAGATCCGGTAGTTGGCACGGCCGGTATGATGCCTTCATCTCGCCGCGTTCGAAGTCGGCCAGAAGTTGAGGCCAGACGTGTTCTCCTTCGCCGACGACGACAGAGTCGGCGTGCTGCCCGACCTCTTCGGGCATCAGCGTCGCATGTGGCCCGCCAATAACGACGGGAATCCCTCGGCAGCGATACTCAGCCGCCAACCTGTAGGCGTGGGGCGCAGCCGGCGTGTTGGCCGTGATGCCGACCAGATCGACTGGCCGGTCGTAATCCACGTGCTGCACGATTTCGTCAGTGTGGGTAACTTTCCAGTGTTCGGGGGTATAAGCGGCAAGGAGAGGCATCGTCAGCTGCCTGCGAGACGCTATCCTGGCCGGGCTGTTCCGGGCGGGGACACGCCTGCCCTCAACTCGTGCCTTGGCGGAGTCCCTTGTCGTTTCACGGAACACCGTTGACGCCGAGTTACCCCGGTTTGGTGAACACCCTATACTTGGGTGAAAGGAGCCGGAGAATTGCCCAGAGCCGAAAATGGCCTTGTTTGGTAATCCAGGGGTCTGAAACGCTCCCTTTTTCGCTTAACATACATTATTATTATTGACCTTATGCTCCGAATTGGCAAACGAGTCAATTGAATTACCGTAAACTTTTAATAATCAATAAGTTATAACATGTTAAAGAGAATTCCCATGCTCGTATTACCAAACAAAGCCATTTCCTAGCGGAGGCCTCATCGGATGCGTGATGACTTAACAGGGGGTGCCGAAGCAGCCGACACGCTCGTAGACTTTTCTCTGTTGCTCTGGAGGAGCCGCCGGTCCGCGGCAAGAGGTTTGGCCGATTTCTGCCCTTTAGGATTCATGCATTCCTCTTTGCCGGTCAGTGCCATGTGCGCTGCGCAGAGAACCGATGTAGATTTGGCTTGTCTGATCGGGCGGTTTAAACCGAATCCATTTTGGGATAGTCAAAGTCCCTCGCCAAGTGCGAATAGTCGGCGCGAGTCGAGTAGGTAAAATCATGGCCTTCACCCCAAGCAAAGACTACAAACGCCGAGAGCGAGAAGAAAGAAAAGCTGCCAAGCGGGAAGCGCGTGAAGCCGCCAAAGTTCAGAAAGCTCAAGAGAAGAAGCGAGAGATCGAGGAGCTTGAAGCCAAGAAGCTCGCCGACGAAGAAGCTGAACTGGAACGGCTGACGGCGCCCAACCAAGACTAGCAGCGTGGGCAAACTCAATGGCTTATCGACCCTGCGCTCTTGTGATTGTAACGTTTTTCGTTCCGCGGCAACGGATTCAGGGATACCGCGTCGCCAGCCGCTCCTCCAATATCTCCCGGTTGAGGAACACCCCCTTCCGCAGTACGACCTCCGGATCGGATTCTCCAGGCAGGTAGAACACGTCGGCGATGTAACGGCCGAATTTGCCGGCGCGGGCGGTGCTGATGACGACGAAGTCGACGGCGTTCATGCGCTCGCGGACAAACTGTTTGGCCCGCTCACCCGCCCGGCGTGACAACTCAGGGGTGTCTATTCCTCTGAGGCGGAGCTTCTGTGGGGAGCCGAGGCCGAAGCCGCAGTGCGCGACGGTCTCCAAGGTGTCGCCGTCGACGACGTGCACGAGGTTGGCGACGTAGGTGAAGAGCGCGCGGCGATGTCCCTCGATCTCCTCGAAGCGGTATTCGGCCCTGGCTCCGGAACCACGCTTCGTGGAGGTGACGAGGATGCCGTCCCTGGGTTCGGAGATCCCGGTGAATTCCACCTTCAAGAGTATGTGGAAGCCGATGTCGAGGCGGAGATCTTCGATGCGGCCCTCCGTTCCGGGCCATTTACGTATACGGTAGGTATAGAGCCTGCCGCGGCGGGATGGGAAAGGGCGTCCGACGAAGGGGTCTTCTCCCGCGGCGAGGGCCTCGGGGGCATCGCGGCTGTGGATGTAGAGACCGGCGTCGATCTGCCGCTTCAGCTCGCGGGTAGACCAGGCGGACTCGTCGGCCCGTCGCTCGTAGAAGCGACGCTGCTCGACGGAGGGTACGCGGAGGAGCATGCGGTAGTGTTTCCAGGCCAATTGTCTCCGCGGTAGAGAATTGGGAATGCCCTCCTAAAGCGGAGGATGTCGTGCAGCAGTGCCTTTCCTAACTTCATGGCTATACTAAGCCCGTGTTATTCACCGCATGTTGAACAAACAGCTGTACCTGGGTGCCTTTCAGGTGTAGGTTTCAGAGGGAGAGCTTGGCGGCAATCCCCTCACCAGACACCACGAAAGGACACCCAATGCAATGGGTGAAAGTCAGACAGATGGCGGTATGGAGCAAGACGCGGGATCCCACTCTTGGACTCCGCCTGCCGCAGCAGCAAGACACCGCCATCGCTGGTGGTCGTGCCACCGTCAAAATCTGCTTCAATCTTTCAGCCCATGACGCTGCAAAGGATAGAGTGGTTTGCGAACTTTCCATCGCGGTGTCCTCTTTCTTGGTTGTTGTTTGTTGCAGCCCTAAATTAGGGTAAAACAACCACTTGTACAAGGGTCACCGCTCATTTATGAATAATCCAGGTTAGGGAGTGCATGCGAACATCCGACCGACAAACGAGAAGGGACCATAGCTAAATGACACAGCCGTATTACGATTTCTGCGTGGCCGCGGGCGAGCCATCCGGCAGCGCGCTGCACACCTGCCGGCTCGACGCTGACGGCAGCGCAATCCGCATCGTCAGCTCGATAGAATTGCCCAGTAGTCCCCCTGGATATCTGACGCTTGCCCGAACGCGATCAGGGGAGCAAATACTCTACGCCACAAGTGGCGAGGAGATATCGTGGTTCTCGATCGGCGACGAGAACCAGTTGGCGCTACGCGGCAGTGCACCGACGGGTATTGATGGCGCTTCGCACCTGTGCACAGACAGCACTGCACGTTTCTTATTCACAGCCAATTACGGTAGTGGCACGGTATCTTTGCTTCCCATCGCCGAGGATGGTGCGCTGGGTGAAGCCAAAGTTTATTCGCACGGTCCCGGAGCACATGCAGGCGCTGAAGGTCGTTGGGGCGACGGGCCACAATTCCGGCAAGAGTCCGCACACCCTCACGGAGTGGTAGTATGTGGTGGGCAGCTCTACGTAGCGGATCTGGGGACGAATCAGGTAGTCTGCTGGACCATCGACTTCGACGATAACGCGCTACGAGCGGCAAGTGCCATTACCCTGCACGACCTTGCGGGACCTCGGCACATTCAGTTCACCAGCAATGGTGAACTGGGATTTGTCCTCAATGAGCTAGACAATACGGTCTGTGTGCTGGAACGCGACGCCGAGGTGGGTGAACTCTCGTTGGTCCAGACCCTTTCCTCGTTGCCACAGGGCTGGGCGGACGCCCACACGGACCCTGCGACGTTCCCCAACGAAGTCTACTCCAAACCTTCACACGCCTCCGAACTGCTTCTTTCGCCCGATGACCGCTTTGTATATGCTAGCAACCGCGGGCATGATTCGATTACGGTTTTTGCACTAGATACATCGAGCCGAACACTCACGCCATTGCAATTTGAGCCGACGCGAGGGCGGATTCCCTGGGTCTTCTGTTTGAGCGTAGACGGTCGCTTCGTGGTAGTGCAAAACAATCACACGCGGGCTTCTGAGGTGGGACCAGACAGTGTAGTGGTATTTCAACGCGATGAGCCCAACGGGCTTTTGAGCCTAGCGGCGGCGCGCCTAGAGTTTCCAACGGTGTCCTCTGTTTGGGCCCTGCCTGGGAGCTAACCTAGATTAAACGCAGGGAATCACGGGACCCGAACCGATCACCAACGCGAGCTCGACTACCCGAGCTGAAGATCGGGCACCGGCAGCTGAACACTTGAGGAGAGAGGACCGCCCGAACCAGAAGTTGTGGAGGGTACGGGAGTCTAGCTAAAGTGCCCGTCGGGCCAATCAACCAAAGAAACAACAAAAGGCTCGGTTCGAGGCCACCTTTACTTACTCGCTCTGGCGACCAACTCGGCGCCGCCACGAGCACTCGACCGATCCTGCGTTACCGACTACCGAATTTGTTCCTTGATGCGTCATTCGTCGACAGGGCCACGAGATCGAGGGGTACCCTTGGTCGTATCATGGAACTGATGGGCCATCGTAAGTATGCCGAAGATCAGGGAGATCATGAGCTGGTGGCCGACGAGCTGCAGGAGCGGAAACTGACGACCAAGGAGATATACCGTGAAGCCAACGGCTAATGACCGCAGAAGGCCGATTCTACACAGAGGAAGTGACAGGCGTCGCCGAGAGGCCAGAAACGTCAAAGCGGAGGATTTGTACCGGCTGCGCCAGATTACCGGCTGTGATGTGTCGCCAGACGGAAAACACGTGGCCTACACTCTGCGCCGGGTGGATCCAGAAACCGAGAAGAAGCATGCGAATGTCTGGATCGCAGCGACCGATGGGACGGCGGTCCGACAGTTCACGGTCGGTGATCAATCGGATGCGCAGGCCAGGTGGTCGCCCGATGGCAAACGGATCGCTTTTCTGTCGAATCGAAACGACGAGAACCGTTCCCACCTGTATGTGATTCCGGTCGACGGTGGTGAAGCACGGAAGCTGACGGAATTCAAGGGTGCGATCACCTCATTCGAATGGAGTCCGGAATCCGCCAGGTTTGTGTGTTCCGTCCTCCCGGCAGAGAAGGATGCACTCGAACGCGAGGAGGACGAGCAGAAAGAGAAACTTGGCGTAGTGATTCGAGAGATCGAGCGGGTCCACTACAAGGCGGACGGTGAGGGGTTTGATCCCAGCGAAAACTCACACTTGTGGGTCGTCGATGCAGAGACGGGCGATGCGAATCAACTGACAGACGGAGACGTGCATGCTGAGTCAGATCCGCACTGGTCACCCGACAGTCAGACCATTCTGTTCTCTTCCCACCGCGACGAAGACCAGGACTTCAGGCCGTTCGCCGTCGATTTCTACGCCATCCCCGCCGCAGATGCGGTGGTCGACTTCGTGGAGTGGAGGAAGATCGAGACGTTCTACGGCCCGAAAGGGAGCCCTGCGTTTTCACCTGACGGCAAGTCAATCGCCTTTCTGGGCTCTGTGGGCGAAGCGGAAGCCTGGCGAAATACCCATCTCTGGATCGTTCCCTTCGACGGATCCGCCGCCGCGCGAGATGTGACTTCACATCTGGATGTATTCATCGGGAATGCGACGGTCTATGATGTGGCGGGCGCCAGTCAGTCGTCTCCAGTCTGGTCTGTGGATGGCGGGAAGGTTCTGGTTCAGTTCTCTCACCACGGCAATACGACATTGCACGCGATCTCCGTCGGGCCCGCGGCGGATCCCGAGGAGGTGGTCGTGAGTCCGGGTTGCGTCGAGGCGTTCTCGCTGGATGGGAGTCACTCCCTACTCGCCTATATCCAGGCAACGTGGGCCGCACCTGGTCAAATCCGTCTTAAGGCGATGGGCACCGGGGTGGACCAACTGCTTGTTTGCCCGAACCAGGACCTGCTTGGTGAGTGGGACCTTGGCGATGTCGAGGAAGTCTGGTTCAAGGGGTTGGATGACAACGATCTGCACGGGTGGATGGTGAGGCCCCCCGGGTTCAGAGAGACCGAGTCCTATCCCGCTGTTGTAGAGATTCACGGTGGTCCGCTCAGTCAATATGGGAACGCGTTCTTGCACGAGTTTCGATGTCTGGCGGCGCAGGGATATCTGGTGTGCGCCTCGAACCCACGCAGCGGCCGGGGTTATGGCGAAGAGCATGCGCGTGGTGCCTGGAATGATGTCGGCGGAAAAGACTATGATGACCTGATCTCGTGGACCGATTACGTCGAGGCCTTACCGTATGTGGACAGTTCTCGATTGGGTGTGACAGGTGGGAGCTACGGAGGCCAGATGGTCAACTTCATCATCGGAAGGACGGATCGGTTCGGCGCCGCCGTGACTCAAAGAAGCATCTTCGAACGCATCTCTGTTTACGCCAGCGACTGGAATTGGAACCGAAAGTACAGCTTCGGGGGCGTATTTCCCTGGCAAGATTTCGAGACCTACTGGCGTCAGTCACCCATGAAAGACATCGGCAACGCCAAGACACCGACATTGATCATCCACAGCGAGGACGACTACCGATGCCCGATCTATCAAGGCGAGGAGTTATTTGTCGCCCTGAAAGTGCTGGGTGTTGAGACGGAGATGGTTCGGTTCCCAGGGGAATCGCATGGGCTGTCGCGCGCCGGACGGACCGATCGGAGGGTCCTTCGACTGCACCACATCCTCAGGTGGTTCGATCGACACCTGTAGCCTTGAGTGAAGGAGCGACGCCTCGAGGGGTTAGCTCTGGCGATTGAGCTCGCGTGGCAGCAACTGCAACGAGCGCAGGATCTGTCGCGCCGGGCGTGAGTCGAGCCAGGAGCTCGGGTGACGGCTCGTAGCCGTAGCGGAAGTTCCCCCAAGAAGGACCGTAGCGATAGACGACGATCCTGCGGGTGCCTGGATTCGCCCGCATCGCCGACCCGTGACACTGGCGTCGACGAAAATGAGGGCATCGCCCGCCTTCATCTCCACCTCGATGGCCCCTTCCATGCCGTCACCCGACGCGTCCTTTGAGATGCGGAGGTGACTTGACCAACTACCAAATCTGGCGCATCATGCGTCCCATTCGTCGTGGAACTGATCAGGCATCGTAGCTACGCACTGATGCAGAGGAGTGCCAGGGCGCGACCACAGCAGCTGGTCCTTTGCGATTCATAGACGATGACACGTTGTAGTCGCCACCGTCGTTGTCTGCATCCGAGGCCTGAAGGGGCCTACGAAACCGATCTTCAGCAGCGAGAAATTTCTTGCCTCTGACCGTGACCCCGCGTTAAATTGCACTTCGCGCTCGCTGGGGAGCCACCACGTCCGCGGGAAGGCCCTAGGCCACCCTCCTCCGCTTCACCCCATAGTCTCCTTCTTTCTGCCCGATCACAGCGGACACCGGGCGCCGTCAGGAAGAGGGGATACCATGTCCAGGCAACTGCCTTCCCAGCCCAATCTGCGCCACCTCAAGAACGAGGCCAAGGAATTCCGCAAGGCTCTCGGCCGCGGCGACGCGGGTATTGCCGAACGCCTCGCTGCCAACCTGCCGCGACTCTCCGACGCGACCTCGGACCAGATCCAGGCTGCGGAGGTGTCGCTCCAGGAGGTCCAGCACGTCCTGGCCAAGGAATACGGCTTCACCAATTGGACCGAGCTGGCAGCTTCGGCGGAGCCACCCGCGCTTCCGGCCGGTCTGGAGGCCGTTGGCCGACCCCTGGAGCAACTCTCCAACGACTCAGTACGGCAGATCTGCCACGGCATCAGCCGGATAGTCAAGGCGTACGGTGAAAGCGTAGCCTCCATTGGTCCGGGCGATTTTTACCGCGAGCTGGAGGCTGTCGGGGGACGAGCGTCTGCCAATATCTCGGAGGTGCTAAACCTGGCCGCCGACGGTATCGAGCCGGCGAAGATCCGCCATCTGATGCACAACCGCACGGACAACGTGATGCGCAACCTGGAGATCCGCCTGCGGGTGGTGCTTGAGGGGGTCACAGCGATCCGCAGCCAGGAACACCCTCGCCTCATTGGGCACCGGCTAGACACCGTGTGCTACAGCGGCTACGCGATCCAGTACCGCGGGCCGGAGGGCACGGTGGAGCATTTTAGGGATCGCATGGCGGAGAGGCCGGCCTTCCATCTTAGGAACGACGAGCTCGCCATGGCCATCGTCGACCTGGCCTGGATTGCGCAGCAGGCCGGTGTTGCGGCGTTGCAGGAGGTGGTGGATGTCATCGACGACGAGCACTTTCGCGTCGGGGTACAGCTGGTCGTCGACCAAGTGGACGCGGCGGAGCTGGCAGCGGAGCTGGAGGGCCGTATCGCCCCGGCTCTCGAGCGGGTCCGAGTCCCATTCACATTGCTGGGCGAAGGCCTGGCGGCGGCCCTGGAACCACGTTCAGTCACTGCTTGTCAGCCGTCACGGCCAGCTGTGGGTGGGCACGTCCGACGGCACCTGCGTGTTCCGGGACGACGCGATCCGCGTGCTCGACACTCGCGACGGCGTGCCACAGCGCAACTCACAGGCTATTTGGGAGGACACGGACGGCAGCATCTGGATCGCCGCCGGGAGAAGCTTGGTGCGCCAGGAGGGGGCTGGATTCCGCGCGGTCGAGATTCCGACGTCGAGCCCGGTCCTGGACCTGGACGTTGCCCCAGACGGCGCCCTGTGGCTCGGGACGCAGGACCGGGGTGTTCTGCGCATAGACGAAGACGGGTCGACGACGAAGTACACGACGCAGAGCGGACTCCGGAGCAACCAGACAACGGTCCTTCACGTCGACCCGGAGGGCGACGTGTGGGTCGGCATCGCCTATGAGGACCTGGCGCGGATCCGGGCCAGCGGCGAGGTCGAAGCGATCGGGGCTGTCCCAGGGAGCCTGGTGTACGACATCCAGCCCGACCGGCGAGGCGGTCTCTGGTTCGCCACGGACGCCGGAATCACCCGCTACGACCCTTGGGTTCCCTACCAGTTCGTCTCCGAATACCGGACGTATTTTCAGCAGCACTACGGTCGCGACTTCTTCGTCGGAACGTTCGGCGATGGCCTCTACCACCTGCACGACGGGCAGGTCGAGCATTACACGAGCCAGGACGGCCTCTCCGGGAATGACATAGTCGTGATGCACGTCGGTCGCGATTCCGTGTTATGGATCGGCACCGAATCCGGCGTGAGCCGATACGCCGATGGAGCGCTGGCACCGCTGCACACCGGGACGCGGCTCGACACGACGCATGTGTGGGGTCTGCTGGAGGGGGCGGACGGGAGGCTGTGGCTGACGACGCCGGAGGGCCTGTTCTGCTACGACGGCCTCGGCGTCCGTCATCTGACCACGGCCGACGGCCTGGCGTCCGACCGGGTCAGCTGGAGGTTGTTCGAAGACCGGGACGGCGGGATCTGGGTCATCTACGAGAGGTTCGGGCAGAGCGCCTTTGGGACGACAGCGGTGACCCGCCTGTCGGCCGGCGAGGCCCGGTCGTACTCGATCCCTCGGCGTCCCCTCGCGATCCTCCAGGATCGGCAGGGTACCGTGTGGCTTGGGACGGACGCCGGGCTCTTCCGCCACACCGCTTGGGGCCTCGAGCCGGTCGTGCTGCCCGGGGGCACGCGGGCGAACAGCATCCGCGGCATCATCGAGGGTTCCGGGAGCCTGTGGCTGGCGACGAACGCTGGCCTGACGCATTACGATGGTTCGACATCCCGACGTTATACCGTCCGAGACGGCCTCACGAGCGACGTGATGAGTGGGAATCCCACCCGCGACCGTCGGCGACAACATCTGGTTGCCGACCTTGACCGGCGTCACGGTCACCGACGGCGAGGTCTTCCAGCGCTACACCACACGCGATGGACTCCTCGATAACCACGTTTTCGGCGCCCTCGAGGACCACGACGGGCCGCGCGCCCGCGTGCCCTCGCGCAGTCCGTCGATCACCGTGGAGTTCCACGCGGTGAACTACCGCACCCGGCCGGGAGGGATGCTGTACCGCTATCGAATGGTCGGTGTCGACATGACGTGGAAGCAGACACGCGAGCCCTACGCAACCAACACCGGCCTGCCCGTGGGGGAGTACACCTTCGAGGTCGAGGCGATCGATCTTGATCTCACGCGATCGGAGTCGCCGGCCACGGTCGACATCGAGGTCTTCTACGAGCCCATGTCGAGCGTCGTCAACATCCGCGACGTGCAGCTGGACGACATCTTCCCGTCGCTGAGGCACGCCTACGCCTACCAGCCCCTCGGCTCGGTGCGCGTCATCAACGACGACAGCTCGCCGGTGGAGGCCACCGTGGGGCTGTACATCCCGGCAGCGGTGGACCGGCCCGTGGAGCGTACCATCACCTTGGCGCCGCACTCGAACCAGGTCCTGCCCCTCGAGGTCACCCTGAGCGACGATGTCCTCGAGCGTCAGGGGAGCGCGCCCGTGCAGGCCGAGGTGAGCCTGTCGTGCGAGATCGGGGAGAAAGTGATCTCGGTGAGGCAATCCCACACCGTGACCCTGCACGGTCGCGGTGCACTGACCTGGGACGAGACGGCGAAGGCGGCGGCCTTCGTGACCCCTGATGATCCCCAGGTGGCCGCCTTCGCCCGTGGCTTGCTGGCTGCGCACCGGGCGCAGCTGCCGCGGCGACGGGTGGACGGCAACGTGCCGGTGGCCATGCTCGTGTACGAAGCTCTCGCCACTCATGGCATACGTTATGCCCCGGACGCCAGTACGCCGTACTCGCAGATGCGAGCCGACAAGGCCGCCGTGGACAATATTCAGTACCCTGCCCAGCTGCTGAGCAGTCGCCAGGGCGACTGCGACGACTGCACCGTCCTCTATTGCGCGCTGTTGGAGAACCTCGGCGTGGCCACGGCACTGGTGGAGGCGCCGGACCACATATTCCTGCTGTTTGACGCCGGCGTGCCGGAGAGCCGCCTCCTGGGTTTTGGTCTCGATGATCTTGTGCTCTGGCGCGACGAGCGCATGTGGATCCCGGTAGAGATCACGAAGGTCGGAGAGGGCTCGTTCGTCGACGCCTGGCGGCTTGGGACCGAGACCCTGGGCGCCCCTTCGAAAGTCCGGGCAGTTGCGCGTGACCGACGTGCGATCGGCCTGGCGCGACTATCTGCCGGTACAGCCCGAGCTCGAAGGCCCGGTTGAGGTGCCACCGGCGGCGGCCGTGGCCGAGGCGCTCCGGGCAAGCCTCGATCAGTTGCAGGCGGTTCGCGACGACTACCTGCTGCAGCGCTACGTGACGCCCCTGCTGACCGATCCGCAGGACCATCACCGGCGTCTGCGCCTGGCGCAGGCGCGACTCGAGGCGGAAGCTTACGGCGAGGCGATCGCCACCCCGCAGCCCCTGGTCACGTCGCCTCTGGCAGCGGAGGCGCTTTTCCACATCGGCCTCAGCTACGCCTGCTTGGAGGATCTCGATCAGGCCCAGGCGTTCATCACACGCGCCCTGGAGGCCGACCCCGAGAGGCTCTCCTGGCGGCAAACAGCCGCTGCTCTGCAGGGCCTCCTCGCGAGGCCGTAGGACAATAAGGCATGCCCGATCTGCAACTCACCGACGCCGCAGCACCGATTCTTCGACACCTTCGGTTACGTCGTCTTCCTCGGGCCTGCCGGCCGACGTCATCGACGAGATCACCGACGCCTTCGAGGCCGTCTGGAGCGTCCGCGGCGGCGGCCACCACGGCGCCCCCCACGACGATGAGCGGCGCTCCTGCATCGTGCCCTTCATCGACCAGCACCCGCGGGCAGTGCCTCCTCCTCGACGACGAGCGCATCCATCCAAGGCATTCTGTGCAGCCTACTCGGCGACGACTTCAACTACACCGGCTCCGACGGCAACTACTACGCCGGCGACACCTCTGACCCGGGAGCTTTGCGACGACGTCGGAAAATGGTCTGTTAGGGGATCTCAGATCACTGCGTACATTAATGACAATTTCCCCCGTCGGAGCCTCAAACCGACGGCTGTCGGGCCTCTCCCACGGATCTTGCGGTGTTCGGCTCTCCCAGCCAGCCGTTCACCGATTGCGTCGGTCGAGGCGCTTGGGCCAACCCATCATGTAAGCGCTGAATAGACCGCTACGTCACTACGTCGCATCGTCAGGCGCCGCATATTCCGCTTCTCATTGC
>Ga0066376_10003726_pt1 | contig 13481 bp, 13 predicted proteins | sample Knorr_S15_td_Bot_FD_77009 | JGI IMG/M metagenome (GOLD analysis project Ga0066376, IMG submission 77009) | Marine microbial communities from Southern Atlantic Ocean transect - Knorr_S15_td_Bottom_ad_5009_LV_A | ecosystem: Environmental > Aquatic > Marine > Oceanic | place: Southern Atlantic... | reverse complement strand
GGACATTACTCATGACGGGGGGGGTGCTATCACCCCCTTCTTCGGGGGGTGACTTTCCGGAGTCATACATCATCAGGGCTTCATACAGATTCACTCGACCGTGTTCGACCCAGGCCAGGAAGTTTTGTTCCAGAGCTCCGACTACCTCGGCACTGTCTTCGATACTGCTGCGGACTTGAGTGTTGGTTTGGTTCGGATCTTGCGCCCACAACATGGCCGCGATGCCCGAAACGTGAGGGGTGGCCATGGAAGTGCCTGATTTCCAGTCATGGCAACCCTCCGGATCGTCGGGCTGCATATTGCAGAGTTCATTGGGCCCGGTGAAAAGAATCGTATGGCCCGGGGCAAGGACCGATACCCAATCACCAAAGGTGGAAAAATAGGCCAGATTGTCGAAATAATCGGTGGCGGCGACAGCGATGACGTTGTCAAAAGCGGCCGGATAGAGCTTTTCTGTAGTGTAGCCATTGCCGGCCCCGGCAACGATGACGACCCCTTGGCTCCAGGCATAGTTCACAGCACTCAGTAGAGTCTGGGAGTATTGGGGGCCAGCCAGGCTCATATTGATCACCTCATAGCCCGAATCAGCTGCGTAAGTAATGGCGTCCGCAAGATCCGCATCCTCACAAATGCCTTGGATAATGCCAAACAGCTCAAAGGTATAGTCCTCATAACACACCTTCAACGAACCGATCGAGGCTTCCCAAGCAACCCCTGCGATACCGACTCCATTGTCTGGTTTTGCGGCGGCAATGCCCGCTACGTGGGTACCATGGCCCAGAAAATCGTCTACGGGTGAGCCATGCTGCCCCACAAAATTGACCTCCTCGATACATTTCGAAGTCAGGTCGACATGACTGCAATAAACCCCGCTGTCGAGAATGGCGATGCGGATGGCAGCGCTCCCATGAGAGAGGACCCATCCTTCCGGTGCGTCAATGTCAGCATCGAGGACACCCTCATAGGCAGGGGTGATCAAGGTCCCAAACAAGGGATCTACGGTGGCCCCAAAGAATTGTCCAGTATTGTGCAATCCCCACTGCTCATTGTAAAAATTTTGGATTTTCAAACTCGGCTCACTCCCCTCCTGGGTGACCGGAAGAAACAAAGGACGCTGGTAATTCGGCTCGGCAAAGGCAACGTTGGGGTTGCGCTGATATCGCTGAAGCGCCGCCAGGACGGTTCCGTTGGGCACGGCAACGACCTGGACACCTATAGCGACAATGGTTTTAAGCACCTGTCCTCGTGCCTGACTGTGGGCCGCACCCATCTCAGAGGCAGCGGTCCCTGGATGAAAGGCGACCAGAAGAGTATCCGGCGCGAAAGGCTGGGGTGGATTACCCTGTGACTGCGAGATGAGAAGCGGCGAGTTGACGGTCAAAACGAGAAGAACGATGACAGTTCGAACAAGAATAGAAACAAGTCGATGGGGCATGATAGATTTCTCCTGCCGATGATTTCTGCGATCCCGTTATTGGGTAGGGCTGTTTGGAACCTATTGTGTGAGGTTGTTGATTTTCTCGCAGTGACTTGAGTCACAGCGAAGGCCTTTGTTCTTGAAAACGGAAGCACAGATGAAAGAACTGACACTGCGTGCTGTCCTTGTTGGCCTTGTACTAGCTGTGGTCATGGGAGCCGCCAACGTCTACCTTGGGCTGAAGGCCGGCATGACGGTATCGGCCTCGATCCCTGCGGCCGTCATGGCCATGTTAATTCTGCGCGGCGTTTTCCGTAGCGGAACCCTACTCGAGGCCAATCAAGTGCAAACCGCGGCTTCCGCCGGAGAGTCGTTAGCTGCGGGGATCATTTTTACCATGCCCGCCTTGCTCCTGATCGGCGCCTGGCAGCATTTTGACCTGCTGCTGACTACACTCATTGCCTTTACCGGTGGGCTCTTGGGTGTCCTGTTGATGATCCCGATGCGCCGTGTGTTCGTGGTCCATCCCAACTCAGAGTTAAAGTTCCCTGAAGCCCTGGCCTGCGCTTCGGTGCTCAAGGCCGGTGACTCGGCCGGATCGGAAGCCAGGGGTGTTCTGCTTGGAGCAATTCTGGGCGGAGTATTCAAGGCGCTGGTGAGTTTCTTTGGCATCCTAAAGGGCATTCTCGAGCAGGCCGTTCAAGGCCTGGGGGATCGCATCTTCTACTTCGGGGGCGATATCTCGCCAGCCTTGCTGGCGGTCGGTTTCATTGTGCGCCTCAATGTTGCGGTGTTGATTTTCATCGGGGGAACCATCGCCTGGCTCCTGGGGATACCGCTGTTGGGTCCTCAAGCCTCGGCGAGTAGTCCTCTGGATTCCGCATGGACACTGTGGAGCACCCAGATCCGATATGCAGGAGTAGGGGCCATGGTTGTGGGCGGAGTAGCCTCTATTGTCAAGGTACGATTCGGACTCTTACAGGCCGTACGAGAGATCAGCCGTCTGGGGACGAGCACCCGCGACACCGGTGATTCAGCAGTGAGCGACAGAGATATCTCTCCCAAGTCAATTCTTGTCTTGAGCACTATCACCGTGCTCTTGATCGGAATCGTGTACTACCTGTTGACCGGTGACGCCCTTATCAGTTTTGCCACTACCGGAATCATGATCGTGATGGCATTTTTTTTCACCGCGGTGGCCAGCTACATCGTGGGACTGGTGGGCAATTCCAATAGTCCGGTATCGGGGATGACCATTACCGCCGTACTCTTTACCGGGGGACTGCTTCTTCTCTTTGGCTTTAGCGGAATGGAGGGAATGGTCGCCACACTCGGTGTTGCCGCCATCGTCTGCTGCGCGGCATGCACATCCGGTGATGTGTGCAACGACCTCAAGACCGGCGCTCTGGTTGGGGCCTCTCCATTCCGACAGCAGATCATGCAGGTGTTGGGAGTGGCCGCCGCATCACTGGTGATGGCTCCCGTACTCCAGTTGCTGCACAACAACACCCCGGGTGGCATCGGCGGGCGTGAGCTGTCTGCCCCACAGGCTACTCTCTTCAAGAGCCTGGTCGAAGGTCTTTTCGGGCAGGGCGATCTGCCCTGGGACATGGTGGGCATCGGTGTGGCGGTGGGCTGTGTAATCCTTGCGATCGACAAAGTCCTGGAGGGCAGGCAAGCTTCCTTTCGCATGCACGTCATGCCCATCGCGGTGGGGATGTACCTGCCCTTCGGACTGGTCACGCCGATACTCATTGGAGGTCTGCTTGCCCATAGCATCCGGGGTGGCGAACAAGGGGCTGCCGCCGACCAGCGCCTCCATCGCGGTATCCTTTTCGCTTCGGGCATGATCGCCGGAGAGTCCCTTATGGGGGTTGGAATCGCGCTGCTGGTCAGCCTGGGCTACGCTCGCCTGACTCTGGGCCTCGATGAGACACTGACCACCGCGCTGACGGTGTTTGCAGCCGCGGCCGTGCTCACTTCTTTTTATCTGTTTTCACGATCCAGGGCGCGTTGACCCGTCGAATGGGCCCACAGGCCCGCCCGACCCTTCTTGACCCGCTTTTTGGGCCGGGATAGAATCGGCGCCACCCGCGAGGAACACAAAAATGTTTTACGAACCCCGCTACAACGATCACGGACTGCCTTATAACCCCTTCAAGGCCTGTGTCGTGCCGCGCCCCATTGGCTGGATCACCACCCTGAGCCATAACAACATCGTCAATCTGGCCCCCTTCTCCTGCTCCAACCAGCTGGGCTACGATCCTCCCTTCGTCTTCTTCTCAGCCTCTGGCGTGCCAGGCGAAGAAGGGGCTGAGCCCCGGCGTAAGCACAGTGTGGTCAATGCTGAGAACAGCGGCGAGTTCGTCTTCAATATGGCGACCTATGGACTGCGCGAAAAGGTCAAACTCTCGTCGTCCCACGTGCCCCCCGATGTTGATGAGATGGACCTGTGCGGTTTGACCAAAGTGCCCGCCTCGCTGGTCCGGCCGCCCCTAGTCGGCGAATCCCCGGTGAGCATGGAATGCAAGCACCATTGCACTCTGACGCTTCCTGCCAACGACCCCGACACCGTACACCACGTCGTAATCGGCCAGGTTATCGGCATCCACATCGACGATGAGTTCATCACCGACGGCAGAGTCGATTGGCTCAAAATCCAACCGCTGGCCAGAATGGGCTATTCAGACTACACCTATGTCAATGAGGTCTTTACCATGAAGCCGCCCGGTGGAGAATCCGCCGCCGGCCAGATCGGCGAGCCCACCAAGACGGAAAAACGCGGCTAGCGCTCGAGGAAGGCGTCATCCACGAACTGGGTCACGTCCATTTTTCTCTCGGGACCCGTCTTCTCGTCCAAGGTTCGTTGGATCCCTTCCGGGTTCCATTTTCCGTCTGCCTTAAAGATGGGCATCATATGATCATAGACTTTCTCGGCCATGGCAGGCTCCAGTGCCAGGTAGGTTGCTGCCAGCTCAACGGCTTCTGCCCTGTTTTCCTGCATTTCCTGAACCGCGCGGATCAGACCGGTGACCAAACCCTTTAGCGCTTCAGTTTTAGAGGAAATCACACGGGTGTGAGTGACCAGGCCTTCTCCGCCCCAGGGTTCCATGAGATTGCCTTGATACTGGAGAATTTTAAAGCCCCGTTCCTCAGCCAACTGGGCGAAAGGCACTTTAAGGGAGGAAGCCACCACGGTTCCATTCAACAATTGGGTCAGGCGGTTCTCAGCCCCGGCCAGGTTCAGGTAGAGGGTATCCTGCCGGGGATTCAACAGGCCTCCCCTCCTTAATCCTTCAAAGAAAAGGGTGTCGGTATGACTTCCGGTTCCTGCCGTAGCAATGGTTTGTCCCCTCAAATCATCGAATGTTTTGATATGCGGCGCTACCACCAAATTTTGAGGTAATTCTTTTAAAAACTCACCGACATACCGGAGCTCCTCAGCCCCTTGCGAAACGGCATTGGTCATGCCATCAAAGCCCATCCAACCCACGTCGATATCTCCACTGATCAGGGTGGCGACAATTCGTGCAACTCCCCGGATGCGAGTCATCTCTACTTCAACGCCTTCCTGCTCGAAGATCCCCTTCTCCTGGGCATACACCAGGGGAAAAACGGTAGCCGACAGGGCGGGATAAGCGAGACTTATTTTCCTGATAGCCGGAACACCGCCTGCATCGCTCGCCTGCTCCTGGCAGCCCGCTGCAAGCAGAAGAACTACCAGCACACAGCCTGCACTACCCCGCCTTTTCCAGGAACCACTCAAGGCTTTTCGATGGGTCTTTCTCTTCATTTCTGTTCTGTCCACCTGTTTGACCCTCACTTCAACAGCCCCACTTCCTTAAAGTATCTCTCTGCCCCTGGATGATAGGGCACGATGGGCCCTAAAACGGCCATTTCAGGTTGGAAATTCTGCACGGTCGGGTGGGCAAATCGAAACTCATCGATGTGCTCCAGGATGGCCCGGGTGATCTGATAAACCACCTCTTCAGGGACTTCCTCGCGGACCAGTATGACATTACCCGTGGCAACAGTGGGGATATCACTGCTCAGGCCGTAAGCTTCCTTGGGAATGGCGGTCGCGACAAAGTAAGGGTATTGCTCTTCTAACCGCTCTCGATGTTGCTGAGCAACGGGCAGCAAACGAAATTGATGGGTCACCCCAAATTCAATCAGAGAAGGGGCAGGGGGGGATTGATACATCACGGCCGCATCCACACGACGGTCGCCCAAGGATTGAAGGGCCTCGCGAAAAGGCAAATAGATGGGGGTGAAATCCTCAAAGGAAATGCCCATCTCCTGGTAAATTTCCTTCTGCCTGGGGATCGAACCATGTCCAGGCGGGCCTACGGCCACCCGTTTCCCCTGGATATCCTCTGCCCATCTCAAAGGGGAGGTTTCCAGGACCGCCATTTGGAGGTAGCCCAGTTGAAAGCTGGAAATCAGGGTTCTCAGATTCTTAAAAGGCTGCCGGTAGGGCGCGACACCCTGATAACCGTTCAGCGCAGTGGCAGCAATACACATGGCAATGTCCACCTGACCCGTGCCCAGGAGTCGTACGTTTTCCACACCTCCATCTGTAGACTCCACATTGACCCGGACACCGGCAACGTATTCATTGATCATGCTGCCCATTACCCCTCCGATGGGATGCCAGGTCCCTCCGGTACTTCCCGCGGCGATACTCAGGAGAGTCTCTCCTCGCTCACAAGCTCCGAAAAGTAACAGGGCACCCGCCGCCAGAATGATTTTTATACGCTGTCTTTTCATAATTTTGAGGTAGGCACATTCTACCTCGCCTTTACATATCTTCCAATCTGGGAAAAAATACACCAATCTGGGAAAAAATACACCAAAACGCTCATCCAGGAGGTGCCCTATGAAGAAAAATTTGAATTCACTGTTTCGTTCGAGCTTCTTGAAATCGTTCCTGCTGCTGTCCTTCAGCTCACTCATGCTGCTTTCGTGCGGGTCGGACAGCAACGGGGAACAGAGCCAGCCGTTTGAACTTCTGGAGGCCACCATCGCTGATATTCATGACGCCTACAGATCGGGACAGCTCACCTCCCGCCAACTGGTCCAACTCTATCTGGATCGAATCGAAGCCTACGACAAGAATGGTCCTATGATCAATTCCATCATCACCGTGAACCCCAAAGCCCTTGAAGAGGCCGATCAATTGGATACCACCTTCCAGTCCTCCGGTTTTGTGGGCCCACTTCACGGGATCCCGATCATCCTTAAAGATCAGATCGACGCTCGCGACATGCCTACAACCTTGGGCTCGATCGTCTTGAAGGATTACTACCCGGACCATGAAGCCTTTGCCGTGGTAAAACTGAGAGAAGCTGGAGCGATCATTCTGGCCAAAGCCACCCTTGGTGCATGGGGAGGCGGAGATACCCATGGTTCCCTCTTTGGGTCAACACGCAATCCCTATGATTTGGAGAGAACGGTGGGCGGTTCCTCCGGAGGTCCGGGAGGGTCAATTACGGCTAACTTTGCCACCGTTGCAGTCGGGCAGGAGGGCTATGCCTCGATTCGAAGACCCTCAACCTGGAACTCTCTGGTGGGCATGAGACCCACGGCTGGCCTGGTCAGTCGAAGCGGAGTGTATGGCGGATGGCCATCGATTAACGGTTCTCTGGGACCCATGGCGCGCACCGTCACGGATTTGGCAACACTTCTGGAGGTCCTGGTTGGATATGACCCGGAAGACCCGCTGACGGCACGGGGCGTCGGCCATGTTCCTGAGAGCTACACAGAATTTCTCGATCAGGATGGTTTAAAGGGAGCGCGCATCGGGGTTTTGCATGAATCGATGAATAGGAATTCGGAACCTGACTCGGAAGATTTCCAGAAGGTCACTGAGATTTTCGAGAGGGCAGTTGGAGAATTGAAGGCTGCCGGAGCCGTCATCGTGGACCCGGTTGTGATTCCCGATCTCAAGGAGCTGCTGGCCACCAGAGCGAACGGACCCGATGGTGATGCATCGTTCCAACGCTACTTCGGTAGGAGCGCCAATCCCCCCTTCAACACACGTGAGGACGTCCTCCTCGCGCCCGACTTTGACAAGTTATTCCCCACAAGGAAAAGGGCCTTCACGAGACCCCCAAGAGACCCTGGAGAGGCTGAATCAAGACACTACCAATACCTCATGGCACGGGATGAGCTGATGACCCGGGTGCTTCAAGTCATGGCGGATCATCAATTAGATGCCATTGTCCACAAGTCTATCGAGCACCAGCCAACCCTCATTAAGGATGGGGTGAATCCGCCTTACGTCAGCTCCAAGGGAGCTCCCGATTTGAACACCTTTTTGGTGTTCGTCCCCACCATCACCGTGCCGGCAGGGTTTTCAAGCGATCAACTTCCGGCTGGGATTAGCTTTCTGGGAAGGCCATATGACGAGGGGACTCTGATCAAACTGGCTTACTCTTATGAACAGGCAACCCTGCACCGCAAACCTCCTGAGAGTACACCCCCTCTACCGGAGTGAGCCGTTCGGTACCTCAGGTGCCGAATCCGATAAGAGATTGCCTAACGATCGCTCAGGAGTCCGACCGAACTAAGGGCCGTAGCTGCGGCTAGATCTGACTGAGCAGGTTGGGGTTGAGAAATGCGAACCAGCGCATCGGTAATCTCCTGACTCAGAATTTCTTCCATCTCCGATGCACCTGAGCGATCTCGAGTGAAGGTTGCGCCCCAAAGAACGCTGTTGGTTTCTGCATCGACCCATTCCACACTGACCCGAATGTGCTCGCCAAAGGAATCCACGGTTCCGATGAGAACAGTGCGGACATCGATTTTTCGGGCAATCGCTTCCACCTCGATCTCCGTGTTTTTATAACGTCTTACCGAAGAGCTGGAAGCAACCTGACCTTGCTTCAACTGGGAGAGGCGATGGGTGATCCCTTCAGCAATTCCGTCACTCACATACTCCAGCTCAGGATCACCGCTTCGATTCTCAAAAGGCAAAATGGCAATGGAGTCGATGACTTGGGCAGAGGCACCCGCCAAGGGCATAATCAGGGCCAGAAGTAAGACGATCATGACGGACATTCCTCCGGCTACCAGCGACCAGAGATAAGCTCGATGATCCGGACTCACTGCCTCGGCACCTACACTGGGAATCGATTCTCCTGACCTGTCTCTCTTGAGCTTCTTCAGGTCAGCCAGTACTTCCTCGGCGGATTGAGAACGGATTTCCCTGTCTTTCTCGAGGGACTTATTGATGATGTCCTCCAGCCGGCCAGGGACTTCAGGGTTCAGTTGAAGGGGAGAATCGGGAGATTTGTGGAGTATTTCATCAAAGAGCGCTGCAGCGGTCGTGCCCTTGAAAGGCAGTGAGCCCGTTGTCATTTCATAGAGCACCACTCCCAGAGAGAACAGATCCGACCGCGCATCCAGTTCCCTTCCCAGAGCCTGTTCCGGTGACATATAAGCCATCGTTCCCATCGCCATTCCGGGACTGGTAAGACTCTGTTTGGTGAGCTGATCCGAAGGCATGGCGGTATCCAAATCGGCCTGATCCTTCGTCCATTTGGCCAGGCCGAAGTCGAGCACTTTGGCATGTCCCTCTTGAGTGATAAAGATGTTCTCGGCCTTGATGTCTCGATGAAGGATTCCCTTCGCATGGGCAGCATGTAAAGCATCCGTAATCTCAATCCCCAGTTCCAGGATCTCCTCGGTCTCCAGCGACTTGCCTTGGATACGTTCTTGAAGGGTGCACCCGGACAGGTACTGCATGACGATGAAGGGTCGTCCGTCATATTCACCAATGTCGTAAATGGCGCAGATATTGGGATGGTCTAAAGCCGAGGCAGCACGAGCTTCTCTCCGAAAGCGCTCCAGTGCCTGCCAATTTTGCGCCAATTCTTCAGGCAGGAATTTTATGGCCACGTTGCGGCCCAAACGGATGTCTTTAGCCTTGTAGACCACACCCATTCCACCCTCACCCAGTTTTTCCAGGATCTTGTAGTGGGAAATGACCTGCCCGATCATTTCATTCTCTTGGGTTAGTTGTTTGGTGGCAATCATGTGAAATTCCTGTCTTCCCGTTTGTTTGGGTTATTAGTCGTTTCACACAGCAATCCATATGACAACCCGTTCAAAATGAGGACTTGTGATGGCCGAATGGCGAAGGATTTCACCGTCTATGAAGTATTTATTACCGCGATTACACAGATACTTACATCTATATTATTCATGTAACTTATCAATAGAGAGGTCTGGGCAGGAATGGAGCCGTCAAAAGGCTGCGTAGGCAAGCAGCCCTGCACCTGCCGCAAGTGAGGCAATCCCTGCCCCTTGCCTCCCTGTCAGTTGAAGGCGAGCCTGGCTAACCGGCGGTTCGGAACAGAGAGTACAGATCTCAACCCGACTGGAACCTTCCGATGTGCTCACCAGATAGGCACCCACCCCCGCTAACCCTGCTCCCAGCAGGCCGGCGATCACTCGCAGGGTCGTGGTCTTCTTCCTGTGAGTACTCAGAGATGCTGAAGTGGGGGGAAGCACGGCGGTACTGGGATTCATTGAGGCCGCAGACCAGGAAACAGTCGTGACCGGCACCCGTAAGGGATGATTGAAACGCGACTCCAACGTCGTCAGGGACGCGAGTCCTGCGGGGTGGATCAGTCTCAGTCCTGGACCGAAGAACTGGGCAATTCGAGTCTTAGAATCGCCGCCAAAGGTAAAACCCTGACCATACCCGCTGGTCGACACAAGAGACACCAGGAGGCAAACAAGACTGATTTTGGTTGCAAATCGGGCAACAGAGACTAGTTTTTGCAGGGTCACTGCCCCCTAGTCTATTGGTTTCAACAGATACGGTCAATGGGGAACCTGCGAGGGCGAGGGGGTTTAGCTTGCCATGCTTGCAACTCTTGTTCGCCGGATCCAGAGCCAATGAGGCACAAACACCAGCACGTCGATCACCAGGATAATCGCGATCCGAATGAGACTCTGCATTCCTCGTCTTCCCTCGGACCGAAGTGCCGCTTGGAAGCTCTCTTCTCGCTGTTGGGTGACCTCTGCTTCCGACCTTTGTGTGGGCTCCACAGGAATCCCGGGAGCGAAACCTCCTCGCAGCGCTCCTCTGCCCGGGAACCCTATAAAGGCCTCATTGGACTGATGCCGCTCGTATTCGTAGGCATTGAGTGTAAATTCCGGGTTGGTGATCTGAATGAGATCATACACTCCAATCCCCAGTGCAATGACAAAGCACAGCAGAGCTACAAAACAGACCGCCAAGGCATAAATTTCAAGAATGGATTTCTTCATCGGTTAGGTATGCTCCGTCCTGGGCTGATTTGGTGATCCTCGTCACACTTCTTCCGACCGGGGCTGAGTATAGTCAGAAACATGATCTTTATGAGTATCGCCTTGATTCTCGTGACGCTCGTTGCCTGGAGCACGACTGGGGAAGACTGGGGCTGCTAGGAGCTGCCCTTCCCGCATTTACCCGGCGATTCCACTTTCTTTATTCCCTGGGATCGATCTGCGCGTAGACTTCCACGTTACCCGCTCGATCAAACGAATAAACCGTGTAGGGTTGAGGATCCGGACCTTCCATCCCTGGAGATCCAACCGGCATACCGGGAACCGCAAGCCCCACCACAGCCGGCTTCTCCCGAAGTAAACGACTGATGACTTCGCCGGGTACGTGGCCCTCGATCACATAGTCTCCCACCATACCGGTGTGGCAGGCGCGAAGTTTCGGCGGCACACCATATCTGTCCTTAACATCGTTTAGCTGGCTGTTGTTGGCTCCAACTCTATCGACTTTAAAACCCTTTTCCTGCAGGTGACCCACCCACCCCTGGCAGCACCCTCAGGTCGGATTTGCAACGACGGTGACCGTTTGAATCCGTTGCCCCAGGGCCAGAGTCGCCATCAGTGTGAAGACTGCGCCCATCAATACTCTTCGCGGGTGATTCATCTGTTCCTCCAAATCTTTCGAACTTATCTTATCTCAGGATTCGGCGTCGGTGTAGCCGAATAGGGACTCTTTCGCCTTTTCCGTCGGCTTTCAAACACGAATCTCATATCTGGCCGAATCAAACTCGTCCAGGGGTTTTCGATCCACCAGGCTGAATCCGAAGGATTCATAGATTTGTCTCAGTTTAGGCCTGCCTCCATCACAATCCAGCCTTAACCAGGATTTCCCCTGCCTTTTTGCATATTGGGATGCCCAATCTAACATTTGGTTGCCAATCCCCTTCCCTTTGAGCTCCCGCAAGACGGCCAGTTTATGAAGGAACAAGCTCGAATCATCTTCAATTTCCGGCCAGAAATAGGGGTCAGACTCGAGCAAGAGCATACAGCCAACGGGCTTGTTCTTTTGCTGGGCAATAAACGACTCTTCAATTCTGTGCGACGACTTGAGGCCTTCAACCGAGACCTGTTCCTCGGTCCAGAGTGGCTCGCCCTTCTCGTTGAGCCATTTCACGACATCCATCAATATCTCGGACGCCGTTCCCCAATCGAAAGCGGGTGCCACGGTGATTTCTATTTCCGGGGTCATGAGACTGAACCCTCCTCTAGGGACGCTGAGCGAAGTCGATCACGCGTTCCAGCGTCTCCTTTGATTGCAGCCCTTGTAGACGCTGGCCTTCAACGATGAAGGTCGGAACGGCCGAGATTCCGGCTTCCTTGTGGGTATGATAGAGGGCTGTCTGATGGGCCTCCTTGTACTGCCTCGTCTCCAGCGCCTCCTTGAATTGCTCCCTGTTCAATCCGACTTCCTCTGCCAACTGGGTGAGGACTTCAGAATCACCGATATCCTGCTCTTCCTGGAAAAACGCTCGCAAAACACGGTCATTGTATTCATTCCCACTCCCTTTCTCCTTCGCGTACTGAAATCCTTCAAAGGCCAAATGAGTATAAGGTTGGGGGGACACGCGGGGAAGTACGATCCGAATTCCCATTCTTTCCGCCATCGGGTATACGGAACTGGCCCAGGCCGTCTGCAGATAATCCTCTTCCGGTCTCAAGGTCGGATGAGGGCTGGGACGGAGTTCAAAGGGCATCCACTCCACCTGGACATCCTTCCCTTCGATAGCTTCTTTGAGCGGAAACTCCGCCAAGAAACAGTAGGGTCACACATAATCGGAATAGACTCGAATCAGCACACTCATCCTATGGTCTCGTCCCACAGCTCCCCCTTTTTATGGGCCATTCCCAAAGCCACGGACACACGATCTTCGATTAGATTGCGAACGTAATTCTGAAGCTTATCTTTGGCATTGTCTCCCATTAAAAGATGCACACCTATGGGAGGGGTGCCGTCAAGTTCAATCTGGGCTGACACCCTTTTAAAAGATTCAATAGACTCCTGAACTTTCTCGATCCATTGATCGATCTCCAGTCCCACCTGTTCTATAATCGAGCGCGCTTCCGTCTCGGTTGCCAGAGCACTAATTGAGTCATTTTCAGCCCAAGGTGCTGGGTAAAACGGGGGACCTCCCAGTCCCCGGAAGATATCATGGAATAGCAGGCGACCGCCTGGTTTTAAAACCCTCGCTATTTCGGAGTAAAACCGATTCTTATCAGCAATATTCATCTGTACATGCTCAGTCCATACGACATCGAACTTCCCATCTTCATAGGGAATTTCGAGTGCACTACCCTGACATAGCTCCACCCGATCACTCAGGCCGACAAGCTCCGTAAGCTTTTTCCCAACGGATATATACTCCTCGGTAAGGTCAACACCGACAACATGACACTTATATTGTTCCGCCAGGTGACGCGCGGTGCCACCCAAACCACAGCCAACATCAAGGACAAGATCAGATGCCTTCAAGTTCGCAAGCTCTGCGACCTCACGAGTCGACTCTCGCCCTCGGGTGTGAAACTCATCAAGAGGAGCTAAGTCATCAACCGTAAGTGAATGGGCATCTTTGCCAGCTAAATTGAGTCCGGCTTCTATTTTCTCCATGAGTCCGCCGAAGCCGTAATGTTTGTCTACCAATGCATCGATATTCATCATTCTTTTCTTCAGTTCTCAAACCTATTAGTGGATCTATCCCGACAAGCGCTATAACGGTCTGACCCCGAGCGT
>Ga0066376_10003725_pt1 | contig 13482 bp, 12 predicted proteins | sample Knorr_S15_td_Bot_FD_77009 | JGI IMG/M metagenome (GOLD analysis project Ga0066376, IMG submission 77009) | Marine microbial communities from Southern Atlantic Ocean transect - Knorr_S15_td_Bottom_ad_5009_LV_A | ecosystem: Environmental > Aquatic > Marine > Oceanic | place: Southern Atlantic... | reverse complement strand
ATATCCTCCGGTACCGACAACCACATGAGGTTTGAATTCCTGAAATAATTTTTTTGTTTTGGTGGATGAAATCAAATACCGATATGGTAATATCAAATTTTTCCCCAATGCATTTGGAGACATACTTCTTTGAATTCCTCGAATAGGAATCAAAGTGTGAGGAAGTGATTTAACCGGAAGTACTTCAGATTCGATTCCAAAGGTAGATCCCACATAATGGATATTAACCCGCGGATTTCTTGCCTGGAGTGCTTCTCCAATTGCGATAGCGGGATACAAATGTCCACCGGTACCACCTCCTGCAATAATGATACGGATATCATCCATATAATTTTAGTTTCCATTCATTTTGACGCAAAACAGATCGTTTTGCCTGACTTATATTTAACAGGATTCCGATACTTGCCAGATTAATAATCAATCCTGATCCACCATAACTGATTAACGGCATTGATAATCCTGTGACTGGAATTACATTGGAGACAACAGCCGCATTAACAAAAGAATAGAGGATTATGCTGAATGAGATTCCAAGAGCTAATAATACTCCATACGGATCGGAACAATCCTTGGCAATTCGTATCCCGCGTTGAAAAAACAATAAGAAAAGTGTGAGAATAAATAATATTCCTATAAAACCAATTTCTTCGCCAATAATTGAAAAAATAAAATCCGTGTGGGATTCGGGAAGAAACATATTCTTTTCCATACTATTCCCAAGACCCAATCCTAAAAAACCTCCATTTCCAAGGCTGATTAATGATTGATAAGCCTGATATCCAATTGCTGAAATGTCTTCAGTCCTATTTAACCAGGCGCGGACTCTTTCCCAGCGATATGGTTCCATTAATAGTACAGGTATAGTGACACATAATCCTGTCGCAGAAGCAGCAGAAAGATGAGCAAAGTTTGCACCGCCAATAAATAACATAATTCCACCAATAATACCCAGTAAAATTGCTGTGCTGAAATCTGGTTGTACAATGATGAGAGACATAATCAGCACTAGTATCAAAGTTGGGGGTAAAAATCCAGTTGAAAAATCACTAAGTTGATGTTTTTTTCTGTCAATGTAACCGGCAAGAAACATTATTAATCCCAATCTGGCAATATCAGAAGTTTGAATAGAAATTGGTCCTAAATAAATCCATCGTGCAGGTCTATTTATACCATTGATTATATAATAAAACTTTGTAAATACAAGTAATGCAATCGCACACAAAATTATTTGAAAATAATAATTACGATATTTTCTGTAATCAATAAACATAAATAATATCAACAAACAGATTCCAACTAGAAGTCGTTTCAAATGGGCAATCAAATAGGTTGTATCAGTCTCATATCCGGTTTCTACAAGTGACCTTATTGAACTTGCACTATATAGCATGACTGTACCAATAACACATAGAAGGATTACTGTACAAATAAGAACCCGGTCATACTTTTTGGTAATGATATCCAGGTAATTCATGAGTGAGATTCCAACTGTAATGCCCATTTTTTAAATGAATCCCCCCGGTCTTCGAAATTTTTGAATTGATCAAAACTTGCACAACCCGGGGAAAGAAGTACAACATCCCCGGGACTTGCAAGCAATTGGCTCTTTAAAACTGCGTCTTTGAGATTATTAAATGTGTCCAATCTCACCGCATCCCCTAGAGCAGTTTTAATGGTTTGGCGAGCCTGACCGTAGGCAAGGACGGTCTTTATTTTGTGAGTGTGTGGAAGGAGTTTTTTGAAATCGCCCCCCTTGAATTGTCCTCCTAAAATGAGTAGAATAGGGCTGGAAAAACTGTTAAGTGCAACTTGTACAGAATGTATATTAGTTGCTTTTGAATCATTTACAAATTCCACTTCATTTAAAGTCAGTACGGATTCTAAACGGTGAGGAAGCCCCTGGAGAGTTTTCATTGTCTTTTGAATGCATCTATTTGGAACATGTAACAAATGAGCGGCCGTTGAAGCCGCCAGTAGATTCGATAAATTATGCTTTCCACGGAGCGCAATTTCATCTAAGTAAATGAGATTCTCTTTTTCTTTTGTATAAATTTTTGTTTGATTTACACTGAATATAGTTTTTTCCATTTTGGATAAACTGAATGGGATTTTTACAGGTGATTGGTTATTAAATCGATCATCGAAATTGGGATCATCTCCATTAAAAATAATTATATCCTCTGCTGTTTGATTTTGAGTCATTTTTAATTTAGCAGAAATGTAGTCCTCCATTGAGTTATAACGATCTAAATGGTCTGGTGATATATTTAGGAAAACAGAAATATATGGTCTGAAATGCTGAAGAAATTCCATTTGAAAACTTGATATTTCAAGAATGAAAATGCGCTTTGGATCTGGAGCAATCAAATCTTCCAGAATTTTCTCAGAAAACGGAATTCCAACATTTCCTGCCAAAATTCCGTGAATTTCTTCTGTGTTGCACATATTTGCTAAAGCGTGAACAGTTGTTGTTTTTCCGTTTGATCCTGTTACTGCAATAATGGGAGCTGATGTAAACCAACTTGAAAATTCAATCTCACTGACAATAGGAATCCCGTATTTCTGTGCTTTTTGAATAAGGGAAGATTTCTGAGGTACTCCAGGAGATACAATCCAAAGATCAGCATCATAAATTTTTTCACTATGATTTTTCAACTCACCTGAAATTCCAAGGGAATTGATTAATTGAAGGTTTTGTGTTACCTCTTTGTTATTATTATTGTCACTTACAAAAACCTTAGCTTTTAAATGATGTGCTAATTTTGCAGCACTGAAACCGCTTTTCCCCAAACCAATAATTACGACTTTTTTATTTGTAATATCGATTTTGTTTTTTTCTGAGATGTCCATTAACGAATTTTAAAAGTTGTAAGAGAAAATAAAGCCAACAGAATTCCGATAATCCAAAAACGGGTAACAATCCGGGTTTCCGGCCAACCAATTAATTCAAAATGGTGATGAATCGGCGCCATTTTTAGAAATCGTTTTCCATTTCCGAATTTTAATTTTGTCCATTTGAAATAACTGATTTGAACTATTACTGATAACGCTTCCCAAACAAAAACTCCACCAATAATAAAAAGAAGAAATTCTTTTTTTAATAAAATTGCCAAAGTCCCTAATGCAGCTCCGGCGGAGAGGGAACCCACATCTCCCATGAATATTTGTGCAGGTGCTGAATTAAACCATAAAAATCCAAGACATGCTCCCGCCATAGCGGAAGCAAATATTGATAATTCCCCAATTCCCGGGAGGTAAAGAATATTCAGGTATGATGAAAAATCAACACGACCACTGATATAAGTAATTGCAGCGAAAACGGTAAATGCAATTGCTAAAAGGCCTGATGCTAATCCATCCAATCCATCAGTAAGATTGACTGCGTTAGATGTTCCTGTGATTACGAGAATAATGATAAAGGGATAAAAAATTCCAAAATCAATTATTGAATTTTTTAAAAATGGAATGGATGTAATTGTTCGAATCTCTGAGAATTCCGGAGATGTATATATCCAAAAACTAATCGCTGAGCCCAAAAGAATTTGTCCTGTCAATTTATATCTGGCAATGAGGCCTTTTTCTAATTTTTTAATAATTTTCAAATAATCATCCAAAAACCCGATAATCCCCATCCAAATTGTTGATAGAAAAATAATTTGAACATATACATTATTTAATTTTGCAAAAAGGAAAGTAGGGAGGAGGACTGCACATAAAATGAGTACTCCTCCCATAGTTGGCGTGCCCTTCTTTTTCAGATGGGATTTTGGTCCGGTAGATCTGATGTTTTCCCCGATTTGGAGAAGTTTTAGCTTGTGGATGATCAATGGACCAATGAGGAAGCTTATCAATAATGCTAAAATTGCAGCGCTTGCTGATCGAAATGTGATATATCTAAATATATTTAAAATGGACCATTCTTCTTTGAGTGGGTAAAGTAAATGATAAAGCATTAACCAAAAACCCCTTGAATGATGGTCTCCATACTCATTCCTCTTGATCCCTTAAAAAGAATTTTATCTCCATTTTTGATAATCCTCTTTAGTTGGGAAGTAAGATCGTCTTTAGAATCAAAATGTTTGTGTAGTTCTATATTTTTTAATTGTGTATCTGTATGAATTGAAAGTGGCCCAACAGTGAAGACACCGTCTAGATTTGCGTCCGAACATTTTTCTCCTAATTCCTGGTGAATTCTTTGAGATTGATTTCCTAATTCAAACATATCCCCAAACACAAGAATCCTTCTTCCGTTTTTACTAAAAGCATTTAAATAGTCAATTGATGCGATAGTAGATTCCAAATTTGCATTATAGGTATCATCAATTACGGTTATATCTCCAAAATGTTTTACTTCACATCTACCCTTGGGAGGATCAAAAGATAAAATTCGTTCCTGGAAAGTTTCCATATCAATTTTCATTGTCAGTGAAATTGCTGCTGCAGCTAAAATATTTTTTGCAAATGATAAATTATAAGATTGAGTTTGTACTTCTTCTGTGTTTATCAGAAGTGTTAGCGTTCCATCTTTTTCTTCATAGATATCAGCCGGAAAATCACAATCGGGAGTTAAACCAAAAGTAATTTTATTCCCCGGGACAGGTAACTCTTTGATTTTGCTATCTGCTTGATTTACAAAGGAATATCCATCTGATAGAAACTGAAATAATTCTCCTTTTTCTTTAGTTATTTCCTCTACCGTACCAAATCCTTCCAAATGAGCAGGTGCAATGTTGGTAATTAAACCATGAGTAGGTTCTGCGATTTTACAAAGACAAGAAATATCCCCAGGCTGATTTGCCCCCATTTCAAGAATTGAGATTGGATGAGCAGTTGTTTGCATGAGTAGAGTGAGAGGAAGCCCAATTGATGTATTAAAATTCTTTTCAGTTGAATGCACATTCATAGAAGCACTAAATATATGAGTTAACAGGTCTTTCGTAGTCGTTTTTCCATTTGTTCCTGTTATAGCAATGGTTGGTATATGAAATTGGTTTTGCCACAAATTGGCTATTTTCCCAATTGTGGTTACTGTATTTCCAACAACAACTTGTTTTAAAGATGTTAAACTGTCATTTCTCTTTGAAACTAGTGCTGCTGTGCACCCAAGACTTTCCAGATCTGGGAGATAATTATGACCATCAGTTCGTTCTCCTTCAAGTGCTATGTAAAAATCTCCCTGTTTAAAATCACGACTGTCTGTTGTTACCCCGAGAACTGGTGAATCAAGTTTATTTCCAGTGACATCTGATACCAATTTTGAAAATAATTTGGGGTTCGGTAAATTAATTCTCATTACAATATCCCTGAATTATTTCAAAATCAGAATATGGAATTTTTTCACCCCGGATCTCTTGGTAACTTTCACGACCCTTCCCCAAAATGGCTAAAATATCATCCGGTTTTAATTTCGTTAATGCGGAAGAAATTGCTTTTCCCCGATCATTTAAAACAGTGTAACATTTTTTTGAAAATCCATTTATTATTTCTTTATTGATTTCATTGGGGTCATCAAACCTTGGGTTATCTGGTGTGATATAGCATTTGTCTGCAAATCGTTCAACTATGGAAGCCATAATAGGTCTTTTTGAAACATCCCTGTCCCCGCCGGCACCGAAAATCACGGATAATTTTCCATCTGATATTTTCCGAATTGTACTCAAAACTTTTTCATAAGCATCCGGCGTATGGGCATAATCAAGAATAGTAAATCCCCCGGAAGGCATTGTAAATACTTCCATTCTTCCTGGTATTGATTTACACATCTCAATTCCATTTTCTATACTTGAGCTTGGGATTCCCAACGCATGAGCGATTCCTACAGCTGTGAGAATATTTTCTTGATTGAATCCACCTAATAAATGCGATTGAATTTTATATGATTGATCACCTGCTTTTATATACCCCTTTATTCCATTCATTGATAATGTGCAGGTAGAATAATGAATATGTTCTCCATTTGAAATTGAAGTTGAAAGAGTAGGAGCTGTACTTTCCAAAATAATTTTTTCTCCATACAAATCATCGGTGTTGATAACTGCAGTGGAGGAAAGAGGAAGCATTTTAAATAGCTTGACTTTGGCATGGTAATAATCTTCCATGGTTCCGTGATAATCCAGGTGTTCAGGAGTCAAATTTGTGAATGCAGCGACGTTAAAATCAATATCTGCAACTCTTGATTGTTCAAGGGAATGTGAAGACACTTCCATCACAACATGGGTAACATCTTCCTTTTTTAATGTATGAAGTACTTCTTGTAAATGTACCTGGTCAAATGTGGTAAGTGTTTTTTCCTGCAAATATTTCCCTCCAGAAATGAGTCCTAATGTTCCTAAAAGTGCAGTTTTATATCCATTCTCTTCCAAGATTGAATTCACCAATGATGCGGTAGTTGTTTTTCCGTTTGTGCCTGTTATTCCGATCATTGTTAGATCTTTAGATGGATGATTATAAAATTTTGAGGCTACCCAAGATGCAGCGCGGCGAGGGTTTGCAACCTTAATTTGAGGTACAGTCAAATCTCCCAAGTCTCTTCCATTAGAAATGACAACTGATGCACCCTTATCTATCGCTTCAGAAATGAAATCGTGTCCGTCAAACTTTTCACCAGGGATTGCAACAAAAATATTCCCCGGATCGATCGATCTTGTATGTAAAGAAATGCCTGTGATAGAAATATTTTCAATTTTTTGATTTTCTATTTGAGTTAATCCAAAGAGTAATTGATGAAGTGGTTTTTGTGTCATTTACAGTAATATTTAATGGAGTCCAATAGTACAGAAAGCTCCATACTCGGTATTTGTTCCCGGAACAGGACTTTGCCAGAAAACTATTCCTGATCCTTGAATGTTCGTTCTTAAACCGTGTTTTTTTAGTATTCTCATTGCTTTTTTCATACTCATATTTCTTACATCTGGTACAATTGATGCTGAAATCTCTCTAAATTGGTTATGGTATAAAGAAACAAGTTGATTCTTATTAGTATCATGTTTTTCTTTTACTACATCTGGTATAGGCATACTATTTATTGGAAGATTTTTTGTATTTTCAATTGAGTCATCCAAATTGATTATTCTTTCCATAATCTTTTTGAAAACGGGTGCCGCGCCAATCCCTCCCCAATGATATCCCATTTTCGGCTCATCAAGTAAAATCAATCCCAATATTTGGGGATTTTCTGCAGGAAAGAACCCTACAAAATTAGAGATAAATTTATCAGAAGAATATTTTCCATCGATAAATTTTTGAGCAGTTCCTGTTTTACCAGCTATGTTCCAGCCAGGAATATTGGCTTCTGTGGCAGTTCCCTTGGCAACAGTTTTTACCAACATCTCTGTGATTAATCTCATTGTAGTTTGTGAGGCGACTCTTCGAATTATTTCTGGGTTATTGTAATATTTTCTTTCACCATATCCATTGATAATTTGATTGACAATTCTTGGTTTCATAAGAAATCCACCATTCGCAATTGCTGAAAATGCAGATGCTAACTGTAGAGCCGTTACTCCCACTTCCTGACCCATTGAAATTTCAGCTAATGAAATACCACTCCAGTAACGAGTCTTTCGAAGTGTTCCTGTAAATTCTCCCATAAGGTCAATATGGGTTAATGATCCAAAACCAAATTCCCGCGCAAATCGGTAGAAATTATTTTGTCCGACAATATCAGTAATTTTGATTATACCAATGTTGCTGGAATTTGAAATGATTTGGGATATGTTGAGCAATCCAAATTCTTCATGGTCATTAATTCGCAAGTTTTTGTACAAAAAACTCCCGTTTTCGCAGTTAAACTCTTGTTCAAGAGTAATACTTTTTAACTCAATTGCAGCCGTAGCAGCGACAATTTTAAAGGTAGAGCCAGGCTCAAATTGGTCTGTAATTGCTTTTATTTTCTGATGTTCAGGGTTGGAATATTTTGGATTATTAGGATCAAAACTAGGAAGGGAAGCCATTGCAAGAATTGCGCCATTTTGTGGGTTCATTATTATTCCCGTTGCTCCCTTTGCACCGGTTTTTATCATTCTTCGGGCTAACTCTTCATGGAGGATACATTGATAATCAAGATCAATTGAAAGTTGTATTTGTGATCCATGGATTGGTGGTTGTATCGGAAAATTATTTTTAGGCGCCAATTCACCACGACCATTTCTTTGTTTAAGAGCCCATCCTTCAGTCCCCTGAAGCAAAGAATTAAATTTTTTCTCAATTCCGGTAATACCCACGTCATCTAAATCGGTACAACCAATTATCTGACTTGCTATTTGTGAATGAGGATATCTTCTTCGGATATTTCGTTCCAAAATAAGCCCGATTGGTGGATTTTTTAATAGACCAGAGTAAAACTCTTTCTGGACATTTCTTTCTAAATAAACAAATTTTTTTCCAGATTTCAATTTGTGTAAATATTGATCGAATGGTTTGCTTGTATAATTCGATACAACTTTCGCTAACTCTTGTTTATCCTGAATGTCTGCCGGGTGGACACCTAAGTTATAATGAATAATATTCCTGGTGAGTGCATTGTTGTTCCTGTCAAAAATATCACCACGTAAGGCTGGAAGGGTTTTTTGAACAACCACTTGTTTTTTCCCCTGAAGCCGGTATTTTGCACCTTCTATTATTTGAATTTGAAAAAATTTTACGGAAAGCCCAGCCCATCCCAGCAACACCAACAAAGATATAAAATTAGATCTTGAACGAAATTTTATAAATGTTTTAGTCATGTGCTGCTTCTGAAAAATTATTTATGTAAATAATTAATGATTCTGCCTGAGCAGGAACCATTCCTAAATCATTTCTGGCGCGCCGTGAAATATTATCTATGCGAGAAAGTGTTTCTATATCATTTGTAAGCTCTTTTATATCATTTGATAGCTGACTAATTGTTAATTCTTGAATTTCATTATGCTGGAGTGTTCCGTCAATTTCTGTATAAACCCATAAATACGTGATTAAACTGATTATCGAAATGATTGTTATGCCGAAGAACAGGAATGTTTGGAATATTTCCTTTTGTTTTTTAGAAAATCTGTTTGTTTTTCTTTTTGACATTATAAAATTCTTTCACCTGACCGGAGTTTTGCGCTTTTTGCACGACTGTTTTCATTACATTCAATTTCAGAAGGAATAATTGGTTTTTTTGTCAGAATTGAAAAACGTTTTTCCTTTTGTAAATCTTTAAAAGTGTGTTTTACCAGTCGATCTTCAAGTGAGTGATATGAAATGATAACCAGGCGCCCTCCCAAAAGAAGAAAATCCAAACAATTTTCAAGAAAATTCTTTAGCCTATCCAATTCTTGATTCACAGCGATTCGGAGTGCCTGGAAGACTCGCGCATAGGATCTATTACGGTGAGCTGGTGGTGTACACTTTCGAATGACTTCAGCTAAATCCATGGTTGTCTGCAGTAGCTTTGCCTGTTTTATTTTTTTGGCAATATTTTTTGCGTAGCGTTCTTCCCCAAATGTGCGAATTATAAAAGCTAATTCTTCCTCGCTTGATTCAAGAATCATTTTGGATACAGTTTTCGAAGATGATAAATCGAAACGCATGTCTAATGGACCATTGGTAGAATAGGAAAAACCACGATTGGGGGAGTTCAATTGGAAAGAGGAAATACCTAAATCTAATAGAATACCATTCACACCTGGAATCCTGAACTCTTGGAGAATATTAGTAAGTTTATGGTAGGAAGATTGGTAAAAATATTTTGGAGATGGATAACTCTGGAGGTTCGATTTACAGATTTCCAGCGCAAGACCATCCCGGTCAATCCCAATTAATTGTCCTTTTGGACTTAAATGGGAAAGTATATGTTTCGAATGACCTCCGAATCCTATTGTCCCATCGACATAAATTCCATTGGGCTGGATATTGAGGCTCGACAGAACTTCCTGTACCATAACCGGAATATGATGAGGTACAGAAGCCTGCGATGACTTCATTAAAGTATGATTTTTTCAGCAAGGTCTTCAAAAGCATCGGGATCAAGTTTCAAATTTTCTTTATCAGTTTGATTTAGTTTTTTAGGATTCCATATTTCAATTTTATTTACCATCCCAATTATTATAGAATCTTTTTCTAGCTCTGCATATTTAATTAGTGCAGGTGGCAATAATATTCTCCCCTGCTTATCGAAGGGAGTGATCGTGGTATGTCGAGCAGTGTTTCGTGTGAAACTTCGATTAACCGCTGAAATTGCAGAGAGTTTTTTTAATTCATTCTCAATTTTTTGCCAGACACAAATTGGGTAGATCCAAATACATTTATCCATTCCCCTTGTAGTAACAAAAGTATTTTCATTTTCTTTTGAGAGTGATTGCCGGAATTTTGACGGAATATTTATCCTTCCTTTTGCATCAAGAGTATAAGAATATTCTCCGGTGAATGTATTTTTACTTATTGTCATTGTGATTGATAAGATAGGGAATATTACCCACATCTACCCACAATTCTAATCATATCGCCCACTCATGTCAATAGTTTTTTTATAAATATTCTATTGATTTATGCACAAAACTCTAAAGGAGAATTCAGTAGATAAAATCAGTGGGATATTTAACGATTAAACGAAAGAAACTTTTTTAGAAATGGAGTATGAGGTGAAAGATTTATTACTACTTAAGTAAGTAGTATACGAGGAACTTAAGTTTGGGATTATCGGATAAGATTTTATCTTGAATGGATTCTTACTCAGATTGGACTTTTTTTCTCCTTCAATTTGCACTTCTTTTTCCGTATCAATTTCTGAATCCTCACTTTTTTTCTGAGTCATCATCGACAGAAGAATTTTTAACACTAGACGATTCAAAAGCCGCTTCTTTCTTGGTTGCTGATGCCTTAAATTGATTTGATTGATCGGGTTCTTTTCTTGATAAATTGTAATTTATCAAGAGAAAAATAAGAACAATCCAGATTATAATAATTGGTAATGCTTTAGTTATTTTATTTTGGAAAGATTGATCTGGATTTGAAGGTAGTGCCTTCTTGTTTGAATCAGTGGAAATTCCAGAAAATTTTCCATGTTTATTCCTTTTTAAATCACTACTTTTCTCTCCCCCTAATAAATTTAAATGGTGTTCAAGTTGATTGAGGGTGTCATCAACGTCGGCACCAATTTCAATCACATATGCTTTTAGAAAAAGTCTGATATAGGGAGCAGGTAGAATATCAAATTGTCCTTCTTCCATCGCTTGAAGTGAATTCAAATTAATTTTAGTTCGATTATGAATTTCTTCAAGGTCAATACCTTGCTTTTCTCTGAGAGATTTTAATTCTTCGTAAAATGATGCCATGGCTTAATGAAAATTAACTGTGGAATTCTTTTCTATAAAACAAGTATTATTTATTAAAGCATGAAATATTAACCACACAATATGATTCAATATTCTATTGAAATTAAAATTTGTATAGGAAATAATTTTCATCTAATTTTCTCTGCTAAAATCGAATTAATAAATAAATGTTTGAACAAATAATAGAACAATTTGACTCTGTCCTCAGAAAACTTCGAGGATTGGGAAAGATTACAGACAAAAATATTCAGGAAACATGTAGAATGGTTCGACGTATTTTATTGGAGGCTGATGTGAGTTTGCCAGTCGTACAATTATTTATTAAAAGAGTACGAGCAAAGGCTGAGGGAACAAAAGTTCTCAAATCCATTCAACCGGGAGAACAATTCATTCATATCATCAATAATGAATTAGTAGAGTTGCTGGGGAAAAATATTGCTTCTTTGACAAAAACTTCTTCTCCGACTATTGTGCTTTTAGCAGGGCTTCAAGGATCAGGTAAAACGACTACATGTGCAAAATTAGCTAAAAAATTTAATGACCAAGGTCAATCTGTTTTGCTTGTTGCGGCAGATGTTTACCGGCCGGCTGCGATTGAGCAATTAAAAAAATTATGTGTAGAATTAGGTGTGGAAATATATTCAAATAAATCAAGCGATCCAGTATACATTTGTGAACAAGCAGTTGAAGAAGCAAAAATCAAAAAAAATGATTTTGTTATTATAGATACCGCTGGAAGATTACATGTCGATGGTGAAATGATGGTAGAAATCCAGCAAATTTCAGATACGATTAATCCTTCTGAAATATTATTTGTTGTGGATGCTATGTCTGGTCAAGATGCAGTAAATTCAGCAAAAGTATTTTCGGAAGCACTATCATTAACAGGTACTATCCTTACCAAAATGGATGGGGATTCAAGAGGTGGCGTAGCAGTATCAATTACTGAGGTAACTGGAAAACCCATTAAATTTATTGGAACTTCTGAAAAAATAGATGGATTGGATACATTTGATCCTAAACGTATTGCTGGTCAGATATTAGGATTAGGAGATACTGTATCACTTGTGAAAAAAGTTCAAGCTGTTATCGATAAAGATGATGCAATTGAAATTCAAAAGAAAATTAAGGAAAATCGTTTCGATTTAAGTGATTTTTTGGTTCAAATAAAACAAGTACAAAAAATGGGTTCCATGAACCAGATTATTGGAATGTTACCAAATATGAATCGAAAAATGCTGAAGAGTATTGACATAGATGAAAATCAATTTATTTGGATTGAAGCTATGATTAATTCTATGACACAAAAAGAGAGGACAATTCCTCGGATTATAAATGGAAATAGAAGACAAAGAATTGCAAATGGATCAGGGAGGACAATTCAGGAAGTTAATCAATTGTTAAAGCAGTTTTTTCTTATACAGAAAATGATGAAAAAAAATCAGTTTATTGGTACTGGAATAGGTGGTAACATGAATAAATTATTCCATTTTAGTTAATTTTTTAAATAAAAAGAATAGGGAGACTATAGTTGGCAACCAAAATCAGATTGAAAAGGATTGGTAGAAAAAACAAACCATTTTACAGAATCGTGGTAATTGATTCCAGAAAAAGAAGGGATGGAGCGGCGATCGAAGAGTTAGGTTGGTATAATCCAATCGCAAGACCATCAGAAAATGAATATTCTCTCAAAGAAGATAGGATACTGCATTGGCTTGGTGAAGGTGCCCAATTTACAGAAATTGTCCACCATTTGTTAAAACGAGAAGGTATTGCGTATAAGTGGCATTTAATGAAGCAGGGATTGGATGAAGCAGCTATTAAAAAAGAAATGCAAAAATGGGTATTAGATCACGCTGAATCTGAAAAGAAAAGAAAAGAAAAACCTAAATTGAGCAAAAAAGCAAAAGCAAAGATTAAAGCTGAAGAATTGAAAGATAGTAAAGAAGAAAAAGATTTTGTGGAAAAAACTGGGTCAGGAGAAGAGAAATCTGAAGAAGAGGAGTCTAGTACAGAAGATGATGATAAAAAAGGTGATGAGGAAGAACCTTCTGAAGATTTTGTAGATGAAATTGAATCTCTTGCAACTCCAGAAACGGAAACAGCTGATGAAGTATTGCTTGAAGAAGAACCCGAGATTAAAAATAAAGATGAAGAGTTAGAGAAAGAAACTGAAAATAATGATGGT
>Ga0066376_10003724_pt1 | contig 13483 bp, 7 predicted proteins | sample Knorr_S15_td_Bot_FD_77009 | JGI IMG/M metagenome (GOLD analysis project Ga0066376, IMG submission 77009) | Marine microbial communities from Southern Atlantic Ocean transect - Knorr_S15_td_Bottom_ad_5009_LV_A | ecosystem: Environmental > Aquatic > Marine > Oceanic | place: Southern Atlantic... | reverse complement strand
TTAATAAAATGCAAAATTATTGGAGAAGAAAGTGGTGTTGATGTGACGGCAACGTGTAAAAAAATTGAAAAAAAATTAGAAAAGGAAAAAATAAAAATTTATAAAAACTTAAGTGCATGGCAACGTGTGCAAGTATCTAGACATCCTAATAGACCTTACACATTAGATTATATTAGAGCAATTGCAGGTGACACTTTTATGGAGTTACATGGTGATAGAAATGTAAAAGATGACAAAGCCATGATTGGTGGTTTGGGTAAAATAGGAGATCAATCTTTTATGTTTATTGGCCAGCAAAAAGGCTACAATACAAAAACACGTCAGTACCGAAATTTCGGGATGGCAAATCCAGAAGGATACCGTAAGGCATTGCGTTTGATGAAAATGGCAGAGAAATTCGGAATTCCTGTTGTAACGTTAATCGACACTCCAGGTGCATACCCAGGAATGGAAGCTGAAGAGCGTGGGCAAGGTGAAGCGATTGCTAGAAATATTTTAGAAATGACCCGTTTAAAAACACCAATTATTACCATTATTATTGGAGAAGGAGCTTCTGGTGGCGCCTTGGGAATTGGAGTGGGAGACAGGGTACTGATGTTAGAGAATTCCTGGTATTCTGTAATTTCTCCTGAAAACTGTTCTTCAATTTTATGGAGAAGTTGGGAGCATAAAGAAAAAGCAGCAGAAGCGTTGAAGCTAACGGCGAAGGATGGAATCAAATTAAAAATAGTAGATGCTATTATTAAAGAACCATTAGGAGGCGCACATTCTGATAGAGAAACGACCTTTAAAGAAGTTGAAAAAACAATTCTGGAAGTATATAGTGAATTGAAAGAATTGAGTGCTGAAGAATTGGTCACACAGCGTATGGATAAATATTCAGAAATGGGAGTTTATAAGGAATAAGCGTTTTGTAACTGACAACATCAAAAAAGGCAGCCCCGAATACTCGGGGCTGCCTTTTTTGATTTTTGAAAGTCAGAGAATTAAATTCCTAATTCATTAAAAAGACTTACCAATCTTGGGTCAGAAGGTCTTGGTGCATTTGCGTTTATGATCGTTCCCTTAGGGTCAATTAATATAAAACGTGGAATGCTAGAAACTTGATATTCTTGTATAAATTTAAGGTTTTCTCCTGCATACAGCTGTACACCCGTTAAGCTTTTAGAAGCAACCATTTTTCTCCATTTAACCTTTGCTTGCTCCCATGAACCCGCAGTTCTTTTATTATCAATAGAGATACTTAGAAACTGAATGTTTTTTCCATGGTATTGCTTCTCTAAACTTTTTAAAGCAGGAATCTCTCCAAGACAAGGCTTACACCAAGTTGCCCAAACATCGATATACACATATTTCCCTTTAAAAGAATCTAAAGAAGATGTGCCTCCTTTGTAATTTGTATAATTGTTGAACTTTGGAGAAGGCTTTCCTTTAGAAAGCTTGTTTTTTATAGTAGCAGTTTCTTTACTTTTAGCATGCTGAGTTTCATAATTTTTTTCTAAAAAATTAAAGAAGCCTTGGTTTTGTTGATTGCTTATTTTTATAACAGTGCTGTCAATGTCTTTAAAAAGAGATTTAATACTGTCAAAACCGTGTTTGATGTTTTTTAGCCTGTTTTCGAAATCCACTTTATTTAAAGCAAATAAATTTCTAGGATCTCCTATCAATCTACCAAAATTATATTGCGTAATAAAATAGTTGTTGGAAGAAGCCCCATAGCCTGTGTAGTTGGAATTTTCTAAAAAAGTGGTATTATCTGTTGTAAGGTGTATGTCAAATCCATTTTTTAAGTAAAGGAACCCTTTGTCTGTATTATTTGTACGCAATGTATAGAAGTCGCTTCTACTAATTTTTAATGTATCATTAAAAGAGCCGTCGTTATTAATAGAAATACTTTTAGTAAAGGCTCTATTGCTAATTGTTAAAATAGTGTCTGTTGTATTTTCTATTTTTCCAGAGAACGTAACATAGTTATGATGTATTTTCTTACAAGATTGTAAACTTGCTATAACAAGCACTAAAATAAATAATTTTTTCATTGATATTGATTTTTGTATGGTTGCAAATATAAACGAATTCTTTAGGGAGTCGTAGTTACTTACTGTTAATTTACCAAAGAATAGTAAACAAAAAATCCCGAGTATCAACTCGGGATTTTTTTATTCTTCTTGTTTTTCAGGAGTTTTCTTCTCTTTTTTTATTTTAATGGTAAGCTCGTTTTTCTTTTCATCTAAATCCATCGTAATGGTATCTCCTTCTTCTAGTTTAGAACTTACGATTTCTTCTGCCAGCGCGTCTTCTATATACTTTTGAATGGCACGTTTTAAAGGTCTAGCTCCATATTTCTTATCAAACCCTTTATCAGCTATATAGTCTTTCGCTTTATTACTTAGTTTTAAGGTATATCCTAAATCAGAAATTCGGGATAGTAATTTATCCAATTCAATGTCTATAATTAAGTGGATATCATTTCTGTCTAATGCGTTAAACATAATGATGTCATCAATTCTATTTAGAAATTCTGGAGCAAAAGATTTTTTCAAGGCATTTTCGATAATTCCTTTTGCGTGTTCATCAGCCTGTGCAGTTTTAGAAGCTGTTCCAAAACCAACCCCAACCCCAAAGTCTTTTAATTGACGTGCGCCAATATTAGAGGTCATGATAATAATGGTATTTCTAAAATCGATTTTTCTTCCAAGGCTATCTGTGATAAAACCATCATCTAGAATTTGTAATAACATATTGAATACATCTGGATGTGCTTTTTCTATTTCATCTAGTAAGATGACAGAATATGGTTTACGTCTCACTTTTTCGGTAAGTTGCCCGCCCTCTTCATAGCCAACATAGCCAGGAGGTGCTCCAATTAATCTGGATATGGCAAATTTTTCCATGTATTCACTCATGTCAATTCGAATCATAGAGTCTTCTGAATCAAATAACTCCTTTGCCAATACTTTTGCCAATTGCGTTTTTCCAACCCCAGTTTGACCTAAAAAGATAAATGATCCAATAGGCTTGTTCGGATCTTTTAGTCCAACGCGGTTACGTTGTATTGCTTTTACAACCTTGGTTACTGCTTCATTTTGACCAATTATTTTTCCTTTGATCAAATTTGGCAATTCGCTCAAGCGGTTGATTTCTGCTTCTGCAACTCTATTTACAGGAATTCCTGTCATCATAGAAACCACTTCTGCAACATTGTCTTCAGTTACGATTTCTCGATTCAATTTAGAGTCTTCTTCCCATTGTTTTTGTGCTGATTCTAAAGCTGATTCTAACGTTTTTTCATCATCACGAAGTTTGGCTGCTTCTTCATATTTTTGACCGCTAACCGCTTTTGTCTTACGATCACGAATACTTTCCAATTCGGTTTCCAACGCTAACACTTGTTGTGGAACCACGATATTTGTAATATGAATTCGAGACCCAGATTCATCCAATGCATCAATCGCTTTGTCTGGAAGGTATCGATCTGTCATGTATCTATTTGTTAATTTTACACAAGCTTCAATAGCGTCATCTGTGTAATCTACATGATGATGTTCTTCATATTTATCTTTGATGTTGTGCAAAATCTGAATGGTTTCTTCAACAGATGTAGGCTCTATAATTACCTTTTGGAAACGACGTTCTAATGCGCCATCTTTTTCGATATTGGTTCTAAACTCATCCAACGTTGTGGCACCAATACATTGAATTTCGCCACGTGCTAACGCCGGTTTTAACATGTTTGAAGCGTCTAAAGAACCTGTTGCTCCTCCAGCGCCTACAATGGTGTGAATTTCGTCAATAAACAAGATGATGTCCTCGTTTTTTTCTAGCTCATTCATCAAGGCTTTCATACGTTCTTCAAACTGTCCTCGATATTTTGTGCCAGCAACCAAGCTTGCCAAATCTAGAGAAACGATGCGTTTGTTAAACAGAATTCTCGAAACTTTCTTTTCTATAATTCGTAATGCCAAGCCTTCTGCAATAGCAGACTTACCAACACCTGGTTCTCCAATCAATATCGGATTGTTCTTTTTTCTACGGCTTAAGATTTGAGAAACACGTTCAATTTCTTTTTGCCTGCCAATAACAGGATCTAATTTATTTGCTTCTGCCATAGCAGTTAAGTCTCTACCAAAGTTATCTAAAACAGGTGTTTTCGATTTTTTAGCTGCTTTTCCTTTGGCAGGTTGTTGTCCAAATGGGTTTGCTTTTTCGTCGCTAAAATCATCATCCGAAGGTATTTCTGCAATCGGGTCTGTAGAGGTTTCAGGCTCATCAGTATGCAACTGTTTGTACAGCGTTTTTACTTGATCATAATCAATGTATAGCTTGTTCAATAATTTGGTTGTTGGATCATTTTCATTTCTTAAAATACACAGCAATAAATGCGCAGTATCTATAGCCTCACTTTGATATAGTTTAGCTTCTAAAAAAGTTGTTTTCAATGCTTTTTCTGCTTGCCGTGTCAAGTGCAAGCTTTTTTTCTGATCTCCATTATCTACACTAGGGCTTGAAGGATTTAGTTTCTCGATTTTTTTACGCATCAATTCCAAGTCAACATCAAAAGCTGTTAAAATTTCAACAGCTTTTCCATCTCCTTTTTTTATCAAACCCAACAACAAGTGCTCAGTACCAATAAAATCATGACCTAACCGAAAGGCCTCTTCCTTGCTATATGCAATTACATCTCTAACTTTGGGTGAAAAATTATCGTCCATATCTATATTGTATCTAGTTGTAAATTTAGTAGATTTTTTATGAAAAAATTACAAAAAAAGTGCCAGTTTCTAATTTTTGTCAAATTGTCTGTAAAAATAACCTTAGAATTACTTGAGAATCAGTCCGCTAACGGGTGTTTGGAGGTGTAGAAAAATGTTGATAACTCTAAAGAATCAGACCTAGATATTCTTTGGCAAAAAAAAGGAATTATTGTACCTTGCTCGCTTCAATAAAATAGTAAAAACTAATACATAAAAATATATGACAGACGGAGAAAAGTTGATCCCGATTAATATTGAGGAACAGATGAAATCTGCGTACATTGATTATTCAATGTCAGTTATTGTTTCAAGAGCGTTACCAGATGTTAGAGATGGTTTAAAACCAGTACATAGAAGAGTGCTTTATGGAATGCACGAACTAGGAAGTAAAGCAACAGGATCTTATAAAAAGTCTGCTAGAATTGTTGGAGAAGTTTTAGGAAAGTATCACCCACATGGAGATACGTCTGTATATGATTCTATGGTGCGTATGGCACAACACTGGAGTGTTCGATATATGATGGTAGATGGACAAGGAAACTTTGGTTCTGTTGATGGAGATAGTCCAGCAGCAATGCGTTATACAGAGGTGAGAATGCAAAAAATTTCTGAAGACATGTTGTCTGATATTGATAAAGATACTGTTGATCATCGTTTAAATTTTGATGATACCTTAGAAGAGCCAACAGTATTGCCAACTAGAATTCCGAATTTACTCGTAAACGGAGCTTCTGGTATTGCAGTCGGGATGGCTACAAACATGGCGCCACATAACTTAACTGAGGTGGTAAATGGCACTCTTGCCTATATCGAAAATAGAGATATTGAGATCGATGAATTGATGGAACATGTCAAAGCTCCAGATTTTCCAACAGGAGGAATTATTTATGGCTATGAAGGTGTAAAAGAAGCTTTTCATACAGGTCGTGGTCGTATTGTAATGCGTGCCAAAGCAATTATAGAGGAGGTAAAAGGACGTGAATGTATTATTGTTACTGAAATCCCATATCAGGTAAACAAAGCAGACATGATCAAGAAAACTGCTGACTTGGTAAATGATAAGAAATTAGAAGGGATCTCAAATATTAGAGATGAGTCTGATAGAAATGGGATGCGTATTGTATATATTTTAAAGCGCGATGCGATTCCTAATATTGTTTTAAATAAACTATTCAAATATACTGCTTTACAGACGTCATTTAGTGTAAATAACATTGCACTTGTTAACGGAAGACCTGAGCAATTGAACTTAAAACAACTCATCCATTATTTTGTTGAGCACAGACATGAAGTTGTTGTAAGAAGAACAAAATTTGAATTAAGGAAAGCAGAGGCCAGAGCTCATATTTTAGAAGGATTAATTATAGCTTCAGACAATATTGACGAAGTAATTAAATTGATAAGAGCCTCTAAAAATGGAGATGAAGCTCGCGAAAAGTTAATTGAACGATTTGACTTGTCTGAAATACAGTCAAAAGCAATTGTAGAAATGCGTTTGCGTCAATTAACAGGACTAGAGCAAGATAAATTGCGTGCCGAATTTGATGAAATTGTAATAACAATTGCGGACTTAAAAGATATTTTAGAAAATGAACCAAGACGTTTTCAAATTATTACAGACGAGTTAATTGCTGTTAGAGATAAATATGGTGATGCCCGTCGTTCTGAGATTGATTACGCTGGTGGAGATATGCGTATTGAGGACATGATTCCGAACAATAAAGTAGTGGTAACAGTATCAAATGCAGGCTATTTAAAACGTACAAATTTAGAAGAATATAAAGTTCAAAATAGAGGAGGGCGTGGACAAAAAGGAGTTGCTACAAGAAATGAAGACTTCTTAGAGCACTTATTTATTGGTACAAATCACCAATACATGCTATTCTTTACTCAAAAAGGAAAAGTGTTTTGGATGCGTGTGTACGAAATTCCAGAAGGTGGTAAAAACACCAAAGGAAGAGCCATTCAAAATTTAATCAATATTGAACAAGACGATAAAGTAAAGGCATTTTTGGTAACAGAAGATCTGAAAGATGAAGACTATGTAAACAGTCATTATGTAATCATGGCAACCAAAAAAGGTCAGGTCAAAAAGACCTCACTAGAGCAATACTCTCGTCCAAGAACAAATGGAATAAATGCCATTACAATTAGAGAAAATGATGAATTGTTAGAAGCAAAACTAACCACTGGAGATAGCCAAGTAATGTTGGCTTTGAAATCAGGTAAAACCATCCGTTTTGAAGAAGAGAAAACAAGACCAATGGGAAGAACCGCTTCTGGTGTTCGTGGAATTAGACTACAACATGACCAAGACGAAGTAATTGGAATGGTTGCTGTTAATAACGAAGAGAGTAATATCTTGGTAGTTTCTGAAAAAGGATACGGGAAACGTTCTAAATTAGAAGATTACCGAATTACAAACCGTGGTGGTAAGGGAGTAAAAACCTTAAATATTTCAGAGAAGACTGGAAGTTTAGTTGCTATTAAAAATGTAACTGATGAAGATGATTTAATGATTATTAATAAATCTGGAATTACTATTAGAATGGCGGTTGCAAATCTACGCGTTATGGGTAGAGCTACTCAAGGAGTTAAATTAATTAACATTAAAGAGTCTGATAGTATTGCAGCTGTAGCAAAAGTTCAGCATGAAGAAGAATCAGAAGAAATAGAAAATGGAAGTGCTATTGAAAATGAAAACGGCACGAAAATTGAAAACGGTTCAACAGAAAATCAAGAAGAATAAAATAAGAGTATTAAAATTAGAATATTATGAGAAAACAAGTATTAGCGCTCGTTTTAGGGTTTATGACGATGGCATCCTTTGCGCAAAAAAAAGAATTAAAAACCGCTGAAAAAGCATTAAAAAGTCAAGATTATGCAACAGCTTTAGAAGCTATTAATTCTGCAAAAGCGTTAAATGCGGATACAGATAGTAAACTAAGCACAAAGTTTTACTTTTTAAAGGGGCAGACTTTTGTTGGGAAAAAAGATTATAAAGTAGCTGCAAAAGCGTTTACCAAATTATTGGATATTGAAAAAGAAACAAATAAATTTAAGTATACAAAAAAGGCAGGAGCTGAATTGAATAGATTGATTTCAGAGGTTTCCAATAGAGCAATTGATTTATATGGTAAAAAGGACTATAAAAATGCTTCTAAAGATTTTTATTTGACATACGTTTTAAGTCCAGCAGATACTTCGTTTTTATACAATGCAGCAATCAGTGCAACTCAACATAAAGATTTAGACAATGCTTTAAGTTATTATAAGCAATTGGTAAAAGTAGGATATGAAGGGGTTGTAATTAGTTATGCAGCAACTTCTGTAGAGACTGGTGAAGAAGTTGTTTTTGGAAATAAAGTGATGCGTGATTTTGCGGTAAAGGCAAAGTCGCATAACAATCCTATTGTAAAAAGAACAGCATCAAAAAAAGGAACAATTATCAAAGAAATGGCAATTATTTTAGCTGAACAAGGTAAGGTCGATGAAGCTGTGATTGAAATTAAAAAGGCTAGAAAAGCAGATCCAACAAATTTAAATTTATTATTGATGGAGGCTGATTTCTACATCAAGCTGAATAAAATGAATGAGTTTGGACAATTGATGAAGGAAGCGGTTGTAAAAGATCCAACAAATCCTAATTTATATTTCAATTTGGGGGTTGTGACTTACAATCAGAAAAGAACGGAAGAAGCAAAAAAATATTATTTAAAAGCAATCGAGCTAAAGTCTAATTATATAGACGCTTATATGAATTTAGCAATTTTGATTTTAGATAAAGATTCAATCATTATTGAAGAAATGAATAAAAATTTATCAAATTTTAAAATATACGATGAATTAGAACTCCAGCAAAAAGCTGTTTACAAAGAAGCATTGCCTTATTTAGAAAAAGCATATTCTTTAAAGAAAACTGTTGATACAGTTAGAACGCTTTTAAATATCTATGAAAATTTAGAGATGGAGGAAAAATCTAAAGAATTTAGAGTTTTGTGGAAATTAATGAGAGAATAGGTGTTCTACCAAAATAAAAAAAACGCGAAACAATAAGTTTCGCGTTTTTTTTATATAATTTTTTTAATGACCCTTAGTTTGTGCGTGTGTCTTTTAGTGTCGATATTATAAATTCCGCTATGGTCTAGTCTGTCAATTCTCACTTTTCCATGTGCATGAATGATATAATTGTCTTTCATTATAATACCAACATGCGTGATAATGCCTTCATGATCATCAAAAAAAGCCAAGTCGCCAGGTTCACTTTCTTCAATAAAACTTAGCACCTCACCTTGAGTTGCTTGCTGTTTTACGTCTCTCAATAATTGGTGTCCGCATAGTTTGTAAACCATTTGAGTAAAGCCAGAGCAGTCAATGCCAAAAGGAGTTTTACCTCCCCACAAACAAGGAGTGTTTACATATAGAAAAGCAGTTTTTAACAGCTCCTCTTTTTTAAGTTTCTGATTGTAAACACTTCCTTCGTAGCTGTATGTTGCATCCTTTATCTGAAAATGAGAGTCTTTATAAAGCGGAAGTGTTGACCCAAGAGGTATGGTTGTTAAACTTCCATTTTTGTCTGTAATAAAATCAATCAATTCGCCAGCAATACAGTTGTTATATCTCGATAATTCGTAACTATCCTCTGTGATTTCTACGTACTGTTTGGTGTCAATAAAACCCTCATACCCATCAAAATGAAGTCTAATCTTACTCCATTTTTTTCTTTTTTCTAGTATTTTAAAATGCTCACCAAATAATACTTGTGAAACCATTTCTGAAGAATCAGAAGCTTCCAGTCGTAGAGGAACAATACTTAAATTACAAATGCCGTAGCGCATATATTACGTGTGAGTTTTTACAATAAAATTATATGCGTTCAATGACCATTGCACTTGCGCCACCACCGCCATTACAAATTCCGGCAGCTCCAATTTTTGCGTTGTTTTGCTTTAAAATAGACGTTAAAGCAATCACAATTCTGGCACCTGAAACTCCTAAAGGATGTCCTAAAGAAACCGCTCCTCCATTTACATTCACACGTTCAGGGTTGATGTTTAAAATTTTTGTATTTACCAATCCGACTACAGCAAAAGCTTCGTTCAATTCAAAGTAATCAACAGCATCAATAGAGATTCCTGCTTTTGCCAATGCTTTTGGCAATGCTTTTGCAGGAGCAGTTGTAAACCATTTTGGCTCGTGCGCAGCATCTGCATAGCCTCTGATTTTTGCAATAGGGGTAATGTTTAATTGCTTGGCTTTGTCAGCAGACATAAGTACCAAAGCAGCTCCGCCATCATTTATTGTTGATGCATTTGCAGCAGTAACGGTCCCTTCTTTTGAGAAAGCAGCACGCAAAGCAGGAATTTTCTCCATTTTTACGTTTTTATATTCTTCATCTTCAGAAAAAATAATTGGATCTCCACGTCTTTGTGGGATTTCTACAGGTACAATTTCATCTGCATATTTCCCTTCGCTCCAAGCTTTTGCAGAGCGCTTGTATGAATTGATAGCAAACGCATCTTGTTCTTCTCTAGAGAAATTGTGTTCAGCAGCACATTCGTCTGCGCAAACTCCCATGGCAACTTGCTCATATGCATCTACCAATCCATCTTTTTGAAGACCATCTTCCATTTTTATCGGACCAAATTTAGACCCTTTTCTTGCATGTTGATAATGAGGAATAGCGCTCATGTTCTCCATTCCACCAGCAACAATGATATCAGCATCACCCAATGCAATTGTTTGGGCTGCTAGCATAATCGCTTTCATTCCAGAAGAGCAAACCTTATTTACTGTTGTACAAGGAACGGTATTTGGAATACCAGCAAAAATAGCTGCTTGTCTAGCGGGAGCTTGTCCTAAGCCTGCTGAGACAACATTTCCCATGTATACTTCCTCTACCATTTCTGGATCTAAGTTTATTTTTTCTAAAGCGCCTTTAATTGCAACTGCCCCTAATTTTGGAGCAGGAATTGAGGATAAACTTCCCATAAAACTACCAATAGGAGTTCTAGCTACCGATACAATAACTACTTCTTTCATACTTGCTATATATTATATTTTGTACATTAAATTTTACCATGCGAAAATAACCAATTTATTGTCAGCAATAAAATATTAAGCAAGTCAATTCAGCGCAAGAAATAAATTCAGCGCTAATTTTTGATGCGGTTACAAATTAAAGTAAGTTTGTAAGATGCTTAAAAATTAAATGACATTGTAGATTATGAGCCAATTGATAAATAAAATATATAAAAACAATGCGATTGTATATAAGATATTACTATTCTTAATATCGGTGGTTGCGATTGTGTATTTATTTCCAAAGGGAGGTCAATTTAAGTATGACTTTACCAAAGGAAAGCCTTGGCAATATGACAATTTATATGCTACTTTCGATTTTTCAATTCAGAAAGGTGATAAAGAAATTGCTCTAGAAAAACAAGAGTTGACCAAAAGCAATAAGCAGTATTTTGAGTATGATATTGCTACTGTAACAAGTGTGAAAGAAGCGTTTACTACGAAAGTAAATTTTATACAAAAAAATGATTCAATTGATACTAGTGAGTTGATGAAACTAGTATCAATAGGGAATTTTGTAATTGATAAGATTTATAGTACAGGGTTTTTAGAGGTTTCTAGTCAAGGTAAAATAGTGGATGAAAACGAAATTATTTACTTGAGGAAATTAAATGAAGTAGAAGAGTTAGTGTATAATAGATTGTTGTTTTCTAAAGATGTATTTAGGGTTGTTACAGATAATATTGGAGAAACTCCATATACATATGAGCAAAATATATTATTCAATACATTGTCTGAAATTATAAAACCAAATGTGTCTTATGATGCGATTTTTACACAAAAATCATTGGAAAGCTCTTTTAAAAACATCTCATACACAAAAGGATTGGTTGCAACAGGAGAGTTGATTATTTTAAAAGGAGATATTGTAGAAGGCAAAAAATTAGCCATTCTAAATTCTCTTAAAATTGAATCTGAATCTAAAGTCTGGACAGAATCAAATTACAACTGGATCGTTTTTGGATATACCATTTTAGTTTCTTTGGCACTTCTGATGTTGTTGCTATTTTTACAAAAATACAGACCAGAAATTTACGTGGACAATAATAAAGTTACGTTTATATTTTTCAATGTTATCTTGATGGTTTTAATACAAACATTGGTTGTAAAGTACAATTCAGATTACTTGTATGTTGTGCCATTGAGTATCCTGCCCATTGTCTTAAAAGCGTTTTTTGATGCAAGATTAGGGTTGTTTGCACACGTATTGACAGTGCTATTGTTAGGATTTATTGTGCCAAATAGCTTTGAGTTTATTTACCTTCATATTATTGCAGGAATTGTTACAATTCTTACCGTATCTGAACTGCATAAAAGAGCCAATTTATTTATTTCTATTGGACAGATAACAATCATTTATATGATTACTTATTTGGCGTTTTCAATTATCAAGGAAGGAAATGCCAATCAGATAAACTGGGGTTACTTTGTCATGTTTGCTGCAAATGGAGTGCTCTCATTTTTATCAGTATTTTTCATTTATATGTATGAAAAAATCTTTGGTTTGGTTTCTGACGTTACCCTGTTGGAACTCTCCAATACAAATTCTAAATTATTAAGAGAGTTGAATGAAAAAGCACCAGGAACATTTCAACACTCTATGCAGGTTGCCAATCTAGCAGAAGCTGCTGCCAATGAAATTGGAGCCAACTCTATGTTGGTAAGAACAGGCGCCTTGTACCATGATATCGGTAAAATGCTAAATCCAATGTATTTTATTGAAAACCAATCAACAAGTGTAAACCCACATAATGATTTGTCACCAAGAGATAGTGCTTCAATTATTATAGATCATGTCATAAAAGGAATAGAATTGGCAAAACAACATCGATTGCCAGATCGCATCATCGATTTTATACGAACGCATCACGGAACAAGTTTGGTGTATTATTTCTATAAAAAAGAACAAGAAATGAATCCAGAAGAAACTATTGATAGCAATAAGTTTCAATATCCTGGACCTATTCCGTTTTCAAAAGAGACTGCAATATTGATGATTTGTGATGCTGCAGAAGCCGCTACAAAAAGCATTAAAAATCCTACAGCACAATCCATAGAAGTGTTGATTGATAAAATTGTTGAAAAGCAAAAATCTGATAATCAATTTATTAATTCTGATATTACATTTAGAGAAATTGAAAAGATAAAAAAAGTGGTTAAAAAGAAGCTGATGAACATCTATCACTTGCGAATTGAGTATCCAGATTAAGTGCTATTTTTTTAAAAAAAAATGTAAAAAATATTGTGAAATTGTATTTGTAATACATACATTTGCACTCGCAATTTTTAATTACTGCGCAGTAGTAATAAGGAGAGGTGCCAGAGTGGTAATGGAGCAGATTGCTAATCTGTCGACGGGTAACTGTCGCCAGGGTTCGAGTCCCTGTCTCTCCGCAAAATTTTGTAAACTCAGGGTGTAGCGTAGCCCGGTCATCGCGCCTCGTTTGGGACGAGGAGGTCGTCACGCCTGAAGCGTGACCAGCCCGACAAAAAGAATAACTATGACAGTATATATTCTTTTTAGCAAAATAAGTTCAAGATATTATGTAGGTCAAACTGCAGATATCGAAAAAAGATTGAAAAGACACAACCAAGGATTTGTACCTTCTACAAAAGGTAGTATCCCTTGGGAATTGGTTTTGCAACTT
>Ga0066376_10003723_pt1 | contig 13484 bp, 13 predicted proteins | sample Knorr_S15_td_Bot_FD_77009 | JGI IMG/M metagenome (GOLD analysis project Ga0066376, IMG submission 77009) | Marine microbial communities from Southern Atlantic Ocean transect - Knorr_S15_td_Bottom_ad_5009_LV_A | ecosystem: Environmental > Aquatic > Marine > Oceanic | place: Southern Atlantic... | reverse complement strand
TGGGGTTGGTACTGCTGGTGGATGGCTAGCTGAATTCGGTCGATGGTACAGAAAAATATCACGTCAGATGATGTAGCAAAACTGGCGAAAGTATCCCAGTCTGCGGTCAGCCGTACCTTTACTCCGGGCGCAAGCGTTTCGGACAAGACTCGGTCCAAGGTACTTGCAGCAGCGAAAAAACTCAGCTATCGCCCGAATGCTATTGCACGCACGCTGGTTACTCAGCAGTCTCGGGTTATCGGTGTCGTTATCGCCCATCTCGATAACCCACTGTATCTGGATGTACTGGAAAGTTTGTCAAAGCGGTTGCAGCGGGAAGGATTTCATGTGCTGCTTTTCATGACCGAAGCAGAAGATGCCGATCAGATTTTGCAGGAGATTCTGCAGTATCAGGTGCAAGGAATCCTGATGGCGTCAGTGACACTGTCGTCAGAGTTGGCTGAAGAGTGTGCGGACCTCGGCATTCCAGTGGTGCTTTTTAATCGCATTGTTCCCGGTACCCACGCAAGTACGGTCAGTTCGGATAACTTTGGTGGTGGTCAACGGATCGGGCGCTTTTTACTTCGGGGCGGTCACGAAAGAATCGCGTACATTGCAGGTCAGGAAGAATCTTCAACTAACCGGGACCGAGAGCGTGGGTTTCTGTCCGCACTCGATGAAGCAAAGGTTAAGTGCTGGCAAAAGGAAGTGGGTAATTACGATTTCGAAGAGGCTGCCGATGCGACCCGCCGGCTTATGTCGGGCAGCGAAGCACCGGATGCGATCTTTGTTGCCAGCGATGCTATGGCAATTTCAGTCATCGACACATTGCGTACTGACCATGATATGCAGATACCCGACGACATATCAGTCGTTGGGTACGACAATATTCCTCAAGCGGCTTGGGCAGCCTACAGCCTGACTACCGTGGAACAGCAGTTTACCGCCATGATTCAGATTGCGGTACAGACTTTGCTGCGACAGATCCAGGCAGATCAAGTGACATCGGAATCGTTTGTATTGCCTGGCAACTTGGTGGTACGAGGTTCAGCTCGAATTCCGCCGGATCTGGTCATCGAGAATACACACGTAATCGCGGGCCTGGATGGTTGAGCTGAATGACACTGTTGTGTCATGAACCACGTAAAGTTCACTCTCTGAGATGTTTTGTTTGCATGGTGTACAAACTCAGGCAGGTGTTATTTAAACGGTTAGTTGCTGATCACAGTTCGCCAGATCATCAGCGGATTAACCGCCGGATCTGTGAAGGGCAAATGACATATCGTCAACCGTCAGAATGACTTATGAATGGATGATTTTCCGCGTACGTTCAAGAATATCGATTCCCTGTTGTTGTAACCACCAGGGCAGATCAATGAAAACCCAGTTTTCCGCCAGCTTGTCTCCTTCCCGGCGGTAGATGTCCACAACCCGCATGTCGGCTGGAGTGTCACTGGCCGGCAGTCCTAGGAATCCTCCAGTTGGGGTATTGGTTAAGCTGGGCCAGCCAAAGAAGCCAGCATAGTTGCCTTCCGCAAAACGGCAGACGTGACCCCGGGAGACCTTGCCAGTCAGGCCACCTCTGAAGGGGTATTGATGCTGTTCTTGGTAGCGGGGAATGGTATAAGTGGCTCCAATACCGGCGGGACCATACCAGATCATGTTGTTATGCCAGGTCTTGGCCAGCAACTCGGGAGGAGGGTAGTCCTTACCACTTTTATTCAGCTCAGCCAGATCTCCCCTCATTCGGTTGACCAACTCAAGGGTCTTGGAAGATTCGTTGGGATCCTGTGGGTCTAGCAATAGCCCGTCATGGGTTTTTGGTCCAGGGTAGATCAACGAGGCGCCGGTTTGTGGCGGAAGTGGGTTGATACCCATTTGGTGCATGACCCCGATGAGGTCACAGAAAAAACCACTGCGCACCAATTTTCCATTTCGAATGCAATTGAAATCGGCATAGCGAAGAAATGTCATTTTTCGATTAGCGGGAATGCCAAGCCAGTTGCTGTCCAGAAGGCCCATGAAGTGCCCCATGCTGATCACCCAGTCGGTGTTGTCGATCTCGCTGGTGCCCGCTAAAAATACATCCTGGCGACGCTGCACATGGGTCCAGGCGGAAAGAAAAGGGCGCCAGAAGGCTTCCGCAATGGCTTCGCCGCCGCGTTGTTCGTGAAACGGATGGACGCCATACCAGTCAATGTCTGAAGAGGCGTACTCTTGGATGACTTTCCCGACGGTATCTGCGTTGGCGCCTTCGAGTTCCCGGTAATAATTCAAAATCAGGGCTTTGTGTTCTTGATAACGTTCCATGTTCCAGAAAATGAGGCAATTGGGTGTCAAACAGCTTACGTGAATTGGGTTTTTAGGGAAGAAGCGCTATTGCATACGTAACCAATCTATTTTACACTTTGTCAAATCTTTTGCATACGTATGCGAAACGAGCTGTCAGGGGAAATTATGGCCCAGATACAACTCCGAAACTTGACCAAACAGTGGGGTGACGTGGTGGGTGTCCGGAATTTCGATCTGGATATCGAAGACAAGGAGTTCATCGTGCTTCTCGGCCCTTCCGGCTGCGGCAAGACCACCACCATGCGTTTAGTAGCGGGACTCGAGGAACCGACTGCAGGCGACATTTATATGGGTGGCCGGCGCATCAATGATCTGGAGCCTAAAGATCGTGATGTCGCGATGGTGTTTCAGAACTACGGGCTGTATCCCACTATGACCGTGCGCGAGAACATTCGTTTTCCGTTGAAGGTGCGAAAGGTGCCAAAGGAGAAACATGACGAAATGATTAACGGTGCCGCTCGCATGGTCGAACTCAGCGATCTACTCGATCGATTGCCAAAAGAACTTTCGGGTGGACAGCGTCAAAGAGTTGCACTGGCAAGATCGATTGTTCGAAAGCCGACTGTTTTTCTTATGGATGAACCGTTATCCAACTTGGATGCCAAGTTGCGGGTCTCAACACGCGCGCAGATCAAAAATCTGCAGCATGAACTCGAGGTTACGACCATCTACGTAACCCATGATCAGATCGAGGCCATGACCCTGGCAGATCGTGTGGTGGTGATGTCAGAAGGAGAGATCCAGCAGTTGGGTACACCGACCGAGATCTACGATCAACCAGCGAATACGTTTGTCGCGGGATTTATAGGGTCCCCGTCGATGAACCTGGTACCTGGTGAAATCGAGCACGGTACGTTTCGCGGTGAACGGATCACGATTGAAGGAATCAAGGGGCCGGACGGCAACGTAGTGATGGGCTTTCGGGCCGAGGATGTAGAAGTCGTGAAGGGCAATGCCGATTTGTCAGCACCGGTATACAGCATGGAGTTGCTCGGCGATGCGACGCAGATCAACGTGCGTTGTGGCGATGCGCTCGTGAGTGGCAAAGCCGGGAAAGACTTTCGCACCGAGATCGGAGACCCGATCGGGTTTCAGATTCTGCCCGAGTGCTGCCATCTTTTTGACGCCGAAGATGGAAAACGAATATCTGCCAGTCAGTCATGACCGGCGTTCCCGAATTCGAACTGGTGTTGTCAGTTCGGAGCAATCTCCGCTCAAACTCGTGCGAGCGGGTGGGGTCAACACAAACTCTGAAGATGAACTAGGAGGAGATGACTGTGAAACTTAAAACGTTTGTTTTTGCTGTAGTGGCATTATTTTCTGCGTCGTTTGCGCAGGCGGACTGTGCATTCACGGGAGCCGGATCGGTCAAGATCTTATCGAACGATTTTGCAGCTGTTAATGCGGTGAACGCTGCCGCTATGGAGTGCAATTCGAGCAGCCTGAGCGTTACTGCAAACCAGACCAAAGAGCATCAGGATATCCAAGTAGAGGCATTAACGGCCAATCCCGCGAATTTCAATGCGGTTGTTATTGCGAACAGCTCAATTGTCCCGCTTATGACTGGCGGTTTAATTCGCCCGTTGAATGACCTGGTGGCGAAGTACGGGTCTCATCTGGCGCCGTCGCAATTGGTCACCATCGACGGGAACATCATGGCGATCGCTTTTATGGCCAATGCACAGCACCTGATGTATCGCACGGATCTTCTCAAAGCTGCGGGCGTTGCCGCACCAAAGACCTACGAAGAGATCCTCGCAGCGGCCGACGCAATCCGCTCGGCTGGCCTGATGCAGTACCCGCTAACCGGGACGTACAAGGCCGGCTGGAACCTGGGTGAAGAATTCGTGAATCTCTATATTGGACTCGGTGGTGAATTCTTCGAGTCAGGCACAGCGGTCGTAGCGGTGAATAACGACAAGGGTGTGGCAGCTCTTAACATGATGAAGCAGTTGACGAGCTACATGCATCCCGACTACCTGACCGTCGATTCGGCAATCGCTTCACCGCACCTGACTCAGGGCCAGGCTGCTATGGGCAATATCTGGGGTTCCAGAGGCTCATTTGTTCTTGATCCCGCGGAGCAAGTCGGCGCTGTGACCGGCAATATGGAGTTCGCCTCTGCGGCAACCATTGCTGGCGGCAGCACGCCGGCAACTACATTGTGGTGGGACGGGTTTACGCTCGCGACCAACCAGACCGACGAAGAGGCCGCAACTGCTTTTCAGGTGATGCTGGAAGGTGCAGACGGTGAGATGGTCAGAGCGAACAACGATTTAGCCGTCTGGCTGGATCCTGCGTATGACCCACAGCCGGCATCGGCTGGCGTATTTGCCAGCGCTGCAGCAGGCGCACAGTCTTATCCGATGCTGCCGTACATGGGTATTCTCCATACGGCATTCGGTTCCAACATTGCAGACTTCCTGCAGGGAAAAGAATCGGCAGAGCAGACGCTGACGGACATTACCGACGCGTATACCGCTGGGGCGAAAGAAGCAGGGTTCCTCTGAGGTAACGGTTCTGCGCCCATGAGATCTTCGGCGCAGAGTGCTTATGTGGGCGAAGTTGAGAGGGAGGGGTTCAACCCCTTCCTCTCTTTCCTCCATACGATGCAAAGAGTCAATACCCAGCCATCAGGGAGGCCGGCTCTCCGCTGACTGCATCGCGATGCAGAAGAATCAGGTTGGCCGATTTGAAAAGAGAACCAAAAGAACCGGGTTAATCTGATGAAGCGCAAAATTCAACACGCGAGATTCGCCGAGCTTGTTCCGTGTCGAACCGCTTTCATCGATACCCACAACTCGGGGGCTGAAGGCAAGGAGAACTTCACCATCATCGGTGGCGGGGTCTCTGAGAATCTGGATCAGTACGTCCACATCGAGGAGACACCAGGTTTTAATATCGGTGGCGCAGGCCAGCCGGCGGGTTGTACCAATTCGCTTCACAGTCACCGAACTGCAGAAGTCTTCATTATCCATACCGGCTCTTGGCGGTTTTTCTGGGGTCTAGAGGGTGATGATGGGGAAGTGGTGCTCAATCCCGGGGATCTCATCAGTCTTCCGACCCACATGTTCCGTGGATTCGAAAATGTAACGCTGACGAGCGCCACCAACGCAAACGGATATGGTTTTATGTTCTCGGTCCTCGGCGGGGATGATTCAGGCGGTGGCGTGGTATGGGCGCCCCCGGTTCTAGAAGAAGCGAGTAACCATGATTTGGTTCTGCTCGAATCCGGGCGCCTCGTAAATACTCGAGATGGGGAAGAGATTCCGGCAGGAATACCTCCAGTGACTCCAGCCAGTGAAGCTGAGCTCAGCTTCTACAGCCGAAATACGATCACGGACGCGTCAAAAGTTGTGGTGATGCGACCGGATTACTGGGCTTATCGAGAAACTGAGTTGATTGGAAGAAGTTCGAGCGCTGTGATCGGGGAACGCCCAGGATTCGAGGTTCGACGGGTGCAATGGGGTAACGGAGCGAGCATTCCTTGGCGCGTACCGATACTGGATACCGTGTTGATCTCAAATTCAGGTTCAGTGGAACTGAGTAACGGTGAGACTCTTGGGCACGGTGACGTCGCGCTCATCCAAGCTGGGGAAGAAGAGATTGACGTAAAGCCGTTATCCGGAGGGGTTTCCGAGCTTTTTATAGTGGTTGCGACGGATGATCCGGCAGGCGAAACCCGCTTACTGGATGAAGATGCAGGATGAGCGAGTCGATTCGGACTACGCACGTGGGCTCATTGCCCAGGAGCCAGCGGGTCGTCGATTTAATTTTTGCCCGGGAGCGTGGCGAGTCTTTTGATCGAACAGTTTTTGAATCCACCATGGCCGAAGAAGTCGCGGCGACTGTCGAGCGCCAGGTCGCATCCGGGATCGATGTTGTTTCGGATGGTGAGACCTCAAAGATCTCTTACTCAACCTATGTTAAGGACCGGTATACCGGCTTTAGCGGCGACAGCCCTCGAAATGCGCCTGCGGATCTCAAGCAGTTTCCAGCATTTATAGAGCGGATTGCCCGCTCGGGCGGCACTCCGGAATATTCTCGACCCTGCTGCATCGACGAAGTTCGACCGGGTGACCCAGCCGATCTCGAGGCCGACATCCGCCATCTGCTTGCTGCCATTAATAAACACCAGACTCCTGCGGGATTTATGAATGCGGCAAGTCCCGGTGTCGTGGCGTTGTTTCTGCCGAATCGTCATTACCCAAACCACGAAACTTATCTTGCGGCGCTCTCCGATGCGCTTCGTTACGAGTACCAGGCGATCACGGCTGCAGGTTTATTGCTCCAGATCGATTGCCCGGACCTAGCACTTGCTCGCCATATGATCTTCACCGATCAGAGCGATGAGGAATTTGTGCGAATAGCCTCGATGCATGTCGAGGCCCTCAATGCGGCGCTTGTCGGAATCCCAGAGGACCGGATCCGGGTTCATATCTGCTGGGGCAATTACGAGGGGCCGCATGTCTGTGATATCGATATGGATAAAGTGTTTCCAGTGCTGATGAAAACACGCTGCCGGTATCTTCTTTTCGAAGCCTCTAATCCCCGTCACGCCCACGAGTGGACGGTCTTCAAGGAGCGAAAACGCGAAATTCCGGACGACAAGATCCTGGTGCCGGGGGTCATCGACAGTACGACCAATTTTGTCGAACATCCAGAACTCATCCGGCAGCGGATTGAACGTTTTGTAAGAATCGTTGGAACAGATCGGGTGATGGCGGGATCGGACTGCGGCTTCGGGACCTTTGCAGGTTTTGGGCCTGTCGATCCCGACATTGTCTACGAGAAACTTCGTTCCCTCGCAGAGGGCGCACGTAGAGTGTAAGGTCGACGTCTACTGAGCCCCGATGTTTGACCCAAGTCTTTGAGGAACTGATGCCCCATCGGACTTTTTTTTGGTTCATCGCACCGTCCATGATCGCGATGATTCTGCTGATCGCTTTGCCATTGGTCGGCGTTACCTACCAGTCGATGTTTCGTGAGCATCAGAAGCCACTCAAAGAAGTGCAAAACTGCACTGTAGATTTTATGACGAACACGCAAAAATGTGTCACCAGCGTTTCGGTCGATCTCGAGAAACTCAAGGAGCAAAAAGGGATCGGAGAATTTGTGGGTTTAAAGTTGTACGGTGGCTACCAGTTGTTTGCTTTTGAAGCCATTGGAAAAGAGTGGGAGAAACGGAAGAGCTTGGGCCAATTCATTAGCCGTGTCTTCAACCTGCCGCTTTATAACGCTTTGACTTTTACCTTGACCTACACCTTCGTGACGACGCTATTCGTTCTATTGTTAGGCCTCGTTGTCGCTTTTGCCATCAATAACCTAACGCAATCGATTCGAGGCCCGGTGATCTTTGCGAGCCTGCTGCCCATGATCATTACCCCACTCATAGGCTCACTGGTGTTGTTCTGGATGATTGATGGCAATGGCATCTTAGGCAGTGCCGTACAGTTTGTTGTTGGGGATCCTGATTTGAGTCTCAAGGCCAGCACCCCGATGGTATGGGCGGTGATTCTGATTTATGGAATTTGGCATGTGACCCCGTTCGCCATGATTGTTTTTTACGCCGGTCTGCAAACGGTGCCGTCTGATCAAATTGAGGCTGCAATGATTGACGGCGGATCGAGATGGGACCGGACGCGCTATGTTGTGCTTCCGCATCTTATGCCACTGATTATTTTCGTTACGCTTATTCATTTGATGGATGCTTTTCGGGTGTTTGAACCGATCGTCGGTTTTAGTGCCCAGGCGCACGTTAAGTCAATCAGTTTTTTAATCTATGAACACCTGGTTGTGCAAGAGACAAAACTTTGGGGAACTGGATCCGCGACCAGTGTTGTTACCATCATCATGGTTCTGATCTTGCTCACGCCGGTCTTGATTCGAACCTGGCGTGATTTTAGGCGCTGATTTGAAGCACTTCATGCTATGGTAAATCGGACCCCACGAGCGCTTCTGTTGCTGACCTATGGGTTTGTCATCGTCTGGGTCATTCTTTCCACGTTTCCATTTCTGTGGACCTTTCTGGGCAGCTTCAAAGTGACCTCGGATTTCTTCGGTCTTGACTGGATGAACGTCGTCACTGGGGAGTTCACAAAGAAGCAAACCGGTGGTTCGTTAACTGGAGAGAACTACCAAAGGTTGTGGGTCGACCAGCAATTCTGGCGTAACGCGCTCAACACACTCATGGTGACGGTCAGTGTTGTCGTGATCTCTTTGACATTCGGTGTGCTCGGAGGGTATGCACTGGCAAGAAGTCGCGCCAGATACGCGTTCTGGATTCTGATTGTGGCCCTCGTCTTTCGGGCAATGCCCCATATTGCACTAATTGCTGGGTACCTCTATCCGTTTTTCCAGCTCGGAGTCTGGGGGTACCTGCCGACTGCCATCGTCGTCTTGGTTGCGATTAACCAGCCATTTACGATCTGGATGATGCGCTCGTTTTTCCTCAATGTGCCTACCGAACTTGACGAGAGCGCGCTGGTGGATGGCTGTACCCGGATTAAGGCTTTCTGGCATGTAATCATGCCGGTCATGTGGCCTGGTGTCGTGACGACGGGACTTTTCAGTTTTCTACTGGCTTATAACGACTTCACGGTCACGGTCAGCCTGCTTAGCAGCGAAAATTTCACCATGGTGCCGAGACTGAACAGTTTTCTTGGGACCGTAATGTATGAAGGCAGTCGCATGAATGCGGTTGCTGCAGTGGTATCGGCCACGGCACCGCTATTTTTCCTCGTGATGTTTTTCCAGAGACAACTTGTAACTGGCCTGACCCAGGGAGCTGTTAAGGGCTAACTGTCCTGACGGGTTGGCTTTAAAGGAGATCGCCGTGGCGGATATCAGTTTGACAGGCCGTCAATCCCGTGCACAGCCGTTGTCTCGGGAGCATATGCCCACGGATTACTCCATATCGCTGGCAGCGTATCTCGGAAAGGGCACGCAAAAAGAACAACGCATTCCAGATGACTTTGGACCGAAGCAGCCGATGCGGGGATTCGAGGAAACGTATAGAAATATCGTCGACTACATCGTCCGCATCACCTATCGAATCTGGGAAGACCGGGACGTCGAATATATTCGAGCGACCTATTCGAACACGTCAGAAGTGTATGACGACTACGGCCTACAGGTCGGGAACGAGAAAATTGTCGACGACACCTGCCATACGACGGGTGCATTCTCGAATATCGACCTGATCGCTGATGAAGTGATTTGGGCCGGTAACGATCATATCGGATTTCATACCTCGCATCGAACCCGGATCCGGGGGAGGAATGACGGCAACAGCAAGTATGGATCCGCGACAAACAAGGACATTGACGTCTTAGTGATCGCCAACTGTGTTGCGCTTGAAAATGAGATCTTTCTCGAGCACGTCTGCTACAACACGTCGAGCATGCTGCTGCAACTGGGCCTCGACCTCAACGAGATGGCGATCAGCCTGGCGGCTTCGGCACCCGAAGGTTGGCCGCGAGACCTTTCAACATGGGATAACTTGAAAAGCGCAGCTCGTCCAGGAAAGCCCATCTCCGTGCATTCGCCCATTACTGGTTTTGATGTCGATCGCTTTGTTCGAAATAGCCTCGAACAGATTTGGAATCAGCGCAGATACGAAGTTCTATCCGATGGATATGACGAGAAATTTGTCTTCCAAGGGTCGACCGATCGCGCGTTTTCTGGGGTCAGGCCCTACCGAGACTTTCTCGCATCATTAATCAATTCATTTCCCGACCTTGAACTGCAAGTCGACGAGTTGTACTGGTTGGGCAATGATGTCGATGGTTGTCTCAGTGCCACGCGATGGAGCGCAACCGATACCCACAAAGGATTGGGCATCTATGGCGAGCCGACCGGTCGAGAGGTGCAGGTTTGGGGCATTACTCAGAATCAGATCCTGGGCGGTCGAATTGTCAGGGAATGGATGTTGTTCAACGAACTCGACCTGATGATGCAGATCGCAGCTGCGCGGCAGGCGACATAAGGAAACTAGCATGACAGATTTTCAAGACAGTAAGTCTTTGGTGCTGCAGTTTTATGATGCACTCGATACAGCGTCAGGAGACGACATAAATCGGGTTCTAGATCGTTACACGGCAGACGACTACCACTTTCGTGGCATGCATCCATTCTACGAGCAGCATGGTACCGATGCGGTGGCAGATGTATTCTGGAAACCGTTGCGCAAAGCACTGACGCCGGTTCAGCGACGTCAGGATATTTTTATAGCGGGGATCAATGATGTCGATGGCGAGACCGAATGGGTCTGCAGCATGGGGCAGCTTATGGGGCTGTTTGACCACAATTGGCTAGGAATTCAGGCCACCCGAAAAATGGTTTTTCTACGCTACGCAGAATTCAATCGCATTGCGGACGGCAAGATTGCTGAGACGGCGCTATTCTGTGACATTGTCAGCGTAATGAAGCAGGCTGGCTTGAGCCCGTTGCCTTTGCAGACCGGCGCCGAATTGATTGTCCCGGGACCGCGGACCCACGATGGACTCTTGGTCGACATACAGGACCCCGCAGAGACCACCAGGACGTTGAATCTGGTTAACCAGATGATTTGCGACCTAGCCTCTGACTGGCGCGGTTCGAGTGGGAGCAAGGGTTCTCCCACGGATGAACTGAGACAGACGTGGCACGATGACATGATCTGGTTTGGTCCTTCGGGAATTGGCTCGACCTACACCATCGATCGCTATCAGCAGCAGCACCAAGGACCCTTCAATCAGGGTCTGGGCAATCTTCATTTTCACGGCCATGTCTGCTGTTTTGCGGAAGGTAAATATGGAGGTTTCTTTGGTTGGCCCAACCTGACGATGAATCCGAGCGGAGGTTTTATGGGTTTGCCGGCTTCGGAGAAGACTGTCGAGATGCGCGTGGTCGACATGTACCGCCGAGATGGAGACAAGTTGGCGGAGAACTGGATCTTTATTGATCTTTTGTATTTTCTCATGCAACAAGGGGTGGATGTACTGGGAAGAGCCGAAGGAATAGTGCGGAGTTAACTAAGTCTTGCGCTGGTAATTCTGTCGAATTTAATTGGGAGAAATTAGATGAAGAGTGCGAGACTGCTGCAAGCGAAGCTCACCAAGGAGAATGATCTTACGAAGACTGAAGAGACCCGCAAGGTCGTAGAGGGAATGGTCGATGCGTTGAATGATCACATGATCGATGGTATCGGCGCGTTCTTTCACGAGAATTTTCGCTGGTTTGGCAATGCAGGCTGCGGGGTGAAAGAGAATCTAAAGGCGTTTCAGGACGGCTGGCAGCGCCCGTTTCAGGCTGCCTTTTCCGACAAAGTTTGTATCGATGAAGCGCGCCTTGCAGAGGGCCAATGGATGGCTGCGTTCGGGCGGCAAGAGGCCACTCATTCTGGGGAATTCATGGGTATCGCACCGACGGGTAAGCGTGTCGAGATCCGCTACATGGATTTCTGGAAAGTGGTGGACGGCAAGATTCAAAATAACTGGGTCATGGTCGACTTTCCTCATGTGATGCGCCAGCTTGGCATCGATCCATTCCAGGGGATGGGTTGGGACGACTATGGTGCCGGATACGACCCAGCAAAGAAGGGCAGTGAGACAACGACATTGGGTGGAGGGAAGAAGTAATGCATGGATTTGATACCGAGTTCAAGGATCTTCGCGACTTCATCTTGAAGATCACTTACCGCATCTGGGAAGAGGGCGGGATCGATCGAATTCGTGACTATTACAGTGAATCGGCACCCTTCAAGACGCCGTTAAATGTTACAAATTCAGTAGAAGATGTGGTTCGGTCTACCCGTGAGACGCTCCAGATGTTTCCGGATCGACAGCTCTACGGTGAGGATGTGATTGGTGCAGAATATCCGGTGGGTACATTTTATTCATCGCACCGAATCCTCTCCACTATGACTCACGAAGGCGATGGAGTTTTTGGCTCGCCAACCGGCAAAAAGGTTGTGACCCGAACCATCGCCGACTGCATTTGTCGGGAAAACCAGGTTGTTGATGAATGGTTGGTGCGCGATCAATCTGCAATTTTGTTGCAACTTGGAGTGGACCCTGAGACTTTTGGAGAAAAGCTCGCGCAAGCTGACCGAGCTGGCGGGATCCCAGTAGCCGAGCCAGAAGCGTTAGTAGCGCGCTGGACAGGTCCACCGGATTCGGGACCGATTCAAGGGAATGCCAAACGAATTGCCGATTCCTATCAGGCAGTTTGGGAAGCCGGAGACTTTGGTGCATTAATTGATACCCACGACCGGGCGTACCAGGGCTTTGCGCCGGGAGGAGAACTTCTGTACGGCAGGGACGGACTGGTCGACTTTCTAACTAGAATGAGAGCTGCGATCGCTGATACTGTCTACCAGGTGCATCACTGGATCGAGCAGCGAGAGAACGAAAAGAACTCGAGAATTGCACTTCGGTGGTCGGCGGCTGGAACCCATTCGGGCGTTGGACGCTTTGGCTCACCCACCGGGTCACCGGTTGTGATTCTGGCGATGAGTCATCTCGAACTCCAGCACGGGCTCGTAGTCCGTGAGTACCATGGTATCGATGAGCTCTCCATCTGGACGCAGATTGCAGCGAATAAGGGCTGAGTAATGGATCCTCATAACATAAATAAGGCAACAATCGGTGCGTTTAGAAGTGCGCTCTACGATTTTGATCGTGGGCGGTTGACCAGCGTGGTCAAAGACGTATTCGACCCGAGTTGCGTAGTGCATCTTGCCAACCCGTTTGAAGATCTTGACGGGCCTGGTGCTTTGCTCGATCAAGCCTTTTTTCCGCTGGCGGAGGCAATACCCGATCTCGAGCGTCGCGACACTATCGTGATCGCTGGAAGCGCGGTGGATCAGGTGGATCAGGTGGATCAGGACTGGGTGGGTTGCGCAGGTTATTACACCGGTTTGTTCGAGCGGCCTTGGCTTAAGATTCCACCGACTCGCCACCAGATCAGTTTGCGATTTCACGAGTTCTACCGAATGGAAGAGGAGAGGGTGGTCGAGATGCAGGCCCTTTGGGACATTCCCGAGGTCATGATGCAAGCGCAGGCCTGGCCTATGGCACCCAGTATTGGTCGAGAATGGCATGTACCGGGACCGGCTACGCAAGGATGGGGTAGTTGCCGCGCCATATGACAAAGAGCGGGCTGCAGCGAGC
>Ga0066376_10003721_pt1 | contig 13486 bp, 14 predicted proteins | sample Knorr_S15_td_Bot_FD_77009 | JGI IMG/M metagenome (GOLD analysis project Ga0066376, IMG submission 77009) | Marine microbial communities from Southern Atlantic Ocean transect - Knorr_S15_td_Bottom_ad_5009_LV_A | ecosystem: Environmental > Aquatic > Marine > Oceanic | place: Southern Atlantic... | reverse complement strand
TGATATAGGAAATGATGTCAACCGAGTACCCATAAGCAGGATTGCATGGTCCGCGAATGTGGAAGTTGGGGCATTCGGCGAGATCCTTTCTGTGGTTGCAACCAGCGATGACGATTCACTCCGCTCGTTGCGCGCAGACATCACAATTCAAACTCCCGTTATACATGGGGTTGCAATTCACACACAACGTGGAGATGTCACCGTTGTAGGTGCTTCAGGTTCACTCAACATTCAAACGAGTGATGGGGATGTGTGGGTTGTCACAGCACGTGCATTAAATGAAAAGGTCGAGATCGAAAACCGCCGCGGCAATATCGTGTATCGGGTAAGTGAAAATTCTACAGGCATCATTGATGCGACAGCAATGAACGGATCCGCTTCTCTGGATCTGAGGCAAGGGAATGCCATCATTCTTCCCGGTACAACTGGCGATCATTTGGTTGCGATTTTCAACGATGGTCAGAACCCGATCATTATGAGAACTGTCGATGGTGACATCCGCATCCATGTTCTTGCAAATCCCGTCGTGGATAAACCGTGGTTTGCGACCGATTGGATTTCTTGGTGATTTCCGGTGTCTGGTCAACGCGAGTTGCATGATCATTACTTTCGCGAGGCGAAACGAAACGGGTACCGAAGTCGTGCTGCCTATAAATTGATTGAAATCGATGAGAAGCGGCACATATTGAAGAAGGGAGACCTGGTCCTGGATCTTGGGGCAGCACCCGGCAGTTGGTTGCAGGTTGTTTCGCAGCGAATCGGACCGGATGGAAAAGTCATCGGTGTCGATCTCAGTGCAATCGATGGTGCTCTCCCTGAAAATGTAGTGATATTGCAGGATGATGTCACCACCCTTACCCAATCTAGCTTTGCCGATGAAACCGTGTTTGACGTGATCCTCAGTGATATGGCACCCAACACAACGGGCAACAAGACAATCGATCACCACGGGTCGGTTCGCCTATGCCACACTGCGCTTGATTTGGCCACAACTATGCTGAAAACCGGCGGTAATCTTGTGATGAAGGTGCTTGAAGGCGAGGCGTATCCGGAACTTCTGAATCGGGCAAGCGATTCATTCGACACAGCCAAAGGATATAAACCAAAAGCCTCCAGGTCGATTTCCTCTGAGATGTTCATCGTTTGCTTGGGTCGAAGGGAAGACATGGCACAACCCGTCCAAATCGCCCCACCACCTCCATCTTCCGGTTGGAACTAATTAAACGATGCCCGTGCCTGCTGCGGTTGCTTGCTGCATGATGCGTTCGGCTGTTCGGATTGCCATCGATCCCGCTTCTGCATCGACCTCGGGCTTGGAGCCGGATCGAATTGAATGCAGGAAATCTTTCGCCTGCAGCGTCAGGGCGTCTTCACTGCCGATTTCTGGTTCTTCGACTTCAATAACCTCGATGAAATCGACCGATGTCAGATCCTCGCCATCTGCGAGGCGTTTTCGAAGGTCGTTCAACTGGGATTCGTTTGCCGTCTTACGGATTAATGTGACCGACCGCTTCACAAAATCTGCAGAAACATATGCTTCTTCGCTGATGATGCGCAACTTTCTTTCGGTTTTCATTGCGAGCCGACTAGCGGTCACATTTGCGGTGCACGACAAGCCGTCCGAACCCTCGGGAAAAACCAGGCGAGCATTGCACATGTCTTCTGCTTCGCTGATCACACTGACGGCATTAGCGTAAATCTCGCTTGGTTCGTGCCCAAGAAGCATCGTCAATAAATCAAGATCGTGAATCATCATGTCGAGCACGACACCGACATCGGTGCTTCGAAATGTCATTGGACTGATACGGGTCATTTCAATGAACCGGGGTCGCAGGTTTTCAATCGATGCGATTGCACGCATCACTGGGTCATACCGCACCACATGACCAACTTGCAATACTGCACCCCCTGTTTCGGCGACATCTGCAATCGCTGCCGCGATCTTCGCGGTTGGAGCAAGAGGTTTTTCAACCAGGCAGGCGATGCCACGCTCCAGCAACGGGGTCGACACATCCAGATGGGTGACGGTTGGTGTGGCAATGGTCACCGCCTCGACACCAGCGTCAATCAGTTCCTTGACTGTGGAAAACGCTGTTCCGCCCCACTCTTGAACAACGTCATTTCGACAATCGGCGTCTTGATCTACGACCCCGATGAAGTCGGCACCTTCAAGTTGTGCGTAGACACGGGCGTGGTGGCGACCCATGCGACCGACGCCGATTACCCCGCAACGGATTTGTTCTGATCCTGCCATGTAGTCATTTTACGGTGGTTTTGGGAACTGGGTGCTGTCCTTGGATTTCAACCGTCTTTCTTGGTACGACTCGTAATCGCGTGCATGTCCTATGGCTCGAACGACAGACGATGTCAACATCATCATGCCTACAATTCCACCGAGCAGCAGCGTGACGGCACCAATCGCGAATACCAAAATAATCAGGGGTGACACTGGAAGAAAGGTCGTCACCTGAGCAGCCAATCCCAGTGCAGGCGCGCCCCATGCTGCAGCCTCCAAGAATTTTTTCGCGGTTGTATCTCGAACCCAAATTGATATTTCAACAAGCAATAAGAACAAACAAATCAATCCAACGCCAGCCACCAAAACAGATGTGGTGAAACAGATGCTTACTGGTAGCGATGGAGGCGCGTGTGCAAGAATCGCAATGCCGACTACCGCGAGTGAACACCAGCGGGCGATCAACCTGAATTTTCCCTTTACTCCAAGACCGTATCGGATTGCAAGCGGATGGTTCATCGGGTTCGTCAAGACACCGACACCGCCAATCCACATCGCTGCGATAACTAGGTCTACGGAGAATGCAATCGAATCGTTTTGGAACTGAAAATAGGGAACAAAGGCTCTAACAACGACTGCGGGAAGGACAACGGTTGCGGCGATGCAACACAATGCAAATCTACGAACAAATGTTTCCGGCATTTGAGAGAGCGGAATATCTTTTGCGATTGCACCCAAGGATTCGGCTTGCTGCCTGGGTTCTTGACCACATTCGGGACAAGACGAACCCCATGGCAAGCCGCGAAGATCGTACCCGCAAGAACTGCAAGCATGGGTGGAATCTTCGTCTTCCCTTGGTAGTGTGGAAAACTCGGGTGGGGGAATATGTGCCATCAATGTCCTCTGTCGCGTTCCATCTGTTCCCGTTTCTCCCTAACCCGATCGATCCGTCCTTCGATATCACGATCATATTGCAATGACAACCTTGAATCAGAAGCGAACTCAAACAAAGCGAGTGCGAACAGATACATCACGTATAACCAGGGAATCATGAGCAACAAGATGAAAAACCAAAACACCAGGTTTGCTACTCCAAGATTTGCGGCTGCAAAATGCTTCCAAGGCAGGACAAAGACAAAAAAGCCCCACGTCCCCATTGCCCACATCACAGTGTTGCATCGCCGAGCAGCCGAATCCAGGCTCATCCGCAAAGCAAGGTCGTGCAACCAAAAGACAAGCCCAATCAACCCGATCCCGCCTAGCCCGTGCAGCGCAAGGCTTGGCCAGAAATACGCCAAGTTGCCCCCAAGTGTTCCTGCCTTGGTTGTCACATGAAACACAAACCATAACGTATACCCTAATGCCCAACACCACTGCGATGGTGGAATCCATTTTCGTATCCACCGGTACATCGGTGGCATCGATGCGTCGGCACTTGATGGCATCATGCCGATCACGACAAAAGGCCAACCCAACGAAATGCAAAATAGCGAGAGCCGATAGAGCCCGATCGGAATTTGTGCAAATGTCACCAACAGTTGCAAAAATCCAACTGCCAGCACAAACAGCCCACCGAATTTCATCCACACTTTCGCTCGATGACGCAAATCTGGAATCGACGCAAGACCTTGTACGACGATATTTTTGTTAATCACCCGCATGAGAAAACCGTCTGAAGGATCTTCATTTGGTCCGCCTGTCTGGTCTGAACCACACTCGGGACACTTCTTGTCTTTGTGCAATCCCGTCAAGTCGTACCCGCAATGAATACAGTTGTATCTGTGGTCAGTCCTCATCGATCAATGCGGCAGCATGTCATACCGGTGTTTCAACTTGGCTTTTTGTTCTTTTTTTTTGAACGAAGGAAACCGCATTCCTGAACATCTGCATTCCGAGTGTTTCGCCGGACATGGCGTCTTTGGAGAGTCGCGTCCATGTTGAATGTTGTGTCCATCGCAGGTACCTCTCGGGGTGTGGCATCAAGCCCAACACAAGACCACTCGCGTCACAAATGCCCATCACATCACCAACCGATCCGTTTGGATTGTCGCTTGCTCCGTACCGACACGCGACTCGACCCGACTCTTCCAGCTCCCGCAGCACTTCGTCGTTTTTCGGAACGAACCGTCCCTCGCCGTGCGCGATCGGAATAATGGACGTCTCCTTCGTAAGTGAAATGTTTTTCGTCCAGATGCACCGTGTGTTGCTTGGCACATGGAACTCGACCCATCTGTCGATAAATCGGGCGGACTCGTTTTGCGCGAGTGCGACCGTGGGTCTCGGTGCTTCGTTTGACCAGCTGCTTCCGGGTGTCGGACCGGGCAACAATCCAAGTTGGGCTGCAATTTGAAAGCCGTTGCAGGGTGCAATCATCGGAACTCCCCGCTTGAGCGCATCCACAAATTTAGGATACAACGCCTCCCGCATCAGGTTTGCCATGATCCGTCCCGCTGCGATTGAGTCCCCATAACTGAAACCACCCGGCAATCCAATCAAATCTGCTTTGTCGATGATCGTAGGGTCTTCCATCAACTCGTTGATGTGTGCATGCCAGGGTTCTGCGCCAACCAGTGCAAATGCTTCTGCAAGTTCAAGGTCGCAGTTGATTCCGGGTGCGGTGACAACGAGCGCTTTAATCATTAGATCACCATTCCCTGTGACCACGCTTGTTCAAGATCATCAAGCGACCATGCGAGGTCACCGAGCGTCAGGCTTCTGGTCTCGTCAAAGATGCCGACCACCGCGTGTTGCACATCACTCAGGAGTGAAACAACATCGTCGAGATTGTTTGGGTCAACTTCAAGTAGATACCGCGATGGTGTTTCGGCAAAACACCATACTGCGAGTTCCGTGTCATCGTGTGTTTGCAATGCAAGACCAAACGAACCACCAAACGTCATTTCAGCGGCTGCGACCAAGAACCCCCCCTCGCTGCAGTCGTGCGCCGATCGAACATGCCCCGAAGCAATCGCGGCATGTACAGCGTTTGCAGTCTTCGGTCCACCAACAAGCGAGACTGTCGGCAATGAGTGGTCACATGCCGAATCGGGTTCAAGCATTAACAGGTGCGAGCCGCCCATGGCGTTCGTGGTTTCACCCACAAGAACCAAAAGATTTCCTGCAGATTTCGCATCCATTGTTACGCACGATCCAACATTGTCGACAATGCCAAATCCCGAGATCAGCAGCGTTGGAGGAATGCAAATTGTCTCCCCTTTCTGGGTCGTGAATTGATTGTTCAGTGAATCTTTACCGGAAATAAAGGGCGTGCCATACGCTTTGGCGGCATCGTAGCAACCGTGGGCGCAACGTACCAACCGCCCAAGACTTTCTTGATCGTTGGTGCTTGGCCAGCAGAAATTGTCAAGAATTGCAATGCGGGATGGGTCGCCGCCGACACACACGATGTTTCTCACACACTCGTCAATTGCAGCAGTCGCCATTGTGTGTGGATCGCTCGATAAGCCCGTTGCGAGCCCGCTGCCGATTGCAAGCCCACGCGACGAGCCGCGAACTGGTGTGATCACTGCCGCGTCTGATGGTGCGTTTCCTCGTGGTCCAACAAAGGGGCGAACCACGCTGCGACCCTGCACTTCGTGGTCATATTGCTGAACGATGCTCTGTTTTGACGCAATGTTCGGGTGGGAAAGCAGTCGAATCAGCATGGTTTGTACATCTATTACCCGATCTGACCCTTGAACAACTTGCGGAGGTGACCACGTGGCTTTTCTCGTCGTCGCGGGCAATCCTTCATGCATGAATGCCATATCAAGCTCGCCAACGACCTGATTTTTGTATTTGAGAATTAGTTCACAATTTGGTGTGCCAAATTCCCCGAGATCGCACATTTGACTGCCATGCCTCTTACAAATCGCTGCAATTGCTTCCACCTTGCCCGGCTCAACCGAGAGCACCATTCGCTCTTGTGCCTCGCTGATCCAAATCTCCGTCGGGGTGAGTCCTGCGTATTTCAACGGTGCTTGTTCAAGATTGACAACAGCACCAATTTTTTCACCCATTTCTCCAACCGCGCTTGAAAAGCCGCCTGCACCGCAGTCGGTGATGGCGCTGTACAAACAACCCGATTCGTGATCACGTGCTTCAAGGATGGCATCCAGCGCCTTCTTTTCCGTGATCGGGTTTCCAATTTGCACGGCGTGTGAAAACTCGTCCGCATGCGTGTCGGTTAGTTCCGCAGATGAAAATGTTGCGCCATGGATGCCGTCCCTGCCGGTGCTTCCGCCAATGACAATAATTCGATCGCCGACTTGTGCGGATCCTTCAATGGCATCGCGGGGCATCACGCCGACACAACCACAATACACAAGTGGATTGCCGGCATATCTGTTGTCAAACCAAACCGAACCGTTGAGCGTTGGGACACCCATCCTGTTTCCATAATCCCGCACTCCACGGACGACTTCGCTGAGCACGCGTCTTGGAGGCAGGCATCCAGTTGGAACTTCGTTGTCAAAATTGGCGACACAAAAAACATCCGTTGCTGCAATCGGTCTTGCGGCCAATCCGGTTCCGATGATGTCCCGAATACAACCCCCGATGCCGGTTGCAGCGCCACCGTAGGGTTCAATTGCTGTCGGGTGGTTGTGGGTTTCTACCTTGAAGCAGATGGCGTGGTTGTCGTCGAACGCAACGATCCCGGCATTGTCGACAAAGACGCTCAAACACCAATCGATCCCCTCGTCCATCAACTCAAATGTGGCTGCTGCAACCGTGCTCTTCAGGAGGTTGTGGATCGTCACCGAGCCGTCATCGTTGGACTCGTGGTTTGGTCTACCTTGAGCATCGGGTCCTTCGTAGTGAATCGTTGCCTTGAGTGTCTTGTGTACGCAGTGCTCCGACCAAGTTTGAGCGAGGGTCTCGAGCTCGATTTCCCTCGGTTCCCTTCCTAGATCGTGGTAATACGCTTGAATTGTCTGCATTTCCACCAGATCAAGAAAGAGGTGCCATTCCCGCGACAATTTTTCAAGTTCGTCATCCGATAATTTGGAGATGGGGATTTCCGGAACGGTCATGTTGCGGTCATGACCTTGTGGAAATTTTTCTGGATGATATGGCTCGCCGTGTATTTCGTGTACAACGGTATTTGCAAGACATGTGCGTGCCAGTTCCACTGCTGAAGAAGATTCTATCCCATGGAAATCGTATCGGCGCCCAGTTTGCACCTTCACATCAACTCCAAGAAGTCGACTGATTGCAAGTTCAATTGACTGTGCATCGGGATCCATCACGCCCGGAAGCGTGTGTACTTCGATCATCGTGTCCGCGTGTGGTGCAGCGGCTCCGATGTATGGTTCTTCTGTGACGGGATCGCTAAGAAGCTCATCAGCAATCTGTTGAACTGCCTGTTCGTCGAGATCGCCCTCAAGCAGATACACCGCTGTCGTATCGACTGCCGTTGGAAGTGATGGGAGTCCCGCTGACAGTGCCCGACGGAGTGCGGCATCGCCTCGTGGATCACCGCTTCCCTTTAACGGTCGAACTTCAATGCGAATCACGGTCATATATGGTGATGGTATCAGAGTACAAAGTGTTGATACTATGTACCCGATGTCTACTCGACCCAGTGTTAAATTGTTCACCGATGGCGCGTGCTTGGGGAACCCTGGACCCGGTGGATGGGCGTATATTTTGCGGAATGGTCACGAAGAAATTGAAAAAAGCGGCAGTGAACGAAACACAACCAATCAGCGCATGGAATTGACTGCCGTGCTTCGCGCGCTGAAAACACTTGAAGAACCGTCAAGGGTGAGCATCTATGCTGATAGCCACTATGTGACCAAGGGATTGACCGAGTGGATGGACGGATGGCTTGAAAAGAACTGGAAGAACGCCGCAAAAAAACCTGTCAAGAATCAGGATCTATGGCAACAACTTGCACTCCTGCGTGAAACGCACGAGATCTCCACCCACTGGATCAAGGGTCACGCCGGTCATCCTGAAAATGAACGTTGCGACGAATTGGCTTCCGCCGCAGCCGAAGCAATTTCTTCATAACCAGCGGACATCACTGTGCCGGAATAGTCCTCGTGGATGTCGGAAAGGTGTACCCGTGTCAGTTATCGGACGGTGGATGTGCTGTGGATGGTTGCCTCGTGCCACAGTATTGGTATCATGCTCGGCTCGCCTCTTTGAAATGCGGGATTATCAGGAATTCACAAGACCATATGCCAACTATCAATCAACTCGTACGAAAGCCCCGGAAGACCCCAAAGGTCAAGTCCAAGGTGCGCGATCTTGACAACTGCCCACAAAAACGCGGTGTCTGCCTTCAAGTTCGTACCGTGACGCCAAAGAAGCCGAACTCCGCACTGAGGAAGGTCGCACGTGTTCGATTGTCAAACGGCAAGGAAGTCACTGCGTATATCGGTGGTGAGGGGCACAACCTGCAAGAACACTCCATCGTCCTGGTTCGAGGTGGTCGTGTGCGTGACCTTCCGGGTGTTCGATACCATATCGTACGGGGAACGCTCGACGCACTGGGTGTAGATTCCCGCAAACAAGGACGATCCAAGTACGGAACGAAGCGGAGTAATTAATGTAGATGCACCTCAATGTGCAAAGCAAGTAATCGCAGCATGGGAACACCCCATCCGGCAATATGCAGACTGCGGTGAACAAAGTCGCGATCCCAGCGGCAGATGAGCAAAAGGAAAAGACAATGGCAGGAAGAATTACAAAATCAGAACAGCAACTTCAACCGGATCCTAGGTTTGGGGACAAGGTGCTTTCAAAATTCATCAACTGCATCATGAAGGGTGGCAAGAAGGCAGTTGCCCTTCGTGTAATGTACGACGCACTCGATCGAATCGAAGACCGTCTGAAAAAAGAAAAATCTGACGACAAAAACGGCCCAAAGACCTCGCTTGACGTCTTTCATTTGGCGCTGGATAACGTCCGTCCAAATGTAGAGGTTCGTTCAAAGCGTATCGGTGGTGCGAACTATCAAGTTCCCATGCCGGTGAACGCGCGTCGCAGGCAAAGCTTGACCTTCAGGTGGATCATTACCGCATGTCGTGCAGAAAAGGGCAAGCCGTTTGCACAATGCCTCTCCAAGGAGTTGTGGGATGCATCAAGGGGAGAAGGCAAGGCGGTTACCACGCGTGAACAAACACACCGCATGGCTGAAGCCAACAAAGCCTTCTCACACTTCGCTTTTTAATCGATGCCTATCAACGACCGCTATCATCGTCAACGAATCGTCGATGGCATCGGCGAGCGTGGTCAAGCAGCGATTGAAAATAGCAGTATTGCGATCGTTGGGGTCGGTGCACTTGGCTGCATGACTGCCTCCATGCTTGCAAGGGCGGGCGTTGGAAACATTGCACTCATCGATCGGGATATTGTCGAAGGAACGAACTTGCAAAGGCAAATCCTTTTTGATGAACAAGACGCCAATTCCCACAGGCCCAAGGCAATCGCAGCCGCTGCACACTTGACGGATATCAACAGTTCCATCAATATTACCGCCCATGTCGAAGATCTCACCGCTCTGAATGTCTCAAGACTGCTGGAAAATGCGGATGTCATCGTAGATGGACTCGACAATTTTCAAACACGATATGTTCTGAACGACTACGCGGTGCAAACCGAGAAACCCTACATGTTCGCCGGTGTCATCGCTGCTGAAGGCAATGTCATGACGATTCTTCCAAAAGATCGTCAGACTCCGTGCCTTCGATGCCTCTTTCCCGATCCACCTCCGACTGGTTCGCAAGAAACCTGTGACACGGCGGGTGTTCTTGCTCCAGCAATCGGTGTCGCGGCATCGTGTCAAGTGGTGGATGTGTTGAAGTACCTGACTGGAAACACCAACAAGATTTCTCGTACGCTTCTGACGTTCGACCTTTGGAATTCGCGGAGCAACCGATTGTCCCTCGGCGATCCCCTTGAGGATTGCACCTGCTGCAGTGCTTTAAATTTCGAGTTTCTAGACAAAAGTCGCTGCACGAACGCTGCAGCACTTTGTGGAAGAAACGCCGTTCAGATACGGGCAAGCGGTAAGTTCGACCTCGGCAACATTGCAAACAAACTCGCCGAACATGGTGCTTTTGAGTCCTCCGATGAACTTGTTCACGGAACGCTGCGCGAGGAGCATTCTGAGGATGGAACAGCCCTTGAGCTAATATGTTTTCAAGACGGTCGCGTTATCGTGCACGGAACCGATGATATTGGTAGGGCAAAGGCAATTTGTGCAAGATATGTAGGAAGTTAGGGCAAATCATTTTCTATACTGGTAAAGCACAATGACTACACAAAAACCAACAATGATCGAAACGAAACCATTTCACGCACCGTCGTGCCTTGATGGACCTGTGACGTTGCGAACACTGCGTAGGTGGTCCAAGGAAAACAAAAAATGGGCATGCCTGACCTGTTACGACGCCACAACTGCGAAGTGGATGGCGGGGGCGGGGTTGCCGACGATGCTTGTTGGAGACACCGCAGCAGAAATGATCCTTGGGTACGACAGTACTATCCACGCGCCGTTGGATTTTTTAATCACACTCACTGCTGCAGTTAAACGGGGGGCTCCGAATGTGTTCGTCATAGGCGACATGCCGTTCATGAGTTATCAGATTGATGATCCATCTGCAATTGTCAATGCCGGAAGGTTCATGACCGAAGGAACTGCGGATGCTGTAAAACTGGAAGTCGATGGCAAATGGGTGCAACGGTTTACCGCTATTTGTGACGCGGGAATTGCTGCTGTGGCACACCTTGGGTTACTGCCTCAACATTCCAAGCAAACCGGTGGGTACGCCGCCACCGGTCGAACTGCAAAAACTGCCGAGATAATTGTGAATGATGCGATCGCCTTCGAGCAAGCCGGTGCATCGATGCTTCTGCTTGAAGCAGTCCCGCAAGAGGTGTCTCGTGCTGTTGTGGAAGCGACAAACATTCCCGTCATGGGATGTGGGGCGGGCATGGCGTGCCACGGTCAGGTCGTTGTGATGCAGGATCTCGCAGGAATGACCAATTGGCAACCGGCATTTGCAAGACCGACCGCATCAATTGGCAAGGACATCGCCAAAGTGGCGCAAACATGGATGACGAATGTCAACAACAACGAACTTGGAACACACCCCTACGATATGAGGGAAGGCGAGTCGCAGAGGTTTGGGGATTGACAAGAAGCAAGGAGGTCCCGTGTCACCCTGTTAGTGGGATTGTGAATCACTTCATCGACAGTTCCCGACTCGACGATTCTGCCCCTGTGCATCACCAGCACATCGTCACAAAACTGATTCACAACTGCAAGATCATGCGAAATGAACAAGATCGTCAAGTTCATTTCATCGCGCAAATCTGAAAGCAGGTTGAGGATCGTTGCTTGAACGCTCACGTCCAGCGCGGATGTCGGCTCGTCGCAAACTATAAATTCAGGTTTCAAGGCAATTGCTCGTGCAATTGCAATCCTTTGTTTTTGCCCGCCGGAAAACTCGTGGGGGAACCTGTCCGCGTCAGCTTCGTCAAGCCCGACAGCCTGAAGAAGCGAGCGTGCGTTGCTTTCAAGTTCATCACCGCGTGCAACCCCGTGTACGAGGAGTGGCTCGGTGACAAGTCTACCCACCCGCATATATTCATTGAGCGACCCGCCTGGATCTTGAAACACCATTTGCATCCTACGACGCATGGATCGCATTGCTTTTGGTGACAATCCGGCCAAATCGATTCCGTCAAACCTGACACTTCCACTGGAGATGGGTATCAACTGCATGACGGCTCGGGCAAGGGTTGTTTTCCCCGAACCACTCTGACCCACGATGCCGAGTGTTCGTCCGCTGCCAATAGCAAATGAGACATCATCCACCGCAACGACCATGTTTTTCCCAAAGGCAAATGTGATCCTAAGATCACGAATTTCAAGGAGTGGCTGTTTGATGTCCATCAAGATACTGCGTGTATGGTATCTTCGGTGTTGACCAACCATGAAACAGTATCTAGACCTACTTCAGCATGTCCTGAATCACGGTACCAAGAAGGACGATCGAACTGGAACTGGAACCAACAGCGTCTTTGGGTGGCAGATGCGATTCGATTTGGCAGAGGGTTTTCCCCTGGTGACCACAAAAAAGGTTCATACCCGTTCAATTATCCATGAACTCCTCTGGTTTCTTCGTGGAGACACAAATATTGCATATCTCAACGAGAACGGTGTTTCAATTTGGGACGATTGGGCGGATGAAAACGGTGAACTCGGATCGGTGTACGGCGCGCAGTGGAGGGCCTGGAAGACCGCTGACGGAAAATCGATCGACCAAATCACAAACCTCATTGATGGAATAACGAACAATCCAAATTCAAGACGACACATCGTCAGCGCGTGGAATGTCGGTGAAATTGATCAGATGGCGCTGCCGCCCTGCCATTCGTTGTTCCAGTTCTATGTGGCCAACAACAAACTTTCGTGCCAGTTGTATCAGCGTAGTGCCGACATCTTCCTTGGTGTGCCATTCAACATTGCTTCATATGCACTTCTGACGATGATGATTGCGCAGGTAACAAAATTGGAGTTGGGAGATTTTATACACACCCTCGGCGATGCGCATCTGTATAGCAACCATGTCGAGCAGGCAAATGAACAGCTTTCGCGCAAGCCCAGACCGCTGCCTTCGATTCAACTGAATCCTTCGATCGAATCGGTGTTTGATTTCACTTGGGACGACATCGAACTGGTGGGATACGAACCACATCCAAGTATTGCGGCACCGGTCGCCGTGTAGCACCATGGAAATTGTTGCTGCAATCACCGACAACTTCGTCATCGGGCAAGATGGCGACATGCCTTGGCATCTTCCTGCAGACCTTGCGCATTTTAAGTCGCTGACTTCCGGGCATGTGGTTGTCATGGGTCGGCGCACATGGGAATCAATTGAAAAGGCCCTTCCAGATCGAATCAATATTGTCGTCACGAGACAAGAAGGGTACGAAGCAGCAGGGGCGACTGTCGTTCATTCGCTCGGGGAAGCGAGGAAAATTGCCGGAACGCACAGGCTCTTTGTCATCGGCGGCGGGGAAATTTATGCGTCCGCGATGCCCCATGCAAGTCACCTGCACCTGACCCGCATCCATACATCGCTCGAAGGCGACACGGTTTTCCCGCAGATTGACGAATCCCAGTGGCTCCTTGACGAGACAAGGGAATACCCTGCAGATGAGAGTAATCGATACCCTTTGACCTTTGAACACTGGATCAAGGCGGAATAAGGGGGTTTCTGGCTGTCTTCG
>Ga0066376_10003720_pt1 | contig 13486 bp, 7 predicted proteins | sample Knorr_S15_td_Bot_FD_77009 | JGI IMG/M metagenome (GOLD analysis project Ga0066376, IMG submission 77009) | Marine microbial communities from Southern Atlantic Ocean transect - Knorr_S15_td_Bottom_ad_5009_LV_A | ecosystem: Environmental > Aquatic > Marine > Oceanic | place: Southern Atlantic... | reverse complement strand
CCGTAGAGAACCGGCCCAAGCCTACCCCGAATCGGGGAACCTCCGAAGACCACGCCAACCAACCACCAGCTCCCAGAACCTCGCCACCCTTGGCCGGTTCTCGGATCCGGCGCCGGCAGCGCCGCCGGGGTACAATCACCGAAAAGCGCCGGTCGACATGCGCCGGTAGCTATCGGAAGAACAGGGTACCCGACATCCGCAACTCGCGCAGCTTGCGGGTCTTCTCGGTGAGCTCGTTGCGATTGTTCTCCACCCGAATTACGCCCTGGCCGCGGAAGTTGTCACTGAACTTGTAGGTCCCATTCAGCTCCACCTTCAGCCTGCCCGTGTCGGAAATCGGCGTTGCTTCCTGCTCGCCAATACCACTGGATCGGGTCTCAGATTCCACCTCGACCCTGAACACCAGATCGACGTTGCTCTTCAGATCGCCGATGAAAGGCAAGCGGCGCGGCCTCAGATTGTACTTCATCTCGACGCTGGTCTTGCTCTTCTCGCTCTCACTGATACCCCGCAATGGGGGCGTCTCGTTAGCCGCTAGAGAATCCGCCGGATTGGCCAGCTCATAATCGAGATCCTCACCGACATTGCGCGTGAAGGAGACTCGCATCGATGGGCCGACGCGCAACTGGCTGTTCCAGGAAACCGTGGTCTGCCGCGACACTCCCTTACTCAATAAATCGCGAGCGCTCAGGCTCCCTTCGGCCTCGCGTATGTTGGTCTCATTGAAGGAGAAGTTGACCTGAGCACTGTTGAAAACCCGCTTCAAAAGGGGGAGCCGGTCCGCCCGTCCCCAGTTCACCGTTATCCTCGGAAAGGCCTCCTCCTCCTTGATGCGCAGGCGATCCTGAGTGCTCCCGCTCCTGCGGGTGACGTTCTCCTTGAAGCTCGGTTTGACACTGAAACCCAGAGGCAGGCGCAGGCCTGAAGAGAACTCAAGATTGGTGCGCCGGCTGTTCTGGTCCTGCTGCGTCAGACCCGATGCAGCCTTCAACACTTCGAGGCTGTCGCGAATTCCCAACTGATAGGACAGTGAAGGGCGTCCCGTCAGATTGAAGCTGCGGGCATCCGTATTCCGGCGCCAGGTTGTCCTGACCGGCTCGATGAGCCCCCCGGCGTAGTGCAACAGCCGGCGGAGAATAAAGGGATTGGCGGTGGAATCTCCCGCGGCGCTGCGGCCGCGGCGGCTCTTCTTTGGGCCCGGCTTTCCGAGAGTCTTCAGAATCCGTGGTAGCTTGAGGGAGAGATTTGCCGACAGATTGTTCTTGGTGGTCACGTCGAGAGTGCGAATCGGGGCGCCTGTAGTGCTGTCGAACACGACCGTGGCGCGGCGCTGACGCGGATCGCTGCTCTCCTGGTAATTTGCCTGGTAAGTATAGGTCTGGTCCACCCAACGCAAGAAGCGTAGCGTGACTTTCAGATCCGCTTTCTGGTTCCGACTCACCTCGCGGCCGAACGCGAGCTTCGACAAGTCGTACTTCTTGCGCAGATCGCGGTTGACCTGAAGGCTGTAATCCCCCTGCAGTGCCGTGAGCGGGTTGATCTTGCTGGTGTACGTCTCCTTGAGGGTGAAATTCTCTGTAACCGTGGTATCGGGATTCGAGCGTTTCCAGGTAGCCTGGTCCTGCCTGTTGACATTTACCGTGTAGTTCATCGTTGTGGGCAGATAGCGCAGGCGCGACTCCCGCATGCTCTTTGGCATGAATGTCGGCATCCACGCCGCGATCTTCACCGACGGCTTGGGGAGAGGCATCTTATAGCTGAAGGTGAAGGTCTCGGCGTTCCTCCGGCTTACGGGAACGGTCGGCGAAATCCCCCTCTCGCGCGTCTTGGAGAGTCTCAGGTTCATATTGTCGAGCGTCCAACGAGTCAGCCAGTACTTGCCGAAGCGCTTGCTTACCGAGATTTCATAGAACGACTTGGTCGTCTCCGTCCTCTGGACCTGTTTCTGCTGCGAGGTGAGTTCCACATCGGAGTTGGGACCGAACCGGGGCAGGCTTTCACTGCGACTGAAAGTGGCCTTTATCGGCGCGGAAAAGCCCCAACTCCCCGGTAGCAGGTTTTGGGCATTCGTGGTCGTGTTGAGGCTGGCCTTGAAATCGGAAGATTTGCGCCCCGTCGAGGAAATAGTGCGGAAATCTTCGCCTCGCCATTCGACGGTGCCGTCGAAGTTCATGAAGTCGGCCAGCTTTGTGTTGACCCGGGCAAAAGCGGCAAATCCGGCGTCGTTGCGGGCCTCGTCCAGGCGCATCTCATCGACCAGGACTTGACCGCTGTACGATTGGACCACGCTTCGATTGCGCACCCCCACACTGAGCCGCTTAATTTGCTGCATGGAGGGGTTCCCCCTCACTCGGTATCGCGCTGGCGCGCCGTTCCGCACGTTCTGATCGACGATCAGTGAATCGATTTGAGTCAGCGGTTCGCCCAGGGAGTCGGTCCGCCCGCTCTGGAGCTCCGCTTTCAGGCGGGACATGGTGAACAGGTCGATGTCCACTTCGTTGCGGTCATCCCAGTTTGGGAAGACAGGCGTGGCAAATTCGTAGTAGTTGGCGTCATCTCTTCCGAAGCGGAGGAAGACCTCCAATTCACTGGAGTCCTGCTCCACAACGTAGGCGAGGTCCTCTTTGTCACCGTGCACCCACATTCTCAGCCGGGTGTATTTGGTATAGTCGGTATTCTTGGTCAGGATTCTGGTGGCGGTGGCCTGGTGGTCGGGCTCGAGATTCTCATACTGCAGGACCAGGGACTGCTCGCGCTCCAGGGCCCTGGATCCCGTCGTCCGCTGCCTCACCTTCACCTTGGGCGGGTGCTGATACTCGGTGTTTTCGTCGGTGCCAATGGTGGTAATGTTGAAAGTCTCAAGGGGCCCAACTGGCAGGCCGCCCTCCAGTACCTCGATGTCGTCCTCCTGCCACTCGTTGCCGATAATCTCAAGCTTGGCTATCTCAACCCTGGTCGGGCCGACCGCATCCGTCGGCGTCACCAGGATGAGACGCCCGTACTCGATTCGACTCGAGTCGGGATTTCCCACGCGTTCGACGGCGGCGTCGTACAGAGGTAGCCGGAAGAGACGCCATCCCGCCCTGCTCCTGGAGCCTGAGACCTCGAGGTCGGCCAGGCGAATGACATGGTGGAAGTAGTCGTTGCTGGTATTGAGGATGCCGTCGTTGTTGAGATCCTCGGTATCGGGTTTCTGTCCCCCCGCCTGGGCGAGATTTCCCTCGGTCCCGTTGATATGCGAGGTGTCATTCGGGGACCTGTCATCGAAACTGAAGTTATCTCCCTCCGGGTCCTTCGGGTCCCGACCCGCGTACTGGGTCAGACGCCCGAACTGTTGCTCCTTCTCGACCTGGCTCAGTCCGCTGGTGTCCACCCCCGCGACGGTCAGATAGTGATCGAGCTCGGCCCGGTCGTCGCGGCCGTCGATACCGATATCTTCCTCCGGCGAAACCAGACCATCGCCGGTGGCACGACCTGGAAAGGGGCGGTCCTCGGTGTTGCGCACGCCGTCTTCGTTGACGTCCTCGTCGATCGCTCCCAGGTCGATATGGAGGGTCCCCACGTCTCCGCGCAGCCACACCTCAATGAACTTGGACTGGGAGAAATCCCGAATGCCGCCGGACCAGGCGGTCGTAACGCCGCCCCACGATTCGAACCCAACCGCTCCGGCGGCCACGTCCATCACCAGTACGTCCGTCGAGTTGTCGCGCGCTTCGACCTGGTCCTCCTGGCCCGGCCAGATATCGGCGCGGCGCACCCGGTCGAAGGGGTTATACCAGATCGTCTTCGCCCTGTTGGTGCTGTCCAGGCCGATCACTTCGGGCGGGCTTGCCGGTGTCCAACGGGTCCGGAATATGCTGAGCGACTCGGGCCGCTCGCTACTCTCGAAATCGTCGATGTACGCCTCCCCCTTGGTGTTGAGATTCGGACGACTCTGGGCCACTTCGGCCTGAACGGTCACGTCCGAGACCGCGGCCGTCTTCAACAAGGGCATGGCGTCCACCAGTCGGGTCAACAAGGTCGACTCGAAACGCGCATTCAGATCCATATCCCACACGACGGTGCGCGCCGGCTCGTTTCCTACCCGCACGCGGCGGTCGTTGCTGCGCTCGTTGTTGTAGATCAGCGTTCCGCCGATGGTGGCGTCGCCTGCTAGAAACTCGTACTCGCCGCGCATCCCCAGCAGCGTTTTCTGCTGACTGCCCAGCCCAAACAGGTCCTGCGACTCGAACGTGATCTCCAGATCGGCGCCCGGGTCGCTGACGGTCTGCTGAGCATTACCCAGGAAGGTCACCTCACCGGTAAAGCTGACGTTGTAGTCGGTGCCCTGTTTGAGACGCAAGCCGTTGAGGATAACCTCCACCGATTTCGGGTCGATATTCGCCAGCCTGCCCTTGCTCAGGTTGATCCGCTGCTGGGCGGAGCTGTTCACCACCTGGATGACGTAGCGACTCGCCTCCCGCTGGTCGCGCGTCTGATGCTTGTCGTAGATATCGGGCACCCGCGTCAGCGTTCGACCGCCGTACTTTACAGTTCTGGGGTCGAAGGGAGTCTGATCGGGGAAGATGAGGACGCCTCTACTGGGGTCCAGGCCGATATAATCCGGGTCGATAATCTGGTCGGGCTGCGAGCCCCGGTCCTGGCCGCGTTGATCGAGACCTGTAGTCTGCAGGAGATTCTTGCCACCCTGAGCGGCCTGGAGCTCCCGACCGGGCACTTCCTCCAGGACCTCCACGCGGATCTGGTCCACCTCGAACTGCTGCGCCCGGGAAAAGCCCTTGACGATGCGATAGACGTTCTTCCACTCCAGGTTCCACGTCGGAAAGGTGGGTCGCGCGTCTCTGGGCTTGATGAGCTTGAGCCTGAGTCGATCGCCACCGCGGAACCCGAACTGCTGGCCGCCCCGGGTCCGGTAGAGTACGGCCAGGGCGTGGCGATCCTGCACCCCTTGCCGCATGATGATATAGCCGAATTCCCTGACCAGGACGTAGTCGTCATCTGGATCCAGTCGCGTCCACGTGCCCTCTTCATTGCTGCCGGTATCTTTGTTGGGAACGTCCGGGTTGACGAAGGCATCTCCCGGCTGGGCCTGCTGCTCGGCGTCGTTGTTGACGTTGAAGTCATTGATGTACACCTGCAGTGAGCTCTCGTCGATGATGTCCTCGGGCACGAGGTCGGGGGGATTGGCTAATGCAACCGCCCTGAAATCGGGAAGGCGCTCACGGTACACCTCGTCGAGAAAGAAATAGGTGTTGCGCAGGTATTCGAAGTCGCGCACCGTGACGGTGTCGACCTGGGCGCCACCGCGGAAGCTCGTGCGGTTGCTCTCGCTCTTTTCGTGGCTGGCGATGGTGGTGAATTTCAAAGGCCCTACGCGTCCCTTCGTCCTCACACCAAAGAGCCCCTTCCCTTGCTGGTTGAAGCCGACGAACCGGCTGCCGGGGAGAGAGAGGGAGGTGTTTCCGGCCTGGATCTCCTGAAAAACGGCGTCCTCATCCCCCTTGTAATCCAGCTTTATCTGGTCGGCGAACTGATCTCTCAGCCCGCCGAAACCGGAGCCGACGTTTTGAGTGTTCTGGTCGATGCGAATGTTGATCGCCTCTCCCACGCTGCCCTCGACTAGAAACTTCGACTCCTGATCCAGGGCGAGGGAGGGAAACTTCGACGGCCGGCCAGACAGGGTCTGGACCTCTCCCGCCGTCCACTGGCTCTTGCCGGCAATCGTGGCCGTGTGCTGGCCGTTGATGCGCAGCGAGCCCTCGTCGCCGATGAACCTCTGAATCGGCTTTGGCGCGGGGAAAGGCACCCGCCACTCGAGCTTGGAGGATCCCCTGCGGCGTTGTTGTGCCGCCCCCACCTTGGCGCGCCGGCGCACCAGGCTGCGCCAGCGGGTACGCAGCGTATGCTCGAGCCCCAGCGAGAGGTAGTCTTCCAGGGCCATGGTGAGGCGAATGCCGGAGGGAAAGCCAGCGGTCTCGGGGGTGAAGTGGACACCGGCCGAATCCACCACCACACTCTTGGATTCGAAGGGCCTGTCCGTCTCCACAAATGCCTTCGACTTCCGTAGTCGCGCAAACGCCTGGTCCCCTTTTCCGAGAGCACCGCCCGCTTCGGGCTGGTAGAAAAGCTCAGCTGCGTACGCAGACATCTTTGGAGGCCTCATTCCGGGCCCCGCCGTGGCGTCCCCCCGTCCCAGAAGGATCATCAGCAAGGCCAGGACGAATGGCAGCCGCTGGCACCAGACGCGGCTGCGCACTCGTGCTCGCGGCGGCCGACTGGACTCGCTGCCCCGGAAATTCGGCGCTGCGCCGTCGGTAGATGCCACCTGAAAAGCCACGTTGGATGTGCCCACTAAAGAGTTCGCAGAGGTATCGCGCATAAAAAGGACGTCGATGATCCAGACCCGAAATTTGACTCTCCCGACGAAGCGTCCCAAGCGATAGGCGACGCCGGGATCGGCCGTCCGATCACCGGTTGAGTCTGAATCTGCCGGGGGCCGCCAATAGACCCTGAGGCAGTCGCGGGGTCGGATTGTCATCGGGCCCGGCTGAAGGGTACAGAAAAAACAGCGTTAGCTATGCGCCCAAGCGATATCCTCAACAAGGAGAGTGGAAGGTGCAAAAAAAAACAAAAAACGCGACCTGGCGCCGCGCTTCTGTCATCGGTAACCCGTTGAAAAACATATCATAAGGTTGTGCACATATCAAGCAATGGCCTCCGGGCAATACCGAATTCAGATGCGCGAATTCAGGTGGGGTGATCGATAATTATGCAAAATCAACGCAAAAGCCGTTCCAGACTGCACCACCCGCCGGTGGGTGCAGGCGGACGCGCCCTTTGTCGAGCTCCCGGACCCGACTGGCCCGACGGTAGATACGCTGGATAATCGAGCTGCGGCCTGGTGTTGTGCTCAGACTGAGAGGTGACCTTGAGACCTTCTAAGAAGGCGGGTTCGCGGGGCGCCCTGTTACGAGATCGTCTATATTGAGTTGTGGGGTTTCCGGCGCCCGCGCGAGTCTCCACCATCCCGAAAAAGCGCAGACCTTGGGGTAGAGTTTCGCCCCTCGACTGTATCCGTTCCGCCACATGCCTGTCTCGCCCTGGTAACAGGCCGGACTGGAGCCGACTCTTCTTGACCTCACTGACCAAGTATGTCCTCAAGCAGCACCTGGGTCCCTTCGCCTTCGCCTGCGGCCTCATCGTTTTCATACTGATCCTCGACGTGATCCTCCAGATGATGGACCAGGTGTTGGGAAAGGGATTGGCTTTCGGCGTGGCGGGCCGCCTCTTCGTCTTCAATCTGGCCTGGATCATCGCTCTCGCCGTACCCATGGCCGTTCTGGTCGCCGTCCTCATGGCCTTTGGCCGGCTCTCCTGGGACAATGAAATCACGGCGGCGAAATCCAGCGGCATCGGCCTCATGCAGCTCGTCCACCCGGTCATATGGGCCGCCGCCCTGCTTACTCTTGCCATGGCCTTCTTCAACGACCTCGTACTACCGGACTGGAATCACCGAGCGCGGAACATCGCCGCTGATTTGAGACGCCGCAAGGCCGCGGTGGTTCTCAAACAGAAGGAGGGAATCTTCATTCGAGAGCTTGGCACCTACAGTCTCCTGATACGCCGGATCGACGAGGAAGCGAACCGGCTGTTCGGCATCACGGTGTACGACAGTGGGCGACCGGGCCCCCCCACCACCCTTCACGCACGCGAAGGGCTGCTGAGGATTTTTCAGGAGGGCCGCTATATCGAGCTTACCCTGTACGACGGCGAGTACCACCGCGTTGACAGAGATGACCCCGCGAACTTCGTGCGCGGCACCTTTGCCAGGCAGGTGATCCACATAGAGGACCGCGACCGGGCCTTCAATCAATACCGCTCTTCCTATCGCAGCGACCGGGAAATGAATATCTCAGCGATGCGAGAGGCGATCGACAACTCCCACACCGAGGTGCTGCGGACCAATGCGGTCATGGATTCTACCGTGCGGGCATTCATCGCCGCCGCCGTGGGACCGACTGACGGATCTGCCGCGCAGGACCTGGGAGAGCCGGGAGATCTCCGCCTGCGCGCCGACGGTCTGAAACAGCGGCTGAAGAAGCAGTGGCGCCTCAACAGGACCCGCCACCGGAAGGCGGATGCCCTTCTGGTGGAAATCCATAAGAAATTCTCGATCGCCGCGGCCTGCATCGTCTTCGTTCTGGTGGGAGCCCCCCTGGGCGTCATCGTCCGCTCGCGGGGAGCAGCCGTTTCGGTGGCGGTGAGCCTTGCCTTCTTCTTCGCCTACTGGATGTTCCTCATCGGCGGCGAGGAACTCGCCGACCGCGGCTACGTCGCCCCGGCCCTCGCCATGTGGGCCCCCAATATCGTCTTCGGCCTGGTGGGAGCGGCCCTGCTGCGGATCACCGCCTTTGACCGGCCTCTCGTCCCCTTCCGCCGAAAGTCTCTCCCCGCCAGCGCAGACCTTCGCAAACCCGAAGATACCGTATGAGGCTCCTGGATCTGTACATGCTCCGGCGCTACTCGGTTTGCATGGCTCTGAGCATCCTGAGCCTGTGGGGCATCGCCTTTGTCGTCGATCTCATCGAGAATATCGACACCTTCATCGACCACGACGCCGAACTTGGTCAAATCGCCCGCCACTACCTGTATCGAACGCCCTACTGGATTATCCTCACGCTGCCCATCTCCGCTCTCCTGGGCACAATGTTCTGCCTTACGGGCCTGGCCAGACGCAGCGAAGTTACGGCCGCCAAGGCGGCGGGCATCAGCCTGTACCGACTGCTCCTGCCCGTCTTCGCCTTTGCCGCCGTGTTCAGCGTCCTGGCTTTTCTGTTTACCGACTGGGTGGTCCCACCCGCCACCTATCGCTATAACAGCGTGCGCGACGAGATTCGCTCCTACAACCGCACCGACGGCTCTCGCCGTCACGTCCTGCTTCAAGATCGCGACGGCCAGATTCTGTTCGCCCGTTCGTACGACCACCAAAAAAAACGGGCGCACCAGGTCCTCTACGAACGCTACGATGGCTCAAGGGTTGCGGAGCGGGTCGTGGGCCGGTTGCTGGAGTGGGGGAAGGATTCCACCTGGGTGCTAATTGGGGCACACCGCTACTCCCTCGCTGACGGAGCCTTCCAGTCGACAGCCCTGGACACTTTTCCCCTCACCTCGCTCGGGTTACAGCCCGATGACTTCGCGCGACAGCGAAAGAAGCCGGCGGAGATGAACTACCGCGAGTTGAAGGCTCACATCGAGCGCACTCGAGCCAACGGTGAGGACGCCACCCGCCACCTGGTGGACCTCCACCTGAAGATCTCCTTCCCTCTCACCTGCCTGGTTATCGTCGTGTTGGGGGCACCGCTGGCGGCCAACTCTCGCCGAGCCAGTCGCGCCAACAGCCTGGGGGTGGGAGTCCTTATTTGCTTCGTGTTCTACAGTTGCGTCAAGGCCGGGCAGGCCCTGGGCTGGAATGAGATCCTGAGCCCGTGGCTGGGGGCCTGGCTGGCCAACATCTGCTTCGGCGTTCTCGGCCTCATCCTGCTGCGCCGCGCCCATACCTGACTAGTGTGCTGGTGCCGGGGCGCGAGGATATCCCCGACGCCTTGAGGGAGATGGCTCAAGGTGTGCCGCGGCGCCCTTGAGAAGGAATTCTGAGCCCTTGAGGGAGATGGATGGCCTATTTCAGGCCCTGCTGCATGTGGTAGATCTTGAGCTTGAGATCGGGAGACTTGCTCTTCCACTCCTCCAGCAGAGCGTCCACCCGATCGCCGATTCCAGCATCCAGCTTATGGCTCAACTCCAGTAGCATCCGCGCCATCCGCGCCATCCTGTCCTCGGACGCGGCGCGCGAAAGACGCTCCAGGTCTCCGAGCAGCTCCGACCCGAAGAGCGTATCGGTATTCTTGACGGCGGACCGCAAGAAGGAGACGTGGCGGCGTGCGAAAGCGTCGTCTCGGGCGCTCTGACCGATCAGGTGCCTGATGAGCTCGGCGCCTGGCGCCCTGAGCAGCTCCTTCTCGGCAAGACTCGCCAGCTGGTGCCAGTTTCTGGCCTGGTCGGTTTCCCTCCCCTCTCGCTGCTTGGGGTTCCACTGCGGCATCCCCTTCCTTTCGATGAACAACTCGAACAGGGGCAACTGCGGCAAGCTCGCCAACAGGGAGGTAAGTGTCGGGGTAGATACCGGAGCCGGCCAATCTACGAGCAGATCGACCACTATCCCCACCTGCGGACGCGTGACGGCTCCCAGCTTCTGGAGAAGGACTCGAGCCGTGACGTCGTCCCTGCCCACCAGTACGGCCGTCACCAGCGCGGGAAGGGTATACTCGCTCATCGGTAGCCCGAGGGCAGATTCACGCGCCAGGCCGGAGTCGCGGTGCAGAAGGAACTCCTGGACGGCCTCTCTGTTTCGCAATCCCCAGACCAACGCGACTCCCACGGCTGGATCGCTCTCGCCGCGCACCCAGGACAGCAGCTGTTCTTCCCCTGTCTTGATGGCGAGCCAGTGTCGGTGAAAACCGAGGGTCTGCGCCGCTACCAGCCGTCGGGAATCGGTTCGGTTCTCCACGACTTCTGACAACAGGCGAATGCCCGCCACACTGGGCACGACCGAGCGCAGCTGCGCCACTGCCGTAGCCTGCTCCTGGAGGGATTCAGCCTCGACGACCTGATTCAGGAGGGTCTCGAGGTCGCCATCCGGGCCGCCGTCTTCGCTCGGCGCCGGTGAGGGGAGTGGAAGGTCTGCGTGACCTATGGCTATCTCAGGCTCCAAACCGCAGGCTTCAGGCTCGGAAGCGTCGTCCGTGTTCATCAAGTGTCGTATGTCAAGTACCATGCCTCTTATTGCTCCTCACTCGATGCTTACAGTCCGAGAGACACCTCTCGGCCGGTGTCCGATCCGGAGGCATCCTCGCGCAGGTAGTATTGCATCAGAAACCAGTTTATCTGCTCCATAGCGGCGCGGGCGCGAACCAGACCCCGACGATCGGGGTCGGTCAGGAAATGGTCGATCGTCTCCAGCGGCTGAACCATTTCGTCGCGGAATTGGTCGAACAGTTCTTCCTGAACCAGCCCTTGCATGCGCGTCACCTCTTCCTGCAGGGACACATCGCGGACAGAAACCAGCACGCCTGGGCCCGATTCCAGCAGGCAGGCATTGACGCTGATTTCGACTGGATGGGGTGATGTGAGCGAGAAAGCCAGACTTGGCCCGCCAGTGGCCACAGGCAGGGGATTCACCCCGGTTGCCATCTCGAAAGTCGCCCCGTCCAGATCCCGGCGGGATACGCCCAGCCATTTGGCCGCCAGGCGGTTGGCGGTCTCCAGTCCACCGTCTTGCTGGAAGGCCACCACCCCGTAGGGTAAAGCGTCCAGAAGTTGTGCTAAGGGGACGTCTGAATCTGCCTGCAGATCCTGGAAGGCGCTCGTCAGGTCGATCGGGTCCGACGGGCACGGTACGTTGGGGGATGCGGCTACCGGTACATCGGCCAACAGCTGCTCTGCCGCGACCGGTCGGCAGCCGATCTCGTTCGCCAGTTCCCGCTCCTCGTCGGTGAGCTGTTGGAAGAACGGATCGGCGGCGGCAGTACTATCCTGATCATCTCCGACGGGAGGTCCGTCGGCCACCCAGGTCTCGCTATCAGTATCATCGACCAGGGTGTCCGTGTCGACTGCGACCAGGGTGTCCGTGTCGACTGCGACACCACTGTGATTGCCAGCGGACAGATCCATGTCGAGCATGAATCCGCCCCGCGCCGCCGTTTTCAGAAATCTGGCCTGACAGAGGCCGGCAGTAGCTTCGAGCAGGTCCGCTGGCGGCTCACCCAGTCTGCGGGCGAGTCGGTCCAGGTCGTCGTCGAGAAACGGATTGCGCAGAAACTCCTCGAGCACACGGCGCTTGAGAAGCGCCTTGGGCGGACCGGGAAGTACCTGTAGTTCTGATTCCTGCATGTCCTTCACCTGACCTGACTCCCGAAGGGGTGACGGGCAGAGAACAAACAGGGGAGAAACTGAGCGTTTTGGGTAAGTAAAAGGGAGGGAAACGTCAGTTTTTATATGGTGTTACAATATAAATAGGACCTTCGGACATGGCAAGACAATATTGGTGAACTCAGGCGGTGGTGGAAGGGTATCCCGCCCTGTCCTGTCCCACGCTTATGGCTGGCCCTCTTTTTGCCACATCCCGGCTAGGGAGTTGGACCACCGATTGTGACGTTCGGGGTCAACCCGCTAAAAAAACAAAGAGTTGGAACTGACGCCGTCTGACTGACGGCACTGCCGACCGGGAAATCTTGCCGCGTCGAAGGAGTTCCTTTCTCCTAGAGAGGTCTGGGACTGCAATGGAGCACGTTGACAAAATTACCAAGGGTGGGAGCGAGTTCACTTCCGAGGAGCTGTCGCCGCGACAGAAGGTCGCCGTCCTCATGGTCTCTCTCGGCCGCGACAACGCCGCCGAGATCATGAAATTCCTCACCGACATCGAAATCGAAATCGAAATCGAGGAAATAACTCACACTATCACCCAGCTCAAGCACCTTCCGGTCGAAGTCCAGGACCAGGTTCTGGGAGAGTTCGAGCAGCACCTGCTGGCCGGCGAATACATGAGCCAGGGGGGCCCCGCGAGGATTTTGCCCGCGACGCTTTGGAGCGCGCCGTGGGTCCCCGCAGAGCGCAGGAAATCCTCGACCGCATATCGACCACTGTTTCCTCCGGGTTCTATCTTCTCAAGAACGTACCTCCCGAGCAACTCGCCCCCTTCATTTCGCACGAACACCCGCAGACTGTTGCCCTCATCCTGTCACAGCTCGAAGCCGACCAGGCTGCTGGCATTCTGGCGCAGCTGCCCGAGCACACTCAGTCGGAAGTCGCCTTCAGGATAGCCACGATGGAGAATATCACTCCGAGTGTGCTCAGGCAGATCGAAGAGAGCCTCGAGGCCAACCTGCGCGACATCCTGGGCGGCAACAAGGACGTCGGCGGGCCCAAAGTGGTGGCCGACATCCTCAATCTATCAGGCGGCAGCGTGGAGAGGAACGTGCTCGACAGATTGGACGCTCACGACCCGGAAGTGGCCGAAGTAGTGCGCAACATGATGTTCGTCTTTGACGACATCAAGAAGCTCACCGACCGGGAAGTGCAGACGATCCTCCGCGAAATCGACCACCCCGATCTGGTCACCGCCCTCAAGGCGGCCGGCGACGAAGTGCGGGACAAATTCCTCAGCAACATGTCCGATCGCATCCGCGGGTTCATCATAGAGGAGCTAGAATTCGCTGGCCCCATCCGCCTGAGTGAGGTGGAGGAAGTCCAACTGCGGATCATACAGAAGGTCCGCCAGCTCGAGGATCAAGGACAGATCCGAATCATCCGCGGCAGTTCAGAGGACACGTTTGTCTGACGGACGACGGGCGCCTGACGGTGGCTGCGCAGAATGGTTGGCGTGTTTGGGCGCCCGAGTGCAATTCCACTGCGTGGAAGTTGCACTGGTGGT